>ENA-ORCS01000883-ORCS01000883.1-marine-metagenome-genome-assembly--contig:-NODE-883-length-15618-cov-3.427772_pt1 | contig 15618 bp, 17 predicted proteins | sample MGYA00237781_ERZ508513 | MGnify/ENA primary metagenome ERZ508513 (study PRJEB26184, sample SAMN06268793) | marine metagenome | isolation source: Eden Landing Ponds, San Francisco, CA, USA | place...
GGTGTTCGGCACCGGACGCGGGTCGCGAGGAGCCGTCGATACTCATGGCCACGCCAGAGGACACCAGCGCCTTGACGACGATCCAGGCCGACTCCTCCAGTTCCGGCCGTATCGAGTCGGCGTTCTCGACGAGCATCTCGGCGGTCATCTGGGAGAGTGCACCGGCGTACTCGGAGTACTCGACGTTCTTGAGGCGGTTGGCGAGTTGCCAGTCCCGCACCGCAGTGTAGTTCGAGATGATGTCGGCACAGCCCGCCGTCGTCAGTTCCCAGGGGGCGTCGGCCAGAATTTCGGTATCGGCGACCACGGCGAGTGGCGGTTCGGCGGCGACGCTGTGGCGGGTGTCGCCTTCCGGGATCGAGGCACGACCGGAGACGATGCCGTCGTGGCTGGCCGCCGTCGGGACCGACGCGAAGCCGACGCCGGCGTCCTCGGCGACCATCTTCGTGACGTCGATGACTTTGCCGCCGCCGACGCCGACGAGGTAGCCGGCGTCGACCTCCTCGGCGGCTTCGATGACCGCTTCGACGGCGCCGAACGACGCCGAATCGATGTAGTAACTGGCCGGGTCGGCCCCCGCGTCGGCGAACAGGTCGACGACCCGCTCGCCGGCGACTTTCCCGGGTGTGGGGCTGGTGACGACCAGCGGCCGCCCCGAGAGGTGAAGATCCTCGATGGCCTCGACCGTCTGGTCGAGCACCCCGTGACCCACCACGACGTTGCGCGGCAGGCGGATCCACGTCGACTTGTCGAACATGGGCGTCCCTGCGCGGGGACGGGGGAAAACGCTTGTCGTCTCCGACACCCGGCTCGGGATCCCACGGATGCCAATGACGGCTGTATCAGGCTATCTCGCCGTGAAAGACCGGTTCGGGATCGACGTGACGGGTGGCGTCGCAGACGCGGATACGGCCGTCGGCCCGAACGAAGACGTTCCAGGTTTCGAACGTGAAACTCAGCATGGCGTTCGACTCGGCCGACCCGTCGTGTCGCTCGAACAGCCGCGTGAGTGCGTCGAGGTCGACGGCATCGTAGAGGGGTGGTAGTTCGGTCGGGTCAGTCTTCGCCGCACCGGCGATCGTCTCCACGAGTACGTCTGCAAGCGGTTGCTGCTCGTCTGCGTCGTACCGGCTGTCGACTACCGGTACACAACTTCGATACACCCGGTCCTGTATCTGGTCCATGTACTGTGCTGAGCCCGCGTCATCATATATGTGCTGCCTCAACCTATGTATTGAGAACGATACTCACGTGAGCGCGCGGGACGGCCTCCGTGCAAAACCGCGGGAAACAGTAGAGCGCTACTGGCGGTCAGACCGTGTCGAGAACGCCCAGAACCCGCTCTTCGTCGGATCTGTCGGGGCCTTGCTCTGCCAGTTCGTCGTCGGTCGCCGACGACGCCTCGACAGTCTCCGCTATCGCCGTTGATACTGCGATCGGCTTCCACCCGGCCGACCGGAGTCGGTGCGTATCGAGGACGTGTGGTGTCTCCCGATACAGCGGGAAGTCAGTCGGCTCCAGTCCGCCCGCGGCGAGTTCGCGCTCGCCCGCGGTCACCACTTCGACTGTGGTATCGAGCTCTGTCGCGACTGAATCGACAATTCCTTCGAGGGTGAGAAGCTGCCAGTCCCCGACGTTGTAGACCGCACCGGCGTCGTTCCCCTCGGCAGCGACACGGAGCGCTCGTGCGACGTTACCTACGTAGGCAAGATGCCACAGACTGGAGCCGTCGCCGGGGACGAGGACGCGGTCGTAGTTGGCGACGCGCTGGACCCAGTAGTCGAACCGACGGGTGTAGTCGTGCGGGCCGTAGACCACGGTCGGTCGGACACTCGCCGTATCGACGCCGCGGTCGGCAGCCTCGAAGACAGCGCGGTCGCCCTCGGCTTTGCGAGGGCCGTACGTCTCGTGTGAGCTGTCGGTGGCCTCGGCGTCGGTACAGGATTCGAGGGCCGTCTCACCCTCGCGTTTGGGGATCGCTTCCTCGCCGTAGGCGGCTCCGCTGGAGACGTAGACGTAGCTGGCGTCTTCGAACGCGCGCGTCGCCTCGCGGACTTGGTGGGGGTGGTAGGCCACGAGGTCGACGACGACGTCGGGGTCGCGGTCGGCCGCCGCCTCGAGGGTGGCGTCGTCGTCACGGTCGCCCTGGAGGTGGCCGACAGCGTTGTCGTCGGCGAAGGGGTTGTCGTGTTCGCCCCGCGAGACGACCGTCACGTCGTAACCGGCGTCGCGGAACTCGTCGACGGCGTGGCGTCCGATGAATCGCGTCCCGCCGATGAAGAGTGCGTGCTCGCTCATGCTCGGTCGGTGGGTTCCCGGACGCAAAAACCTCCTGCGTCGACGGCGCGTCGGCCCATTCCTATGCGTTCGGCGCCCGAACCGGGCGCTCTACTGTCGGTCGACCGACCGTTCGGTCGCGGTCGGACCCCCAAAAGACCTACACGACAAGCGATCGCAATTTCGAACATGAACTCGGAGGTCCCCGGTTCAGACGGCTGTCCCAAGTGTGGTCACGACGAGGCCGACGTCGGCGGTGTCGCGATGACGAGTGATGGCCTCGGCAAGTTCTTCGACATCCAGACGAACAAGTTCAAAGCCGTCTCGTGTGCGAACTGCGGCTACACGGAGTTCTACCGCGCCGACCGCTCGCGCGGGAGCGACGTGGTCGACGTCTTCCTGGGCTGATGACCATCGGTGCTGGTATCCTGCTCACCGTCGTCCTCATGCTCGGGCTCGCCGTACCCTTCGCCCTCTATCTGCTCGTCGACAGAGAGACCGAGAACACGACGCGGATGGACCGCTCGGCCGCCGAACGGGCGGCACGGAGAGACGTCCGTGAGGACTCCCACACCGACGGGTCACGCGAGGAGGACCAGTGGGGCAGTGATAGCGAGTGGGGACGTGAGAGGGACGACAGGACGGGACGGTGACCAGGATCCGCACTCGTCGACCGCTCGACCGGATCCGCTCCTCTCACTGACTGGGGTTGTCGTGTCCCTCGACGAACGCGACGAACGACTCCCGACCGAGGTCACACCGCACGGCCGGCTTGAACCCGCCGAGGTGCGTGCCCCGCTCGGTCTGAGAGGCCGGGTCGAGTACCGCGGCGGCGTCCTCGCCCATGTAGTAGTTCGGCCCGTGCCGGGCATCGCTGAGTCGTTTCGCCCGGTCGAGCAGGCCGCCGGGTTCCCGCCCGGGGACGACCACGACCGGACGAGGCCGCTCGGTGAACTCGGGGTCGTGGTAGTAGCAGTCGCCGTGGCCCGCGAACCGTTTGGCGTGGGCGTTCTCCGGATGCCCGTCCAGCAACGCCCGTTTCTCCGCGCGGTCCATTCCGGGGTCGAGTACCGTGGGCGAGTCCGCGACGGTGAAGTAGCCAAAGAGGTAGCGGTGTTTGTACGCCGAATCGGGGCCGGGAAAGCCGCCGTAGAAGGCGACGACGTCGCCCGTTCCCAGTTCGCGGAGTTTCGCGACGTAGCCCGGGCGGTGTTCGCCGTAGGTTAGCGAATCCAGGTTCGGGTCGTGATGGACCGACTGCTCGCAGATTGCCCGGTCGTCGGTGAGCCAGTCACCGTCGCTTCCCGGACGGACCCCGTCGAGCAGGTCGGCGAGGACACCCTCGCCGTGGCGACGCTCGATGGAGCCGTAGGTCGCCGTCTCGGTCGTCGCGCCCTTCTCGGGGATGGGAACGTACTCGAAACGACCCTCGTCGTCGACGCTCGGGACGGGTCTGACGTTGCCGGTGTCGGCGCCGACGCCACAGAGAACGACCGTCACGGTTTCGGCTCGTGTCGTCGGCTGAAAAATCGCACGGTGGGATCGTCCCAGGACGGTTCGGGACCCACAGTCAGTACGTGACGACTTCCACGTCGTCGATGCGCTCGAAGTGGTCGACGTTGCGCGTTACGACCGGACGGTCGTGAACCAGCGCGGTCGCGGCGATCATCACGTCGGTTTCGTCGATAGGGTCCCCGGCAGAGACCAGTTCGGCGCTGATTCGCCCTGCCTGCATCGCACAGGCTCGGTCGAACGCCAACTCTGTGATCTCTGTCAACAGGTTCTCGACCGCTTCGCGTTGTGCCTCTGTGGTATCTGCCAGGTGTACGCCCTCGTAGAGCTCCATGACCGTGATCGAACTCGCGTGAGGCGTTCCGGACGCGTCCAGCTCGTCTTCGAGTTCCGTGACGGAGTTATCGCCCCGAAGCACATCGATCAAAAACGTCGTATCGAGGATCATCCGTCGAGGTCGTCGACGATCTCCGAGACGCGTTCACGATGCGTCGAGGAGCGGGCTTCGCGGCGCTCTTCAACGACCCGTTCCAGATCGTCCGCAGTTTCCTCGTCGAGGATCCCGTGATACTCCGCCAGCGTGACACCCCCCGCGAGTCGCCGAACGACGTCGCTGAAACTCTCACCCTCCCGCTTGCGAGCTTTCAGTTTCTCGTAGGCGTCGTCCGCCAGCGAGATCGTCTTCGTTCCCATATCTCTGTGTACGTGTGTGTACACAGAAAAAGGTTCGTTCGAGGAGGCGAGCAGATGCCGTGGACCCCTCACTCCCGGAGTGCGTCCTCCCGCTCGGTCGCCTCCAGGGTCTCCTCCTCGACGTTCGTCGCGACCACGGCGGGCTTGTAGGCTCCGCCGTCGATGAGGTCGTGGTCCGAGACCGACGACTCGACGAAGCGGGTGAACGCGCGCCGTTCCGGCGGCAGGTGCCCGTAGACGACCTCTTCCTCGACGAGGTCGTAGACCGGGATCCGGGGCGTCAGGAGCGTGTTCTCGCCGACGATGGAGTTCTCGCCGACGACGAAGCCAGACGTGACGCGACAGCCGGCACCGAGCGAGACGCCGTCCTCGACGACGACCGGCGCATCTTCGACCGGTTCGAGCACGCCGCCGATGAGCGTGTTCGCACCTAACTTGACGTTCTCGCCGATCTGGGCGCAGGAACCGACCGTGTCACAGGAGTCGACGAGGGTGCCGTCGCCGACGTGGGCGCCGATGTTGACGAAGGCGGGCGACATCAGGATGGCGTCGCCCCCGACGTAGGCACCCCGGCGGATGACGGTGCCGTCGGGCGTGTTGCGAGTGCCCCGTTCGTGGAGGTCGTCGGTCCGGCGCAACGGGAGGACGTCGTGGTAGGTGACGTCACCGTACTCGCGGGGTTCGGTCCCGCGCAGGCCGAAGTTCAGCAGGACACCCTGTTTGACCCAGGCGTTGGCCTCCCAGGTGCCGTTCCGTTTCTCGGCGGCGCGGACCTCGCCGGCTTCGAGCGCTTCGAGGAACGCGTCCAGCGTCGCGAGGTGGTCGTCTGTCACGTCGGCGGCGGTAAGGCCGTCCTGCTTTCTCGTCCAGAGGTCGCGTACGTCGGATTCGAGGCTCATACCCGAGCGATACAGGGCCTAGGGCAAAACACCCCCGAACTCGGTCACCGCTCCCCACTGCGTGGAACAAGTCTTTTCACCGGGCCGACTGACGTGTCGATACGATGAATGGAACGGGCGACGGCGTACAGTCGGCCGATACTGTCGGACAGGAAGCCGACGCGGACGCCCGGGACGCGGCGATACGGACGGTCCTCATGGCTCTGGGACTCACGCCGCTCATGCTGGTCCCGACCACGACGGAGTCGATCGGTGAGATATCCGCCGAGACGGCCGTCCCGGCTGGATTCGTCGGCGCCGTCGTCGGCGTCCTCGCGTTCCTCGTCGTCGACCGGCTCGATTTCCGTCACGTGAACGACGTGGTCGCGCTCGTCGTGATGTTGGCCCTCGTCGTGGTCGTGACGGCGGTCGTCTGGCTGGTGGTCCCGCCCGGGGCGACACCGACCTTCGCAGTCGGCTGTGTCGCGTTCCTGTGGGCGATGGCGCTCAGCGGCGTCGCCCGACACGTCGTGTGGCCGCGATTTGTGGCGGAAACCGGCTGATAGAGCCGCTCACGCCTCGTCGATCACTGTGCCGAAGTCGTACCGCCCAGCGGGCTTGCCGGCGAGCCACGCCGCCGCGTCGAGGGCCCCCGCCGCGAAGACCGCCCGGTCCTCCGCCCGGTGAGACAGCGAGACGACTTCGTCGTTGCCTGCGAGGACGAGTTCGTGTTCGCCCCGGACGTCACCGGCTCGCCGGGCGAAGACGCCGATCTCGTCTTCGTCCCGGGGTGCGTACCCTTCCCGGCCGTAGACGGGTTCGACCTCGCGCTCGGCCTGGACGGTTTCGAGGATCGTGTTTGCTGTCCCGGAGGGCGCGTCGACTTTCTGGTTGTGGTGTGTCTCCAGCAGTTCCAGGTCGTAGCCGTCGAGCGCGCCGACAGCTTCCGTGACCGTCCGCAGGAGAACCTGGATGCCTCGCGAGAAATTGGTGGCTTTCAGCACGGGGACGGACTCGCTCGCCGCGTCGAGTTCGGCGAGCCCGTCGTCGTCGAAGCCCGTCGTCCCGACGACCATGCCGACGCCAGTCTCCACGCAGGCGTCGGCGAGCGCGAGCGTCGCCTCGGGGACCGTGAAATCGACGACGACGTCGGGTTCGTACTCGGCGAGTGCGTCGGCGGCGTCGGCCGCATCGACGACCGGCACACCGGCCACCTCGTCGGCATCGTCGACGTCGAGGCCGACGACGACTTCGACATCGCGGTCGGCGGCCGTCTCGATTACGGTTCTACCCATCCGCCCCGCCGCACCGTTGACTGCGATCGTGACCATACCCAGACCTGCGCGCGGGAGGTGTCGAAGGTTTCGGCTTCGTGCTGGCGAGGCCGCCGGTTCGTACCTGACGTGACGCCAGATAGCCCATCCAGCGAGTTCGGGGGCCGAAACGGGTACTCGCGACCGAAGAAACGGCTGTATGAGAACGGGTTACACAGGCCCTAAGATGCCGATATTTGCCGGAGCATCCGGAACCTTCTTGGTCGTCGTCGCGGTTGTACCCGACACGCCTATGACAGTACTGTGGCTGGACGACGTGACCGCGAGCGACTTCGACTCGGTGGGCGGCAAGGCCGCCTCGCTGGGCGAACTCACGGCGGCGGGACTCCCGGTGCCACCCGGGTTCGTCGTGAGCGCGGAGACGTACCGGTCGTTCCTCGACGACACGGGGATCGCCGAGGAACTCTTCGACGTGGTCGACGTCGACCCGGGGGACTCGGAAGCGCTCGCGCGCGCCGCCGAGCGTGCCCAGGAGTTGATCCGCGAGACCGAGATGCCCGAGTCGATCCGCGAGTCGATCCTCGCGGCCTACGACGACCTCGACGACGGAGCGGCGTCGGTCGCGGTCCGATCGTCGGCCACAGCGGAGGACCTGCCAGACGCCTCGTTTGCCGGCCAGCAGGAGACGTTTCTCAACGTCGAGCGCACGCGCCTGCTCGACGCCGTCCGCGACTGCTGGGCCTCGCTTTTCACCCAGCGTGCTATCTACTATCGTAACAAGAAGGGCTTCGACCACGACGTCGTCAACATCGCCGTCGTCGTCCAGCGGATGGTCGACGCCGAACGGAGCGGCGTCATGTTCACCAGTCACCCCACCACCGGCGACTCCCGGGTGATAGTCGAGGCGGCCTGGGGTCTCGGGGAGGCGGTCGTCTCGGGCGCCGTCTCGCCGGACCGCTACGTCGTCGACCGCGAGACGGGCGAGATCCTGGAGGTCGCCGTCTCGACGAAGAAGGTCATGCACGTCCGCGACGAGGAGACCCGCGAGACCATCGAGCGTGCGGTCCCCGAGGACAGACGCGACGAGCGCGTCCTCTCGGAGGCCGACCTCGAACGCCTCGTCGAGATGGGCGAGACCGTCCAGACTCACTACGGTGACCCCCAGGACGTCGAGTGGGCTATCGGCGAGGGCGACGAAGACGCGGAGACAGCGACCCGTGGTGACCTCTTTCTCTTACAATCCCGCCCGATCACGACGATCGACGACGGGGACGACTCGGCCGGGGCCGACGCCGGAGCGAGCGACACCGCCGAGACAGCAGCGTCGAACGGCGGGACCGGAACGGACGCCGGCGCTGCCGGCACCGCCGACGGCAAGACGCGTACCGAGGAGAACGCGCCCGACGAAAGCGATGATGGGGCCGGCGAGGTGGCGCTGACGGGATTCGGCGCCAGTCCCGGGACAGTCGCCGGCAAAGTCAGGATCGTCCGGACGCTCGACCACCTCGACCGGGTCGGGGAGGGCGACCTCATCGTCGCCGAGATGACCACTCCCGACATGGTGCCGGCCATGGAGCGGGCGGCGGGTATCATCACCGACGAGGGCGGCATGACCAGCCACGCGTCGATCATCTCGCGGGAACTCGGTGTCCCCGCGGTCGTCGGGACCGGCGACGCCACGGAGACGCTCTCGGACGGCGAAGTCGTCACTATCGACGGCGACAAGGGGACGGTCAGGCGCGGCGGTGCCGACCCCGATAGCGAGGACGAGGGCGAGGACACGGAGTCCGAACCCAAACCCGCGGCCGCCGCACAGGTCGGCGCCAGCGACCGGGGGGGCGCGCTCGCCTCGAAGCCGATGACCGCGACCGACGTGAAAGTCAACCTCTCGGTGCCCGACGCGGCCGAACGCGCCGCCGAGACGGGCGCGGACGGCGTCGGCCTCCTCCGGACCGAACACATGGTCCTCTCGACGGGCAGGACACCCGAGCGCTACATCGAAGAGGAAGGCGCCGAGGCGTTCGTCTCGGAACTCGTCGAGGGTATCCAGAAGGTCGCCGAGGCGTTCTATCCGCGACCCGTCAGGGTGCGCACGCTCGACGCCCCCACAGACGAGTTCCGCGAACTGGAGGGCGGCGAGAACGAACCCCACGAGCACAACCCGATGCTCGGCTGGCGCGGCGTCCGACGGAGTCTGGACCAGCCCGACGTCTTCACGACGGAACTGGCCGCGTTCCGCCAGCTCTACGACATCGGCTACGACAACGTCGAAGTCATGTTCCCGCTGGTCAACGACGCCGAGGACGTGATCCGGGCCCGGGAACTGCTCGCCGAGGCCGGGATCGACCCCGACAAGCGCCCGTGGGGCGTCATGGTCGAGACGCCCGCCGCCGCCCTCTCCATCGACGGGATCGTCGAGACCGGCGTCGATTTCGTCTCCTTCGGGACCAACGACCTCACGCAGTACACCCTCGCGGTCGACCGCAACAACGAGCGCATCGCCGACCGCTTCGACGAACTCCACCCCGCGGTGCTCGACCTGATCGAGTCGACCATCGAGACCTGCCGCGAAGCGGACGTCTCGACGAGTATCTGTGGCCAGGCCGCCTCGAAACCCGCGATGGTCGAGGCACTCGTCGAAGCCGGGATCACCTCGGTCTCGCCCAACGTCGACGCCGTCCACGACGTCCAGCGGGAAGCCAAACGCGTCGAACAGCGCCTGCTTCTCGACTCCGTTCGCTGAGTCGCTGGAATTTCGTGGGCTGTTTCCGTCGGTTTTCCCGCGACCGACTCCCAACGTGTCGTCGACTCCTTCGCAACCCATCTCTTCGTCTCTGAACGGCACGACAGATGTCTGGATACCGCTACGACACCTGGCAGATACGATAGATGTTCTCGAAGGCGTGCAAGATACACAGCGCATATCGGCCGAAAGGTCGAACCGCTAAGTACGGGGGATTCACTTATCGGTGCAGGCAGCGTATCGTTCATTATGCCTGAAAAAGTGCTGTTCAAATCCGAAAGCAACCAGAGTCGAGAAGAGATCGCAGCGTACCTCCGGAAAGTCGCAGACAATCTCGACAGCGAAAGCGCTATCAGCCTGAAAGCAGGCTCGGAGTCTGTCACACTGGATCCCCCTGCCCGACCAACCTTCGAGGTCAAAGCTGAACGCGAAGGCCCGGCTGGCAATATGACTGAATTGAGCGTCGAGTTCGAACTCGAATGGGACGAGAACGCCGATGGGGAGACCAGCGGAAGTGGCCAGCTGGAAATCGAGTAGTCACTTCGCATACCCGTTTGTCGGCCGTTACACAACTGATACGCGAAACGAACAATAGGCGCTTGCCGACTACACCCTCTGTATCTCGCAGTCTGGACATGTTCAGTAAACGATGAGTATTCGACTGAGGTGTTCTCTCGATCCTCTGTGCCTACCGTCCAGAAAGACTGCATGGAGATCGTGAGTAGTGCTGTGATACGCTGTTCGCTAGGTCCCAGGGCCCAGTCTTTCGAGTTGGTTCGACCTGTCCGCCATTCACGTCCGCGTTCCCCGAACTACTCTCGCTCGACGGGTTCGTAGACGAACCGCTCGACACGGGCCGGCGTCTCCGCGGGCTGTCCGTCCCCGGTCGCGTAGAGTCCGACGAACACGCCGGTGAACTCCCCTGCGACCTCCGTCGAGAGGTACTTCGGTCGGGCGTCGGCGACGGGTTCCCCGTCGACCAGGAATTCGTAGCGCTGTGCCTCGGCGTCGACGCCGAGTGTCACACACTCGCCGACGGGTCGGCGCGCCACGACGTCGATCGCGTCACCGATGTAGAGTCGAACGATCGCTTCCCGGCCAGTGTCTTCACCGCCGACGACCCCGACGTCGTAGTGGTGGTCCTCGTCCATCAGGAGCGTGACACCCGCTTCCTCGCCGGCGTCGGGGGCGAACTGCAGGTCGGCCCGGACCCGGCAGTCGAAGTTCGTCTGGCGGCGACCGAGGAACGTCGTTCCCGGCTCGTCGAGGGTCTCGGGGCCGCCCCACAGGCGGAGCCCCTCGTCGGTGAATTCGTAGCGGTCCCGCTCCGGATCCCGTCGCCAGAGCCACTCGAAGCCCCGGCCGTCGGCGAAGTCGGTGTCGGTATGTTCGAGGGCCCCATGATCGTCCGGTTCGCTCACCGGTTCACCGGGCAGGGGGACGTCGCTACGCTGGGGGATCTCCCCGTTCTCGACGACCGGCCAGCCGTCCTCCCAGCTGAGGGGTGCGAGGAACGTCTCGCGGCCGAGGTGGTGCCAGCCCGGGAAGCCCGCCTGGGGCCGGATGCCGAGACAGACCAGCCACCAGTTCCCCGCCGCGCCCGTCACGAGGTCGGCGTGGCCCGTCGCGTGGACATCGTAGTGGAAGTCGTCGCGGTGGCTCACCACCGGGTTGTCCGGACACGGTTCGAACGGTCCCGTTGGGTCGTCGCTCCGGCCGGCGACGACCATGTGTCCGGTGTGGGTGCCGCCCTCGGCGACGACCTGATAGTAGGTACCCTCGCGCTCGTAGAGGTGTGGCGCCTCGGCGTTGGGGTCCACCCAGCCCGTCCAGACCGTGTGTGGATCGCCCAGTTCGCCGGTTTCGGGGTCGAGTGTCGCCTGTTCGATCCCCCGGTCGACGTCCGTCGAGAAGTACGTGAAATAACAGGTGTCGCCGTCCCAGAACAGGTCGGGGTCGATCCCCGGCGCGTCGACGGAGACGGGGTCGGACCACTCGCCTGCCGGGGCCTCCGAACTGACGACGAAGTGCCCGCCGCCGCTCGTGTTGGTGGTCGTCAGGTAGAACCGTCCGTCGTGGTGGCGCAGCGTCGGAGCGAAGATCCCGCCCGAGATACGCGCGTCACGGACGTCGAGCTGTGACACGCGGTCGAGGACGTGACCGACCGGTTCCCAGTCGACCAGGTTCGAACTCCGGTAGACGGGCACGCCGGGGAAATACTCGAACGTGCTCGTCGCGAGGTAGAACGTCTCTCCGACGCGACAGATCGTCGGGTCCGGGTGAAACCCCGGGAGGACGGGGTTCTCGTAGTGCATACTGTCGGGTCGAGCGACCGGGAGTTAAAACGAAGAACTAGCGGCAGTAGTGGCCGGTGTACTCGTCGAGTACGACGGAGGCGTGACCGGGTTCCGCCACGGGGTCGGTGGGTTCGTCGTTCTCGAAGAGCAGCCACTCGACGCCGATGTCGCGGGCGGCATCGACGACGCCCTCGATGTCGAGGTCCCCCTCGCCGAACGTGACGAACTCGCCAGTCTCGAAGTCCATGTCCTTGACGTGGACGAGATCGACCGAGTCCCCGATCGACTGCAGGAGTGTTGCGGGGTCGGTGCCGCCGGTGCCGGCCCACCCTGCGTCGACTTCGAAGCGGACACCCTCGGTCTCTGCGACGAGGAGTTCGTAGCCCGTCGTGTCGTCGAGGTCGGTGAACTCGTGGGCGTGGTTGTGATAGTGCAACCGGAGCCCGTGTTCGGCCAGGCGGTCGGCCAGCGCAGTGAGTCGCTCGGCGGTCGCCTCGACGCGTTCGCGGGTCTCGTAGTGTTCGGGGTCGATCCACATGGCGACGACGTCGTCAGTGTCGAAGTCCTCGGCCGCCGCGACGTGGGCGTCCAGATCGTCGTCGAGTTCGTCGGGGGTCGTCCCGATACTCGAGACGTCGAGTCCGTGTTCGATGAGCGTCTCGTGGACGGCATCAGTGTTGCCGTCGGTGCCGAGTTCGACACCTTCGAAACCTGCGCGAGCGATACGGTCGAGTTTCGATACGAGCGGTTCGTCGAGTGCGTTGAGTGTGTACGGCTGGATCCCGACCTTCATTACTCGATCTGAGGGGGCCACCCTTATCCGGTTTTGGTCATCCGTCATGTTCTGCCGGGATCACAGCACCGTGATAGGTCAGGTGCGCCCCCGCCGCGACCATCGCCAGTCCGAGGATTCGGACCCTGCGTGTCGTGTTTTCCCCGGGATCGAAATCTACGTCGAGCACCCGGCCGTAGCCGACTCGCACCGTCCACAGCAGCGCCCGCGGCCCGAGCAAATGCGCCACACCCGCGAGGACGACCCCGAGTCCCACGATGCGGACGAACGGACTCGGCCGACCGGCGACGAGCGACTGGAGCGTCTCGACTGGCGGACGGTTCGAGGGGCGTCCAGCTGGCAGGTCCGAGGGGGTGGACGAACTAGACACGTCGGCGCTTGGGCCGACGACGGCTTGTAGCCCCCGGTCGTCCGGATAGAAACCGGTATCTATCGGTCGGACGGATCGGGCGTATGAAACAGGCGATCGTCGCCCGGGCGGACCTGGGGATGGGCGAAGGGAAACTCGCCGCCCAGGTCGCCCACGCGTCGCTGATGGCCTACGAGAGCGCCGACCGCCGCGACAAATCCGAGTGGAAAGGTAGCGGCCAGAAGAAAGTCGTCCTCGCGGCAGACGGCGAGTCACAGCTGTTCGAACTCGCCGACAGGGCCGAACGCGAGGGGATCGCACACGCCGTCGTCCGGGACGCCGGCCACACGGAACTCGAACCGGGCACAGTGAGTGCGCTCGCGGTCGGGCCGGCCCCCGACGACCTCGTCGACCGCGTCACCGGCGACCTCTCTCTGTACTGAGCCGCGTTTTCTCGACTGCTCGCGCCGGAACGGGTGGCCGTATCCTCCGTCTCAAGCCTCGATAATGTCGTCTTCGTCAGCTTCGGGGATACTGAGGTCGCCGTCGAGCACCGTCACCGCGCGCCCGCCGACAGTCGGCGCCGTCGGGGTCGCTCCGAGTCCGTCCTCGTTCTCCGTCTCGTCCGCTTCCCCTGATTCGTCCGGCTCGCCGGAGCCGGCCGGTGCACCAGAGTCGTCTCCCGCGTCGCTCTCGTCGGCATCGTCGTCGCTCCCGTCGCTGTCACTTTCAGCCGACCCGGCCTCCGGCGGGTGACCGGTCCGGACGAGCACCCGCCCCGGTCGGTCGAGGAAGTGGCCCTGCTCGCAGACCAGCGGGTCGGGCTGGTCGAGTGCGCCGTGGTGGCGCAGGTACGCACAGACCGCACCGCTCGCGGTCCCGGTCACCGGGTCTTCCGGGATGCCCAGACGCGGGACGAACGCCCGCCCGTGGAGCGTCGAGGCGCTGTCGAGCGTGTCGAACGTGAAGGCGTACAGCCCCTGCGCGTCGACCGATTCACAGAGTTTCGCGATGGCGTCGGGGTCCGGGTCCACGGCCGAGAGTTGTTCGAAGTAACTCACGGGCACCATCAGGAATGGCAGGCCAGTCGAGGCGTACGACAGGGGAAGGTCAGCGCCGACCTCCGTCAGCGCCGGTTCGTCGAGGCCAAGCGCGTCGGCGACCCGGCCGATGTCAAGGTCGACGGGTCGGATCTCGGGTTCGGACTGGGTGAACCAGACGGTGCCGTCGGGTTCGACCTCGACGTCGAGGACGCCGACGTTGGTCTCCACGGTGTAGGAATCGGCGGTGATCTGCGCGCGGTCGTACAGCGCGCTCATCGCCGCGACCGTGGCGTGCCCACAGAGGTCGACCTCGCTCTCCGGCGAGAAGTATCGCAGTCGCCGGTCGGCGTCTTCGCTTCGGCGGACAAACGCCGTCTCGCTCGCGCCGAGCTCGTTCGCGACCGCCGCCATCTGGTCGTCTGTCAGGCCCGTCGCGTCCGTGAGGACCCCCGCCGGGTTGCCCGTCATCGGCTCCTCGGTGAAAGCGTCGACCAGCTGGACGCGTCGCGTCTCGGTCATGACCCCAGAAACGGCCACCGGTCCCTTGACCCCTGTGGTCGTCCGAAGTGGTGTTCGCCCGGGCCAGGCCGCTGGAGGATGTTCGCCCGGGCCAGCCCACTGGGCTGACGGCCACCACCTCACTCGCTCGTCCGTCCGACCCAGTCTGCGAGGTCGGCGACGACGGACTCGGCGACGTTGTCGTGGAAGTTGTACTCGGCACCGAGCGACGGCTCCGAACCCGACTGGAACAGGTGCGAGAGGCCGGGATACAGCGTCGTCTCCGTGTCCGCACGGTCCGCGAGTTCGGATTCCCACACCTGGAAGTCGCCCTCGGCCGTCACCTGGTAGTCTCGCCCGCCCTGGTGGACCGAGAGCGGCGTTTCGACCCGCTTCGCGGTCGCGACCTGGTCGTAGTCCAGCAGGCTCGACCACCAGGAACCTGGAAGACCCTGGACCCGCTCGTCGGCGGCGACGTCACCGTTCTCGACGCGGGTGAGCGCCTCCTCGACGGCCGCGACCTGTTGCTCCTCGGCGTCGCTAAGTCCGCCGGCGACCGAGAGTACGTACCGGATCTGCTCGCGGTACACGTCGGCTATCGACCGGGCGGTCGCGGCCAGCATCGCACCGCCCGCCAGGTCGACTCGCTCGGCGATCCGCGGCGTGCACGTCGCTCCCAGGCTGTGACCGACGACGTAGCGCCGGTCGGGGTCGACTTCCGGTTGCTCGCCCAGGCGTTCGACCGCGCGGACGGCGTCCTCGACCACGATAGTGTCGATGTCCCAGTCGGCCAGCGGGACGGTACAGGCCGCGGTCCGTTTGTCGTAGCGCAGGACGGCGACACCGCGCGAGGCCAGCCCCCAGGCGAGGTCTTTGAGCGGTTTGTTCGGCCCGAGCGTCGAGTCGCGGTCGTTCGGACCGCTCCCGTGGACGAGGACGACGCCCGGAACCGTGCCGCTGTCACCGTCGCCGCCGCTCGAATTCGCGGGCACGCTGAGGGTTCCGGGGAGCGAACAGCCCGAGTCCGGGGCCTCGACCGTCACCGAGCGCTCTGTGAACGCCGAGTCGTCGACGTAGGCCGGCGGGGAGTACTGGGCGGGGAAGAGCAGGCCGGCGATAGCGCCCGAGCCGTCGACCGTACACCGGACGGGCTGGTCGGCCTCCGGGCACCGAACGGTCACGACGACGACCGGCCGGCCGTTCGCGGTGGTCCGTTCGACGCCGGCGATCGTCTCGAAGTCGCCGTGTTGTGCGGTCAGTC
>ENA-ORCS01000885-ORCS01000885.1-marine-metagenome-genome-assembly--contig:-NODE-885-length-15526-cov-4.002071_pt1 | contig 15526 bp, 12 predicted proteins | sample MGYA00237781_ERZ508513 | MGnify/ENA primary metagenome ERZ508513 (study PRJEB26184, sample SAMN06268793) | marine metagenome | isolation source: Eden Landing Ponds, San Francisco, CA, USA | place...
GGCAGGAAGTGATACTCGATGCTCCGTTCCGCGACGTCCGTCTCGTCGACGGCCCGGATCTTCCGCGAGAGTGCGAGCTGTGCGTCCATCTTCTCCGTCATCGACCCCAGCGTCTTGTACGCCGAAAGGTCCGGCCCCAGCGCGATGTCGGAGGTGTCGTGTGTGTGCGCGAAGTCGGTGTACTCTCTGTCTGTCCCCAGCGTCTCCTCTGCGATCTTCATCACGTCCTCGACCTCGCCGGGGTCGGCCATCTCCCGGGTCGCCTCGTAGAACTCCCGGGGGTACTCCCACATGATGTCCATGTTGTGGGCCTCGTCGTCGATCTCCGACGGGTCGATACGTGAGGACATTACCAGTGCCGCGTCCATGCGACCACCTCGCTGGTTGGGGAGGTATTGTCGGGAAAAGTTGAGGAGGCCGTCGAGCAAAAGCATCACACAATCTTCATCTCCATCGCAGTTGCGCCGCTTAGCGGCGTGAAAATAGGGGTGAGCGTACCCAACTGCTGCTGTCGTGAAACCGATAACTCTTCCGACAGTAGCGGCACTCGTGTGGGGTGCCATCCCGAACACGAGTTCACCGACCAGGTCGTCGCGCTCGTCGAAGTCGTAGAAGCGTTCGACGCCGTAGTACTGCTCCAGGAGGTCGTCGACGAACTCGGCGGTCCGCAACATGTGCTCGGCGGCACCCTCCGAGAGGACGATGTCCTGGACTTTCAGCTCGACCAGCTGGTCGTCGTGGCGGAGCGGGTCGCCGTGGATGTCTTCCTCGTAGCCCAGCGATCGGAAGGCCTCGACGGTGACGTCCAGTTCCGACGGTCTGACCGACGTCACGGGCAGGTCGGTCATGTCGTAGCGGACGGTGCCGTCTTTGAACGCCGAGACGTCGTGTTTCGCCCGGAGGATCCCCTTCTCCATGGGCTCGGGCGTCTTGCGCTTCGAGGAGAGCCCTTTCACGCCCTTGAGCGCGTCGTAGGCGGTCGGGCGCTCGCCGACGTTTTCGAGTGCCTGTCTGAACTCCTCGCCGACGTCGATGGTCTCGTACTGGGTGGGACGCGCCATCGTCTCACAGCGCGAACACTCGGCGCGGCCGGACTCGTCGACCTCGACCTCGGACTCGCAGTCGGGACAGACGTAGACCGCGTCGGTGACGCCCCCGCAGTCGGGACAGCGTGGTTTGAACGTCCGCGTTCCACAGTCCCGACACTCGCCGCGACCGACCTCGACCTCGACGTTGCCCTGCGAGCCGTCGACACTGTCGCCTTCCTGTGCGGCGTCACCGACTTTCCGCTGGGAACCGCCGGCCTCGCCGATCGGAAAGAGGGTGTGGACTGCCGGCGAGAGGTCGCGGCGCTCGGATTTCTCGGGACGCCCCATCCGGTTGCCGATGCGGGTGGGGGCGCGTTCGCGCACCGCAAAGGGTGCGATCTCGTCGACGACCTCGATAGCGTTCTCGCCGTCGGCGTACGAGCGAGCCTGCTCCGAGACGTCCTCGGGCGTCCAATTGCGTTCCAGCGCGTCCGAAAAGCCGAGCGTCCGGACCAGGGGACGCCAGTCGGGCACGACCAGGGTATCCTCGCGCTGGGTGTGCTCGACGAGCAGATGTTCGAGCGTCTCGCGCACAGTGTCCGAACGCGGGAGGACGAGGTCGCCGGCGGCGTCAGTCGCTTCTCGGCCGTCTTTACCGTCGCCCACAGTGGTGTCGTCCACAGTGTCGCCCGCAGTGGTGTCGTCTCCGGTGATGTCGTGGTCCGGATCGCGACCTCGGTCCCGGTCCCGAGCAACAGCACCATCAGTCTGTGCGACGCGTCCCTCGTCGACGGCGTCGGCGAGCGCACAGACGGCGTCGACGCTCACGTCGTGCCAGCAGTAGGTGTATTTCGGATGTAGCGGCGCGTCGTACTCGCTCGCCCACGCCAGGGCCTCGTCGGCGTCGGGGTCGGCGAGGTCGACGCTCAGGGAATCCTGCATCGCCTGGACGTCGGCCCCGGCGTCGTCGAACTCCTGGCGCCACCACTCGACCGTGTAGGAGGCTGGCGCCAGGGAGTGGTTGTTCTCGACGAACTCGCCGTAGTTGACGAGGTACTCGCCCAGGTCGAGCACCTTCTCGACGCCGTTGCGCAGTTCCAGCGCCTCGGCGGGGTCGTCGATCCGCCGGACGTCGCCGTTAGCCAGGCGGACCGTCGGCCCCTCGATGGTGTCGACGGGCACGACGCCCGCCGCCTTCCCGGGACGTTCGGTCTTGATCTGGGTACCCGTCGCGAGGAAGTCGTCGACGAGGTGCATCGTCGCCGGATGCACGCCGGCGGTCGCGAAGCCGTGGTTGCGCGAGCGGCCGTACCGCAGGCGAAACCCGCCGGCCTCGCTGGGGTGTGAGAACACCGGCCGACCGGCGATGAGGTCCCGCAGGAACTTCTGGCTGGGCTCGGGGCGGGGCGGGCCCGCCTGCTCCCCGGCGTCGCCCTCCTCCGCGTCCTCGCCTGTGCCGCCCTCGTCGGCGTCCGCTTCGGCGTCGCCATCGCCGCTCTCTTCGTCGGCGTGGTCGTCGTCCTTGCCGATGGTGCCGTCGATCAGGTCCTGGAGCCAGGGCCAGTCCACTTCCTCCAGGTTGCGGGTGTAGCGCTGGATCTTCGGCGCCTTGAGCGCGATCCCTTCGGCGAGGACGAGACACATCCCGCCGCGGGGCGAGTTCGAGTCGACCCGTTCCAGGTCCCGGTAGCCCGAAACTTCCTCCTCGCCGGTGGCCTCGCCGTCGAGCATGATCGGCATGTGCTCGGCGATGAACTTCGTCTCCTTGTCCTTCGGGGAGTACTGGAGGCCGGTCTCCTTGTCGTAGAGGGCCACCTCCTCGGCGTAGCGTTCGATCTCCTCGCCGCGAGCCTTGTACTGGTCGATACCCAGCAGCGCGCGGGCGTAGTCGGCGACCAGCACCGAGAGTGCCTGTGCGGTCCCGCCCGCAGACCGGATCGGCCCGGCGTAGTAGACGTTGACGAACTCCGTCCCGTCGTCGTTCGTGAGTACCTCGACACGGTCGATCCCCTCGATGGGTGCGGCGACGACGCCCTCGGTGAGCAGTGCGACCGCCGTCCGGACCGCGCCTTCGACTTTTCCGGCTTTCGTCTCGTAATCTCCCACAGAGCCCTCGACGAAGTCCCCCACGAGTTCGAGGGCGGCCTCCTCCCGGCTCATCTCGCCTTCGAGTTCGCGGACGCGTTCGGCGACGCCGTCGATGCCGAGGATGTTTTCCACCCGGTCGGCCATGTCCCGCGCGACCGGGATCTCGACGCCGTCGGTGGGGTCGCCGCCGCGTTCGCGGGCGCGCTCGGCCACGTCGAAGGCCTCGTCGAGCTGGCGCTCCAGGCGCTCGAAGTAGCGCTCGTCGGCCTCCCGCATCAGATCGCCCCCCGGCGGACGACGCGTGGCCGCGGCGCCATCACAGCGGCCAGAGGTCGAGTTCGGTCGGCTCGTCGTGGGCGCGTTCGAGTTCGGCGTCGAACGTGCGGACGTACAGTTCACCGGCGAAGACGGTCGCGCTGTTCAGGTGGCCCGCGACCGTCGACCCGTCGTCCCGGGAGAAGACGGCGTGGGTGTGAGCGAAGGGCTCGCCGTCGAGGTCGGAGACGTTGCCCATGCAGGCGGCCATCTCCAGGGGTTCGTCGAACTCGACGGGGTAGTACTCCTTGTCGGACTGGTCGTAGTAGAGGATCTCGGCGTCCTGGACGGCACCGAGTCCGAAAAAGAAGGCGGAAGTGACGCCCTCGTCCGCGGCGAAGGCCTCGATCTGTGCGCGCCAGTCGCCGCCGTGGTCCAGGCGAGCGACGAACTCGCGTCCACCCTCGACTTCCAGGTAATTCATATCCGAAGGAGGGAGCGGCCCGACAAAAATACTTCCGCTGTCTCGGGCTGTCCGACGGGGCGAGCCGGGTCGACTTCGGGATCCGAGCGACGTGTTTCTTTCAGGCCGGAAGCGACAGCGTACTCACGGGCTGGGCGTGCTCGGCGTCGTAGACCTGGAGTTGTTCGACCGTCCACTCGACGGGATCTATCTCCCGTTCACACACCGCCTCGGCGGTCGCCGGCGACCCGCCGCGGGCGACGGTGACGTGGGGGACGTACTCTGCACCTTCCAGCCCCTCGATGGGCTCGAACGCTTCACAGACGCGAGCGTGTAACTCCCGGAGCCCGGGGCTCTCGACGGCGAGATAGACGACCGGGGAGGGACCGGTCACGGCCTCGCGGAACTGGTCGACGCCGACGACGCGGACGGCGAACGGCGCCGTTCCGGCGACCGCCTCGCGGACGCGAGCGTCGAGACGGCCCGCCGTGGCCGAGTGGGCCCCCACACCTGAGCGGTGACCCGCGCCACTCCCGTCGAGGCGCTTGCAGACGAGCGTGTGCTCGCCGCGCCGGCGCGGGCGGGCCTCCGGAAGTTCCCGGGCGAGGTCGCTCGCCAGGCGCGCAACCGCGGAGGGAACCGGGACGTTCAGACTGTACACGTCCAGAAGGTGGACGCTGGCGGCGAAAAATCCACCGTTCGGTCGGATCGTGCCTGATCATGATTATTGTAGCGATTTACCGGTACGCGCCGACACTGGGGCCGGCGCTATCCGGACACGATCTACAATAATCACTATGATACTCCGCTCGTCGGCCGGTCAGATCCGGTCGAGCAGCCAGAGCACGATGACGACGATGATGATCAGCCCGAACACCGACTTGAACGGCCCGAACACGAAGTCGATGATCGATTCGACGATTTCGAGGCCGATCCAGACGACGACCAGAACGAGCACGATCTTCAGCAGTGTCTCGACTTCAATGTCGGCTCTCCGGTCCATATCCCCGACGGGGGCGGTGGCGTAAAATGTCTTGTGACGCTTTCCTCGCCGTGTTTCCCGGCCGATACGAGCGAGGCCAACCACGAAAGCATTTCACCTCTCGGGCCATACGCCGCTCTGATGCATTCGGCCCGTGCCGTCGCGACGCTGGCGGTCGTCTGTCTGCTCTGCGTCCCGGTCACGAGTCCGGCACTCGCCGGGAGCCCACCCGCTGTCCCGACCGGCGACGCCCCCCACTCGCACGGGTCGCTGTCGAGCGGCCCGCTGTGGGACGCCGCGGCCCAGGAAGCGGGGCCCGACAGCGCACCCCTGGGATTCCTCCAGACGACCGTCGACCCCGACGCGGTGGTGATGCGGGCTGCCGTCGGTGCCGACGGGACCGCCGAGTGGACCGTCGAGTACCGCCTCAGACTCGACGACGACAACGCGACTGCGGCTTTCGAGTCACTCCGCGCGGACGTCGAGGCAAACGCCTCGGCGTTCACTTCGCGCTTTGCCGACGGCATGCGCCGGACAGTCTGGAGCGCCGAGAACGCGACCGGCCGCGAGATGGCTCTCGAAAACGTCAGCGTCGACGCCGACCGACAGACGTTCGGTCAGGAGTACGGCGTCGTCACCTACCGTTTCGGGTGGACGAACTTCGCCACGACAAACGGCGACCGTCTCCGGGCCGGCGACGCGCTCGCCGAGCTGTTCCTCGACAGCGAGACGACGCTCGTACTCGCCTATCCCGAGGAGTACGCGGTCGAATCAGTCCAGCCTCAGCCGAGCGAGAACCGCACCGACGCCGTGGTCTGGCGGGGCCCCGTCGACTTCGGGCCCGACGAGCCCAGCCTCGTCGCCGAACCCGGCGGGGGATCGAACAGTAGTCTCCTCCCACTCGTCGCGGGCGGTGTGGTCCTCCTGCTGGCGCTCGCGGCGGGCGGCTGGGTCCTCAACGGGCGTCGGACGGCGGATCGGTCCGGTGGGGCAACCGCAGCCGGCGCCGAGGCCGACCGCAACGAGGTGCCAGCGACCGCCGCCGAAGGGAGCCCCGGGGAGAGAAGCGACGACGGCGACGACAGCGATGGCGGCGACGGATCCGGCGTGTCGGGCTCGTCCGAACCGGCCGAGGAACTGTTGAGCAACGAGGAGCGCGTCCTCAAGTTGTTGAACGAGTCCGGCGGGCGGATCAAACAACAGCGGATCGTCGAGGAACTCGACTGGACGGCCGCCAAGACCAGCCAGGTCGTCGGCGACCTCAGAGACGACGACGCCGTCGAGACCTTCCGGATCGGCCGCGAGAACGTCGTCACGCTCCCCGAGGAGAGCGACCTGATGGATAGCGAGTGACGCCCGGTTCAGACCGCATCGGGGGCGCCGGAGTCGAAGTTGTCGCCCCGTCGGCGTTGTGACAGTCGAACTGAAGTTCGAAGAGCACGTGCGGAGGACGGCTCTATCCAAGAATTAATCGGGTTTAATTCGGCTTGATCGACGTTAGGAGTCTGTGGTTTATATGGGGATAGACTGGTAATGGGGAACTGAGATGGCCGACACCGTCGCAGTCGCCGCGGTGGTCGTGGTCGTGGCGGGTCTGGCCGGCGCGGCGCCGGTCGTCGCCAGCGTCGGGTCCGGTCCTGCCGCTCAGGCGACCCCCGTGAACGACACCGCCGGGAACGAGACCGGGATGGCACCGGGTGAACGCATGGCCGGCGTCGTGGGTGCCGAGCAGGCCGCAGTCGAGAGCGAGGTAGCGGTGCGTGCGTTCGGACAGCGGTTCGCGGCCGCGAACTCGTCGACTGCGAAAGCCCGCGTCGTCGGCACACAGACAGCGGGGCTGCAGGCGCGACTCGACGACCTCGACGCCGAACGAGCGGCACTGGAGCAAGCCCACGAGAACGGCACGCTCTCGACCGGTCAGTACCGGGCGCGCCTCGCGAAACTCTACGCCGAGCAGCGCGCGCTCCAGCGGCTGACCAACCAGACCGAACGGGTCGCGCGCGCCCTCCCCGAACAGGCACTCCAGGCACAGGGTGTCAACGCGAGTGCGATCCGGATGCTCCAGTCGAGAGCGCGGAACCTCACTGGTCCGGAAGTCGCCGATATCGCACGCGGTGTCGCGGGCAAACACGTCGGTCGACCGGCCGACGCGGGACCCCCCGACTTCGTCAACGAGACACGCGGACCGCCGGAAAACGGAGATTCGCGCGGTGAGGGCGGACCGCCGGGCCAATCCGATGAAGACACGCCCGGTCAGTCCGGTGAGGGCGGACCGCCGGGCCAGTCAGACGAGGATGGGCCGCCAGGGCAGTCGAACGAGAGCGACGCCCCCGGTCGGTCGGACGACCAGCGTGGCTCCGGAGACGGTGGCCCGCCGGGTAACGAGACCGGACGACCGGATCAGCCGGGCGAAAACGAGACCGGACGACCGGATCAGCCGGGCGAAAACGAGACCGGACGACCGGATCAACCGGGCGAAAACGAGACCGGACGACCGGATCAGCCGGGCGAAAACGAGACCGGACGACCGAACGAGGCGGGAGGAGGACCTGCGGGTAACGAAACCGGACCGTCCAGCAACCCGAACGAGGGCCAGGCGGGCAACGGAACGGAGTCGCCCGGTGCCGGTGACGACGGAACCCAACAACCGACCGACACCGGCTCCGGCGACCGCGGTGAGAACCAGCGCGGGAACGGGAACCAGGGCGGCGATGATCGCGGAAGCGGGAACCAGGGCGACGATGATCGCGGAAGCGGGAACCAGGGCGGCGGTGATCGCGGAAGCGGGAACCAGAGCGACGACGACCGCGGTGAGAACCAGCGCGGGAACGGGAACGGGAACGAAGGCGGGAACGGGAACCAGGGCGGCGATGATCGCGGAAGCGGGAATCAGAGCGACGGTGGGGCTGCTGACGAGGCAACCGACGCCGACGACGGGGCCTGACGGGAACGACCCGAAGAAACGGCACGCGGCCGCTTCGGAACCTTTTAGTACGGAACTGTGGTTACCATCGAGTACATGACGCGGGCCCACACCGACGACTCGCCGGCGGCGGTGAGTCGGGGGTCCGTCACTCGATTTTCCCCGCGACGACGACGACCGGGCCGCTAGGCCCGCACTACTCACACCACATCGTCCCGTCGTCTCGTTTCCAATCGCCGCCACCGTCGGGTTCCGGGCGGATACCCCACCCGACACGCACCACACGACGCCACAGTACACATGACATCGGACCCAACATCGCCTGACACGACAGCGGAACCGTCTGGAACCGTCGCGCTCGCCTTCTCGGGCGGGCTCGATACCACCGTCTGCGTCCCACTGCTGAAAGAAGAGTACGGCTACGACGACGTCGTCGGCGTCACCGTCGACGTCGGCCAGCCCCGCAAGGAGTTCGACGAGGCCGAAGAGACCGCCGAGGCGCTGGGTATGGACCACTTCGTCGTCGACGCGAAAGACGAATTCGCCGACCTGTGTCTGCAGTCGGTCAAGGCCAACGGCACCTACCAGGGCTACCCGCTCGGGACCGCACTCGCCCGGCCCGTCATCGCCGAGGCCATCCTCGACGTCGCCCAGGAAGAGGGCTGTACGGCGCTCGCCCACGGCTGTACGGGCAAGGGCAACGACCAGCTCCGTTTCGAGGCGGTCTGGCGTGGCTCGGACCTGGACGTGCTCGCCCCGGTCCGGGAGCTCGGGCTGACTCGCGAGTGGGAGAGCGAGTACGCCGAAGAAAAAGGTCTGCCCGTCGAGGGCGGCGACGGCGGCCGCTGGAGCATCGACACCAACCTCTGGAGTCGCTCGGTCGAGGGATCGGAACTCGAAGACCCCGCTCACGTCCCCGGCGAGGAGATCTACGACTGGACCGAGAGTCCAGGAAACGCCGAGACCGAAACCCTCGAACTCACGTTCGAACAGGGCGACGTCGTCGGCCTCGACGGCGAGGAACTGGGCGCCGTGGCGCTCATCGAGGAACTGAACGAACGCGCCGGCAAGCACGGCATCGGGCGCACGGACACGATGGAAGACCGGATGCTCGGGCTCAAAGTCCGCGAGAACTACGAACACCCCGCGGCGACAGTGTTGCTGAACGCCCACGAGGCACTGGAGGGACTCGTCCTGACCCAGGAAGAACGCGCGTTCAAACAGCAGATCGACCAGCGCTGGGCCCAGAAGGGCTACGAGGGGCTCGTCGACGCGCCGCTGACGAAAGCTCTGGAGTCGTTCATCGAGCAGACCCAGACGAAGGTCACAGGTACTGTCACCGTGAAACTCGACGGCGGGCAGGCCCGCCCGGTGGGTCGCGAGAGCGACTACGCCGTCTACAGCGAGTCGGCGGCGTCGTTCAACGAGGAGGCGGTGACCGACGACATCGAACAGAACGACGCGACGGGCGTGGCGAAGTACCACGGCTTCCAGTCGCGCCTGGCCAACCGCGTGGCCCAGAACGTCGCCGCGAAACAGGCCGAGACGGCCACCACCGACGGCGGTCTCGCGAGCGATGCGAGGTTCGAACGGAGTGAGAACCTCGACGCGAACGGCGAAGCCGTGAGCGGCGACGAGGACGCCGACGGCGACACGGACGAGACCAGCGAGTGAGACCATGACCGACAGCGAGGACACGGCCGGAGCGGACGACGGTTCGACCGGAAACGACGGCGCGAGCGGTGACGCCGCCGACAGCGAGAGCGGCGGGACCGCCATCCGCCGCGACCGCTTCTCGGGTGGACCCGCCCGCGGGTTCATGTCCTCGCTGGCCGCCGACAGGCGCATCTTCGAGGCCGACCTGGCCGTCGACCGGGCACACACGGTGATGCTCGCCGAACAGGATATTATCGACGAGGCCGACGCCGCGGCGATCCTCGACGCACTCGACGGCGTCGAGGCCGCAGGACACGCGGAACTTCCGGAGGCCGAGGACGTCCACGAGGCCATCGAAACCGCAGTGATCGAGCGCGTCGGGCCGGAGGGCGGACGGATGCACACTGCTCGCTCGCGCAACGACGAGGTCGCCAGTTGCATCCGCTACCGGCTCCGTGTGGATCTGCTCGACGCACTCGAAACGGTGGTGGGCGCCCGCGAGGAGTTGCTCGACGTCGCCGCCGAACACGGCGAGACGCTGCTCCCCGGCTTCACCCACCTGCAGTACGCCCAGCCGGTGACGGTGGCTCACTGGGTGGCCTCCTACGAGAGTGCGCTGGCTCGCGATACGGAACGGCTGCTGGCGGCCTACGACCGGACGAACCGCTCGCCGCTCGGTGCGGCAGCGTTCGCGGGAACGCCCTTCGACGTCGACCGGGAGCGCACCGCCGAGTTACTGGGCTTCGAGTCGGTGCTCGACAACTCGATGGACGCCGTCTCGACGCGCGATTTCCTCGTCGAGTCGACGGCTGCGATGGCCACGCTGGCCGCGACGCTCTCGGGGCTCGCCGAGGACCTCGTCGTCTACAGCGGTCGAGACTACGTCGAGATCAGCGACGACTACGCCTCGACGTCGTCGATCATGCCACAGAAGAAAAACCCCGACACGCTGGAACTCGTCCGCGCGACGGCGGGCGAGGCGACCGGCGCGCTCCAGGGGCTGTTGACGACACTCAAGGGACTGCCCCGGTCGTACAACATCGACCTCCAGGAGGCGACGCCCCACGCGTGGACGGCCGTCGACAGCGTCCCCGAGGCGCTAGAAGTCGCGACTGGCGCGGTAGCGACCGCCGAGTGGAACCACGAACTCCTCGCCGGGGAGGCGGGTGCGGGCTTCTCGACGGCGACCGGCGTCGCCGACCGTCTCGCGATGGCGGGACTGCCCTTCCGGACGGCCCACGAAGTGGTCGCGCGGGCGGCGCGGAGCGCCGACGACGGCGCGAGCGGCGGAGCCGCGAGCGAGGCCGCCGAGCGCATGGATTCGGAGGCAGGTTCGGAGCCGGGGACCGACCCGGACGTCGCCGTCATCGAGGCGGCCGCCGAGGACGTACTCGGCGAGTCACTCACCGACTTCGTCGACCGCGAGACGCTGGCAGCGACGCTGGACCCCGGAGAGAGCGTCGCGATGCGCGATTCGCAGGGTGGCCCCGCTCCCGAAGCCGTCGCGGCGAGCGTCGAGCGTGCCCGCGACCGGCTGTCCGCGGACCGCACGGCCGTCGACGACCGCCGCGAAGCCGTCGCAGCCGCCGACGAGGCGCTGGCCGCGGAGGTGGCGACCTATGTCTGAGCGGCCGATCCCTCCCGGAGCGACCGTCCCCGGCGTGACGGTAGCGGCCCCGTCGTTGGAACGACCGCGACGACGACCGGCCCCGGCCAGGCCACTTACCAGAAAAATTATGCTGTGAACGGACTGACGCTGTATTCGCCGCTTCGATGCACTTAGAGTGGCGTATGCGTCTTTCCACCTTCTGATAAGTTCGAAGCCTTTAAGTGGGTCGGTGTCCGAGTAGCGGGTACGATGACGGAATGCGTCGAGTGCGGGGCGGAGGTATCCCTGCACGACGACATAGAGATCGGAGAGATCGTCGACTGTGCGACCTGCGGTGCGGAGCTCGAAGTCGTCGACACCGAACCTCCAGTCCTCGAGACGGCGCCCGAGCTCGAAGAGGACTGGGGTGAGTGAGTTTGAACGTCGGCATCCTCTACTCCCGGATCCGGCGGGACGAGAAGCTGCTGCTGAGTGAACTTCGGGACCGCGGACACGACGTCACGAAGGTCGACGTCCGCAAACAGCGGTTCAACATCTCGGACCCGCCCGAGGACATGACGGAGGTCGACATCCTGGTCGACCGGTGTCTGGCGACGAGTCGCTCGCTGTACGCGACGCAGTTCGCCGAGGCCTACGACATCCCCGTCGTGAACGACCACGCCACCGCCGAGGTGTGTGCCAACAAGGTCAAAAACAGCCTCGCGCTCCAGAACGCCGGTGTCCCGACGCCGAGCACCGACGTCGCGTTCACCAAAGACGCCGCCCTGGAGAGCATCGAGGACTTCGGCTACCCCTGCGTGTTGAAGCCGGTGGTCGGCTCGTGGGGTCGCCTGATGGCGAAGATCGATTCCCGGTCGGCGGCCGAGGCGATCCTCGAACACAAGGAGACGCTGGGCCACTACGAGCACAAGGTGTTCTACATCCAGGAGTTCGTCGACAAGCCCGGCCGGGATATCCGCGTCGTCGCCGTGGACGGCGAACCGGTCGCCGGGATGGTCCGGTCCTCGGACCACTGGCTGACCAACGCCGCACAGGGCGCGACGACGGAGGAAGTCGAGATCACCGACGAGATGGCCGACCTCGTCGCGGCCGCGAGCGACGCCGTCGGCGACGGCCTGCTCGGGATCGACCTGATGGAGACTGGCGTCGACGACGAGGGACACCCGTCGGGATTCACGGTGCACGAGGTCAACCACACCGTCGAGTTCAAGGCGCTGAATGAGGTGACCGACGTCGACCTGCCCGCACGCGTCGTCGACTGGCTCGAAGCACGCGCCGGCGAACGGGAAACGGCAGAGGTTACTACCTGAGGAGTCCAGCACCGCTATGAGCTACACCGCATCGGTCGTCGGGGGCAGCGGCTTTACCGGCGGCGAACTTCTCAGACTGCTGGCCGGCCACCCCGAGTTCGAGGTGGCCCAGGCGACCAGTCGCTCGAAGGAGAACAAGACCGTCGGCAACGCCCACCCCAACCTGCGCTCGATGGACCTTCGCTTTTCCTCGCCCGAGGACCTGGAATCCGTCGACGTCCTCTTCGCCGCGACGCCCCACGGCGTCTCGATGGGGCAGATCGACGAGTTTCGGGACGCCGCGGACACGGTCGTCGACCTCTCGGCCGACTTCCGCCTGGACACCGAATCCCAGTACGACGAGTGGTACGACGGCCACGAACGCCCCGAACTGCTGGACGACGCCGTCTACGCCCTGCCCGAACTGACCCGCGACGAACTACCGGGCGCGGACCTGATCGCCTCCGGCGGGTGTAACGCCACCGCGACCATCCTCGGGCTCAAACCGCTGTTCGACGACGGGATCCTGAGCGGGGACGAGCAGGTCGTCGTCGACGTGAAAGTCGGCTCCTCGGAAGGCGGCGCCGGCGGTGGCGCGGCCTCCTCACACCCCGAACGCTCGGGCGTCGTCCGTCCCTACGCGCCGACGGGCCACCGCCACGAGGCCGAGATCGAGCAGTTCCTCGGCGTGAGTGTCTCTTTCACTGTGCACGCGGTGGACATGACCCGCGGGGCGAGCGCGACGGCGCACGTCTTCCCCGACGGCCCCGTCTCGAAAGGGGACCTGTGGGGCGCCTACCGTGGGAGGTACGAGGACGAACCGTTCGTCGAACTCGTCGCCGGCGGTGGCGGCGTGTATCGCTACCCCGAACCGAAGGCGGTCGCGGGGACCAACAGAGCGGAGGTCGGGTTCGAACTCGACCCCGGAAACGAGCGCGTCGTGGTCTTCTCGGCCATCGACAACATGATGAAGGGCTCGGCGGGCCAGGCGGTCCACGCGGCCAACGTCGCGCTCGGTATCGAGGAGACGGCAGGACTGGACTTCCAGGGGCTCCACCCCGTCGGCGCCCCCTGACAGGAGATATCTGATATGACGACAGTGGTCAAGATCGGTGGCGCTCGCGCGGTCGACCCCGCGGGAGCGCTCTCGGACGTCGCATCGTTGACTGGGGACGGCGAGGACGTCGCCGTCGTCCACGGCGGGTCGACCGCCGTCGACGAGACGCTCGAACGACTCGGCATCGAACCCGAGTACGTCGAGACCCCCTCCGGCGTCGTCGGCCGCTTCACCGACGAGGAGACCATGGAGGTCTTCGAGATGGTCTTCGGCCACCTCAACACGCAACTCGTCGCGAACCTCCAGACCCTGGAGGTCGACGCGGTGGGACTCAACGGCGTCGACGGCAAACTCCTCTACGGCCCCCGGAAATCCGCCGTACGCGTCGTCGAGGACGGCACGCGCAAGATCCGCCGGGGCGACCATTCGGGCAGCATCAAGCAGGTCAACGCCGCGTTGCTGGAGACGCTCCTGGCCGATGGTTACACGCCCGTGGCGAGTCCACCGATGGCCGGCGCCGACGAGGACGGCGTGATCCCCGTCAATACGGACGCCGACCGCTCGGCCGCCCATATCGCTGGCGCGCTCGACGCGACGCTCGTCCTGCTAACCGACGTCGAGGGCATCTACCGCGACCCCGACGACCCCGACACGCTCGTCGAGTCCGTCGAGACGCCCGCCGAGTGGGACGCGCTGGAAGCGGCCGCCGAAGGCTTCATGGGCCGGAAAGTGATGGCCGTGAGAGAGGCCCTGGACGGCGGGGCCGACGAGGTGGTCGTGGCCGACGCCAACGCCGACGACCCGGTCCGCTCGGCGCTCGACGGTGGTGGGACCCACGTCTTCGCGTCCGCGGTGGAGGAGAGAACGGACGAGTCAGACGCCCCGGACGACGAAGGCGACGAGGACGAAGACGAGGGCGGGGCGGCCGACCCGTCGACCGAAAGTGAAAGCGATAGGTCGGAGGAGGAGTGAACACAGGTATGACCGGATTCGTCTTCTCGGAGAAACCAATCGCGATCGAGGAGGGCGACGGCGTCTTCCTCTACGACGACAGTGGCACCGAGTACCTGGACATGGGCGCGTCCTACGCCTGCGTCCCGCTGGGCCACGGCCACCCCGCGGTCCACGACGCCGTCACCGAGCAGTTCGAGAAGCTCACCTACGTCCAGGCGTCCTACCCGAACGCCGCGCGGACAGCGCTGTACGACCTGCTGGCCGATACTGCGCCCGGCGACATCGACTACACCTGGCTCTGTAACTCGGGCACCGAGGCCAACGAGGCCGCCCTGAAGTTCGCCCGTTCGGCGACCGGAAACTCGAAGATCGTCGCGACGATGCAGGGCTTTCACGGTCGGACGATGGGGTCGCTCGCGACCACCTGGAAGAACAAGTACAAGAAACCCTACGAGCCGCTGATCGGCGACGTGGAGTTCGTCCCCTACGACGACGCCGACGAACTGGCCGAGGCCGTCGACGACGACACCGCGGCAGTCATCGTCGAACCCGTCCAGGGCGAGGGCGGCATCAATCCCGCCTCGACCGAGTATCTCGAAGCGACACGTGAGGCGACCGAAGACGCCGGTGCGGCCCTGATATTCGACGAGGTACAGACCGGGATGGGCCGGACGGGCGCGCTGTGGGCGGCCGAGCGCTCCGGCGTGGTACCCGACATCCTCACCGCCGCGAAGGGGCTGGGCAACGGCTTCCCGGTCGGTGCGACGCTCGTGCGCGACTGGGTTGCAGAAAACTACGGCAGCCACGCCTCGACGTTTTCGGGCGGGCCAGTCATCTCCGCCGCCGCAGGCGCGACAGTCTCGACGCTGGTCGAGGAAGACATTCCCGCCCACGCCGGCAAAGTCGGTGCGTATCTCCGGGCGGAACTCGAGGCCGCGCTCGGCGACGACGTGCGCGAGGTGCGCGGCGAGGGGCTGATGATCGGTATCGAAGTCAAGCGCGGCGCAAACCGCTATCTGAAGCAACTGGCAATAGACCACGGGATTCTGGCGCTGCCGGCTGGACGGACCGTGATCCGACTCTTGCCACCGCTGACGATCACCGAATCCGAGGCCGATCAGGTGGTTGCGGCCCTTACAGACTTACTGACAGACGAATGAGCACGACTGTTCCCACCCCGACTGTCTCGACGGCCCAAGCCCGTGAGTTGCTCGTCGACCTC
>ENA-ORCS01000886-ORCS01000886.1-marine-metagenome-genome-assembly--contig:-NODE-886-length-15489-cov-3.683688_pt1 | contig 15489 bp, 13 predicted proteins | sample MGYA00237781_ERZ508513 | MGnify/ENA primary metagenome ERZ508513 (study PRJEB26184, sample SAMN06268793) | marine metagenome | isolation source: Eden Landing Ponds, San Francisco, CA, USA | place...
ACCGCTCACGGGTCGTCCCTCCCCGTTCGCAGCGAGGCGCGGAGCGCCTCCCACCCCTCGACGGCGCGCGCCACCGCCACGATAAGTACGCACGTCCAGTGAACAGCTGTTTCGCCTCAGTTTGGACGCAAAAATCCTGTCGTTGCTACCACGACACCTGCCAGTCAGAGCAGCGATTCGAACTCACCGAGGAACTCGTCGTAGGTACCGATGGCGGCTTCGACGGGCTCGGAACTCGTCATGTCGACCCCGGCGCCCGAGAGCAGTTCGAGCGGGTACTCCCGGGAGCCACTGGAGAGGAAATCCAGGTACCGGTCGGCGGCCGGCTGGCCCTCTTCGAGGATGCCCTCAGCCAGCGCGACGGCCGCGGAGATGCCGGTGGCGTACTGGTAGACGTAGAAGGCCCGGTAGAAGTGGGGGATGCGCATCCACTCGCGGGCGATCCGGTCGTCGACGTCCGCGTCGGTGTAGTACGTGCCCTTGAGCTCCCTGTAGAGGTCGTCGAGGCGGTCGGCCGTGAGCGCCTCGCCATCCTCGGCGAGTTCGTGGGCGCGGTGTTCGAACTCGGCGAACATGGTCTGCCGGAAGAGCGTCGACCGGAAGCGTTCGAGGTACTGGTTGAGGACGTGCCGGCGGAGTCGTTCGTCCTCGACGACGTCGAGCAGGTGATGCGTGAGCAGCGTCTCGTTGACCGTCGAGGCCACTTCGGCCACGAAGATCTCGTAGTCGCTGTAGACGTAGGGCTGTTCGTCGCTCGTCAGTTCCGAGTGCATCGAGTGGCCGAGTTCGTGAGCCAGCGTGTACATCGACGCCACGTCGTCCTGGTAGTTCATCAGGATGTACGGCTGGGAGTCGTAGGTCCCGCCCGAGTACGCGCCCGATTGTTTGTTCTCGGTCTCGTAGACGTCGACCCAGCGCGATTCGAGTCCCTCCGCGAGCCGGTTCTGGTACTCCTCGCCCAGCGGCGCGACGGCCTCGGTCACCCACTCGCGCGCCTGCTCGTACTCGACGTCGGGACTCTCGCCCTCGACCATCGGGACGTACAGGTCCCACATCCGCAACTCCTCGTCGGTGTCAGACTCTCCCTGACGGGACACGACGTGGCGCCGTTTCAACTCGGCGTGGCGTCCCAGCACGTCGAGTTCGTCGTTGACGGTGTCGACGAGCGTGTCGTAGACTTCGACGGGGACGTTCGGGCCGTCGAGGGCGGCCTCACGAGCGGTGTCGTAGTCCCGGGCGCGGGCGAGTTTGATATCGGTCTTGACGCTGTTGCGATAGGCGGCGGCGACGGAGTTGCGGTACTCGCCCCAGTGGTCGTAGAAGGCCTCGTAGACCTCGCGGCGGAACTCCCTGTCGGGGTTCTCCTGCAGGGTGGTGAAGTTGTTGAGCGTGATCTGGCGGGGCTCGCCTTCGGGGTCGTCGACGGCGGGGAACTCCAGATCGGCGTTCGCGAGCATGTTGTACACCTCGCCGGTCGAGCCGAGCACCTCGCCCAGGTCGGCCAGCAGCGTCTCGACTTCCGTCGAGCGGGTGTGTGGTTGCATCCGGAGGACGTCGTCGAAGTAATGCTCGTAGGTTTCCAGGTCGGGGTGAGCGTCGACGTAGCCCTCGATGGTGTCGCGACCGGCGTCCTGGATCGCGGGTTCGATGAAACTCGCGGCGCTCTCGGCCTTGGAGTGTAGCGACTGGGCGCGAGTCGCCAGCGCCTGGTAGTGGCCGTCGGCGGTGTTCTCGTCGCGGCGCATCCGCGCGTAGGCGGAGACGTTCGCGACCTGGCGCATCACGTCTTCGTAGGTTTCGAGCGTCTCGGCGAGCGTCCCGGCGTCCTCGGTGGCGCGTCCCTCGAAGGCCGCCAGATCCTCGATCCGCTCGCTCACGTCCTCGAAAGCGTCTTCCCAGGCGTCGTCGTCCGCGTAGAGCGCCTCGAGGTCCCACTTGTACTCCTCGTCGATATCGCTGCGGTCCGGAACCGAACTCATGACGCGGCGTTTGGCTCGAACGACCCTAAGTGTTTCAACACCGGGTGACGTCGCCCCTGTCGACTGTTCGGGGCCGTCCCGACCCCGATAGCGACGTCGCCGACTGGACGGGCTTTTGTCGTTCGACGCCGTGTCTCCGACATGGACGACGCGGACGACGCGACCGCAGCGGCGCTCGGACGGGCGTGGCTCGACGACCGCCCCTGGACGCTCCTCACTCGCCTGACCGAACTCGACCACCGCCTCGGCGGCCACCCCGGCGACCGACGGGCGGCCGACCTCGTGGCGGACGCCTTCGAAGACTGCGGCGTGACGGCCGTCGAACGACACACCTTCGAGACGGCGCGCTGGACCCGCGGCGGGACCGACCTCGCCGTGACGGTACCCGACCGTGATATCGAGCGGTCCTTCGAGGCAGTCGCGCTGCCGTACTCCCCCGCCGTCGACGTCGACGCGCCGCTCGTCGACGCCGGCCACGCGACGCCCGACGAACTCGACGCGGCTGACGTCGCTGGCGCCGTGGTCCTCGCCGAGACGGCCACACCGCCGGAGTTCGACCGGCCCTACCACCGCGCGGAGAAGGTCGGCCGCGCCGCCGCCGCGGGTGCCGAGGCGTTCGTCTTCGTCAATCACGTCCCCGGGCAGTTACCCCCGACGGGGTCGCTCACATTCGACGCCGAGGCGCCCCTGCCCGGCGTCGGCGTCAGCCGCGAGACCGGCGACTGGCTCCGCGAGTACGCCGCCGAGGGCGCCCGCGCCCGCCTCCGCGTCGACGCCCACACCGACCCCGCGAGCAGCCAGAACGTCGTCGGAACCCTCGGTCCCGACACAGACGAGGTGGTCGTCGTCTGTGCGCACTTCGACGCTCACGACCTCGGCGAGGGCGCGCTGGACAACGGCTGTGGCATCGCGACGCTCGTCGGCACGCTCCCGGTGCTCGACGCGATGGACCTCGACCGGCGGGTCAGGGTGGCGGGCGTCAGTTGCGAGGAGACGGGTCTCGTCGGGAGCAGTGCGCTGGCCGCCGGCCTCGACCTCGATTCGGTCCACGCCGTCGTCAACCTCGACGGGGTCGGGCGCTACCGCGAGTTGAACGCGCTGGCTCACGGCTCCGAACCGATGGCCGACCTCGTCGAACGCGTCGCCACCGACATCGACCACGACGTCTCGGTCGGCGACCGACCTCACCCCTACAGCGACCACTGGCCGTTCCTCCGGACGGGCGTCCCGACGCTCCAGCTCCACAGCGCCAACCCCGACGCCCGGGGCACCTGGGACCGGGGCTGGACACACACCAGCGCCGACACCCGTGACAAGGCCGACCCGCGGACGATCAGGGAACACGCCATGGTCGCGGCGCTTTTGGTGGGTGCAGTCGCCGGGAGCGACCTCCCGCGGCTCGACCCCGACGAACTCCGCCAGCGCCTCGAAGACGAGGGCGCGAAAGCCGGGATGCAGGCGGCGGACATCTGGCCCACCGAGTGGGAGTGAACGGCAGCGTCGACCGGCGCTGGGCGAATCAGGCTGGCGTGTCAGTCCCGGTGTCGTACGGAGACACGTGGAGCACGCCGTAGGCCGAACTCGCGGTGCCCCGCTCGACGACGTAGGTCTGTCCGTCGTAGCGGACGGGGTCGGGAAAGCCGATGGCCCGCTCGTCCGGCCCGAGCGCGTAACTGCCCGACCGGTTCACGACCCGCCGGAAGCGGCGCTGGCGCTCGGCCGTGAGATCCCCGAACGCCACCGCAGTCTCGTTTTCCGACAGCGCCGTCGTCGAGGCGTAGTACGCGACTCGCCCGTAGCCGGCTTCGACCTGCCAGAGCCGCCCGTCATCGAAGACGTACCCGTGGTTACTGAACGTCTCCAGCGCCGAGTCGGACTCCAACTCGACGTACCCACTAGCGTTGCGAGCGGCCCTGAAGGTCGCACGCTCCGAGGTCGATAGCGACGAGTAGCGAAGGACCGCCGACTCGTCGACGCCGGACGGCAGCTCCAGCCGAGCCGGCGTCGCGGTCGACGGTCGGTCCGTCTTCGCGGACACGCTACCGGTGTCTGTCGCAGTCCCGTCACCGGGCGTCGTGGGAGTATCAGTCGGGACCGTGTCGGTCGCTGGTCCGGTCAGCGCCGAACAGCCGGTGAGGACGACGAGACAGAGGGCGAGGATGAGGGGAAGGACGTGAGGGCGGCGCATCGCTGGCCGGGCGGTATCGTTCCGGGGATAAGTATTTTTCTCGACAGCTCACGGAACACAGGATAGCGTCAGGAGTAGTCGTGGTAGACGGTCTTGAGCTGTGTGTACTTCAGGAAACCGTACTTGCCGTCCTCGCCGCCGAGTCCGGACTCCTTCCACCCGATGTGGTGGCCATGCCAGGCTTCGCCGAGAGAGCGGTTGATGTAGGTCTCGCCGAACTCCAGATCCTCGGCGGCGCGCATCGCAGTCCGGTAGTCCTCGGTGTACACGTACGAGGAGAGGCCGTAACGGCTGTCGTTGGCGTACTCGATGGCCTGGTCGAGCGAGTCGATCTCGACGATCGGCGTCACCGGTCCAAATACCTCCTGCTGAATGACGTCGTCGCCCTGTTCGACGCCCGTGAGTACGGTCGGCTCGTACCAGTACCCCCGCTCGTAGGCTTCACCCGTGGGTCGCTGGCCGCCGGTCAGCACCTCCGCGCCGGACTCGCGGGCGCTCTCGACGGCGCGTTCGGTCTTGTCGAGTTCCGCGCCGCTGACCTGTGGCCCCATGTCGGGGTCGGTCAGCGGGTCGCCGTACTCGACGCCTTCGGCCGCGTCGACGTACTTCTCTTCGAACTCCGCGCGCACGTCGGTGTGGACGTACACCCGTTCGGCGCACGTACAGACCTGCCCGGTGTTGGTCGTCCGTGCGGTGAGGACGTCCTCGACCGCCTGGTCGACGTCGGCGTCCTTCCAGACGATGGCGGGGGCCTTCCCCCCGAGTTCGAGCGAGACTTTCGTCAGGTTCGCTGCGGCGTCGGCCATGATCTGCTTGCCCGTCTCGACGTTCCCGGTCATCGAGACCATGTCCACCGTCGGCGAGGACACCAGCTGTGCACCCACCGACCCGTCGCCGGTCACGAGGTTGAACACCCCGTCGGGCAGGTCGACGTTCTCGTCGATCAGTTCCGCGAGGCGCAGGGTCGCCAGCGGCGTCTCCTCGCTGGGTTTCGCCACGACCGTGTTCCCGGCGACGAGCGCCGGCGCGAACTTCCGCATGAACACGGCGACGGGGTAGTTCCACGGCGCGATGGCCGCGACCACGCCGACCGGTCGGCGCTGGATGTGGATCGACTCCTCGCGTGACTCCCCGGGGAGGATGTCTCCCTCGATCCGCCGGTCCCACTCGGCCATGTACTGGGCCATGTCCGTCGCCCCCTCGATCTCGCCGCGGGCGTCACTGATCGGCTTGCCCTGCTCGGCGACGACCAGTTCGGCGAGTTCTTCGCGGTGGTCGTCCAGCACCTCGCCGACCTCCCGTACCAGTTGCCCGCGCTCCTGTGCCGGTCGTTTCCCCCAGTCGTAGCGGGCGTCCTCGGCGGCCTCGATCGCGGCCGCGACTCCCGCCTCGGTGGCGGTCGCGACCTCGGCGAGGGTCTCCTCGGTCGTCGGGTTGGTGACGGGGATCGACTCCCCGCCCGCAGACTCGCGCCACTCGCCGTCGACGTACTGACCGCCCGGTGTGAAATCGAGTGCCATACCCTGACCCGGGCCGCGAGCGACCTTAACGATTGGCGAGGCGGGGGGTACGGCCGCTTCCCGCCGTCGGACCCGCCGGGAGCTGTGTGGACGAGACGCGCCGACGGGCCGAAACTGCTTCCCCGACCGAGGGCGTACCGCCGGTGATGACCACACAGCGCGCGACCGTCAGGTGCTCGGACTGTGACCTGACCGAGTCCTTCGAGAAACTCCAGCCCGCCCGCGAACGCATCGAGGCACACCGCGCCGAGACGGGTCACGACCCTTACTGGGAACTCGGCGAGCTCTCGCCGGGCGTGGTGCGCGCCGGTGACGCGGCGGGGGTCTGTGGACGGCGCGACGGCTGAGACACCGACTCGCGCCCGTCGTCGGCGAATCACTCACCGGTATCGTCCCCCGAGCCGCCGTCCTGGGCGTCGTCGCACCGGGTGTCACCGCGATGGTCGCCCCCGTTTCCGACAGGCTGACCGCGTTCGTGTCGCTCGGACTGCCGGCGCACCAACACTCAAGCCCACGGGCCCGGACACGCAGGGTATGACCGAGACGGACGCCCGCCCCGGCGCCGAGTACGTCTACGATGCCCTCGTCGCGGCCGGTGTCGACCTTCTCGTCGGCCTCCCCGGGACCCAGACGGTACCACTCGACCGGGTGGTCACCGAGCGCGACGAGATGCAGTACGTCATGGCTCGCCACGAGACGGCCATCCCTCACGTCGCCTGGGGCCACTACGAGGTTTCCGGCGTCCCCGCCGCCACGCTCACCGTCCCCGGCCCCGGCGAGACCAACGCCATGCACGGGCTGAAAAACGCCCTGAACGACTGCGTCCCCGTCGTCCACGTCACCGGCGACGCTCACCCCGACGAGCGCGGCAAGGGCCCGATCCACGAGATCGACCCGGACACCTACGACAACGTGGTCAAGGACAACGTCGTCGTCGAGTCGAAACGGGACCTGGCGGCGGCCGTCGAACGCGGCATCGAGCACGCACTCACCCCGCCGATGGGACCAGTCAGACTGGGGATCCCGAGCGAGTTCCTCGCTGGCGACGTGGCTGCACCCGACGCGTCGGTCTCTCCCGAGCGCGTCACCCGCGAGAACGGCCCGCTCTACGACGCCGCCGCGGCCCTCCTCGCAGACGCCGACAGACCGGTCGTCTGGGCCGGCGGCGGGGTCCACCGCTCACCCGGCGGGACCGAGGCGGTCCGCGCACTCGTCGAAAATCTGGACGCGCCCGCCCTGACGACCTACAAGAGCAAGGGCGTGGTGCCCGAGGACGACCCCCACTTTCTGGGCGTCGCGAGCAGTTCCCTTCCGCCGGGCGCCCGTCGTGTACTCTCGCGGGCCGACGTCGTCTGTGCGCTCGGTACCGACCTCGACGGCATCGCGACCGCCGACTGGGACCTCGACCTGGGGGAGTCGCTGGTCCACGTCACGCTCGACCCCGACGACATGGACCAGGGCTACGACGCCGACGTGGGTATCGTCGCCGACGCCGCCGACGCCGCCGAGGCGATCCGCGAACGAATGGGTGACGCCGAACTCCCCCCCGACCGCTGGAGCGGCGCCGAGATCGGTCGCACAGTCAGGAGAGAGTACCGGGAGCACCTCGACCGCGAGGGACTCTACGGGGTGACCGACGATGGGTTTCACACGCCCGGAGTCTTGCGAACAGTGCGAGAGACGGTCCCCGACGACGCCATCGTGACCGAAGACGTCGGTGGCTTTCGCCTGTGGGCGATGCAGGCCTTCGAGACCACCGAACCGGACGAGATGGTCGCCGCGGGATCGTGGGCCGGGATGGGCGTCGGCCTCCCCGCGGCCATCGGTGCGAAGATCGCCCGCCCCGAGCGCCCGGTGGTCTGTCTCTCCGGCGACGGCGGTCTGCTGATGTGTCTCCACGAACTCGCAACCGTCGTCCAGGAGGACCTGGATCTCACGCTCGTCGTCTCGAACAACAGCGACTACGCGGTCATCAGCAAGCAACTCCAGCACACCGACACCCCCGCGTTCGCCTGGGACAACCCGGATTTCCCGACCATCGCCGAGGGCTTTGGCTGGGACGCGACCAGCGTCGACGACCGCGAGGGACTGCAGACGGCCCTGGCGGACGCGCTCGACAGTGACGGACCGACGCTCGTCGACGTGACGACACCGACGGAGGAACCCTCCGCGGCGGCCGCTGCCGACTTCGAGACCGACCTGCGGTTCTGACCGACGGGTCACGGGCTCGGTGAGAAACTGACCGATACGTCTCTGGGCCGGAGACTGGCGAACGGGAACGTTCCACACCCGGTAGCATCGTCCGGGAGCGTCGGCTTCAAATCCGGTACGCGTGGAGATTCGGGCAGTGACCGAAACCGGTAGCGACCGCGCAGAGTGGGTCGGAGACACCACCAGGAAAGACAGCGATGAGTGACACCGCGTGCGGTCGGAGGGGGCGATGAGCACTGCACCGCGCGGGCGCCGGGGCGTGTTCGTCTCGATCTGCGTTTTCTCGTTTCTCGTCAACTTCGGCCGTATCGCCTTCGCACCCCTGGTGGATTTCTTCATCGAATCGGGGACCAGTCCCGCGACCGCCGGTCTGGCGGCGACGGCCGTCTGGCTCGGCAGCGCGCTCCCTCGGCTGCCGACGGGCTATCTCCTCACGTTCGTCAGCCGCCAGCGCGTCCTGCTGGGGATGGGCGTGTTCCTCTCGGCCGCCGCGGCGTTTACCGCGCTCTCGCCGAACGTCCGCGTCACCACCGCCGGGGCGCTGTTCGTCGGGTTGGCTTCGGGCGTCTTCTTCATCGCTGCGAACCCGCTCGTGAGCGAACTCTACCCCGAACGCGTCGGCGTCGCCGTCGGCATCCGCGGGATGTCCTCACAGGTTGCGGCGGTCGGCGCCCCCTTCCTCGTCGGCGTCGCCATCTCGATGGGCTCCTGGCGTATCTCCTTCGGCGCGCTCGCGGCGCTGGCGCTCGTGATGACCGCGGTCTTCCTCCTGGCGGTCCGACGCGCCGAGTTGCCAGACGCGGGCGCCGCGGACAGGGACCTCCTCGCGGGCATCCGTGCCCAGTGGCGTCTCGTCGTCGCCGGCGTGCTCTTCGTCGGTGTCACCGGTTTCGTCTGGCAAGGGGTGTTCAACTTCTACGTGACTTACCTCGGCGCGGCCAAGAACCTCTCCTCGGGGACGGCCAGTACGCTCCTCACTGTGACGTTCGCCGCCGGCGTCCCCTCGTTCGTCGTCGCCGGCCGCCTCGCCGACCGCTTCTCCTATCTCCCGCTCTTGACCGGGATCCTCGCCGGCTTCGTCGTCTGCCTGCTCGCGCTGACCGCCGTCGAAGGGTTGCTCGCCGTCGCGGCCGTCTCGGTCGTGATGAGTCTCGTCATCCACAGCCTCTTCCCGGTCGCCGACGCCTACATGCTGGAGACACTGCCCGACGCCTCGCGTGCGAGCGCCTACTCGGGCTACAGCGCGACGATGATGCTAATCCAGGCCGGCGGGAGCGTCGCCGTCGGGACGCTCGCGGGCGCGGGCGTCACCTACACCGGGATCTTCCAGGGGGGTGCCGTCCTCGTCGGCGTCGTCGCCGTCGCCGTTGCGGTACTCGCCCGCGCCGGCCAACTGCCGACGGGCGGATGACGACCCCGGCAAGCGGGTAGCACGCCGATACCAGCACCTGTTGCCAAGTCGTTATCCGACTGGCTGTCGTACGTGTGCTGATGCCAGCATCGACGCCGGGGATCCACCACGTGACGGGGATCGTGGGTGACGCACAGACGGCCGTCGATTTCTACGCAGGGACGCTCGGGCTTCGATTCGTCAAACAGACCGTCAACTTCGAGGACGTCCTCCAGCACCACCTCTACTTCGGCGACGCCGAGGGGCGACCGGGAACCGTCTTCACCGCCTTCGCCGACCCGCACGGCGACGACGGCCGCGTCGGCAAGCCACAGGTCGAAGCCGTGACTTTCGCCGTCCCCGAGGGCTCGCTCGACTTCTGGGAGGGTCGCTTCGCCGAGTTCGACGTCCCGGTCGAGGGAGTCGACGACCGATTCGGGGAGCGGGTCCTCCGGGTTCGTGACCCCGCGGGCACACACGTCGAGCTCGCGGCGGGTGACGACGCGGTGGACGGGACCGGAGAGGGTGACGAATCGGAAGACAGCGACCCGTGGACCGACGGCCCGGTCCCGGAACGCGCCGCGATCGCCGGGATCGCCGGCGTCTCTGTGCTCTCGGTCAACCCGTTCGCGACGGCGGCGACGCTCGAGACGCTGGGCTTCGAGTACGCGGTCGAGAGCGACGAACGCGTCCGATATCTCACCAGCGGCGGCCTCGCGACGGCCGTCGATATCGTCCACTGCGAGACCGATTTCGGCCGCGAAGGCCCCGGGACGCTCCACCACGTCGCCGTCCGGGTCGACACCGAAAACGACCTCCACGAGTGGCGCGAGTACTTCGACGACAACGGCTACGACGTCTCTCGCGTCAAGGACCGGCACTTCTTTCACTCGCTGTACGTCCGCGAACCCGGCGGGATCCTCGTCGAACTCGCGACGGAGACCGGCGGTCTCGTCTCCGGCCACCCGAGTCCGGGTGCCACGCTCGAACTCCCGCCGTTTTTCGAGGGCGACCGCGAGTTGATCGAGAGTCAACTGCCCGCGCTGACGATACCCGATGGCCAGTCGGTCGACCGGACAGCAGGCCGTGACGAGAGAACGTGAGTCCTCCAGAACCCGCGATGGAATCGGTGTCGGGACCGCACGCCGGGCAACCGCTGCTCACGGCCGGTGCGCCGGCGGCTGCCGCCGAGGTCGCGCTCGTCGCACTCCACGGCCGCGGCGCCACGGCACAGGGCGTCGTCAACCTCTTCGAACCCGCCGTCGGCCACGGCGTCGCGGTGTTCGCGCCCGAAGCAGCCCGGAGCCGGTGGTTCCTCCGGGGGTTCGACGTGCCCGTCGAGCGCAACGAGCCACATCTCACCTCGGGCGTCGAGTGCGTCGCGGCGGCCATCGAGCGGGCGGCGGCCATCGGACTTCCCAGAGGGCGGGTCGTACTCGCCGGCTTCTCACAGGGGGCGTGTCTCGCCGCCGAATTCGCCCGTCGGAACCCCTATCGTTACGGCGGCGTCGCCGTTCTCTCCGGCGCACTGCCGGGGTCGTCCGACGAACGCGACGGTGGGTCCGGAAGCGCCGCCCGCGCCCTCGACGGTACGCCGGTCTTTCTCGGCTGTGGCGCCGACGACCCACACGTCGACCGTGAGCAGTTCGAATCGACTGCGGCGACCTTCGAATCTCTCGGCGCCAGCGTCACGACGCGGCGCTATCCGGGGCTGGGTCACGCGGTCACCGACGACGAGTTCGACGTGCTCCGTGACCTGCTCGACGGTGCGGCCGCCCCGGCGAAAACGGAATGACGGACGGCCCGCGCCTGGAGAGTGTGGGTGGCGCGGGGTTGGCGTCTACGGTGCTCGATACGCGATGACGGCGGACCCGGCGGTCGTGAAGACGAGGTCGTCCGCGACGACGACACGCGACCCGGTCTCGACCCCCGACGCCCACTGCTGGGACCCGTCGGCGGGGTCGAACGACCGGAGACCGTCGTCGGTCGGAACGACGACCGCTCCGTCGGCGACGGCGGGGCGACCGAGGATCGTCGGCGTGACCTCGGCCGTCCACTCCTCGCTCCCGCTGTCGGTCGCAAGCGCCGTCAATCCTGGTTCGTCGTCCACGTTCGCCGTGTAGTAGGCGTGCTCGTCACCGACCGCCACGAGACCGCCGCCTGCTTCTCCGCCGGGCGGGACGCCCTGGCCCCAGCTCGCGCCCGCGTCGGAGACGGGCTTCGCGTTGACGTTCCCGAAGAAGGCGTCGACGGCGTAGACCGTCCCCGCGCGGTGACACTGTTCTGCCGGGAAGTCCGCGCCGCGGCGGGGCGGGTCGTTGTACTGGGTCCCGTCCCCGGCGTCCAGGCGCCAGTACCGGTTGTCGTATGGGCCACTGGAGACGAACACCCGGTCGTCGCTGGCGAACACCCGCGGCTGCCAGGGGTCGGCGATGTCCGTCCGCCACCGCTCGCTCCCGTCGGCGAGTCCGAGCGCGACGACGGTCGGGCCGCTCTCGTCGATCCAGTAGATCCCGTGGGGCGCGACGAGCAATCCGCGTCGGTTCGGCGTCTCGACGCGCCACCGTTCGCGGCCCCTGTCCGGCGCGAGTGCGACGACGCCACCCGAAATCGGGACGAACACCGTGTTGTCCACGACCCGTGGCGTCCCCGCCGCGCCACCGACCGAGGCGGTCCACTTCGACGCTCCCGTGGTGGCATCCATCGCCCGGACGGTGCCGTCGTCGCCGCCGACGTAGAGCGTTCCGTCCCCGAGCACCGGCGACGAGAGCCCACTGGCGGAGACACGCCAGAGTTCGGCTACCGCGTCTGTCGGGCCAGTCGCGCCGACAGCATTGCTCCGCCCGGCGTCGGCGCCGGGGACGGGCCAGTCGCTCTCGACACTCGCGGGAGCGGTCGGCGTTCCCTCGGGGATCGACGCCGCTGTCTCCGTCGGACTCTCGGGCGAGTCCGTCTCGGTCGACGAGGGCGTCCCGTCGCGGTCGGTGCCCGAGACCGTGTGGACGTCCGTAGGACTCGCGCTCGGGGTGGGCGTGACTGCCGGCGACGGAGAGCCGGTCGGCGGGTCGGTACCGCTCGCGTCCTCGTCGCTCGTACACCCTGCGACGGCGAGCGCTCCGAGACTCGTGAGGAGCGTACGTCGCGACCAGCGTTCTGTCATGTGCGAGAGAGCGACGCGCCTGGATAAGTGTCTCGTGGACGCTGAAGCGGTCGTTTGAGACATCCATCGCCGCGGAGTAGCCGTCTGCCCCCGGAAGTCGTCACTCCCAGGGGTGGATCGTCGCCCGGTAAGACTCCCCCGCGGCCTGGGCCTCGAAGGCGTCCGTCACGTCGTCGAGTCCCACCCGATAGTTCAGCAGGTCGCCGTAGGGGAACCGGTCGACCGTCCGTTCGAGCACCGAGATCGACGTGTCGAACTGGCCGGGTGGGTAGGCGAGACTCCCGTAGACGTCGAGCTGGTTGTGGATGACGTCGCTCGGGTCGACCGAGGCCTCACCCGCCGAGAAGTAGTGTCCCACCTCGACGACCGTCCCACCGTTGTGCGGAATCGCGAGGGCTTGCTCGAACGCGGCGGGATGGCCCACGGCTTCGACCGTCACGTCGGGGCCGTCCCCGCTGGGGGTCAGGTCGGCGATGGCGTCGATGAACTCGTCCCCGTCGTACTCGTCTACGTCGACAGTATCGGTCGCGCCGAACTTCTCGGCCATCTCCAGGCGCTCCTCGACCATGTCGACGGCGATGACCTGCCCGGCCCCCACCGTGGTCGCCGCGGCCACAGTCAGGAGCCCGATGGGGCCCGCGCCCTGGACGACGACGCTCTGGCCCATACCCAGGCCCTCGCGAGCGTGAGGGACCCCTGGCGGCTGTGCGCGCTCGATGGCGTGGGTCGCCACCGAGAGCGGTTCGACCAGCGCACCCAGTTCGGTGTCGAGGCTGTCGGGTACCCTGTAGAAGTGCGCGCGGTCTTCGAGGAGGAAGTACTCGCTCATACCGCCGTGGAGGTGAGGGGGTTCCTCGACGCTTCGGAACCCGTGGACGTCCCGATTATTGCACGTCAGCGGCCGCGTCGGCATGTTCTCACAGTACCAGCAGTCACCGCAGCTGATCCCGGGGACCACGGTGAGGGCGTCCCCGACTTCGATGGGGCGGCGCGCCGAGTCTGTCGTCACGTTCGCGCCCAGTTCCTCGACGACGCCGACGAACTCGTGGCCGGGCACGACCGGGGAGTCACGCTCGCCGTGTCGCCACATGTGGACGTCCGAGCCACAGACGCCCGAGAGTTCGACTCGCAACAGGACCTGGTCGCGCCCCGGGTCGTCGACGTCGACGGTGCGCCGTTCGAGCTCTCCGGATTCCGTGAGGACGACTGCGTTCGATTCCATACCCGATAGGGCGGCGAGAAGGTAAATATAGGTCGGGGTCGACGTATCTCCCGGCAACGCGGGTGCGTGGCCACAAGGCGAATACGACCGGCCGGAGACCTCGCTGACATGGACAACCCCACCGTCGTCTTTCCGGAAGCACGCGAGGTCACCCTCGAAGACCGCGGCCGGCCCGTGCCCGGCGCCGACGAGGTGCTCGTCGAGACCGACACCTCGCTGGTCAGCACCGGCACCGAACTGACGGTCCTCTCGGGCGAGTACCCCGAGGACTCGGTCTGGGACGACTACGGTACCTTTCCCTTCGACGCGGGCTACGCGAACGTCGGAACCGTCGTCGAGGCCGGCGACGACGCCGTGGTCGAACCCGGGACGCGCGTCGCGACCTGGGCGCCCCACGCCGCGTACGTCACCGCCCGCGACGCCGACTGCGTCGTCGCGCCCGAGGGCGTCACCGACGACCAGGCCAGCCTCTTCGCCATCGCACAGATCGTGATGAACGGGCTCCGGCGGGGCCGCGTCGACTGGGGCGAGACGGTCGTCGTCTACGGACTGGGCATCCTCGGCCAGCTCGCGGTTCGTTTCTGTCACCTCGCGGGCGCCGAGACGGTCGTCGGCGTCGATATCGCTGCCGAGCGCCTCGACTATCTGCCCGACGACCCCGGCGTGGTCGGCGTCGACCCGACAGCGAGCGACCCCGTCGAGGCTATCGCGGACGTGACCGGCGGTCGCCGCGCCGACGTCGTCTTCGAGGTGACCGGCAACCCCGACGCGATCCCCGGCGAGTTCGACGTCCTCCGGGACCAGGGTCGGCTCGTCCTCCTGTCGAGTCCCCACGGAAAGACGACGCTGGACTTCCACGACGACGTGAACGCCCCGAGCGTCGAGATAATCGGGGCTCACCAGACGTCACACCCGCCCGTCGCGACACCGCACAACCCCTGGACGAAGACTCGCCACGCCGAGCTCTTCTTCTCGTATCTGCGCCGAAACCGCCTCGCCGTCGACGACCTGTTCTCACACAGTCGCCCTTACAGCGACGCGCCCGCGCTCTACCAGTCGCTGCTCGACGACCGGACGGAGGCGATGGCCGTCCGTCTCCAGTGGTAGCCCGCACCGGAGACACTCGGTGTCGACCGAACCGGTGACGCTCGGTGTCGACCGAACGGCTATACGCCCGAATCCACTACCGTCGTGTATGACCGCGGAGAACCCGCACCCAGAGCCAGCCGCCGAGCGAGTCGTCCTCTCCTATCCCGCCGATCTCAGCCAGTGGGGCCGGGACACGCTCGACGACGGCCCGTTCCGCGCGTATCTGGGGAAGACGCTGGGGACTGTCGACCCGGGCGCGGAAGTCGAGGTGTTCGTCGGGGTAGGCTGCTGTGGCGACACACTCGACGTACCGCTGCGCGTCGAAGTTCTGGAGGGCGGCGACACTGTCACCGAGGCGACGACGGTCGAGTACGAGGTCCGCGGGGCCTGCGGGATCGAGGGCGGCTGGGCGGTCCAGAGCGCCGGGAGTCCCTGATAGGGGCGGTCTACTCTGTGTCGGTATTTCCTCGTGCGCAGTTATCACGGCGGTGGCGCGCGCTGTCGCGGCGTTCATGCCGCGACAGCACCGTGCGGGGTCTGCTCACGGCGCGTAGCGCCGTTCGCATGGTCCGAGGGAGCTCCGGTCTCGCTATCTTCGCGAGCGGAGCGAGCGAAGGCTCGTCAGAGCTTGCTCTGACGGTGGATGAACATCCCAGCGAACGCAGTGAGCGAGAAGCGCAGTCGGTTGGGGAGGCGTGTGGCCTGCGGTGCGGTGCTGTGCCTGGTGTCC
>ENA-ORCS01000887-ORCS01000887.1-marine-metagenome-genome-assembly--contig:-NODE-887-length-15489-cov-3.085064_pt1 | contig 15489 bp, 15 predicted proteins | sample MGYA00237781_ERZ508513 | MGnify/ENA primary metagenome ERZ508513 (study PRJEB26184, sample SAMN06268793) | marine metagenome | isolation source: Eden Landing Ponds, San Francisco, CA, USA | place...
CGATGACTTCGGCGGTGTCGGCAGTCCGGGTGGAGTGGACGTCCAGCACCTCGCCGTCCAGCCCGACGACGGCGATCGCCGTGGTCGTCCCGGGATCGACGCCGACGACGACGTGATCGCGCCGCTGAGCCAGTGGCTCGAACTCGATGCCGTCCCGGCGTTCGCGTTCGATCTCGGTTCTGGTGTCCCCCGACCGTTCGCGCGAGACGGGGATGTCCTCCGGGGCGGCCTCGACCGCGAATACCGCGTTCGAAAAGCCGCCGTATTTCTCGGTCACGTCGCGGTCGTATTCGAGGTTCGCCGCCTCCAGTTCGCGTTCGACCTCGCGGGCCCGTTTCTTCACCGAGCCGTGGATCCGCCGGGTGAAGCGATCCTCGCTCCAGCCGCCACCGCCGCCGGTCGAGCGACCGCGGGAGACCTTCACGCGGGTCGTGTCGGTGAACGCCGAGACCTCGTAACCGACGTTCGCCGCCGCGAGCCGTGCGGCCGCCTCGGCTTCCTCCATGGGGTCCTTGCCGTAGGGGACGCCGTGGCGGGAAGCCACGCGTGAGAGGGGTTCCGGTTCCTCGTCGCCAGTCACCTGAACGAGCCGGGTCCCGTCCGGAAGCTCCCGGAGGAAGTGAACGAGGGCGTCCTTGTCGGCGGCGAGTTCGTACATGTTGTCCGTGGCGACGATCGCCGGCTCGTCGTCCTCGATCAACCGCCTGAGCTTCCGGCGGCTCACCACGTCCCGTTCTACCGACTCGCCGTCGAAGATCGAAAGGGCGTAGGAGGGCGATTCGCCCCGAACGTCCCCGCTCTGGACGTCCACGCCGAAGATCACGTCGTCCAGGGCAGCCGTCCGTTGCACGCGATGGCGTAGGGGAGTCAATAGTATAAACACCGTGGCGTCGCCCGGCCCGTTCGAGGCGTGCGGGGGGACTTCGAGGCGTTCGGGTTGACATCCTCCTCCGCGTAAACGCAGGGAAATCCCGAGCGGAATAACCTCGAAGCTCGACGCGAGCCGTTGCGATGGCTACGACAGTTTCCCCAGCACGCTGAAAAACTCCAGGGTGTGCCCGTCGGGATCCTCGACGAAGCCGGCGTAGGCGTCTACCGCCTCGACGGCGTGGGGTTCGGCGACGACAGATCCCCCGGCCTGTCGGGCGCATTCGACGGCGCGATCCACATCCTCGACGTCTTCGACGACAAACGCGACGTGATCGGTATCGGCCCGCGAGGGAGCGATCGGCGTCGTGCGGTCTGGATCGTAACGTAACTGGAGTTCGCCCGCGTCAGCGGCGACGTAGACGTTTTCGACGCCGTCGACAGTGAACGATCGCGATCGTTCGAAGCCAAGCGCGTCGTAAAAGCCGAGCGAACGATCGAGATCTGACACCCACAGCGCGACGTGTTCCAGGTCCATGCCATTGTCTTCCGGGCCATCCCAATTGACGGTGTCGGCCGCGCCGTCGGCATCCGCTCGTTGCCGACTAGTCCCCGTCGGCAACCGGCAACGTAACGGTGACGACTGTTCCGCGGAGTTCGCGATCGGCGACCGATATCGTCCCGTCGTAACGGTCGACGAGCATCCCCACGATGTACAGTCCGATCCCGGACTGTCGTCCGTCGATCGACCCGTCCCCGAGGTCGGTCAGTCGATCACGCTCGGCCGGCGGAATGCCCGGGCCGTCGTCAGCCACCGAGACGGCGACCGTCTCGTCGTCGCGTTCGACCCAGACCTCGACGGACGGGTTCTCGCGGTCGTTGTGTTCGACCGCGTTCGAGAGCAGATTGTGAAAGATCGTCGAGAGGAGTTCGTCAGCGTGAACCGCCACGTCCGGGATCTCACCTTCGAGGGAGACCGTCGCTTCGCGGTAGACTTCCCGCGTGTTCTCGATCTGGGTGTCGAGTACCCGCTGGAGGGAGATCCGACGCAGTTCGGACGGCTCGTTTTCGCCGACCGACGCCACGAATGCCCTGACCTGTTCGGTCAGCTGGATCGCCTCCTCGGTGGTCCGCTGGACGCGCCCGAGATACTCCTCGCCCCCCGGTTCGACGTGGCTCTCGAGGTGGTCGGTCATTCCGGCGATGATCTGGAGGTCGTTGCCGATGTCATGACGGACGATTCGGTTGAGCAGCGCGAGTTTCTGTCGTTCGTCGGCGAGCCGCTCGCGTTCACGTTCGAGTTCGCGTCGCCGACGCTGACTCCGGGCGTCGTACCGGCCGACGATCAGGCCGCTGACGCCGCCGATCGACGCCATCCCGCAGAGGACGATCGCGGCGTCGGCGACGGTGACGCCGGCCGCGATCTGATAGCCGGCGAGCCCCAGCGCCGCGAAAGCACCGAAGGCCGTCCCGAGGAACCACCACACGAGGACCGAGACGGCGAGCGACCCATCGAGGGAACTGTTCGCGAGCCAGTACCCGCCGGCGAGGACGACGAGGCCGAACGACGCCGGGGCGAGTGCGCCGAGGACGGGACCCGAGATCCCGCCGGGCATCCCGAACAGGCGGATCGCGGGGACGAGAATCCCTGCCAGACCCGTCGCCGCGATCAGTCCGCCACAGGCGTGACGGACGCTCGATGGCGAGACGGCACCGAATGCACGTGCCACGGCCGCGTCGGCCCGCTGTTTCGCCATGGCGTCACTCTGTGCCCACAGCGAGGTAATTGTTCTGGGATCCACCGAGCCCCGCGACCACGTTACTCGGTCGGGTCGGGATACGGAACGTCGATCGCCTGGCCGTCAGCGGCGACGAACGCCCCATCGCCGAACGCCTCACGGGCCTGACGCTCCAATCTGTCGGCTTGTCCGGCGTAGCGCGTCGAGACGTGCGTCAGTGCGAGTCGTTTCACACCCGCTGTCACAGCCAGTTCGGCGGCCTCCCGGGCCGTCGAGTGGCCCGTCCGTTCGGCCCGTTCGGCGCGGTCCTCGGCGAACGTCCCGTCGTGGATCAACAGGTCGGCGTCCTCGCTGGCCCGGCGTACGGACTCGGCGGGTCGCGTGTCGCCACTGTAGACGACTGTCCGTCCCGGCCGTGGCGGACCGACCACTTCCTCGGGCTGGATCGTCCGGCCGTCGTGTTCGACCGGTTCGCCCTCGTGGAGCGTCGAATACTTGGGTCCCGGCGGGATACCCAGTTCTTCTTCGGCCTTCTGGCGGTCGAAACGGCCCTTCCGGTCGTCCTCAGCGAGGACGTATCCGAGCGATCGGGTGCGATGTTCGGTCTCGATCGCCCGGACCTCGTAATCCTCCCCATCGAGCACCACGTCTCCCGGAGCGTTCTGCGTGATCCGAAGTGGATAGGACGGCCGATCGCCGGTCGCACCGATGAGGTCTTCCAGTCGTGAGCGCGTCCCGTGAGGGGCGTGGATCGCGAGCGGTGCCTCACGATCGTTGAAGTCCATCGTCTGCAAGAGGCCAGGGATACCCAGGACGTGATCGCCGTGCATGTGCGTGACGAAGATGTGCGCGATGTCGAATCCAGTCCCGAAGCGCATCATCTGACGCTGGGTCCCCTCGCCACAATCGAAGAGGAGACGCTCACCTTCCCGCCGGACCATTACGGCCGAGGGGTTGCGTTCGGTCGTCGGCACCGCGCCGCTCGTCCCGAGAAACGTCACGCGCATTACCTCCCGCTCGCTCGCCGACGGCTAAACGCCCTTCGGATCGTCTCGTCCGACAAGAGGACAGCCCTGACGCGGGCAAAAGACCCATCGGGCCCGGGCCCCGTCTTTCGATTGACATCCGTTCGAATATATACCGTCAAAACCGCTCGATCGTCCATCGGAACGTCGAAAGCTGCAACCAAGCATAGGAGGGTCGGCGTGGGAGTCCCTCGGACCGCAGATCACTTCGAGGGTGTCGCCAGCATCCGGCCGCCACAGACTTCACAGGCCACAGGACGGCGCTTTGCGGTCGTCTCCCAGCCGCACTTGGCACATTCGAACGTGTAAGGCCGATCGTCGGCCGACTCCTCGTCGCCCATCTCACCCACACGCTCGAATGCCATACAAATGAGTGTTGATAACGGAGATAGATTCCGGAAGTATCGATGCAGACGACGGGTATGGCGGGACACAGAGTCGGACCGTCCACCAGCAACGAGCTGGGATTCAAGACGACCGCGGTCACGGACGGACATGGCGAGAGGGGAGTCAAAACTACTCGTTCGTCCAGTTCACTCGACCCAGAGCGGCAAGAATTGGCAGCCACTGGCGCCTTCATTTGGTTCCGGTATCTCGGTAGAACGTGAACGTGTGCCCGCTTGTTCAGCCTGACAGTGGCGGCGTCCTACCGCTCTGTCGTTTCGGAAACTGTTCGAGGACGATCCATGAGTAGCGATACCCCAACCACGACCGACGGAGGAGTCGGAACCGAAACGCGCGCCCTCTCGACCGCGGCGGGCGCGATAGAAGTCCTGCGGGCGACCTCGGCGGAGGTGGACGAACAACTGTCGGTGATCGACGATCGTGCTGCCGATCAGGCCCAAGAGGTCGGGGCGATCGTCGAGGAGGTGTCCGATCTGAGCGCCACCATCGAAGAGGTCGCCGCCAGCGCCGAACAGGTGGCGACACGGAGTACGGAGGCAGCGGATCGAGCGGCTGAGGGACGTGAAGCCGCGTCAGAAGCCAGGGCAGTCGTCGGGAACGTCCGGACGACCAGCGAGGAACTCCTCGAAGACATGCAACGGCTGGAAGAGCGCATCGAGCGCATCGAGGAGACGCTATCGGGCATCGACGACATCGCCGAGCAGACGAACATGCTGGCGATCAACGCCTCCATCGAAGCGGCCCGCTCCGAAGACAGCGACGGGTTCGCGGTCGTCGCCGAGGAGATAAAGGACCTCGCCGAGGAGTCCCGTGAACAGGCCGATGCCATCGAGTCGTCCCTCCAGGAGGTCAAAGCGGCCGCGGACAGGACCGCCTCGACGCTGGAAACGACAGTCACGGAGATCGAGACCGGGACGGACTTCGTCGAGACCGCCGAAGAACGCTTCGAGACAGTCGCCGAGATCATCGAACGGACGGCGACGGATATGCAGTCGGTCTCGACGGCAACGGACGATCTCGCGACCTCGGGCGAGGAGATCGCCACCGGCTCCGAGGACGTGGCCGACAGCGCCGAAGCCATCAGGGACGACATCGTCGCGATCAGGGAGACCCGTGCCGAACAGACGACGATGCTCGGCGAGGTCGGCGACGCGATCACCCTCGTCACGACCGGGGTGGAATACGAACGCGTACCGTCCGGTCTCGACGGCCTGGACGATCTCGTCGGGGGCCTGATTGAGGGGGGACAGATCGTCCTGGAGTACGAGAACCAGCGCGTGGCTGACGTAATAGCGTCCGTGACGGCAGGAGCGGTGGCCACGGGCGGAGCGGTATCACTGACTCCGCCGCCGGACCTCGACCGGAGGACACTCCGGCGGGCGTTCGCGAAGCAAGACGTCTCCCTCGAAACCACACTCGCCGACGATCAGCTGTTCGTCCTCGACGCGTTCGACATCTGGCAGGGAGGTTCGAACGTCTTCGACCTCGGGACCCGTTCGCTCGCGGAGGCCAACCGAGAAACCGACCGGCGGCGGGACCGGCCCTTGCTGATCGTCGGCAACATCGCCGGCGAGATAACTACCCTCGGCGAGGAGACCGCGCGGGCGGCCCGGTTCGAGAACGACGATGGGGTCTTCGGGGCGACCGACACCGTCTTGAACGTCGTCGATCGCTCGACGGTCGCCGAGACGATGGCGGCGTTCTACGCCGGGGCCGCCGATCAGGTGTTTCGTCTCGTCGACGAGAGCGATCGGCGTCACTTGGTTCTCGCAACCGACCCGACCGTTTCGACGCCGGTACGTGGGCGAATCGTCGCCGGGGAAAGGTCTGGATCGGTCGAGATCGTCCCGGAGGAACATGCCGCCACGTCACCGGACGCATGAACGCGGACCGGGACCGCTTCGGAGTCCTGTTCGAACTCACGGAGGACGCCGTCGCCGAGATCGAGATAGTCGACCGGGTCCCCGTCGTCCGGACGGTCAACCCGGCTTTCGAGGGGATATTCGGGTACGAACGTGCCGAGATCGTCGGGGAGTCGCTGAACGAGTTCATCGTCCCGGACCATCGCTCGAGTGAGGCGACGTCCTTCGACGACCGGACGGCCGACGGAAAGTCAAACTGGGCGACAGTCTCCCGACGGACCGAGGACGGGCTTCGGGAATTCCTCTACCGTGGCGTCCCCTACGAACGTGAGGGTCGGCACTTCGGACTGGCGATCTACACCGACGTAACCGACCGACGCCGCCGCGAACGTCACCACGAGGTTCTCCATCGGGTACTCCGGCACAATCTCCGCAACGATCTCACGCAGATCTCGTTGTCGGCGGAGATCCTGGTCGACGAACTCGAAAACGTCACGCTCCTCGAACACGCCCGACGGATCGACGGGGCCGCCGATGATCTCGAAAAGTTGAGCCACGCCGCCGGACGGGTCAGAGACGTCATGGGCGACGTCACCGACGAGACATCGACTGTCGATATCGCCGGAACACTACGGGACGTGATCGATCGATACCAGGGGACTGACGAGATCGTCTTCGAGACCGATCTCCCCACGGAACTGCCGGCGGCGGGTGATCAGCGACTCTTCGACGCCCTGGACGCCCTCGTCGAAAATTCCCTGGAACACGGGGCCGTATCGGACGACTCGGTTGAGGACCCCGGGACGGTTCGCGTCGCGGCACGCCGCGACGGCGAAGAGGCAGTGGTCACGATCACCGACGAGGGACCAGGTATCCCGGAGTACGCTCGGGCCGCCGTCTTCGACGAGCGCCCGATCTCACAGCTCTCTCACAGTAGCGGACTCGGTCTGTGGCTAGCGAAATGGCTCGTGGAAGGGTTCGGCGGACGTCTCGGGTACGAACGCCGGGGCGGTCGAACGACAGTCTCCGTCAGACTCCCTCGTCGCTAGTGACCCCACACCGATACCGGAGGCAACACGGGAGCCGTATCCGTCTCGACGGAGTTCTGCCCCCAGCCTCGGTGCCGGACGGTTTCGATACTTGCGTATTCGACACCCGCCCAAGATATGTTGAGATACACAATGATCGTGGGAATGTATCCGTACGAACGTTCGATCGTGGCTGATCTGTATATATTCTCTAGCGGATATAAGGACAACGAATAAATGTGTCAAACTGTGGCGGAGTGACATGGTTCGGACTGATCCGTACCCGCGTTCGACTCCCCGGCGCTTCGAATGTCGCTCCTGTCTCGAAGTAATAGTCGCCGACGAACGGATCGCCACCTGTCCGGAGTGTGGCGGGCGTATGAAGAACGTCTCCGTCCCACGCGAGTGAGGCTGCCGACCGGGACGCAGTTCGGCGTCGGAAACAGTCAAAACCCCGTGACGTCGACCCAGTCGTGGATCCACCAAAACCCACCGGACGATGATTTCGATAACCAAATTTTTTAGAATATATTACAAAATATTTTCCATATATCGGACGAGAGATGAAACGTTCATACGCACTTTAGCGGTGCAAGTATGGCACCATAACAAAACTTTTTTATCATCGGGTCGGAAGGAGTGATTGTCAGAGGTGATGTGAACACGCCACATGATCACGTCCGGTTCCGACGAACGACCGAACCGTTCTCTCGCGGCCAGCGCCGTGAGTGACTGTCCCTCGGGAACGAGCCTGTCAGCGACCTGCCACACCTGGATATGATCGTCGATCCACCGACGATCCTGCCGTTTTCGTAGTAGACGACGATTGGTAGCCGTTGCGCCATCACATCCCGAATATTCGGACGAGGAGGTGCGCCCAGTAGCCGACTTTCGTCGGTGATGATACCCAGGTTGCAGCGAGGGGAGTGTTTTTAGGTGTGGTGGCACATCTCACATATATGAAGTTCGTCATCGTCGGGTTCGGCCGCGTCGGGATGCGGACCGCACGGGTCCTACAGGAGGAGGGCCACGACGTCACAATCGTCGACGCCGACGCCGAGAAAGTCGAACGCTCCCGCGAGGAGGGGTTTCAGGCGGTACTGGGCGACTGCAACGACGAGTCGGTCCTCGAGGCGGCGGGTATCGCCGAGACCGACGCCGTCGCCGGGCTGACGGGCGATCTCAACGCCAACTTCGCAGCCTGCATGATCGGCAACGAACACGGCTGCCGGACGGTGCTCCGTATCGACGAGGACTACCGCGAGGAACTCTACGAGAACTACGCCAGCGAAGTCGACGAGGTTGTCTACCCCGAACGACTGGGTGCCGCCGGCGCGAAGACGGCCATGCTCGGCGGCGACTTCGACGTCCTCGCGGATCTGACGGAGAACCTGACGGTCACGTCGATCCGGATCCCGGAGGGCTCACCAGTGATCGGGACGCGCGTCGTCACGCTGGATCTGCCGGGAGACGCTCAAGTGTACGCCCACGGCCGTGACGACGAGCCGATGTCTATTCCGCTCCCCCGTGACACGATCACAGCCAACGATCGGATCGCGATCACCGCCCCGCCGACAGCCATCGAGGACATCCGGGCGAGTCTCGCGCCCCAGGAGCCCGCCTGATATTGGCGGCTGTACGTTGGAAAAGATAGTTGATACTTCGAAGCCGCGAATGCCTTCGGCCCATCGGGACCGACGGGAAAGAAGCGACGACGGCAGTGACGTCTCGGGCAGGCCGATCGAAACACCGGGCCGATGGTCGATCGGCCCGGAAGGAAAGTGGGTGCCCGGGCGCGCTGTGGGAGGATGGGAAAGACGACGAGGCCGTCTGTGCGCGCCCGATAGCGGATTCCCCACGATGTAATATAAAACCGCGTCAGACGACTGCACGACGGAGCGACGATCCGTGCGTTTTTGCCCCGCCCGTTCAATCCGGATCCATGAACACCTGGGGCGAACTCTTCGAACGAGCGTCGGCCGTCGAGGCCGACGTGGCGGGGATCCGGGAGCACCTCGCCACGCGACGGGACCGAAAGGGCAAGCGGAACGGGAGACAGGATCGGAGCGACGGAGTGCGACGGAACGATGGCGGAGACTGATCCCACGCGAGTGGTCGCTGACGCCGACGTGCTGGCGGCGGACCTGCTGGTCGGCGGGCCGGCACGCGAGGCACTCGATCACGTCCGGGCCCACGACTGGCTATCGCTCGTCGCGAGCGATCCGCTCATTGACGACGCGGCGGCCGTCGTCACGGACCTGGCGAGCGAGGATCTGGAGACGGCGTGGCGAAAGCGGATCGAAAACGCGCGTCGCAGAGTAGAGCATCCCGCGGGCGATCATCCGGCGCTCGCGTCGGCAGTCGCAGGCGGGGCGGGCCACGTCCTGACGTTCGACGAACGACTGACGGATCCGAAAGTCGGCGCCACCCTCCGGAAGTATGCGATCAGCGTGCGCACGCCCGCGGCGTTCGTGACTGTCTTCGACCCGGCCGCCGTTTACGAGGGGTTTGTCGGCGAGGACTATCCCGGTCCGGACGCCGATCCGCGGGCGTGAGACGCGCGACAGGAAAGCAGTCACTCGTCAAGGTTGAGCTCGAAGTGCTCGTGTTCGATCGGGGCGTTGAGAACGACGCTCGTGTTGGACTCCTTGATCTCGGGATCGGTGAGCAGGCTCTTGATCTGGGCGTTCATGTCGTCGGTGTCGGTGAACTTCCCGATGGCAATGATGTCGTGGTCGCCGGTGACCTCGTAGACGCTGATCATCTGATCCTGCTCGCGCAGCCGATCAGTCACTTCCGGCAGGGCCGAACCTTCGACCTTGAGCTGGAGAACGGCAGTGACATCGTAGCCGATCTTGTCGTAGTCGACATTCGGCGTGTACCCCTCGATGATTCCCTGCTCTTCGAGGTCCGAGAGGTGATTCGAGACGGTCGTCACCGAGACATCGAGGTCGTCGGCGAGACTGCGCAGACTCGCCCGGCCGTCGTCGAGCAGTTCGTTGATGAGTTTACGGTCGAGATTTTCGTACGTCATTGTCGTCGACGACGGGTTCGACCCATTAGAATTTTACGAACATTCAATTCTCGTTCGAGACCGGAAGATTTGCGCAGAGCGGCAGGGTTTTTATAGCAGGGGTGCACCTCCCGAATGACGAGAAAGATGACAAACGAACAGCTCACTGACGGCGGCCTCTCCGCAGAGGCGGAGGCAGTACTCGATCAGATCGACGAACAGAACGTCGACTTCCTGCGGCTGCAGTTTACGGACATCCTGGGGACGGTCAAGAACGTCTCCATCACGGCCGATCAGGCCGAGAAGGCCTTCACGGAGGGTATCTACTTCGACGGGTCCTCGATCGACGGGTTCGTCCGCATTCAGGAGTCGGACATGCGCTTAGACCCCGACCCCTCGACGTTCGCGTTGCTTCCGTGGCGGACGAGCGAGGACAGCGCGGCGGCCCGCCTCATCTGTGACGTGATCGATACGTCCACCGGCGAACTCTTCGAGGGGGATCCGCGGGGCATCCTCAAAAACGCCATCGACCGGGCTGAGGAGATGGGCTACGAGGTCAACGTCGCACCCGAACCCGAGTTCTTCCTGTTCGAGGAGGACGAGGAGGGCCGCGCGACGACGAAAACCAACGACGTCGGCGGGTACTTCGACCTCGCGCCGAAGGACCTCGCCAGCGACGTCCGGCGTGACATCATCTTCGGCCTAGAGGACATGGGCTTCGATATCGAGGCCTCTCACCACGAGGTCGCCGAGGGCCAACACGAGATCAACTTCACCTACGACGACGCGCTGTCGACGGCCGACAACGTCGCTACCTTCCGGTCGGTCGTCCGGGCGATCGCAGCCGAACACGGCCTCCACGCCACGTTCATGCCCAAGCCCATTCCGAAAATCAACGGCTCGGGGATGCACACCCATATCTCGTTGTTTACCGACGACGGCGAGAACGCCTTCCACGACGGCGACGACGAGTTCAACCTGAGCGGAACGGCCAAACAGTTCCTCGCGGGGATCCTCGAACACGCCCCCGCGATCACCGCCGTCACCGATCCGACCGTCAACAGCTACAAGCGACTCGTCCCGGGCTACGAAGCACCCGTTTACGTCGCCTGGTCCGACCGTAATCGGTCGGCGCTGATCCGCAAACCCGCCGCACGTGTCCCGGCCGCCAGCCGGATCGAAGCGCGCTTCCCCGACCCCTCATGTAACCCGTACCTGGCCTTCGCCGCACTCATCCACGCCGGCCTGGACGGCATCGAGAACAGTCTCGACTGCCCTGATCCCGTCCGGGAGAACATCTACGAATTCGACGAAGCCAAGCGCGAAGAGTACGGCATCGACACGCTGCCGGAGAACCTCGGCGAGGCCCTGGACGCCCTCGAGGAGGACGAAGTCATCCTGGACGCGCTGGGCCCACACACCAGCGAAAAGTTCCTCGCAGCCAAACGCCAGGAATACATGGACTATCTGGTCGACGTCTCCGACTGGGAACTCGACCGCTACCTCGAGAAGTTCTGAGCGGCGACCCGGGTCGTATCCTCACTCGTTTTTCGAATCGCGTCCCCGATTCCGTCCGATCACCATCGCTGTACCGCTCCCGACCCCGGCAAGAGCGACACCCGTCTGAATGAGGCCCGAGCGAACGAACGTGACTCCGGCCAGCAGGAAAACTCCGAACAGAGCCGTCGCGGTCGAGACCGCCGCTCCTCGCCGGCGAGTCGGTTCCCACCCCACTGCCGTCCCGAGGGCGACGGCAGCGGCCAGCAACCCGTCGCCAGTCAACCCGACGGTCACGGGACCGACGACGCCGAACAGGCCGGCGAGAGCGAACGCGCGCCGGGGCGTCCCGAGTACTCCGAAGGCGACCAGTAGATACGCCAGCCCGACAGCGACTCCCGCGAGGACCTCGTGTGGTCGGTGGACGCCAAGCGCGATCCGTGAGGCGGAGATCGCAGCGATCAGGCAGCCGGCAAGAAAGAGCGTCCGGTTTCGATGCTTCCCCCGGAATGCCCACGCCAGCCCGAGCCATCCCACCGTCGCTGCCGTGGCGTGGCCGCTCGGAAAGGCGTGACCGCCAGGACCGACGATCCAGGTGTATATCGGAACGAACGCGTCGGGCATCCCAGCCACTCCAGGTAGGTCAGCCGCACCCGGTAGACGTGTCAGCCCGAACCCCGCCTTCAGCGCAGCGGACAGCGCGAGCGCCCCGACAATAGTCGCGAAGGCGAGCGCATGACGCCGAGATTCGAGGCGATCGCCGACAGCCGGGAGCCGGTCCCCGAACCGGAACGCGCCAAGCCCGAGGCCGGCGAGTACCAGCGGATCGCCGAGCAGTGTCACCAGCGAGACGCCGAACCACCCCGCCGAAGCGAGTGCTGACACAATCACGACCGCCAGTCTCGGATCCGATCGAACAGCCGCCTCGGCGTTCCCACGAGTTTGAACGTCAGGCCCACGAGGACCATCAGCGCGTACAACCCGAGCGTCGACAGCCAGATCACGAGCATGGCGAGAACGGCCCAGCCACCCCCGAGGAAGTAGAACGCGCCGAGCGTCATAACGGTCCCGTAGAGGAGCACGAGGTAGGGGCCCCAACCGCGGGCGTGGCCCCGACGGACCCGACGGCGGACGTACCGCCGGAGATCTCCCTCGACGTCCTCGCGGTGGACAGTCCGGTCGTCGATCTCCGCTTCCAGGCGGTCGATCTCCGCGCGCAACTCCTCGATGTCCGTTGCCGTGTCCTCAGTCCGAGCGCCGTCGTCCTGTGGGTTCGGGACCTCTCCCCGTCCGACAGTCGTCGAGTCCGCGGCGGCGTCCGGGGCGTCCGGTCGTTCGGTCTCGCATCCGTCGTCGTCCGGGGCATCCCCGGCCGTGCCGTCCGTCCCGGTCATTGTCAGTGGTTGGCTCCTTCTGGGACCGCCCTCAAGTTGTAGTTGCCGGTCTCGTCCGGCCAGGGTGGCGTTGACGACCGCCCCGAGCAGGAGGATGCTCGCGCCGAAGTACAGCCAGGTGACGAACAGCAACACGCCCCCGACCACGCCGTAGACGTCGAACTGGCCCGCGTTGGCGGCGTACACTCGGAAGAGAACACTCAACAGCGTCCAGCCGACGGCCGCGGTGATCGCGCCGGGCACAGCCTCGCGAAACTCGATCGGAACGTCGGGAAAGACAACGTAGAGCGGGAGCAGGACGATCGACAGTGCCAGGACGATCACGATCGTTCCTGCGAAGCCGACCAGCACGACGCCCGTTCGCGAGAGGACGACGGCCCCCGCGACGACCGCGAGGACACCCACTCCGAGCGCGGAGAGGGCGAGGGCAGCGTTTCCGATCTGTCCGAGGAACGTCGTCTCGTCGTCGGATCCGTAGACCGTTGCGAAAGCAAGCGTGAGGCCGCGAAAAACGCGTAATCCGCTCCAGAGCAGCACGCCGACGCCCACGATAGTCGCCCCGCCCCGACCGGCCCCGCTCACGAGCGCCTCACGGAGCAACGCTCGCCCGCTGGGTGAGAGGGCGCCGCCGACCGCGGCAACGACCGTTTCGGCGAGGCCATCGCCACCGAGAAGCGACCCGAGAACGATAACCAACAGAGCCAGCGGGAACACCGAGACGAACGCGTAGTAGGCCGTCGCGGCGGCGAGAAAGGGGAGCCGGGAAGTCCGTGCCAGGCCGACGATCTCGCGACCGGTCCCGAAAACCGTGCGTGCGGTCGATGCCATGCTGGGATTCCGGGCGCCGGCGACAAAACCGCTTGGCCGGTCGTTACAAGGGTTCGACCGCGCGATTGTCCGGCGAAGACGAGCCTTCGTCACCGACGCTTCTGCCGGCAGGCAGCGGTTACGTGTCGATCCGCCGGGGCGTCGTCCGCTCCGTGCGCGGAACGAAAACTGATTACGTCAGCCCTACACAGAGACGATCATGAATCAGCGACTGGTCGGCTGGATCCGGCAGGTAACCGGGGCGAGTTTCACCGCCGGCGTCCTGTTGATCGCTCTCGGCGTGGCGGGCCAGTCAGCCTCGTTCGTTCTCGCGGTCGGCGTTCTCTCGATCGGGGGAGCGGGCATTGCCGTCCGGAAGCGGCGCCGTGAGGGGATCGACAACGAGGGAATCGAGGCGTATCTGGTGTCGGTGCCGCTGGGACCGCTACTCGCCGGAGGCATCATGCTGGTTTTCCTGGGGGCTTCACCCGGTGAACTCCAGACGCTTGGTGGCGTCGTCGGACTGCTGGCACTTCTCAATCACCTGTTCAGGCCGGTCTACGCTCTCGGCCACTCCGTCATCGCGCGACTGATCGACGCGTTCGCGTGAGTTGACCGGCCGGTGACGCTCCGACCGCCGTCCGTAGAACGTGTCGTGATCGCGTCCGGCGGAACGCACCACGGCCCGTCAGGCCGTCACCTCGCGGATCTCGACGACGTCGGCGTCTGTCTTGAACGTCGTCCCGCCGTAGTGCGTTCGGCTGGCGGCGTATCCGGCCTCCCGCAGCGCGGCGAGGAAGTCGTCCATCGCCGTCGCCGAGCGCTTCCAGCGCTTACAGAGGCGGTGTTGGTCGTAGTGGGTCGGCTCGTCGAGTTCGGACGTCAGCGTTTCAAGCAACTCCCGAACGTCCGCCGCCGTCCCCATATTGTCGTCGACGTGGTCACTGACCCGGTCGAGAAAGGGTGCCTCGTGGGTCCGCCCGAGCCAGAGCGGGCCGGCCGTCTGGAGATGTTCGCCACAGTGCGGACAGGCCTCGGGCGGATTCGCGATCAGTCCGCGCTCCGTCGAGCGGTGGAGACAGTGCTGGCAGTGATGGATGTGGCCGAGTTCTTCGAGGGCGTCGTCGGCTACCTGTGCGCCGTAGTCGAATTCGAGGTACGTCCGGACGTAGTGATCGCTGGCGTGGGTGAGGAGCGGTTCGGCGGCGATGTCGTAGCGGGCGGCGGTCCGGACCAGCGCGCCCAGCAGGATCCGAACGCCCATCTCGCCGTGGTACTCCGTATTCCGGGGGACGGCCCCGTAGGATCGGACGCCGCTGTTGAAGTGTGCGCCACAGAGGGGCGCGAGATCGGTCGCCGTCACGCAAAGTAGCCGACTCGCGGCCTGGACGGCAGCGTCGGCAAAGGGGATCGGCGTCCCGAACGGGTCGAGATCCACTACGTCGAACTGCCGCTCGTGCATGAGGGCGTTGGCGTTCCGGTGGATGACCTCTCCATCGAGTTCGTTGGCTTCGAGATTGGCCCGACAGCGTTCGACGGCGTCCGTGTCGACGTCACAGAGAGTGGTTTCGAAGCCGTTGGCGGCCGCCCGGACGCCGCGAATGCCGCTTGCGGCCGTCGCGTCGAGATAGGTTTCGACCGGGGGTTCATCGCGACCGTCGATCCGCTCGCGGTATGCTCGGATCGTCGCAACAGTGAGGTCGCGGTTCAACTCTTGGACGGGATTGAAGAAGACGTCGTCGCCGACACCCTCCTCGGCCTGCTCGGGGACCTCGACCGTGACCCGACCCTCGCGTTCGCGCATACCTCCGCTGGGCCGGCCGCGAGGAAAAACGATACGTTCTCCGTCTAC
>ENA-ORCS01000889-ORCS01000889.1-marine-metagenome-genome-assembly--contig:-NODE-889-length-15453-cov-2.713059_pt1 | contig 15453 bp, 9 predicted proteins | sample MGYA00237781_ERZ508513 | MGnify/ENA primary metagenome ERZ508513 (study PRJEB26184, sample SAMN06268793) | marine metagenome | isolation source: Eden Landing Ponds, San Francisco, CA, USA | place...
GGCCACGAACGCGACGAACAGCGAGGTATGTCCGCGAGTGCCGCTCGCGACCGCACCGGCCAGCGTCAGTCCGCACAGCACGAGCGACGCGCCGGCGGTCCGCTCCTCGCCGAGGCGGTCCGACAACCCGGCGAGGACGAGCAGCCCGGCGCCGTCCGCCAGGGCGATGCTCGACGCGACGGTCGTCGCCGTCGCCGCGGAGAGACCGAGCCCGGTCGTGAAGCCCACCGACTGTCCGATCAGCATCAGCCCCACGCCGTTGACGACCACGAGAACGCCGTAGAAGACCCAGAACTGCCACGTCCTGGCGGCGGTTCGCCAGCCCACCGCGTCGGTAGCGTTGTCGGAAGCCCCCGGATTACCTGCGCCCTCAGGGTCGGTTGAGCCGTCGAGGTCCTCCGGGCCGTCGAGACCGCTTGAGTCGTCGGCGCCACCCGAATCCGCAGCCGTCTCGGCGTCGACGCCTGCCGCCGGATCGGAAACCGACGTCGGGTCCCGAAGCAGTCCCGCCGCGAGCAGGCTCACCACCCCGACGGCGACTCCCAACACGAGCAGCGTCCGCGTGAACGCGGCGTCGATCGATCCCCTGACTAACGGGATCACGACGAAACTCACCCCGCCGTAGGCCATCGAGACGATTCCGGTCGCCAGCCCGCGGTACTCGTCGAACCACTTGACGGGCGTGTTCACCGCCACGGTGTAGGCGATTCCTGCACCGGCCCCGCCGATCGCGTACGACGCGTACGCCACCGGCAACGTCGGGGCGACCCCCAGGCCGACGTACCCCGCGGTCATCAGCGCCGCCGCGGCCACGAGGAGTTTCCGCGGGCCGTACCGGTCCCGGACACTCCCGGCCGGCAGCTGGACCAGCGTCTGGGTGATCACGAAGAGGGTGAAGACGGTCCCCAGCGCGGTCGTGGAGGCGGAGATGCGCGTTCCGACGGCGGCGCTGAGCGACGACCAGACGAACTGGTAGGTTCCGGCCCCGCCCATGATAGCGGCTCCGACCGCCACGAAGGCCCACCGACGCATCGAGCGCTGACGACTCACGTGATCGGTTCGACGGGTCCGGGTAATAGACTTTGCCAGTTCCCGACGAGAGTCCGCCGGCGAGCGCGGGGATAGAGCGCTCTCGACGCCTCGCGGATAGTGCGGTCGTGAGCCTGTCACCGCGGTTCGATGGCGACAGACAGACCGTCGATATAGTGCGTCGCGTCGGCCTCCCAAATGACGGCGGTCCCGACGGCGAAGTGCAGTGTCTCGGTCGATACCTCCGGCGTCGTCCACTCGAAACGGTACTCGCGCCACCCGTCTGCGAGCCACAGCGGCTCCCGAAGCCCGCCGTACGGCGTCTCACCGAAGTCCGAGGAGTTGACGCCGAGTTGCGGGAAGTCGTCTTCGACTGTCGCCGGTTCGGGACCGAGTCGCATCACGGCGTGGCGAATCGTGTTGAACGACTCGGACTCGCTCCAGAACTGTCCCGTGGCCTCGATCTCGTAGGCCTCCCCCGGTTCGATCGACACCGGGTGGGTGACCCAGGTGACGCCGTCGTCGTAATCGCCCTCGTTCCACACCCGCAGCGATCGATCGCCCTCGGCCGCTTCCGCGTCGGTGACGTCCACCGCCCACTCGAACTTCTCGGGTTCAACCTCCGGTCCGATCGTCGCGTTCGCTTCCCAGTCGCCGAGGCCGTCTTCGAACCCCTCAGTGAAGTCGACTCCCTCGCTCGGAGCGGAACATCCCGCGACACCGCCGATTCCGAGTGTCGCGCCGGCCCGAAGCACGTCACGCCGTAACATACACTCTGAAAACAGGCCTGGAAAGATAACCACCGGGGACGTGCGGCTACGCGAGGTGCTCGCGCACGAGCCCAGTAACGGTGGGGACGGTCCGGGGCGTACCGGTCAGACAGCGCCAACCTGGGACTACTCGGCTCTGGTGACGTCTTCGACGGTGTAGTCGGCGGTTTCGATGGCGTCGACGATGCCGGCGGCGTGTTCGGCGCCGCTGGTCTCGACGGTGAAGACGAGGTACGCCTCGCCGACTTCCAGGTCCTCGACGGAGCGGTCGTGGCGCACGTCGTGGATATTCGCCTCCTGGTCGGCGATGATGCCGGAGAGTTCGTGCATCTTCCCCGGGCGGTCGTCGATCCGGACGCGGAGGCGGATGCGCTGTTTCCGCTGGGTCAGCGCGTGGACGACGACCGTCTGGAGTTGGGTCATATCGAGGTTGCCGCCGCAGAGCAGCGGCATCACGGTTTCTCCTTCCACGTCGAGGTCGTCGCTCAACAGGGCCGCGACCGACGCCGCGCCCGCGCCCTCGACGACCTGCTTCGCGCGCTCCATCAGGAAGAGGATCGCCTGGGCGATCTCGGTGTCGGTGACGGTGACGACCTCGTCGACGTTCGCCTGGATGATCGAGAGCGTCGCCTCGGAGATGCCGCCGGTCGCGATGCCGTCGGCGATGGTGTCCACCTCGTCTAGGGTGACCGGGATGCCCTTGTCGAGGCTCTCGTGGACCGTCTCCGCGCCGGTCGCCTGGACGCCGACGACGCGCGTCTCCGGCGAGAGGTGCTTCATCGCCGTCGAGATGCCGCTGATCAGACCACCGCCGCCGATGGGGACGATCACCGTGTCGGCGTCGGGGAGGTCGTGGTACATCTCCGTGCCCAGGGTGCCCTGGCCGGCGATGATGTCGGTGTCGTCGTACGCGTGGACGAACTCGGCGTTGGTCTCCTCGACGGCGGCCTGCGCGTGCGACATCGTCTCCTGGAAGTCCTTCCCCACCAGTTCGACGGTCGCACCGTAACTCCGCGTGGCGTCGACCTTCGCCTGCGGGGCGTCGGTCGGCATGTAGATCGTCGAGTCCGCGCCGCACTTCGTGGCCGCGAGCGCGACGCCCTGGGCGTGGTTGCCGGCGCTGGCGGCGACGAAGTCGGTGACGCCGTCGGCGACGTCCTGGCTGATCTTGTTGTACGCGCCACGGGTCTTGAACGAGCCCGTCCACTGAAGATGTTCCATCTTCAGGTGGACGTCGGCGTCGACGAGGGCGCCGAGCGACGTGCTCTCCTCGACTGGCGTCTGTTTGACGACGGTCTCGTCGTCGAGTCGTTCGCGTGCACGTTCGATGTCAACGTACTGCACGGGCAGTTCGTCCGCGTCGGGGTCGGTGGATTCTGATTCTGTCATCGTCGTGGTGAGTGGATCGGTCGGTCAGTGACCGACCAGGGAGTGGGATGAGTTCGTCCCGTTATCGGATGATCTTCTCGCGGCCGGGATCGAACAGCGGTTCGTTCCGGACGGTCGCGTCGTACAGTTCGCCCTCACACCGGACCTGGACGTCCGTCCCGGCCTCGGTGTACTCCGTGGGCAGGTACGTATAGGCGATCGATTCGCCGATCGTGTAGCCGAAGTCGGCGGCCTGGACGTATCCCTGCGCCTCGCCGTCGACGAGGACCGGACGGCCCGACAGCAGGATGTCCGTGGAGTCGTCCAGCGTGATCGGCGTGATCTCGGTGTCGACGCCCTCGGCCTTCGCCGCTTCGAGTGCTTCCGTGCCGATGAAGTCGGTGTCGAGATCGACCGCGAAGCCGAGGCCCGCCTCGTAGGGGTTGGAGTCGGTGTCGATGTCGGTGCCCCAGAGGCGGTAGCCCTTCTCTAAGCGCATCGATTCCAGCGCGCCGCCGCCCATGGGTCGGACGTCCAGATCCTGCCCGGCCTCATAAAGCGTTTCCCAGAGCCGGTTTCCGTACTCGGTCGGCGCCCACAGTTCCCAGCCGAGTTCGCCCACGTAGGACACGCGCAGGGCGATCACGGGCACCTCCCCGACGTAGATCTGCTTGGCGCTGAAGTACGGGAAGTCGTCGTTGGAGACGTCGGCGTCGGTACAGCGCTGGAGCAGGAGCCGTGACTTCGGCCCCCACAGGCCGATCGTGCTCTTTGCGCCCTCTTCGACGGTCACGGAGACGGTCTCGGGGGCGTGGTCTTCGAGCCAGCCGCCGTGGATGCCGGGGGAGTTGCCGCCGCCGGTGGTGACCATATACTCCTCGGCACCGAGGCGGACGACGGTCACGTCTGCGAGAATGCCGCCACCCTCGTTCAGCAGGAGGGAGTAGCGCACGTCGCCGACGTCGATGTCGACGTCGTTGCTGCACACCCGCTGGAGGAAGTCGCCGGCGTCTGCGCCCTCGACCATAATCGAACTGAACGAGGTCATATCGAACATCGAGACCGCATCGCGCGTGTGGAGATGCTCGGCGGCCTCGATCTTCGAGCGGTTGATCGACTGCCAGCCGTCCTGGTCGGGGATCTGGGCCTCGTACTCCTCGACGAGGTCGGCGTTCGAATCGTACCACTGTGCGGACTCCCAGCCGCCGGACTGGTAGAACTCCGCCCCGAGGTCCTGCTGTCGGTCGTAGAAGGGGCTCCGCCGGAGTCCGCGGTGCTTGTCCGGCTGCCAGCGCGGCTCGACGATGCTGTAGACCTGGCGGTAGCGCGTCGCGCCCTTGTCGACGAAGTAGTTCTTCTCGCCCGCGTGCGGGCTGAACCGACGGACGTGGACGCCGCCGGTGTCGACGGGGCCCGACGGGAGTCGCGGCACGCCGTTCTCCATCCACTCGGCGATGATCTTCCCGTAGCCACCGGAGTGCGTCCACCAGATGGCGAGCGCGCTCCAGAGGCCGTCGACGTGCGTCGGGCCAATCGCGGGCATCCCGTCGGGAGTGAACACGAAGATGCCGTTCTCGGTGGCCTCGTACTCCACGTCTTTCGTGGCCGGCAGCAGCTCGTCGAAGGCCTGTTTGGGGGACTTCTCGCGGTCCGGGTGAGTGGCCTTCTCCCAGTGCTCGCTGGTGAAACTGTGGACGGACGCCTGGCTCTCTTCTGAGTTCTTGCCCATCGCGTCTGGGTCGACCGAGAGCGCCTCGTGGTTGTACGATCCCAGTCCCAGCGAGTCGCCGTGGGTCCGGAAGTACAGCGAGTTGTCCTGGTCGCGACCGACCGGTCGGTGGGGCCCCTCGCTCATGTACTCCTGAATATCGCCGTTGCCGGGAACCTGCAGCCCCTCGGTGTTGCTGCCGACGTTCGAGTCTACGCCCGAGAGTTCCTCGAGGGCTTCGGTGACGACGTACTGGTGCTCGACCGGGGCGATCGGGAGGTCGAGATCGGCCATCTGGGCCGTCTGATACCCCCAGTTGTTGGTCGCGATGACGCAGCGGTCGCAGTCGATCGTGCCGCGGTCGGTCTCGACCGCGCCGATCGAATCGCCGGCGACGTCGAGATCCGTCACCTCGACGTTGCCGTAGAAGTCGGCACCGTCGCTCTTGGCGATGTACCACTGCAGGGCCGAGATGCCGTCCACGCGACCGTCGGTCGGGGAGTAGTACCCGCCGAGGATCTCGTCCTCGTCGACGAGCGGGAAGTGCTCAGTGACCTCCTCGGGCGAGAGTAACTGCGGGTCCGGAAGGCCGTAGGACTCCGCCCACTCGACGCGGCGGCGGAGGAAGTCCATCCGCTCTTCGCTACGGGCGAGTTCGATCCCGCCGACCTCGTCGTAGACTCCCGCGTCCGAGAGCAGGCGACTGGTGTAGTACGCCGCTTTGGTCTGGATCTTCGAGGGCGACGTCTGAAACATAATGCCCGGGGCGTGGACCGACGAGCCGCCGGTGACGGGGAGTGGGCCCTGGTCCACGACCACGACGTCTTCGGCGCCGAGTTCGCTGAGGTGATATGCGACGCTACAGCCGACCGCGCCGGCTCCAATGACGACGGTGTCCGCCTGCGATGGGAGGTCTGCACTCATTGTTCCTGTCTCTCGGTGATTCTGTCACGGGCATAAAGACAACGGTGAGGCCCGCTGGCCGGCCCAGGAAACGCGCGTGTGAAGCTACAGAAGGGCGTTTTGTGCCGATTCTCCGCCGCGCTACGAATTGGTCACCTCGCGCCGCGTGCGCGAACCACAGTCTGACAGTCCGGCGATATGACGGGGCCGCCGCGGTCGGGGAGCGCGCGCCCGGCCGTTACGCGAGCGGTTCCTCGCGCACTGTCGCGTCGTACCGGTCGCCCTCGTAGAGGATCTCGACTTCGGTCCCCGGCTCGGCGTAGGCGGGCGGGAGGTAGGTGTAGGCGACGCAGGCACCGACCGAGTAGCCGTACTCCGCGCTGTGGACGTATCCGAGTGCCTCCTCGCCGTCCGGCGCGAACACCGGACGGTGCGGCAGGATCGTCTCGCTCTCGTCGTCGAGCGTCAGGCAGGCCACCTGCTGGCTCGGCGCACCGCCGTCGGCGACTGCGGCCACCGAGTCCGACAGGGCGTCCTTGCCGATGAAGTCGGTGTCGAGGTCGACGGCCCAGCCGAGGCCCGCCTCGTAGGGGTCGTGCTCGGTGTGGAGGTCTTGCCCCCACAGGCGGAAGCCCTTCTCGATGCGGAGCGCGTTGAGCGCGCCGTTCCCGTACGGGCGCAGCCCGTACGCTTCGCCGGCGTCGAGGAGGTACTCCCAGAGCCGCTCGCCGTACTCCGAGGGCGTGTACAGTTCCCAGCCGAGTTCGCCGGCGTAGGACACGCGAAGCGCCCGGACGGGGACGTTCTTCACGAAGAACTCCTGGCTGCTGAAGAACGGGAAGGCCTCGTCGGAGAGGTCGACGTCGGTGACCTCCGAGAGCACCTTCCGAGCGTTCGGGCCCGTACACACCATCGCGGCGAGACTGGAGGTCACGTCGTTGACGACGACGTCGTCGGGCGAGTGCGCTCGGACCCAGGCGACGTGGTTGTTTCCGACCTCCCGACCCGTCGTCAAGAGGAGGTAGCGGTCCTCGTCGGTCCGGGTGACCGTGATGTCGGCGCGGACGCCGCCGGCCTCGTTGCACATCAGCGTGTACTTCACGTCGCCGACCGCGAGGTCCATATCGTTCGTACAGAGCCGCTGGACGAACGCGCCGGCGTCGCTCCCGACGACCTCGATCTTGTTGAACGAGGTCATATCGTGGAGGCCGACGTTCTCGCGGACGTTCAGCGCCTCCGCGCCCTCGATCGGTGACCAGTACGTGCCCGTCCACTCGTCGCGGTCGGGGATCTGATCCTCGTACGTCTCGACGAGGTCTGCGTTGGACTCGAACCACTGCGGTTCTTCCCAGCCCGCTTCGGCCCACAGTTCGGCATCGAGTTCCTTGTGGGAGTGATACATCGGCGTCCGGCGGACGTCCCGCTGGTTCTCCGTCCAGACCCACTTGGGGTGCATCACGTTGTAGACGATGCGGTACTCCTCCGCGCCGATGTCGCGGGTGAAGTCCCAACTGCCCTCGTGGTCGTCGAAGCGGTTGACGTCGCAGTGCGCCAGGTCCATCGGTTCGCCGTCGAGTTTGGGGACGCCGGTCTCCATCCACTGGGCGAGTGCTCGCGCGGCCCCGCCGGCGTGCGTGACCCAGATCGCCGTCGCGGTCCAGAGGCCGTCGTACTGCTCGACGGGACCGAGGATCGGCAGCCCGTTCGGCGACTCCGAGAACATCCCGTTGTACTTGAAGTCCAGATTCGCGCCGTCGGTGGCGGGCAGGAGTTCGTCGCTGGCCTGCCGCGGCGCCTTGTCCGGCCGGTCCGGGTGCGTCGCGGTGTTCATGTGCTGCTCGGTGAACTCGTGAACGGATCCCTGCTCGCCATCGGGGTCGTTGCCGCCGAGGTCCTGCGGGTCGGGGACGATCGGTTCGTGGTTGTACGAACCGATACCGTAGGCGTCGCCGTGGGTCCGGAAGTACATCGCGTTGTCCTGGTCCCGGAGGATCGGCCGATCGGGGCCGACCAGCAGCCGTTTTGCCTTCTCGCCGGAGACGTTTTCGTAGTTCTCGAAGAGGGGGTGGTCGGTGATGTCGACCGCGCTCTCTTCGAGTTCCGGGAGCGACTCGGTCATCGTGTACTGGTGTTCGACCGGGGCAACCGGGAGGTGGACGCCGAGTTTCTCGCCCAACTGCCGTGCCCAGATGTTGGTCGCGATCACGACGTCGTCGCACTCGATCGCTCCGCGCTCTGTGATCACGCTCTGAACCTCGCCGTCGGCGGTCTCGACGTCTTCGGTGCGCGTGTGCGGCACGAATGTCGCGCCGCGGTCGATGGCCTCCCGGGCGAGAGCGTCGCAGGCGACGACGCCGGAGACCTGGCCGTCGGTCGGCGAGTAGTAGCCGCCGAGGATCTGTTCGTCGTCTACCAGCGGCAGGTGCTCGGTGACCTCCTCGGGGGAGAGCAGCTGAGGATCGTCGATGCCCCACGCTTTCGCGTGTTCCACGCGCCGCTGGAGGAAGTCCATTCGCTCTTCGGTCCGGGCGACTTCGATGCCGCCGACCTCGTTGTAGGCCTGCTGACCGTCGGCACCCTCGAGGTCCGAGTAGAGTCGGCGGCTGTAGTCGGCGAACTGCGAGAGTTCCTTCGGTTCTGCAGTCTGGAACATAATCCCGGGGGCGTGCGTCGAGGAACCGCCCGTCGTGGGCATCGGTCCCTGGTCCACGACGACGACGTCCTCGCGCCCCAGTTGGGTCAACTGATACGCGAGATTACAGCCGACGATGCCAGCGCCGACGATGACGGTTCCAGCCTGCTCGGGGACGTGCTCGGTGGGATCCATAGATCGTACCCGCCCTTGGTGTGGACGGCAAAATACGTGTCGCGACCTGCCGTTAGAGAGCCGGACGGGAGAGCGGAGAGGCGGGTGCGGCCTCGAATGATCACGCGACGGACAGTCTGTGGATTGCGTCCGCCGGCTCACCCCGTCGTGCGAGGTTCCGGGTCACGGTCGCGGATCGCATCGAGAAGGTCACACAGCGCGGTCGCCGAACGGTCCAGCAGTTCCTCGCCCAGCGCCGCACTGGACTCGGTGGGGTCGCCGACGACGCCGTTGTCGGTGAACTCGTCGGAGTCGACGGCGAGGTTGACCCGGCCCCGCCAGTCCCCCCAGCGGTCGCTCCCGCCCTCGGCGGCCTCCTCTAGCCGGTCTTCGTTGACTGTGTCCGGGTTCGTGTGACGGAGCAGCGACGTCTCCAGCGGGCCGGCGTGGCCCATGTCCGAACTGTGCTCGCCCACTTCGTCGAACCACGTGAACGGGACGGCGAAGGCGTCGTCGTGGCGGACGATCCGCGCCGTCACCTCTCTGAGCGCGGCGATGTTCCCACCGTGGCCGTTGACGACGGCCACACGGTCCCAGCCGTGGGAGGCGAGGCTGTCGACCACGTCGCGGACGTACGAACGGAACGTGTCCTCGCTCGTCCAGAGCGTTCCCGCGAACTGGCGGTGTTCCTCCGCGATCCCGACCGGAATCGCCGGCGCGACGACGACCGGATCCGCGTACCGCTCGGCGGCCGCGTCGGCCACGGCCTCGGCGTCGAGGGTGTCGGTCCCCAGCGGCGCGTGCGGGCCGTGCTGTTCGGTGCTGCCGACCGGCAGGAGTGCGAGATTCGTCTCCGCAGCCTCGGCGTCGGTCCAGGTGGTCTCTTCGAGGTGCATACCCGATCCGTGGCTCAGGGGACCGATAAACGTACGGACCGACTGCAGCGAGGGTTTATGTTCGAAGGCGGGGCCAGGGTCGCCGTGCGGTGAGAGCCATCCCGCGTCGGGCCGCGGTTGCTCGGCACGCCGATGCGGGTAGTCGGCGGCGACGCCGACAGCCGGTGCCGACTGTTCGCCCCATCGATGACTCTGCCGGGTCGACGCGTCGCTGCCCTCGGTGCCGGCGGGTCGGGAGCCAGCGGTCCCGACGACGACCCGATGCCCGGGATTTTTGCCTCGCCGACACCGCTCCTGCATATGGAGTACGCCCCCGCGAGTCACACGACGGTCAGCCGACGCCTCGGGCGCTTCCCCTCCGGTCGCGACGTCTCCGTGACCGTCCACCGCTACGAGGGCGGCGTCGGGCCGACGGTCTTCGTCCAAGCGGCCCAGCACGGGATCGAACTCAACGGTCCGGCGGCGCTGCGACGCCTCCACCGCCGGCTCGTCGACGCCGACATCGCCGGAACCGTCGTCGTCGTGCCGGTCGTGAACCCGATCGCCTTCGATCACCGTTCGTATCTGACGCCGGAGGCCTACGACGCCTTCAACGCGAACTTCAACCGCATCTGGCCGGGTGACGCCGACGGCAGCCTCCAGGAACGGCTGGTCGCGAACGTCTGGCCGCTCGTCGAGCGGGCCGACGCCGCGGTCGACCTGCACACGGGAATGCCCGAGATGCTGGAACACGTCCGCTTCAGGGAGTCGGATCCAGAGGCCCGCGCGCTCGCCGCGGCATTCGGGACTGCCGACGTGCTCGTCAACGAGGACCCGATCGATCCCGAGAGCGACGGCGACGCCGACGAGTTTGCCGGGAAGTTTCGGGAAGCCGCAGCGCGGGCGGGCGTTCCAGCGATCACTGCCGAGTTGTCGAACAGCCGGACGGTGAGCCGCGAGGCGGCCCAGTCTGGTGCCGACGGCGTGTGGAACGTGCTTCGGGAGTGCGACGTCCTCGGAGATCCACCCGAGTCGACCCCCGAGCAGCGCCTGCTCCGCGACGACGTCCCGCGCGTCGTCGCCCAGACCTCCGGGCTCTTCGAACTCCGTGACGACCTCGTGATCGGCGCGGAGGTCACGGACGGTGAGGATATCGGTGCGGTGTACGACCCCTCCTCGTTCGAGCAACTCGAGACGATCGAAGCGACCGGCGACGGGGTCATCTTCTCCGTGGCTCGCGGTCGCGTCGTGGTCACCGGCGAGCGTCTCGCGAGCATCGCCAGCGTCGCGTAGCGGGGTCGCGAACGGCCTGCGAGCGTGGCTCGTTTCCGCGCAGAAACGCCTGGACTGCGCCGCGGACCGGCCGGCTATTTGAATCCCCTCATCATTCCACACTGATCGTTAACCAGTCACAGTGTGTCGTGCTATGACAAATATGGCGAAGCAGCCGTACTCCTCGTTCGACGCGCTCGCGTCCGTCATCGAACAACTCGGTGCCGACGGTCGGTCGGTCGATCGGGTCGAGGCGGCCGCAGATGGGGAGGACGGCGAGCTCCGTGCGACAGTCGAGGTCGACGTGCCGCTGGAGGAAGGCGATGACGGGGTCAGGATCGAACCGTCGGACACCGCAGCCGACGGACTCCGGTTCGAGCTGTCTCTCCCCGGACTTCGACGGAATCCCGAGATCGGCGACACCGACGCGGACGTCACCGTCCGCTCTCGCGAGGCGACCGTCGCAGGAGCGGCGGTGCGGACGACCCTCGAGGTCGTGATCGTCGCCCCCGAGGGCAGTCGTTCGGACGAAGCCCGAAGCCCCGCCGACTCCGGCGCACTGTCGACCACGCCGGCGTCGACCCCGCAGGAGTCCACACCAGCGGCGTCCCCGGACTCGGAGCCGGCCGTCGAGCGAACGGCCTCAGTCGATGACGACGCCCGACCGGAGGAGAACGAGGCGGCAGCGACCACAGACGAGTCGCAGCGGAGCCTCGTCAGCGGACGGGAGGAGTCGGGGACGGAGCCGGACCGGGCGCTCGGAGCGCCGGACGCGTCGGACGTCGGGGGAGAGGCCCCCACAGCGGTTCGCGACGAGTCGGTTCCGCCCTACGAGGACACGCCGTATTTGCGGCGGCTGTACGAGGTCTGTGACACGTTCGACGAGATGAGCGAACGGATCGAGATGGACGTCTCTGCGGAGACGGTGCGACGGTATATGATCGACGCGGACGTCCACTCGCCCAGGTCGTACACGCTCGGCGACGCCGAGGTGTCCACAACCGACGACGACGAGACCCAGAGTGAAGCGGCGACACGGAGTGAGGCAGCGACACAGAACGGAGCGGCGACACACGCTGTCGAGCGCGCCGCCGACTCGGGATCGACGACAGACGACGGGAGAACCCCCGATGTGGCGGACGCGACGGGACAGCGGGACGCGAGCGACGCGACACCGGAAGCGGCCCCAAGCAAGGCGTCAGAGGGGGAGCAACGGGCGGACGAGACGGCTCCCCCGGCGCCCGACGGCTCGTCGGAACGACGGGGGGACGGCGACGGCTCCCAGGCGACGACGGGGGACGCCGAGGAACTGCTGGCACCGGACTCGCTCCCGGACGAACAGTTGATCGCCGACGGGATCGGACTGCCGGAGACGCTGACCCTGCCCGACGTCGTCGACGCTGTCGTCGACGCCCGGACCGTCCACGAGGTCGGACGAGAACTCGGGCTGGAGCACGATCGGACCCGCCGGCTCCTCCGGCAACTCAACGTCCTCGATCTCGTCCTGTGCCGCGTCTCGAACGCCTCGGGTGGACGCTGTAGCGTCGAGACCGTCGCCGGGCGGATCAGGCAGTGTACGATCGAGAGCGCGTAACACTCGGGATCACGTCGACCGGGTGCGACTGATCAGCGGCTGCTGCATCGATCGGACGCCGCTTCGCGCCGTCGGACCCGGGGTCGCTGCCCATAGACAAAAGTGGGTTCGGCCCCTCCAGTATTTGTATGGCACTGGGTACCCAACGAGACGCCGAGGCCGGCGTGGAGTTCCTGCTGCGCGAGGCGCGGTTCGAGTTGATGCCGTTCGACAGCTTCGACGACGAGATCCAAGAGCTGCCCGAGGGATCGAGCATCGCGATCACCACCTCACCGAAACTCGGCATCGAAAAGACAGTCGAGCGATCCGAAGACGCCGCCGCGGCGGGCTACGAGGTCGTTCCGCACATCGCGGCCCGCTACATCGACGGGCCCGAGCAACTCGAAGAGGTCTGTCGACGCCTCACCGAAGCCGGTATCACCGACATCTTCGTCCCGGGCGGCGACAAGGAGGAGCCGGTCGGCGAGTTCGAGTCCGCCTACGACCTCCTGGTCGCCCTCGACGACCTCGAGTACGAGTTCGAGGAAGTCGGCATCACGGGCTATCCGGAGGGCCACGACTTCATCGGCGAGGAGGAACTCGCGGAGTCGATGGAGAAGAAGGCGCCGTACGCGACGTACATCGTCACGCAACTGTGCTACGATCCCGATGCGATCCTGGAGTGGATCGAGGACATTCGTGCCCGCGGCGTCGACCTCCCGGTGGAGGTCGGCATCCCGGGCGTGATGAACTACCAGCGTCTCTTGAGCATCTCACAGAAGGTCGGCGTCGGCGATTCGGTGAAGTTCCTGCGGAAGACGACCGGGATCTTCGGGTTCGTCAAGCAACTGGTCGGATCGCGCGGACGCTACAAGCCCGACGACCTGATCGAGGGGCTGGCACCGTACGTGAACGACGACGAGTACAAGATCCGCGGCGTCCACATCTACACGTTCAATCAGACGCCGGACCTCGAGAACTGGCGACAGAGTCGGCTCCAGAACTAATCGACGATCGACCGGACGGCGCCGACGCAGCACCGACCCGGCGCGTCCGAGCGGCAGACCACTCACACGGATGAATATGCACCCCACCGACAGGCCGAGTCACTCAGCCTCTCGAAAGTCAGGAATGTTGTGTCGAACAGAGAGTTATGCGGATCCGGTTCTGAGGAACAGATATGACGTATGAAACTGTCGCGTCGGTCGATCAGGCCGTCGCCGAGGCGCTCGAAGGCGAGCGCCGGAGACAGAACGAGACGCTGTCGATGATCGCGAGCGAGAACCACGTCTCGGAGGCCGTGATGGAAGCGCAGAGTTCGGAGCTGACCAACAACTACGCGGAGGGCTATCCGGGCGAGCGCTACTACGCGGGCTGTGAGTACGCCGACGAGGTCGAGCAGCTAGCGATCGACCGGGCGAAAGAACTGTGGGGAGCCGACCACGTCAACGTCCAGCCCCACTCGGGGTCACAGGCGAATATGGCGGTCTATCTGGCGATGCTCGACCCGGGCGATAAGATCCTCTCGCTGGATCTGACCCACGGCGGGCACCTCTCACACGGGCACCCCGCGAACTTCGCCGGCAAGACCTACGAGGTCGAACAGTACAAAGTCGACGAGGAGACGGGGTACATCGACTACGAGGGACTGGCCGCGAAGGCAGAGTCGTTCGACCCCGACATCATCGTCTCGGGCTACTCCGCGTACCCCCGGGAGGTCGAGTGGGAGCGGATTCAGAAGGCCGCCGACTCGGCCGATGCCTACCACCTCGCGGACATCGCCCACATCACCGGGCTCGTCGCCGCCGACGTCCACGCGTCGCCCGTCGGCGTCGCCGACTTCGTCACGGGCTCGACGCACAAGACCATCCGCGCGGGGCGCGGCGGGATCGTGATGTGCGACGACGAGTACGCCGACGCCATCGACAATGCGGTCTTCCCCGGCGCACAGGGCGGCCCCGCGATGCACAACATCGCCGGCAAAGCCGTCGGATTCGGCGAGGCGCTCTCCGAGGACTTCCAGGCGTACGCCGAACAGACGATCGCGAACGCCCAGGCGCTCGCAGACCGCCTGCAGGAACACGGCTTCACGCTGGTCTCTGGCGGCACCGACAACCACCTGCTGCTCGTGGACCTCCGACCGTCGCATCCGGACACGACGGGCAAGACCGTCGAGTCGGCGCTCGAATCCGTCGGCGTCGTGCTCAACGCCAACACGGTCCCCGGCGAGACGCGGTCGGCGTTCGACCCCAGCGGCATCCGAATCGGCACGCCGGGCGTGACCACGCGCGGCTTCACCGAGTCGACGTGCCGTGAGGTCGCAGACCTCATCGCCCGCATCGTGGACGATCCCGAAGACGAGGAGACCCTCTCGGCGGTCGCGACGCGGGTCGACGAACTGACCGACGAGTACACCCTCTACGAGTAACGGCCCCGAGCGCCCGCGATTACGGGGAACTGGGATTCAACGGCCGTTTTAACACCTCTGATGTCATCGTTTTAACTGGACTATGTACCGAGTACTCATTCCAGTCGACGGCAACGAAGAGCGGGCGCTCGCGCAAGCAGATCACGCGGTCGCGCTCACAGAATCGGCTGCGGAAGCCGAAGTGACGGTGCTGTACGTCGTCCCGCCCGACTCGCTGCAGACCGACGAGGGCGTCGACTTCTCGGATATGGACTCCGCTGTCGCGGCCGCGGAGTACTTAGAGACGAACGGTGTCTCCGTTGAGCGGCGAGTCGAGGGCGGTGAGACGATCGCGAGAGAGATCATCGACGTCGCCGACGACATCGCTGCCGACGAACTGGTGATGGGCGGTCGCAAGCGCTCGGGCGTCGCCCGGTTGCTCATCGGGAGCGTCGTCAACGACGTGTTCGTCTCGACCGATCGGCCGGTGACGATGACCGGGACGGAGATGTCGATCCACCGTGGGACGCGGCGGTTGTTGCTCCCGGTCGACTCGAACGCCGACCGGGTACACCACCAGGTCGAGTACGTCACGAGTCTCCCGGCCGCGCCGGACGACGTCGAGGCGACCGTGCTCTACGTGTTCCCCGAGCAGGACTACAAGGGCGCGCCAGCACACGAGTTCGATGACGTCGACGCCGCCGTCGAGGCGGCGGACGCGCTCGAAGACCACGGCATCGAC
>ENA-ORCS01000890-ORCS01000890.1-marine-metagenome-genome-assembly--contig:-NODE-890-length-15451-cov-18.804475_pt1 | contig 15451 bp, 9 predicted proteins | sample MGYA00237781_ERZ508513 | MGnify/ENA primary metagenome ERZ508513 (study PRJEB26184, sample SAMN06268793) | marine metagenome | isolation source: Eden Landing Ponds, San Francisco, CA, USA | place...
GAGGTCGCACGCGCCCACGTCGACGGTGCCGACCGCGAAGCCTCGGCTCGCCAGCTCACCGACGCCGAAACCGAACGCGCCGATGGGTTCCGCTCCCCGGCTGACCCTCGGCAGTGGATGGACCGCGACACGCTGGCGCGCATCAACCAGCAAGCCGCGACGCTTGCAGACAAGACTAGTCTGTCCCGAGCGGCCGCAAGCCGGCGACTCGCCGCCCTTGTCTCCGGGCAGATGGGCGACTGTGATAGCCTGTATGACGCTTCCTTCACCGTGTTCAGGGACGCCCGCGAGGAACTACAGGAACCGACGCCTCTCGCGGATCTGTCGCCCTACGGCTACGAGTGTACGGTTGAAGGCGAGGTCACGCACATCATCGAGGACCCCGACGCTCGGAACCAGTACCAAGTCCTCTACATCGAAGACGACGAGGGCACCAGCGCGAAGGTCACGGTCTGGGGCAAGTCGATGCACGGCGGCGAGATGGTGCGCACGCTCCACGAAGGCGATAGGGTGCGAATCTCCGGGGGCAAGCCAGACGAGTATGACGGCATCAAGACGGTGGCGGTTACGAGCGACACGCTCATGTGCATCATCGAGCGCGGCGACGGTCCCGCGCCGACCGGACACGGAAGCAGTATGTTCGGTTCGTCCGGTGAGAGTCAGACGGTGGCCTCGTGGGAGGCTGAGTCTGATACCCATGCATGGGCCAACGAGCGGGACAGTGACCACGCGGTCGCCGTGACGCTGGGCAAGGCCCGCTGTCCTGAGTCTGGGTGTTCGGACCTGTTCGATACCGAGCATGGAGCCGCCACCCATCGCGGGATAGTTCACGGCGACGACTGACGCCCGACGGCTAGGGCGTCCCCCACCGAGTGGGGCCTGTCGGTCGGTCGCTGCGACGGTGCTCGCGCACGCGGCTCGCCGGCGGCCACCGGGACGCCGGGCCGCCGCCGAGCGACCGCGCGCACGGACTGAAGCGCCACCGCATCAGCGCGTCAGGGTGGGTCAGTCTGGTGGCGGCTGTGAGAACACTCGTATGCTGGTGTGTGCGTGGACGTGGGCCAGCCGGCCGGGGAGAAACTGAGGCTGGGTGGCTGGTGGGTCGCGACAGCGCGCGACGCCACCGACAGACTCGCGATGCTCGTCTGTCGAGCCCTCGTTCGCTGGTGCTCACGAGGACGACGGAGCGCTGCGCTCGGCGCTGTCGCGCGCCTCGCGGCGGTCCATCGTGCCTGCAGTGGCGGGCGCGATCCCGGCCTGCCGCCGGGAGGTGGACGGACCCGCTCGTCGGTGGACGGGAGCGTCTTCATCCTAATTAATATGTAGCTCAGACTGGGTTTTAGCTATGTACAATAGCATCTTATAGTCCGTCTGTCCAAGTCTTCTTAAGACGTGTATACGAGATATAGTGCCACCGTATCTATCACTCCTGCGTTTCGACACCCGTGATCTCGAACCGTGCGCCACCACTATCGCTGTCAGTCACGCGGATATCCCACCCGTGGGCCCCGACGACCCGCCTGACGATATTCAACCCAAAGCCAGTGCCGTCATCACTCGTGGAGAACCCAACCTCAAAGATTTCGTCACGCTTGTTGGCAGGAATTCCCACCCCGTTGTCTTCAACAAAGAATCCGCCGTCAAGGTGCCCGACAGTGATTGACACATCCGGCCCACCATGGTGGACGGAGTTCGCAAAGAGGTTCTCAAGCAGTTGTTTGAAACGCACTTGATCGGCAACAACTGTCATGTCCGTCTCGATTGAGACTTCCACCTCCGACGGAAGAGACGCCTGTACACACTCTCTGACAAGGCCATCAAGGCGGCGTGGTTCCTCTTCGACATCCGTCTGGCCATGCCGTGCAAGGGTCAACAGGTCATTGAGCAGCCGCTCCATCCGCTTGGCTGACCGCTGACATCGCTGGAGTTCGTCTGTGTTGCTGGTCTCAAGCAATTCCAGCGACGCCGACAGCGTGTGCAACGGGTTCCGGAGATCGTGGCTGACGACCGAGACGAACTCATCGAGGCGTTCGTTCTGGCGCTGGAGTTCGCGTTCGCGCTCCTTGCGCTCAGTGATATCGCGAAAGTATCCCTGTATCAGGTGCTCGCCACCAATTTCGACTGCTCGGGCGTTGATTTCAACCGGAACCTGATTGCCGTCCGCGTCGAGAACATAAATGTCAACCTGTTTGCCGAGTGTCTCGTCGCGGCCGGTACCAGCAGCGACGTGCTTCTCGAAAAGTTCAGTGTACTCTTCGGCCCTCTCAGGCGGATGGAGATCAGTCTGGTGCATCCCGACGATTTCCTCGCGTTGCCGGCCCAATAACCGTGTCACTGCTTGGTTCGTCTCGCGTATCACACCTGTTTCAGCGTTGGCGACAAAGACTGCGTCGGGGGCCGTGTCAAGAAGTGTCCGGTACCACTCTGTGGTCTCTTCAAGTTCGCGCTCGCGTTCCTTGCGCTCGCTGATGTCGGTAATGACGCCGATATATCGTGGTTCGAGTCCCTCGATATCGGCAAATTCGCCGTGTGCGTGAATCCACAGTTCATCGCCACTGTCTGTGTGAATGCGGTACTCTGCCTCAAAGGGGTCACGTGAAGGGAGTGCATCTTCGATGGCCTCCTCAAGAATCTGGAGATCATCATCATGAACACGGTCTGTAAACGCTTGGTATGTCCCCTCGAATGTCCCCGGTTCAAGATCAAATAACTGTTCAGTCGATTCGTGCCAAACCACTTGGTCAGTTTCGGGAACCCATTCCCAGACGCCAGCCTTTGATCCCTCAAGTGCGATTGTCAGCCGTTTCCGCTGCTGTTCAAGCTCCCGTTCGCGTTCTTTGCGCTCAGTAATGTCTTCTTGGGTGCCAAGGTACCGAACGAGCTGGCCATCGTCGTCGTAAATTGGATTGACAGTTAGTCGGTTCCAGAACTCTGTGCCGTCCTTACGGTAGTTGCGGAGTTCGACAGTAACCGATTCCTCGTTATCGATAGCTTCGCGGAGCGCGGCAACCTTCTCAGGATCAGTTTCCTTGCCCTGGAGAAACCGACAGTTACGTCCAAGTGTTTCCTCGGGTGGATAACCGGTTATCTCTTCGAATGTCTCGTTGACATAGACTATTGGTTCGTCTGGCTGTGAAGGGTCAGCTAATGTGATCGAAACGTTTGCGTCGTCGATAGCCTGCTGAAGCCGTTGGAGTTCCTGCTGGCGCTCTTGGCGGTCGGTAATGTCGTTGATAGCCCCGCGAATTATCGTTTCGTTTCCGTTGTCTGTCGCTGGTGTATATGTCACATCCAGCAGCTTTGTTTGTCCACCCGGAGGTTGGTAGCGCCAAGTGCCGTGTGTCTGTTCGCCTGTCTGGAGTGCTTGCTGGATAGTCTGCTGAATTTTATTTCGGTCGTCTTTATGAAAATATTCTAATACACTATCATAATTCATGAGTCTCTGTTCAGAGACCTCCAGTATCTGGCGGGCGCCAGCAGTCAAGAGGGCCTTTCCTGTATCAACATCCAGTTCGAAACCGCCAGTGTTGCCAGCAAACTCAGTGAGACGCATCAGTTGTTCCTGCCTATCTGCTCGCTGTGCCTCGCGTCGGGCTTGGACGGCGTTTCGGATTCGGTTAGCCAAGAGCTCGTATTTTTCTGACGCTGTACCTTTTTGAAGATAGTCTGTTACGTCTGCGGCGATAGCCTCGCTGGCGACGGCTTCGCTGCCCTTGCTTGTAAAGAGAATAAACGGAAGGCTGGGGAACTCTTTTCTGACAGCCCGCAAGAATTCGAGTCCATTCTTGCCGGGCATATTGTAGTCCGAGACAATGCAGTCAAATGTTCTATTACAGAGTTTCTCCAACCCCCCATCGGCACTCGTCGCCGTCTCGATAGCAAAACGGTCGTCCTCGCGTTTCAGAAAGGTTCCGCTCAGCTCCGTGATAGAAGGGTCGTCATCAACATGGAGGATTCGAATCTCTTCTTGAGAGCGGAGTTGCATGGTAGACAGGTGTGTTACTATCGTGGAAAAATATATTGTAGCAGAATCAGAACTAAGAATTTGATCTTGCCAGAACCACGCATTCATTTCATAATTTATAAATATGAAAATAGAGGACCAGAACAATACCAGTTTGGATTGCCAATTAGATCGCCATTAAACGACGTGGAACAGTAGATATCTTACCTGTATTAACCGCACAGAGTCAGAGTATCTCATCTGGTAGGGAGTTCAACAAACCCGTTCACTCGGATGACGGAGCGTTGCGCTCGGCGCTGTCGCGCGCCTCTCTTCGGTCCATCGTGCCTGCAGTAGCGGGCGCGATCCCGGTCCGCCGCCGTGAGGTGGACGGAAACGCACTCTATCTTCTGTTGCCTGCTCGTGCTTCGATCTAGACAAGCCAATAGCGCGACATTTTTGCGACTCGCTCCGGAAAGTGGAGAGTATCATGTCAACTAATGGAAGAGCTGGAAATCCGATAGAACAGCTCACCAGCGGTCAGGATGCCAAGCGAATCCCTCACCCACAGTCAAACGAGTACATCGCTGCCTTTCGGCTTGACGAGGACAACAATACCGGATACAAGCTCGTGACCGATGATGGCAGCGTCATCCGAACGTCGTGGTCTTCCTCGGGGTGCAGTGCATGCAACGAGAACGAAAGCTACAGTCCAACGAGGGGGACTCCACACGATACGGCACAAGAGAAGCGCAAGCAAGCAAACTGCGAACACGCACAATTCGCAGCAGACGCATTCTCACTTGACGCAGCGGGGTCCTGCGACGACTGTGGCGCGTGGGCGGTCTCTCCAAAGTCGATACCCCATCCAACGGTCTCTGGAGCTACCGCACTAGTTGAGGAGTACTGTGCGGAGTGTGGCGCGCTTCGAGCAACGTGACCTGCTGCGGTCCTCGGTGGTCTACCCAACACAGTCGGCGCAGTCTGGGGAGCTGTTGGGTAGCTGTTTTCTGGGCCCGGAATACCGGATGGACACACCTCGATTTTGTGTGGCCGCAGGCAGGTGGCGGCCAGACAGGGCCGCCGGGAGGTGATTTCTTAAATGGGAGAAGTTCGATGTCCACGCTGCAAGAAGACGTTCGTCACGGAACTGAATGAGACTCGGTTCCGAGCAGGGTCGTTCTACGATGAAGTTAGAGAGCAGTCCTTTGACCAGCTCTGTGAAGAGTGTCACCGTGAGGTGGTGAAGTAGCGCTGGTCAGGTTACTCCCCATTTTTTTCTGGCACTGGATCTGAAATGTGCCCCCAGTCCATCTTCAAGAGGGCTTCTCGCTCATCTGCCTCTGTGTCTTCCTCGAACAAGACTCCCCGAATCGTCTCCCGATCGCTATGATAGTGGATGACTGCGTCGTATCCATATCGGTTCTCCGATCCGGCTGGATACCAGTGGTTCACACGAACCTCAAACTCGCGATCTTCCCACGTCTCAATCTCGACTGACCGGGGTACATCGAGTTCTCGGCGGGCGATGTCGATCACTTCGTCGACGACCGGCCCAATCGCTTCAATGCTCGGAATCTGGCGCTGGCTGGATGGCTGTTGCTCTGGGGATAGGTGTTGCTGTGACATGAGAACGGTGCGATTCAGACTTGGCCGTCATCGCTCAAAAAGCTCCGGGTTGGGGCGGTATCTGGCTGGCAGCCAGCGAGGAACAGTCCCATAGCAGTCGTCATGAATACGGCAATTCCACTCATGGGATTTGTAGCCAGCAGTTGGTCAATGCAGGAGAGACAGTGACCGATGAGATCTGTTACCAATCAGTAGATCATCAGGATTTCCGTGTAACATACAGCAAGTCGGTTCAGTGATCGACTGGGTCTTGGTCGGTTGTTTGGCACGTACACTGAAGAAAACGACCGGGAAACAGCAACCCACACAATACCGCTATCTTCCGGTTAGGTACCGCTCGTAGCCGTATCCACCAGTGACACCCAGCGGGACGATGAGAATGGCACTAAACAAACTCCCCCAGAAAGCGATTACAGCAAAAGTGGCGATGAACTCAGAGACTACATCACTGCGTGCGCCAGCTAGAAGTACCTCTAAAGAGTTCACAACGCCTTGTAGAACCCCTAATACAATGAGTGTCCCAAGTGCCGAAACGATGCCTGCTAAGGCACCGCGGACTGGTGCCGGCTCATCAGGCAGCATCACACGCCACACGACGGTTGCTACACAAACGGCGATAATCGGGACGGGGAATGCGGAAAAGTTGACGAACATGGTAGTGGCGATAACTCCCTGAGGCCTGTTGCTCTCGCCCAAGACCCAGCCGTTAAACAGAACAAGAACAAGCACCGCGGCAACACCGGCTACGATGCCCGCACCGACATCTCGTCGAGACACTCCGAGATAATCGAGTAGATCCCGATTCATAACTCACATTTCTTTACACACAGGTATAGTTCCATCCACACGTTCCCAGATATCATCCGCTCATCGTCTGGATCGTTGAATTTCTCTATTCATAGGCCGATGAACTCTGTCCATCTTGTAGGACTTTCAGAACAACTCCGAGAATTAGTAGGTGTCTCAGTGATTCATCCGCACACGTACTGAGCAGCTGTTTCAGCTAGCCAAGTGAGTAAAGGAACCGTATGCACAGCAACTGATAGAGTATCAAGTGGATCGCAAGCGTGGGTCTGCCGGCCGGGCTGAAACAAATGGAAGCGCGGTGTGTCGTGACAGCGCGCGACGCCACTGACAGACTCGCGATGCTCGTCTGTCCTGTCCTCGTTCGCTCCCGCTCACTCGGACGACGGGGCGCTGCGCTCGGCGCTATCGCGCGCCTCACGCCGGTCCAATCGTGCCTGCAGTGGCGGGCGCGATCCCCGCTGGAGATCGGACAGTTCCCCGGCTGAATGGCTCACTAAATTGCGAGTATATTGCTGTACGAAAGGAATGTCTATCAGAAGTGTTGCGATTCGGATACAAAGCTCCGGATACAGTGGTGTGTCCTCCAGTTGTTGATCGACGAGTTGAGTTCGGTGCGGCGTCGGCATGGGTCTGCCCCGAGCGTTGGTCTGCCAGCGCTGGCTCAGTTCGGGTGCGGTCATGATCGATGTGGCCCTGACGTCGACGGGCCGGCGACGTGCGTGGCACAGTGGACTCGCATGACGCTCGGTGGGGCTAGCCGACCGCGTGCAGGTCACGATTGGACTTCGGGGAACAAGCTGGGACCTATTTACATTCCAATACATCTTGCTGGGACTGAGTGTGCGGGCTTCCCGCGATCCGAAGTCCGTCGTTCATCACTGGTCCTTATGTTCTATTCTCTATGTATCGCTGTTTCCAGCGCCCGCCTCGCGACTGAATCACCAAAGGACAAGATAAAGAGTGTCTTACATCGGCGGTTTTCGATGAATAATTCGATTGCCGTCTTGCGATTTGGACTTTGTTCAGTCAACAGTGGTAATTCACCAGTAGTGATTCAAACAGGGCGAAAACCGCTGCCGTCTTGCGATTTCAGTGATATAAAGATAGGAATAAAGATAAGTATTGGAATTTGATAGAAGAGGAGGTAGAAATTCTTGGTGTCCACTCGTACCGGCGGGGTAGAAAGAATCACAGGCGCAGAACAGCACAAAAGTATTAGATACACTATATGCAGAAGACAGGTTCACAACGGGGGATTACATAAACTCAGATACGTCGCGTCCCTCTTCTCTTGACTCAGTTTCGTCCCGCTCTTCAGTCTCGGTTGAGTCTCCCTCTGCATCTGATTCAGTGGGTGATTCACCGCCTTCCTGCTCGGCAGACTCCGTCCCACCTAAGCTGGGATCTGGGTCCGGCTCAGAGAAGAGTCCCCCAGTGTTGTCGTCGGACTGCTGATCGTGACTGCCACCGTCGTACTCATCTTCATTATCTGATAGGTCCGGGTGGTCCGTGTCCGGTGACGTGACGGCAGTGTTTGCTGTTGTCTGGTCGAGTAGGTCACTGGAATCGTCATCGTCCAACCCGTCTGTCGCGTCGACGGTTGGCTCGACTTCGGGGTCACGATCCGGGCCACTATCTCTGGACTCGTCGTCGGTCTCACCAACTGATCCATAGAGCACATCATGGAGTCGCGCCCGAGTGAACGAGAACCAACTGTCACTCTCGATGTCGGTGTCATCCTCAGTGGGTTCCGGTTCCGAACTGCCCGGTGACTCTGCGCCCTGTGCCGGCAGGCTGTCGCGAACGTCGGCCAGTTCGTAGGACTGTCCGTGGACCCACGTCGTCCGAGAGACAGCAACGCACTCACCGGGCTGGAAATCTCGGAGCAGCCCAGACGTGACCGGTGTTTTGTCCTTTTCCTTGTACGTGTCCCGAGCCTGTGTTCGTGGGTTTTCGCCGCGTCCCTGGTGGCTCATCGACACCATCTCAGAGCGGTCGTACTGCCGACTCTCGCCGAGTTCGTCGAGGATGAAGTCCGTCGACTCAGTGTCACCCGGCCCGAAGTACACGCCTTGCGGGCAGTTGCCGACAATCCCAGAGATCGTACTGTACGTGTCTTTGAGCTGGCCGATTGTCTGGACGCCGACCAATGCCCGTGCTTTGTGTTTCCGGCCTCGTGCCGTGAGGTTCGTAACTTGGGTCAGTGCCGGCAGCGCGTCGATCTCGTCGAGGATGTGGACCGTTGGGTTCTCGGCGTTCATCGCATACCGGATCGACCAGTCTACGAGCAACTGGTACATCGGCCCGAGCGTTTCCAGTTCTGTTGGGTTCGAGTCGATGATGAGGACCCGGCCTTCCGGGTTCTCGATGTACTCTTGCAGGGAGAACTCCCCGTAGTTCCCGAAGTCGCCGGTGAAGACGGGATCGACGTTCTCCTTGATGGTCTGATAAACGTTCTGTGCGCCTTTTCCTTTGTCAGGGTCAATGTGGCCCGAGTCCAGTCGGTCGAACTCATCAAGGGCCTTCTTGAGCGCGATATGACCCTCGTTGAGCAGCGAGACGATATCAGCATGACAGAGGGCATGGCGGCGATTGTTCTTTTGTGCGCTGAGATGGAGGTACATCAGCATCTCCGCGAAGGTCTGTTTGGCCGGCCGGTGAAACGGGTCATGACCGTCGGCTTCGCCGAAGATTGCGCCGGCGACCTCGCGAAAATCAGACTCCGAGTCGGCGTCCTTGAACAGATTCCAGACCACATCGCTGTCCTCGTGGCGGATGCGCTGAACCTCAAAGCCCAGTTCCTCGTAGAACGCTTGGAAGTCTTCGCCAGTGTCGTGAGCGATGACCGCGGTATCGCTGTAGTACGGGAACTGGTAGGCCAACAGTTTCATCATCGACGTCTTCCCCGAACCAGTCTCGCCCACAACGGCGGTGGAGACATCTTGGTCGAGCGTGAACGGCAGTTCCGCGTCGTTGTGTTCGTGAGAGACCTCTTCCAGCGGGACGACGGACTCGCCGTCGTCGTGGTCCCACTGGTTCATCGCGAGCATTTCCGGTGAGGTCCGGCGGAGCAGTTCCCCGGAGAACACGATACCGATTGAGATGGCATACAGGATCACCGTGGTCGAGTACGAGACCATCGGCAGCGATAGCCCCGGCACGGTGAAGTCAGCGAATAGTGTTCCGACTGAGATGGCAGCCAGAACGTGTGCGAACGGGAACAACAGCGCTGCGCTGGGTGTCTGGACAAGCACGTCGTAGAAAAACGCCGCGCTGATAACTCCAAAGCCGAGGTAGATGTAGCGCCACGCCCAGAACCGCTTTGGCAGGACCTTGTCGCTATCGACGATCATCGGCGGGAACAGTAACATAAACCCTGCCCAGACGAACCCGACGACGTTGTCGTACTTGAGGCTATTCGGGACTTCGCCGGAGCGTTGTCCTGGTGGTGCAGAAGAACTAGAACTCACTGCCACCACCCAACTTCGCGTTCGGGTTCCTGCTCGCGTTCAAGGTCAACTTCGGGTTCGCGCTCAGTTGCGGCCTGTTCTCCAGCCCTCTCCGCAGCGCCCTCTGAGAGTGACTCTGGTTTGCTCTCAGCGCGCTCTTTCTCAGCCGTGGGTTGTCCGACGTCTTTCTGCTGGCTCTTCTCACTCGCCCGCTTGAGCGCTTTTTCCGCGTCGGGGTTCAGCGACAACTCTGCCTCGTGGTACTGCTCCCGTGCTTCTTGATCGACGACCCGGCCGGGATTCTCTGGAGCATCGCGAGCAGTTGCCGTTGGGTCTCTCGTCCGGGAGGGCTCTTCATACACGGTCGCTGCTTGTTCGCGCAACTGTCGGATATCCTCCCGATCCATCTCCAACTCTGTGCGCTCGCCGGTCGCCGCGATATGCGCGTGTGGGAACTCTGTGTCCCTGTGGACCCCATATACATAGTCAGTCGTCGGCTGCTGGGCAAACTCACTGTGCATGAATTCCCGAGTGTTGGCATTCACCTCTTCTGGTGAGTATTGTCCTGTTGGGTCAGGAGAGACGATCATATGCCGCTGGAATCCGAACTCCCGGCTCTTGTCGACGAATTGGTCTACTTCTGGGTCGGACAGTTCTCGGCCGGCCGGGTTCCGTAGATCAACTGTCGCTCCGGCATCCTGTTCTCGATCACGGCGAATATAATCGACGAGGTTCCCTGCACCACTCTCCTGATAATCTGTTTTCAGCATCATGCGCTCTCACCTGCCGGCTCAGTGGCGGCCGAGGCATCTGACTCAGCGTTGTTTTCTTCATCTGGTGTTTGCGACTCCGTGTCCGGATTTTGTCCGACGTGTTCGCCGGCAAATTTCAGCGCAAGCCGCCGCTGTTCAGCTGAGTAGTCATCTTGGAGCAGTTTCCAGATCGCGATGATGTATGCTGTCCGGACTTTTTGCACGGTCTTCACTTCCTCCATTGATCCAGACTCAAATTCTGCTAACAGTTCCGTCACCTCGCGCTTTGCCTCCTCCAGCAGGACTTCGATTTTTGTGTTAGTACTGTACCGCTGATACTGATTCTCTCCAGTCTCCCATTCAACGTAGTCCTCGATGACCTCGTGTCCGTATTCGGAGGTGGATGTCCCCGCGGCGTCAGCCAACTGGTCAAACAATTCTTTGTTCTCCTCGCTCGTATAAATCTGGAGCAGAGTATCTCTCTCAGTCATTCCTGACCCCCCTTATTTCGGATTCTTTCAACCTCTTCCTCAAGTTTCCCTGTCGCTTCCTCCATCGCAGTAGCGCGCCTCTCTGCCGGGAACTCAGAGGAAATCAAATCCCACAGAGCGACCGAGTAGAACAGTTCCTGATCCGTATCAACGGTTGTTGCTTCCTCAACGTCCTCTACGACGGCATCAGCGATGTACTCCAGTTCCGATCCAAGGTTTAATTCCCCCGCACGCTGTTCCTGTAGTTCCCTCGAAATACGCCGTTCCGTGGCTTTCAGAATGTACTCTGAAACCCCTTCACCCGCTTTGTTAGCCTGCTTCACGATCTCTTTTCGCTGCTCTGCACTCAGCCGAATTGTGACTTTTTCACTCATGTGAATCACTCCGTATTGTCGAACTCCGAATCAATCTCTGCCTCGGTACCACCATCAGCAACAACTGCATCCGGCTGTGCCCGGTCAAGTGCCACAGACACAGCATCCACCAGCTCATCTTCGCCCAGTCCGTCCAGAACGCGCTCAGCCTTCTCAGGCGACAGCCCGTGATCTGTTAGCTCCTGCTCGACTGCTTTCGAGTGGACGAACTCTTCAAACTCAGCAATGTGGGGGTCAGCCTCGGCGACAACATCGTCAAACGCGTCCTCTGCGTCGGCGTCGAGGTCGATAATCTGCTTTTCCTCCCATGAGGTCTTGATCGTCAGCGGGTAGTCGCCGTGCTCGTCGACGCGGACCAGCGCTTGCGAGTACCCCTGACCGTCGCCCAGTGACTCCTTTCCAGCTTCGGCGTGCTGGATGTAGGACTGCTGTTCGCTGGTGAGTCCGGCACTTGTCGCAGTCTCATCGCCCAGTTCTGGCTCACGATGATGCACCTTGATCGGGCACATCCCCGCGATTTCCTCAGCGGCTCCCTTGTCCTCGAACTCCGACAGGGTCTGGGACAGCATCACCAGTCGCAGTCCGGCGTGGCGCTGGTGCCGAGCAATCTGGTTCAGCGACTCCAAGTTCGCGTCGTCGTTGAACAGGTAGTGCGCTTCGTCAATGATGATCTCGACCTTCTGGGTCATGTTCTTAGCCTGCTGGTACAGCGTCGACAGCAGCAACTGCATGATGAACGACTGCTTGCCGAGGCCACTGCCCGAGCCTTCGACCTGCTGGAGGTCCAGATACACAGCCTTGCTACTGTCGTCGATCAACCGCAAGTCCGACTCTTTCGAGAGATTGCCGAACGTACTCCCCGGCCGGAACGGATGCAGCGCAATCGAGAGTTCGTTCGCGTACTGCTGGATTTTCTGCTGAGAGGACTCCGTCGTCGCGCCGGGGAACATTCCCGGGTCTTCCTGGAGGCGGTCGACAACCTCAAGGAAGTCACTCAGGTCCGGCGAGTTCGCCGGCGTATGTGTCGACGGGTCGTCCGGGTCGATATCAGACTCGGTGAATATCTTGTCGATCAGGAACGTGATGAGCCCGCTATGCATCTCCAGATCGACATCCCGCGATTGCAGGAAGTTCTCGATGACACCGTACACCTCATCTTTCTTTGCGGAGACAGGCTGCATGTCCGGAGACTGTTCGAGTACATGGGGCGGCGTCGGATGCATCTCACACGGGTTTAGCGGCGTTTCACCGCTGATTGTGATCGTCTTTGCATCCAGCATCTGCGCGCTGCCGTGCATGTCCCCGACCGGGTCAATATAGATTTGCTTGACATCCGACCGCTTTTTCAGCATCCGCATCGCCCGAGCCTGCGTGCCATGCGTTTTGCCGCCGCCGGGCATCCCGGTAACTAGCTCCGAGTGGCCAGTTTCGAGATCCCACGGGTCGATCAACAGCGAGGAGTCGTTGTGTCCGTGCAGTCCGTACTCGATACCGTCCTCCATCCGGAGGTAGTTCGACGAGAACGGGAACAGCGAACCCAGCGCTTCCCCAGTCATCGAGGAGAGCCGATTCTGCCCGAGTTCGTTTGCCCCGATCGGCGAGACAGTCACCAGGCCCGCTTCCTGCCGGCGGGTCGTTCGCTTGACGCCGCAGTTCGACGGCGAGTCCCGCAGCAGCGTTTCAAGCCGGTTCGTTTGCTTCCGGAGGTCTTCTTCCGTCTCCGCGGTCAGGCGGATGAACGCGCCGACACGGAACAGCGACGTGTGGTTCCGGCGGACCATCTGTCGGATGTACTTCGCCTGATTGACCTCCTGTTCGATATCTTCCGCTTCAAGTTCTCCCTTGTCGTTTTGCAGCATCTTCAGCGACGAAATCCACTCTTTCATGACCGACACGGCTGCGTCAGAGTCGTAGGGGTCGATGTGGATTGAGACGTCGACGGCAAGGTCCGTATCCAGCAGCAGTTGCTCTAACATCCCGCTGGTCGGATGCTCTGGATATGTCTCGATCCAGAAACAGCGCGTGTACGTCTCTTGGTCGATGAGGGCGTGGTCGGCGTCCCACTCGATATCCGTCGGCGCAACCAGCGACCGGTGGTTCTCTCCCGGTCTGTGCAGCTGGGAGACGAAGTCGGTCTCGTCGACCTCGTAGTCGGTCCCACCGACGTCGTCGGTCTCCATGCCCTCTGCGGCGTCGTGGGCTGCTGCTCCCTCACCGTGCTTGATGAGTTCCCGAGCGGAGTATGTTACCGGCGAGACGGAGGCAGCCTCTTCGTACTCCCGCTCGGACCGCGTTTCACAGGCCCAGTAGTCTTCGGTCAGGTTTGCCAGCTCATGCGGGCTGACCGACCGGCTACGGCACCGGTACATATTGTTGACTGCTCTGTCGACAGTCTCAAGCCGGTCGTGGAGTTTCTTGGCCTTGAACTCCTCTCGCTCGGCGTCAGTGAGAGTGTCACTGTCGAACCGACCGAACAGTCGCCCGAGGACGGGTATCCCGGCCAGATAGTCAGCGATGGAGTCATCGGCCATCTGGAGGTCATGAATATCATCGTCGGTCACCCAAACGACGATGTAGTACTTGCGCTGGAGTTCGGTTTCGGTCTCAACGTTGCCGATGTCGTCAGTGTAGCGATTGACCCACTCCAGCAGGACTCCCCGGAATATCGGGTGGCTCTTCGCGTCGGGATCTTCGAGCCGGTCGATATGGGTCTGGATGTGGGATTCGTTGTCGACCTCTGCTGTCGTGACGTGGAGCTTCGCCCGGCCAGTCAGCGACTCAGACAGGCGTGTGAGTGACTTGACGGCTTTGTCCCACTTCTCGTCGTCCTGCAGCGACATATTGGCGGGCTCGACCTCGACCGCGCCGACATACGCTCCGTCGACGCGCTCGATGCCGTGGGGCATGATCCGCTCCAATCGTGTGACCTGCCGAGCATCCTGATTGCCCTGGTCATGGGTGTACTGGCGTTTTTTCACGAGCCAGAACAGTTTGACGCGCAGCCACTCAGTCAGCCGGTAGTGGTCCGGACGGACTTTATGCAGGATGTAGAGGAAGACTTCAACGACCGCTGTGAGGGCCAAAGTGGGGAAGAACAGCGCCGCTGGGACGAACGGCATCCCCATCGCGACGAGGAAGCCAAACGGCGGAATGAGGAACAAGATGAGTTCCCCGAGCGTGTAGTCTCCCCAGAAGTTGGTCGTATCTCCGAGTGACTCGTGGATGATGTTCGTGTTGTATTCTTCTTGTTCGTCAGCCATTAGTCGTCATCCTCCCGAGGCGGCAGGCCGTCACGGTATGCATCAGGCCCTAATTTATCGGCATCAGTCGCAAACACATCCTTGAGTGAGTCATACGACTCGGACCCACCAGAGTCGGTATCGGTCCCGTTTTCGTCGGGTTCCCCATCCGAGAACGGCGGGTCTGCATCAGACTCGTAGACTCTGGTATCGCCGGAGTTAATCTGCGTCTGGCGCTCAACCTCTGTCTGACGCTCATTGATTGGGGTATCGTCGCTCTCAGAGTCGCCGGACGAACTCCCGTTGTTGGTGAACCTGCTGTTGAGCGGACTTCCAGAGGAGGTTCCACTGGAGCTTCCGGTGCTACTGGAGCCGCTAGAGCCACCAGAACCACCAGAACCACCGGAGCCACTGCTGCCGGCAGGAGGCGGAGCGGAACCGCCGCCACCGCCGTTACCGCCTCCAGAGCCGTTGGAACCGCCACCAGAGCCGCCAGTACTGTTCCCACCGCCACCGGAGCCATTGGAACCGCTCTTCCCATAATTGCGGTTCATCCCGGCAGGGTTGGCTGCCATCTGGCGATGGACCATCTGGGCTCCCGTGGCAGCACTGCCGAAACGCCCTTTTGCAGCGCTTGAGGCGGCTCGAATCGTGCCACCCGTCGCCATTGCTGCGCCGGGGCCAGCAACCGCTCCAGCGCCGGCTGTCGCCGCCGCGCCAGTGGCCGCCGCGCCGATCTTTGCTGGCTTTTTGCCGCCGGCAAGAAC
>ENA-ORCS01000892-ORCS01000892.1-marine-metagenome-genome-assembly--contig:-NODE-892-length-15415-cov-3.630200_pt1 | contig 15415 bp, 14 predicted proteins | sample MGYA00237781_ERZ508513 | MGnify/ENA primary metagenome ERZ508513 (study PRJEB26184, sample SAMN06268793) | marine metagenome | isolation source: Eden Landing Ponds, San Francisco, CA, USA | place...
GGGGACTGTCTCGTCGTCTCCGTGGACTATCACCGCGCACCGGAACACCCGTTCCCGGACCCGCCACGGGAGTGTTACGCCGCTCTGGAGTGGGCGGCGGAGTACGCCGACGTCTACGACGGCGACGCCGGGCGGCTGGCCGTCGGCGGCGACTCGGCGGGAGGGAATCTGGCGGCGGTGACGGCCCTGCAGGCACGGGACTTCGACGGTCCCGATCTCTCGCATCAGCTGCTCGTCTACCCGGTGACGACCGACGACGCGGACCTGCCCGCCCGCGAAGACAACGCCGAGGGCTACGGCCTGACGACCGACGCGATGGCCTGGTTCGACGAGAAATACGTCGCCGACCCGCTCGACACCGCCAACCCGTACGCCTACCCGCTGAAAGCGCGCGACCTCGCGGAGCTTCCGCCGGCGACGGTGATCACGGCGGGGTTCGACCCCTTGCTCGACGACGGCGAACTGTACGCCGACCGACTCGAAGCGGCGGGTACCCCCGTCGAATATCGCGAGTACGAGGACATGGTCCACGGCTTCTTCGGAATGATCGAGGCCCCGGATCTGGAGGCGGCCCACGACGCCATCGAGTGGAGCGGCGAGAACCTGCGCGCGTCGTTCTGACGGTGCGACGGACGAGTGACTGACGGTACGACGGACGAGTGACAGGGAGTGGGTCCCGGTCGACCCCGGACCTATTAGCCCGGTGGGACCGAACTACCACCGATGATCCCCGCCGGCCTGGATTCGGTACTCGGCGACGGCGACGTGGTGCTCGTGACCGGGTCGACCAGCGGCATCGGTCGCGAACTCGCCCGTAACCTCGCCGAGACGGGGGCGACGGTGCTGGTCCACGGCCGCGACGCCGAGCGCGCCCGCGAGACGGTCGCCGCGCTCTCGGGCGAGGGTCACGAGTTCTTCCTGGCGGACTTCACCGACCTGGACGACGTTCGTGGACTCGCCGAGCGCGTCCTCGACGGCCACGACCGCCTCGACTGTCTGGTCAACAACGCCGGCACCTGGCAGGGCGAGCGCCGACTCGTGGACGTGCCCGGTTCCGACGAGGGCGTCGAATTCACTTTCGCCGTCAATCACCTCGCGACCTTCCTCCTGACTCACCTGCTCGCCGACCGCCTGGAGGCGACCGGCGAGAAGCGCGAGGCCAGTTCCGACGAAGGCGAGGCGGACGCAGACGACGGGCCGGACCCCGCTCGCATCGTCACTATCTCCTCGGGATTGCACCGGCGGGCGACACTGGATCTGGACGCCGTTCGCGGTCCGGCGGGGCCGACGGGCGTCGACGCCTACGCCCTCTCGAAACTCGCGAACGTCCTCTTCACCGCGGAACTCGCCCGTCGCCTCCCGGAGCACGTGACCGCGAACTGCTGTCACCCCGGGACGTCGCCGGCGACTGCCCTGGCTCGTGACGGGTCGCTGTTGCCCGGGCTCGGCTGGCGACTGCTCGGCGTGGTGGGGAAGCTGACGGGATTTACCGATTCCCCTGCCGAGGCCGCCGAGACACCGACGTATCTCGCCACCTCGCCCGACGTGGCGGGGATGTCCGGCGAGTACTTCGAGGACCGGGAGGCCGTCCCGCCCGGCGACGGCGCGCTCGACAGGGACGCTCAGCGGGAGTTGTGGCGAGTGAGTTCCGAGTGGACGGGGATCGAGGAGTCCCGGTCGCTGCCGGTGGCGTGAGCATAGCAGTCCGCCGAAGGACTGTCCGGGCGATGATCGACCGTGTTCCTGTCGGCAGGCTTTTCGGATGGCTCTCCGAGCGTTCGGCAGATGGTCGACGTCCCCGTTCGTGATTCTTTCGGGACCCTGGTCGTGGTCGCCGCAGTGGTCGGACTCGTCGCGACGTTCGCGCTCTCCCAGACGGGGATCCAGAACCGGATGGTGCCCGTCAGCGCAGTCCTCGTCGGTGTGACCGCGGGCGTACTCTCCACGCAGAGCACCGGCGATACGGTCGTCGCTGCGGCCGTCGCCGAGTTGTTTCGTTCACTCACGGCGTTCGCGTCAGTCGGCGCGTGGATGGTGCTCTTCGGGAGCGAGGAACCCGGATTTCTCCTCGGTTACACCGTCTTCGGTGGCGTCTTCGCGGTGCTCGTGGCGCTCGTCACGGCCACCGTCGCTGGCGCTGTCGGTGGCGCCACGTCGCTCGTCTCTCGGGTCGTTCCTGCGTGAGACAGCGCGTGCCGACGTGGACAGGAAGGGAGCGGTAGTCGGTGTCCGGTGCAGTCAGTCGGCTGGCGTCGGGGTGGCGTCGTCGTCCTCGATGACGGTGTCCGTCCAGGTACCCCGATAGAACCAGGCGCCGACGAGCAGGGCCGAACCGACGTGCATGATGGCGATGGCCCACCAGGCCCCCTGGACGCCCGCGTCGAAGTAGCGGACCAGTATCCAGGCGGGGATCACCTGCAACCCCCACACGGAGGTGACCGAGAGCAACATCGCAGCACGCGTCGAACCGGCGCCGTTGAAACACCCCTTGATCACGTGGAACGCACCCATGAACGCGAACGTGGGGGCGACGACGAGCAGGAAACTCTCCCCGATGTCGACGACGGCTGCGGCGCCCTCGCCCTGGATGAAGACCCCGACGATAGGGCGCGCGTAGACGACACCCAGTCCGCCGACGACGAGATACGTCGAGACGAGCATCCCCAGCGCGAGGTAGACGGCACGGCGAGCGCGGTCGACGCGGTTCGCCCCCAGGTTCTGCCCGACGGCCGTCTCGGTGCCCATCCCGAGGCCCACGGCGGGCAGGAAGACGAAGGAGTTGAGCCGGGCACAGATCCCGAAGGCCGCGACGGCGGTCGGGCTGATGAACGCGACGATGGCCGTCATCGCCGAGTACGAGAGCGCGCCGGAACTCTGCTCGATACTCGCGGGGTAGCCGACTTCGACGATCTTCCGGACGGTCCGGCGGTCGAGGCGCAGGTCGGACAGCGACAGCGAGAGACCGAGACGACCGCTGAACAGCAGGAGCACCCCGGGCACAGTCGCGAGTGCCCGCGAGACGACCGTCGCCATCGCCGCGCCCTCGACGCCGTGGCCGGTGAATCCCGTCGCCGCGAGGAATCTCGCTTCCAGTCCGCCCATACCGAGGATGTCGAAGAGGGGGTTGTCGACGAACCCGAAGATGAGTATCGGGTCGAGGACGACGTTGACGGCCACGCTCGCGGCCATCAGGTACATCGGCGTCCGGGTGTCCCCCCACCCCCGAAGCAGCGACTGGAAGACGAAGAAACCGAACATGAACCAGACGCCCAGAAAGATGACCCGCATGTAATCGACGGAGTAGGCAAACACCGTCGAGCCGGGTTCGGCGCCGATGAGCCGGAGAAAGAGGGGTGCGAGCAGGTAGCCGACGGCACCCAGGACGAGCGAGAAGAGGGAGACGAACGCGAACGTCTGGCCGGCCACTTCCTGGACTCGCTCGATGTCACCGGCGCCCTTGTGCTGGGCGACGAGGACGCTCCCCGCGAGCGTGAGTCCGCCACCCAGCGAGATGAGGACGAACACCGGCGGCCACGAGAAAGAGAGCGCACTGACGGCGTCCTGGCCGAGGCGGCCGACCCAGAAGGTGTCGACGAGGTTGTAGACGACCTGCAACAGCTGGGTGAAGACGATGGGTGCCGAGAGTCCGACGAGCGGCCACAGGAGACTCCCCTCGGTGAGGTCGTAGTCGCGACTGGTCGTCGCTCGCGTGCGCTCTTCGTCTGTCGACTCTGTCATCGCTGCACTCCGAGTGGCGCGGCCGTTTTCAGTCCCGTTGGTACCGTGCGACCGGGTGACAACGACCGAGCAGCCAGTCTACCAGGCGTATCCGGTCGCCGGACAAGTAGGTAGTGCTCCCGGCAGGGGAGGGTGGGCACCGGCGAGCGACGGTGGCTGGAGCGACAGTCAGGGTCACCCGTGGCGGCGACGGCCGTCGGAGCGACAGCAGGAGGTACCGCGTCGAGCCGTCAGGTCATGACCTGTTTCAGTATCTGTGGCGTGACGAGCGCGTCCAGTCCGGGCATCGGAGCGGTCGGCGTCGCAGGGCTTTAGCGGGGGAGGGGCGAACCGGAGAGCGATGGCCAACTCGAACGAGAAGGGTGACCGGCGCGAGCGGGAACTCGTCAACGAACTCGACGCGGCGGGCTTTGCGGTGATGCGTGCCCCCGCCAGCGGGAGCGCCACCGAACGCGAGTTGCCCGACGTGCTCGCCGGCGACGGCGGGGACTTCTACGCCATCGAGGCCAAATCCTCCGCCGGCAAACCCATCTATCTCGACGGCGAGGAGGTCGAGGCGCTGCTCTTTTTCGCGCGGAACTTCGGTGCCAAGCCCCGCATCGGCGTCCGCTACGACCGCGAGGACTGGTATTTCTTCCACCCCGGCGACGACGCGGTCCACGTCACCGACGGCGGGAACTACCGCGTCAAGAAAGAGACCGCACTGGCCCACGGCATCGACTTCGACGAACTCGTCGGCCACTCCCAGAAGGTGACACTCGACGAGGTGGGCGCCGACGGCGTGGACGGTCCCGACCAGGCGACGCTGGACGTCCTCGACGCCCTCGAACGCGGCGACCTCACGAAGGAGGAAGCCGCAGAGATGCTCGGGTGATGGCCCCGGAAATACCCCGGAATTGCCCGGGGGCGGGTGGTCCGTTCGGGCGGCCGATGGCGCTAAGTCCCGTCCGTCCCAACACCGGACGAATGGCCGACGACCAGTTCGAGCGCGTGCTCAGGCAGAAACTCCGCGAAGCGGGCCAGCAGATCGGCGAGGCCAAACGCGCCTACCGTCGTGCCAAACTGGCTGCGCGAGTCGACCTCCCCCACGACGCAGAGGGCCGAGCACGGATCGTCTGCCGGCGCCACGCCGAGCGACGCGCGGTCGAGGTCGACCCAGAGGGGAAACCCGCGTGTTTCGACGCACAGTCCCGGGACTGTCAGGGGTGTGCCGAGGACATCCGCGCCGGCGATATCGAAACGTGGTGACGTATTTTCGGGTCGCGATACACCCGGCTGCTTCCGGTTTCGGTCTCCCCGGGTGTCGCGGGTCTTCGACCTGTGATCCGATGCGGGGTTCGACAGCGTTGAGTCACTCGCTCCAGTAGGCGGCCAGTGCGAGTGCGAGTACGGTGCCGACAACGAACGTGATGCCGAGCGTCGTAGCGTCGATCGCCTCTCGATACTGCCAGCACAGGCCGCCTGCGATAGCGAAGTTGAAACTCCCCCAGAGCACGTTCAGCACGGGGCTCGAATCCGGGCCAGCCGGTGTCATATGCCTCGTGCCAGTAACACCCTGCACGAAGTGCGGAATCCCGTTCGTTCCGAAGAGTCCGACACCGGCGAATACCGCGAGTTCCACGACAGTAGCCATACTCCACCATGACGAGAGTGCGTGAAAGGCGTTGGTTCGAAGGCGAGAGTGCCCACTCGCCGACCGACTGGCGGCGAAGTTCGACGTGGGCGACCCCAGGGAGCGATGTGGCTCCACCTCTGGGAGGACATCCGCACCGGCGACATCGAAACGTGGTGAGTGGTGTCGTCGACGTCGAGCGCTGTATCTATCACCCACCGCTCACGCGAACCCCGGCAGTCGGTCGCCGTACCCTCGCTCGTAGGCGCGAGCGGTCAGTTTCTCGATGGTCGACTCCTTCGCGTCGCTGTAAGCGTCGACGTCTTCGGGGTGGGTCGCCGCGGCCGCGCGTTTGGCGCGTTCGTACTCCGCCCTGGCTCGCGGGCTGTCCCGGAGCAACTCGCGGAAGACGAGCTGGTCGCGCCAGGTGTCGGCTCCTCGTGGGCGGAGATGCAGGACGACCGTCGCATCGGCGAAGCGGTTGAGCACCTGCCAGTCGGGGTCGTCGCGTTTGCGGACACACCCGTCAGCGGCGAGCGCCTGTGCCGCCTCGTGCGTCGCCGAGTCGTCGGTATAGACCGCGAGCACGTCGATGGCGGCCTTCGCGGCGAGGTCCGGCACGGCGGTGCTGCCGATGTGGAAGACCCCGAGCAACCCCTCGGGTGCGACCGCCCGGACCCGCTCGCGTTCGCGCTCGAAACGGTCGACCCACGCCGGGTCGTACGGTTCGAGTTCGATCACTCTCTCGACTGGCGGCGGCGGACCGATGTATCTTTTGTAGGTCGTCGGCCGCCCGTTCGGTCCCGTGGCACCCGGGTCGGCTTCGACGGATACTTGCGAGACAGGTGACACACACGACGCATGGGTCTCATCGCCGAGTTCGAAGTCGGTTGCGAGGCGCTCCCACTGGTCGACGTCGCGCGGGCCGTCCCGGCGGCGACGTTGACGGTCCAGATGGTCCCACATTCGGACGGACACACGCCGTTTCTCGTCCGTGTCGTCGAGGGACCGGCCACGGCGGTCGAGGACGCGTTCGCCGACAGCGGGTTCGTCGGTGACTACGCACGCCTGGGGACTGAGGGGGACGCGGAGAGCGAGACGCGGCGATACCAGGTCATCCCGGCGGTGGGCTTCGAGGCCCAACTCGGCGACCACGTCGACGACCTGGACGGGCTCCGCGCGCTCGCGGCCGAGGACGCCACTATCGACCGCATCGAGGTGACACCCGAGGGCTGGCGATACGCCGGCTGGTTCGCCGACCGCGACGTCTTCGACGCGTTCCGCGAGTTCTGGCAGTCCGAAGGATCCCCCTTCCGACTCCACCGACTCACCCGCGAGGACCGTCGCGACGAGCTCGGCGAGGGCGACGGCCTCACCGACCGTCAGCGTGTAGCCGTCCGGACTGCCTACGAACTGGGCTACTTCGAGATCCCCCGGAAAGCGTCGCTGGCGGACGTCGCGACCGAACTGGGTATCACCGCTTCCTCGCTGTCCGAGCGACTCCGGCGCGCAGAGACACAGCTCGTCGAAGCCCACGTCGACCCCGCGAAACCAGAGTCGACCCCCACACCTGGGACGAGGTGACGCGATGCGAGGTGACACACAGTCCGTGCGTCGTCCGCGGTGCGAGGAGGACTTAAACGGCCCAACCACTGAGAGTCAACGGTAGCCGTCGGCCCGCTCGACTCGGAGACCGATGCAGACAGTCACCTCGGCGGATGGCACGGAGATCGCGTACGAGACACACGGCGACAGTGGCGGGCCGCCACTCGTCCTCGTCCACGGGGGCGGTACCCGGCGGTACTGGGACCCCGTGGTCCCCCAGTTTGCCGACGACTACACGGTGGTCGTCCCGGACCGTCGCGGTCGCGGCGACAGCGGCGATCACGAGACGTACAGCCTGCGAAAAGAGGTCGAAGACACCCTCGCGGTCGTCGAGGCTGTCGACGGCGAACCCGCGCTCTACGGCCACTCCTACGGCGGGCTCCGGGCGATCGAGACCGCTCGCGAGGTGTCCGTCTCCGCGGTCGTGGCCTACGAGCCTGCGGTGCTCGTCGGCGACTACCGCGAGGAGTCCGACCTCGCCGACCGGATGGCGGCGAAACTCGACGAGGGCGACCCCGAGGGGGCGATGCGACTCCACCTCCGGGAGGTCCTCCACGGCGGCGACATCAGTGACGAGGCGTTCGAGGCGTGGCTCGACGAGTGGCCGCCCTGGCCCGAGTACGCCGGGTTCATCGAGAGCACGCTCCGGATGGACCGGGTCGTCGAGGAGTATCGCCTGCCCGAGACCCTCGACGTGGACGCCCCGGCGCTCGTGCTCACCGGCAGCGAGGGCCCCCAGCATCTCAGAGACAGCGTCCGTGCGGTCGACGAGGCACTCGCCAACAGCCGACTCGTCGAGTTCGAGGGTGTGGGCCACGACGGCCCCACGGCCGCTGCCGACCGCGTCACAGAAACCGTTCGCGAGTTCCTCGCCGAGCAGACGAGATAAGCACAATCCCCGCCGTTTTGTCGTCGGGACACGGACTCGCCGCCGTTTTGTCGTCGGGACACGGACTCGCCGCCGTTTTGTCGTCGGGGCGTGAGCGGTCCACCATGGACCGACCCGTCGTCGCACTGATCCTCGCCGGAGGCACGGGAACGCGGCTCTACCCGGCCAGCCGGAGCGACCGACCCAAGCAGTTCCTCGCCCTCGACGGCGACCAGTCACTCCTGGCAGCAACCGTCGCCCGCGTGGGTTTCGCCGACGAGACGTACGTCCTCACGCGCCCGGACCTGGTCGAACCGGCGCGGGAACACGCTCCCGGGGCAGCCGTCCTCGCCGAACCCGAACCGAAGGACACGGGGCCGGCGCTGGCCTACGCCGCCCACCGCATCCGCGAGCAGGTCGGCGAGTGCGTCCTCGTCTGCCTGCCCAGCGACCACCACGTCGAGGGTGCGTTCGCGGCGACGATGGAGCGTGCGGCCCGCGTCGCCGTCGACACCGGCGGACTCGTCACCGTCGGCGTCGAGCCCACCCGCCCGGAGACCGGCTACGGCTATCTCAAGCCCGGTGCGGAGCGCTCGACCGAAGCGGGCGAGGCCTACCACCCGGTCGCGAAGTTCGTCGAGAAACCCGACCAGGGCGCGGCGATGCGCTACCGACACCACGGCTACTACTGGAACGCGGGGATGTTCGCCTGGACGCCCGAGGCATTCCTGGACGCGGCCCGCGAAACCGACCTCGGTCCGCTCGTCGATGCGCTCGACGCTGGCGACCCCGACACGGGGTTCGCGGCCGCCGACCCCGTCAGCGTCGACTACGCGGTCATGGAGGAAACCGACGAGGCGTATCTCGTCCCGGCGACCTTCGAGTGGGACGACCTGGGCGCCTGGGACGCCGTCGCGCGCGTCCTCGACAGCGACGAGGCGGGGAACGCGATACTGGGCGAGGCGCTCGCTATCGACGCCGAGGGCAACGTCCTCGCGACGGACGGCCACGTCAGCGTCGTCGGCGTCGACGACCTCGTCGTAGCCTCCTACGGCGACCGGACGCTCGTCGTTCCGACCGGACAGGCCCAGCGCGTTCGCGAGGTCGTCAAGGAACTGAAACAGGACGACAGGTTCTGAGGCAGGGTCGATTTCGGTTGCGCGGGTCGAAACAGCTGATCAGTACAACCGCGTAGATAACACTGGTCGAATCAGAACGTACGCCGAGCGCCGGAAGAGCACGCAGTTCCGAGCCCTCGTTCGTTCGCTCACGGGGACGAAGCGAGGCGTTTCACCGTCAGAGCAGGCTCTGACGAGCCCTGGCTCGCGGTGCTCACGGCAGTGCCGTTCGCTCTCGTGGGTCTCGCGTCGCTCGAACCACACTGTGCTCGCCAGGACACCGACGGAGCCGTCGAAGACGGCGGGGTCGGCCTTTTTCACCCATGTTTGTGCCGCGAGCGGGTCGCGGGCCGCCGGCCCGCGACTGGATGACGTGGCGGCAGCGCGGCGGCGAAGCCGCCGCGCTTCGAGGCGGTGTAACCGCCTCGCGCGCCACGCTGTGCCCACAGCGAGCGCGAGGCCGACCAAAGGGAGGCCTCGATACGAACGGGGAACGGAGTGACCCGTGAGCCAGCGAAGCGAGCGAGGACACCCGAGCGGGAAAAAGATGGTACCGAACGTTCAAAGAGGGTGGCACCGCCAGCACGGGTAATGACAGCGGCCGACGCGCCAGCGGACAACCCCTACGTCGCGGACCCGGACACGGAGTTCGACCCCGTCGACGACCTTTCCGAAGCGCAAGCCCGCGAGCAGGCCGAGCAGTTGCGCGTGGCCATCCGCTATCACGACCAGCGCTACTACGTCGAGAACGACCCCGTGATCGGCGACCGGGCCTACGACGCCCTCTTCGCCCGTCTGCGGGACCTCGAAGACGCCTTCGACCTCCAGACCGACGACAGCCCCACCCGACGCGTGGGCGGGCCGCCGCGCGACGAACTGCCGGACGTGGAGCACGTCGCCCCCATGCGGTCTATCGACCAGGGCGGCGACGCCGACGAGGTACGGGAGTTCGATCGTCGCGTCCGCGAGGGCCTGGAATCGGCCGACTGGGACGGCGACGTCCAGTACTACTGCGAACCGAAGTTCGACGGGCTCTCGGTGGAGGTCGTCTACGAGGACGGACAGTTAGAACGTGCGGCGACCCGTGGCGACGGCGAGGTGGGTGAGGACGTCACCGCCAACGTCCGGACCATCCCGAGTGTCCCACAGCGCTTGCGCGGGGACTACCCCGACTTCCTCGCGGTCCGGGGCGAAGTCTACATGCCAAAACCCGCGTTCCAGGCGTACAACCGCGAACTCATCGAGGATGGCGACGACCCGTTCGCCAACCCGCGCAACGCCGCCGCGGGGACGCTCCGCCAGCTCGACCCCTCGATAACTGCGGAGCGCCCGCTCTCGGTCTTTTTCTTCGGTGTCCTCGACGGACCTGCGTTCGATACCCGCTGGGAGATGCACAAGACCCTCCCCGAGTGGGGCCTGCGGGTGTGTGACCTGACCGACACTGTGGCCGACATCGAGGACGCCATCGACTACCGTGACGCCCGTCTCGCCGGACGGGACGACCTGGATTACGAGATCGACGGCGTCGTTATCTCCGTCGACGACGTCGAGGCCTGTGACCTGCTGGGCCACACCGCACGTCACCCGCGCTGGGCCTTCGCCTACAAGTTCCCCGCCCGTACCGAGCGGACCACCGTCCGGGACATTCTGGTTCAGGTCGGTCGCACCGGCCGGCTCACCCCCGTCGCGTTGCTGGACCCCGTCGACGTCGGCGGCGTCACCGTCTCGCGGGCGTCGCTGCACAACCCCGCCGAGATCGAACGCCTCGGCGTCGGGGTCGGCGACGAGGTGCGGATCCGACGGGCCGGCGACGTCATCCCGGAAGTCGCGGCGGTGCTCGAAGACGGCGGCGACGGCCACTTCGAGTTTCCCGAGAACTGCCCGGTCTGTGGGAGTCCCGTCGAGCGCGACGGGCCGATGGCCTTCTGTACCGGCGGGCTCGGCTGTCGCGCCCAGCGCGAGCGAGCGGTGATGCACTACGCCTCCCGCGGGGGCCTCGACATCGAGGGCCTGGGCGAGAAGAACGTCCAGCAGCTCCTCGACGCGGGGCTGGTCGCGGACGTGGCCGACCTCTACGAACTGGACCGCGAGGCACTGGTCGACCTGGAGGGGTGGGGCGAGACGAGCGCCGAGAACCTCCTGGCGGAGGTCGAAGCGGCCCGCGAACCGCCACTCGCCGACTTCCTCGCGGCACTGGGCATCCCCGAGGTCGGCGGGACAGTCGCCGGCTCCCTCGCGCGTCACTTCGGCACGTTCGAGACCGTCGAGGCCGCCGACGAGGAGGAGTTACAGGCGGTCGAGGACGTCGGCCCGACGGTCGCCCGCGAGATACGGGAGTTCTTCGAGAGCGACGCCAATCGGGACGTACTGGCGCGTCTGCTGGCACACGTCGACCCGCAAGCGGCCGAGACGACGGGCGGCGACGCGCTCGACGGACTCACGTTCGTCTTCACGGGCTCGCTCGACCGGTTCACTCGCAGTGACGCCCAAGATCTCGTCGAGCGCGCCGGGGGGTCGGCGACGAGTAGCGTCTCGGGCAACACCGACTACCTCGTCGTCGGCGAGGATCCCGGCCAGCGCAAGCGCGACGACGCCGACGAACACAGCGTCGAAACGCTCGACGAAGCGGGGTTCGTGGCGTTGCTGGGGGAGCGAGGCGTCGACGTTCCAGAGTGAGACGGGGAGGGAGACGACCGGCCTCAGACGGGCACGGAGACGCCGGGAGCGCCGTCTTAGAGGTCGACCCGGTCGAACGTGTAGTAGCTGATGGCGGCGGCGAGACCGATCCACAGCAGGAGGTAGACGAAGACGGCGGCGTCCGAGAAGTAGAGGGGGACGCCGTCGCTGGCGGCCTGACAGACGGTCTGGTTGCCGCCGAAGGCGGTCTGTCGGACCGTCGCGTTCCCGCGGAGGACGTCGGTACAGAGCGTCGCCCTGTCGGCGCCCGGGGAGAACATCTCCAGACGAGCCAGTCGTGCGGCGTTGGGGCCGTCGGCGATCCGCGAGTTGACCAGCGTCTTGTACGCCTGGGTCGGGCTCAGGAGTTTGACGAACAGCGTGATCTGCCAGCGTATCGACCCGCCCATTCCGAGCTGGTTCTGCATGACGTTGCCCAGCCCGTTGGCCAGCGAGTTCCAGACGAACGAGAAGTAGAAGTACGCGAAGAAGTTCACGACCAGCGACCACCGCCCCGAGGGGACGGCCCCGGAGATGCTGACCGCGATAGAGACCATCACCAGCGCGAGCCCTACGGTAAAGAGGACGAACAGCCCGTAGAGAACCGGGTCGAACGGGATGCTCATCGACACGAGCAACAGCGCCGTTAGCGCCAGCGCCGCCAGGAGCGGCAGCGTGACCACCGCACACCGGCCGACGACTTTGCCGATGATGACGTCACGCCGTGAGAACGGCAACGAGAGGAGGACTTTCAGCGACCCGCTCTCGCGTTCTCTGGTCAGTGCGGCGTAGCCGATGAACATCGCGATCAGCGGCAACAACAGCGCGACGAGATTGAGGTAGATCGTGTTGATGAGCGCGCCCGTCCCGGAGACCTGGGCGGCCCGCCCCAACCCGAGGAAATCGAAGACCACACCCAGCAGCGGCACGACGAACAGGACGAGGAAGACGAGCGAGAGCACCCACAGCCCCTTCGAGCGAACGGTGTCTTTGAACTCCTTCTTCGCGACGACGTACCAGGTGAACTGCTCGCGCAGTGCCTCGTCGAGGACGACCACCGCCGACCCCTCACCCGCCGCGCCCGAGTCGCCGCTCATTCGTCGTCCTCCGTGTAGGCGGCGAACAGTTCGTCCAGCGACGCCTCCTCGGTGTCGAAGTTCTCGACGTTCCCGCCGGCGTCCTCGATAGCCGAGAGCACCTCCATCTTCACGTCGTCGCTACACTGGACGATCACCGTCGCACCGGACGCACGGGCGCTCTCGACGCCTGTGACCCCCTCCACCGCCGCGACCATTCCGTCGACCGACTCGGCGAGATTCACCGTCAGGACAGTCTCGGCACCCAGCGAGTCGCGCAGCCCCTCGACGGTGTCGACGGCGACCACCTCGCCGCCTTCGAGGATAGCCACGCGGTCACAGACCGACTCGACCTGGCCGAGGATGTGCGAGGAGAAAAAGACTGTCGCGCCGCGTTCGCGTTCCTCGCGGACGATCTCGCGCATCCGTCGCGCGCCGTTGGGGTCCAGTCCCGTCGAGGGCTCGTCCAGAATGAGCAGGTCGGGTTCACCGACCAGCGCCATCCCGAGGACGAGGCGCTGTTTCATCCCCTTGGAGTAGCCACTGGCCTTCCGGTCGAAGTCCTCGGGGTCGAGTCCGACCCGCTCGCGGACGGCGTCCGGGTCGGCGTCGACACCCTTGGCCTCGCTGACGAATTCGACGTGCTGGCGCCCGGTGAGGCGGCCGTAGACGTCGAATCCCTCGGGAAGGACGCCCGTGCGCTCCCGGATGGCCCGGGACTCCTCGTGGGCGTCGTGACCCAGGACCGTCGCCGTCCCCTCGGTGGCCCGGACGAAATCGAGCAACACGTCGATGGTCGTCGTCTTCCCGGCGCCGTTCGGGCCCAGGAAGCCGAATATCTCCCCCTCTCGGACTTCCATGTCGACCCCGCGGAGGGCCTCGACGTCACCGAAGCGCTTGGTGACCCCGTCGAGTTCGATGGCTGCCATTGGCAGTGGTGTTACCCCCCGTCCCTATAGGTCTTGATGGCTCACGTCGACGGAAATCGCTCGTTCGGGACGTCTCGGTGGCGCCGGGGACGATAGTCGCGTGGGTCGGCGAAAACGGTTTGGCCCCCTCGCGTCATCCACCGGGTATGACCGGCCCAGACGTCCTCCTGCTCGACCACGACGTCCGCGAGGAAGACCGCATCCGAACCGCCTTCGCGGAGCATCTCCCGGAGGTCGGCCTCGACGTCGTGGCCGACGAAACAGCGATCCGCGACGCCATCCCCGACGCGGAGGTCGTCCTGACCTTCTCGCTCGACGAGGCCCATCTCGCCGCCGCCGACTCGCTAGCGTGGGTCCAGGCGCTCAACGCCGGCGTCGACGCGTACCCCGTCGAGGCGTTCGAGGCGCGCGATATCGTCTTCACGAACAGTTCCGGCGTCCACGCCGAACAGATGGGCCAGCAGGTGCTGGGCTACCTGTTGCTGTTCGAGCGCCGGATCCACGAGGGGATCCGCCAGCAACGCGCCGGCGAGTGGGAGCGCTACCCGGGCGGCGAACTCGGCGACGACACGCTCGGGGTGGTGGGACTGGGCGCCATCGGGTCCCGCGTCGGCGAGTACGGCAAGCAGCTGGGGATGGAGGTTATCGGCACCAAACGCGACCCGTCGACGGCCCCCGACTGTGCTGACGCCTGTTATTCCGCCGAGGAACTTGACGCCGTCCTCGACCGGGCGGACTACCTCGTGGTCGCCTGCCCACTGACCGGGGAGACCGAGAGGCTGATCGGCGAGGCCGAACTCCGGCGCCTGGACGACGGGGCGGTGCTCGTCAACATCGCGCGCGGTCCGATCGTCGACCAGTCGGCGCTCGTCAGCGCGCTCGAATCGGGCGAGATCCGCGGTGCGGCGCTGGACGTCACCGACCCCGAACCGCTCCCCGAAGACTCGCCGTTGCGGTCGATGCACAACGTGGTGCTGACGCCCCACATGGCGGGATCCAGCCCCTACTACTTCGACCGGGCTATCGAGCTGTTTGCCGAGAACTACCGGACGTACGTCGAGGGTGGCGAGTTCGAAAACCGGATCGTCTGAGGGGGGTCAACCCACTCGATGGAGGCGACTCGCTCGCTGGTCCGCGCAGGGAATATCGCGTTCGTCGACACGGACGGTCCGGTTCGCGGCGGCGACCGTCGTCCCGTCGGTCGTGATCCGGGCGCGGACTGTCACCTGGTCCCCGCCAGAAAGCGTCTCGGGCTGGTCGACGGTCGCAAAGAGCAAGAACCGCGTCGACTCGCCGGGGGGAAGCGTCACGTTCGTCGAGTCAGTGAACAGGCCGTCACCGACGGTCACGACGGCGCGATAGGACGCGTCTGGTGGACCGTCGTCGCTGACAGGCCGCCCGAACGCCAGTCGGCCTTCGACGGCGGCGTTCCCGGGCATCGGGCCGCGGTCGTTGCAGGTGACGACCTCGCCCGACCCCGACATCGCGTCGGCGGACTCGTTGCCGACCGCGACGCGGGGCTCGAAGGTCTCTATCGTCGCGTCCCCGGACCCGCCGTCGTCCGTGAGTACGGCCAGTCCCAGCGTCGCCGCCCCCACGAGCACGACGAGCGCGAGAAAGCCGAAGACCGCGATGCGGCGGGTCCACGTCATGCCGGCAGCGCGAGGACGCCGGGGACGAACGCGAGTTCGACGACCGCGAGCAGGATGACGAGAACGGCACCCGGGACTCCGGCGACCGCACAGATCAGCACCGCCAGCAGTGAGATCTCGACGCCGACGCCGAGGAAATTG
>ENA-ORCS01000893-ORCS01000893.1-marine-metagenome-genome-assembly--contig:-NODE-893-length-15404-cov-5.350558_pt1 | contig 15404 bp, 13 predicted proteins | sample MGYA00237781_ERZ508513 | MGnify/ENA primary metagenome ERZ508513 (study PRJEB26184, sample SAMN06268793) | marine metagenome | isolation source: Eden Landing Ponds, San Francisco, CA, USA | place...
CGCCGGGATCGGGTGTTCGGGCAAGATCGGGACGTACATGCACAGCTACGCGCTGCACGGCGTCCACGGCCGCGCCCTGCCGGTCGGGACGGGTGTGAAACTCGCAAACCCCGACCTGGAAGTGATGGTCGCCGGAGGGGACGGCGACGGCTACTCGATCGGCGTGGGCCACTTTATCCACGCCGTCCGGCGGAACATCGACATTACCTACGTCGTGATGGACAACCGCATCTACGGCCTGACGAAAGGCCAGGCCTCCCCGACCTCGCGGCAGGGCTTCGAGACCGCCACCTCGCCGGACGGCACTGTCGAACCGCCGGTCAATCCCCTCGCGCTGGCGCTGGCCGCGGGCGGGACGTTCATCGCCCAATCGTTCTCGTCGGATTCCCAGCGCCACGCCGACCTCGTCAGGCAGGCCATCGAACACGACGGCTTTGGCTTCGTGAACGTCTTCTCTCCCTGCGTGACGTTCAACGACGTCGACACGTACGATTACTTCCGGGACGCGATCGTCAACCTCGACGAAACCGACCACGATTCCGGCAACTATCAGGCCGCCCGCGACAAAATCATGGACCCGAGCACCGAACACATCGGCGTGCTCTACCAGAACCAGGAGTCGATACCCTTCAGCGATCGTGAAGGGATCGACGCAAACATGGGCAACATCCCCGATGGCGCGCCCGAACGGGCAGATCGGCTGGTCAGAGAGTTCTATTAAATCCGCTCTTTTCTACAGCGTGAGCAGCGCGAAACCCCACGACTTCAGTCGTGGGAAAAGCCAGAAGCGGTCGTTCCGAAGATCGTCGGTGTCGACATCGTGATCAGCGTTCCGGCGTCACGGTGTCCGAGCACCGACGTCGTCGGTACCCTCACCGAAACGTCAGGGCGTCCCGGATTTCCCGAATCCGATCGAGTAACGCCGTCGGATCGCTGTCTCCGAGTGCCGTGACGTGACCCATTTTCCTGAGGCGATGGACTTCTTGCTTGCCGTAGTAGTGTAGCGACGCGCCGTCGGCTTCCAGGACGCGATTGACGTTTCGAAGCGTCGCCGTCTGTCGACGTTCGACATCGCCCAGGATATTTGCCGTCACTGTCGGCGAGCGGCGGTCCGTCCCGCCGAGCGGCCATCCCGCCACGGCCCGGAGATGCTGTTCGAACTGCGAGGTCAGCGATCCTTCGATCGTCCAGTGCCCGGAGTTGTGCGGCCGGGGCGCGATCTCGTTGAGCAGGACGTCACCGTCCGCCGTTTCGAAGAGTTCTATCCCGAAGACGCCACGGCCGTCCATGACGTCCAGCACGTCCAGGGCGACCTCGCGAGCGCGCTCGCGAACCCCGGGATCGGTCCGGGCGGGCGAAATCGTCTCCCGGAGGATCTCCTCGCGGTGGATCGTCTCCGTGACGGGAAACGTATCGCGTTCGTCGTCGCCACGCACGCCCATGACGGCGAGTTCGCGCTCGAAATCGACGAGCGCCTCGACCATCGCCGCCCCGGACGGACTCTCGGCGCTCGCGCCGGGTGCGGCCTCGACGATCGTCTCGAAAGCTCTCTCGACGTCCGCAGGAGACTCGATGGGAACGTTACCGCGGCCGTCGTAACCCCCCATTCGGGCCTTTAGCATCGCCGGATATCCCAATTCCCCGAGTGCGGCTCGCAACTCGTCGACGGATTCCACGCCGCGAAACGACGGTACCGGCACGCCGGCGTCAGATAGCCGGCGCTTCTGGACGAGCTTGTCCTCGATAGTCCGCAATGTGTCGGGGTGTGGGTGGACCGGCGTTCCCGTTTCCTCGCTCACCGCTTCGAGGACGTCTGTCCCCGCGAGTTCGATCTCGTAGGTGAGGTAGTCGACACGTTCGGCGAGTTCATGGAGGGCCTCGCGGTCGTCGAAGTCGGCGACGAGTTGCTCGCGGGCGACGGGTGAGGCGGGTGCATCCGGCGTCGGATCCACGACAAGCAGGTCCATCCCCAGCGGTGTGGCCGCTTCCCCCAGCATTCGCCCGAGCTGCCCGCCGCCGATGACGCCGACAGTCGGGCCGGGTAGCGTTCCGGTCATGGCTACTTCGCGGTTCCCCAGTCGCGTTCAAAAGGGTTGCCCTGGAGATCAAGAAGTCGATACGTCCGTCGCTACCGCTCGTCAACCATCGACGTTCCACCAGTCCTCGTGAATCCAGAACGTCGCCTCCGAGTCGTCCGCCCGGAGTCGATAGGTACGATCGTGGTAGCCCTCGTCGAGCGCGTTCCCGGGAAGCGTGGTGTCGGCATCGCGAGTGATCACGACTGGGACGGGGTCCTCACCGCCGGTCCGCTCGAAGAGTACTCCGGTATCGTTCACGCAACCGGCGTCGGCGTCGTAGGCCACGAGATACCAGTTCAGCGGGAGGGTGTTGCCCCATTCCGTACAGACAGGTCTGAAGTTGTAGCTGGCGCTATCGGGGTCGTCTCTGAGATATCCACCGTCGTCCGCGCTCCCGTCGTAGATAAGTACGTCCGTCCCGTCGTGGGCGGGCGCGATCGACTGGATCCGATCCAGAGCCGGCCGGAGATTGTCCCCCGGCTGGGCGTACTGGACGATCGGATTGTCGTCGGCACGGTCGTGGGGTGCGTAGGCCGTGGTCAGCGCCGTCGAGACAACCACTAATCCGACCAGTCCGACGACGACCGTCGCCAGACCGAGATCAACCCGATCCCCCGACCGATACGCATCGACTCCCCACCGGCCGATCGTCCCGAGGCCGACGGCGGCCGGGATCGCGAGCGGAACCAACACGTGGGTCATCCCCCACGCCCATCCGGTATCGATCGACAGCGCCAGCGGATAACCGACCATCGACGCCACACCGGCGTAGAACGTGAACAACACCAGCGACCGGCTCTCGGCGACGGCGTATCGCTCCCGGAGGAAGCCGACGACCGCGAACCCGACGAGCGGTGCCGCCTTGAGGGCCATCCCCTCGGCCATCCCGCCGATCCGTGTCAGGTAGTCCCCGACCGTGAGTTCCTCGACGCCGCCGCCCCAGGAGACGTACTCGGTAACAGCGTAGGTGAGCGTGTGACTCACCAGCTCGGGGAGCTTCGTCGGGTTGCCGATGGCGTCCCGGAGACCGACGCTCGCACTCGGATCCGCGGGCGGATAGGTGATCCCGTCGAGTCCGGCACCACGCGGTGCGAAAAAGAGCACGAACAGCCCGACGAATACCACCACGAGCGCCAGTGCGTGGCCGACGTATCGTGTGACCGTCGGTCGATTCACGGCGGCGACTCGTTCGCGTGCCGCCGCTAGTTTGTTCGCCGCGAATGCGGCCCCGCTGCGGTAGTTCCGCGGTCGGAACATCGTTGCGTCCAGCAGCAACGCGCCAGCCCCGAGCCACGTCAGGACGTACAGGATCGCGTTCTCCTTCGAGGAGACGCCGAACGCCAGGGTAACTACCGCGGCGTAGAGGTACCGTGTCTTCCGGGAGGCCTGAAAGCGCAGGAGAAAGCCGAACGTGGCGAACATGAACGTCGCGACCAGCAGGTCGCTGCGCATGAACCGCGAGTAGTAAAGCAGGACGGGATTGGCCGAGAGGAACGCGGCCAGGACGACCGTCTCGACGTCGTCGAGGTGATCGCGATACAGCAATGCAACCATCGGTAGCAGGCCCCCGACGATGGCAACCGGGACGCGCGTGGCGAAGTCGTTCGTCCCGAGAAGGTCGAACAGCACGCGATCGGCGTGCTGGATGAACGGGCCGTGGATGATGTATCGGTAGGCGAAGTGACCGGTCTCCGCGTAGTAATCGACCCAGTGCGCCACGCGGGCCTCGTCCCAGTGGGCGACGCGGAACCCCAGGAATGCAAAGCGGGCGAGAAGGCCGGCGATCGTCAGCGCGACGACGGCGACGACGACCGGACGTGCGCGGACGAACGCAGTGATCCGACCGACGGCACCGCCAGTGGAGGGAGCGTCGGCGGCGTCTTCAGCCTCGGACATATTGGCTTGCTGTGTGCCGGGGGGTTAGAATCCTTCTGGTATCGTGTCTCTCGGCGAACGACCGTGTTCGAGACGTGGTCGCTCGCCGGAGCGGTACATCTATTAGCGCCGCGGAGTCAGGACAGAGCACGACCACGGGTGTGCCGGTCAGTCACGAGCGTGATCGGCGACCCGGCAGGGAGACACTATGCACATGAACTTCGCCGAACGCGTCACCCGAGTCGAACCGAGCGCGACCATCGCGATCAGCAACCTCGCCGCTGAACTCGAAAGTGAGGGCGTCGACGTGGTCGACTTGAGCGTCGGCGAACCCGACTTCGACACGCCCGAGAACATCAAAGACGCCGCCAAGGACGCACTCGACGCCGGCCACACCGGCTACACGTCCTCCAACGGCATCCCGGAACTGAAAGAGGCCATCGCCGACAAGCTCCACGACGATGGGCTCACCCAGTACGGCCCGGACAACCTCATCGTCACGCCCGGCGGCAAGCAGGCGCTGTACGAGATATTCCAGACCGTCATCGACGACGGCGACGAAGTCGCCCTGCTGGATCCGGCCTGGGTATCCTACGAGGCGATGGCGAAACTCGCCGGCGGGACGCTGACCCGCGTCGACACCGCCGCCCACGACTTCCAGCTCGAAGGCGCGCTGGACGACCTCGCCGACGCCGTCTCCGACGAGACGGAACTGCTCGTCGTCAACTCGCCGGGTAACCCCCACGGCGCGGTGTACTCCCGCGAGGCGATGGAGGGCGTCCGCGACCTCGCTGTCGAGCACGACATCACGGTGATCTCCGACGAGATCTACAAGGAGATCACCTACGACGGCGTCGAAGCCATCTCGCTGGGCACGCTTGAGGGCATGGAGGACCGAACCATCACGCTGAACGGCTTCTCGAAGGCCTACTCGATGACCGGCTGGCGGCTGGGCTACTTCGCCGGGCCGGAAGAGCTGATCTCCCAGGCCGGCAAGGTCCACTCCCACTCGGTCTCGTGTGCCGTGAACTTCGTCCAGCACGCCGGCGTCGAGGCCATCACGAACACCGACGACGCCGTCGAGGAGATGCGCCAGGCCTTCGCCGAGCGCCGCGAGTTCCTCATGGGCCTGTTCGAGGACCACGGCGTCCACGTCCCCGAGCCACAGGGCGCGTTCTACATGATGCCCGAAATCGCCCCCGACGGGGATGACACGGAGTGGTGCGACCAGGCCATCTCGGAGGCCCAGGTCGCCACCGTCCCCGGGACCGCGTTCGGGACGCCCGGCTACGCCCGCATCTCCTACGCCAACAGCAAGGAGCGGCTGCAGGAAGCCGTCGACCGCCTCGCCGAGGCCGACCTCATCTGAGCGAACTAGAGTTCTCGTCGACGCTCGGTATCCCGACCGTTCGAACCGGGGCAAAAAAGTGGAGTGGGACCGTGGAAGCGGGTATTTTGCTACGTTACGACGAACACCGTCACCAATGTGAGGATGACGAGCGTCTCGGGCAGGACTGTGAGAATGAGTCCCCGGCCGAACATCTCGGGGTCTTCGGCGATGGCCCCGACCGCCGCCGCGCCGATACCGCGTTCGGCGAACCCGGAGCCAAGCGCCGATAGCCCGACGGCGAGGGCCGCGAGTCCCCCGGCGAGATACCTGGCCGCATCGGCGGAGATCGCGGGACCGCCGGACTGTAACACGACCGCACTTGCAGTGCCTGACATGGCAGTTTTCAATTCGGGGGCAAGAGCAATCACCTGCTTGATGGATTCCACCCCCCGGTATTCATGGTCGTCTTTTACAGTACCAGCCGGAGAAGGGACACGAATGCGTAGTTTTCACGCGGACCCGCTCTCGGAGTCTGAACAGCACCGGAACTCGCGCCAGACACGGTTTCGACCACGCCCGTGCGAACCGTTTTGCCCCGACCGCTGGAAGAGCCGGTATGCGAACCCGGAGAGCGGTGCTCGCCCTCTCGGCCGGAACGCTCTGTCTGGCTGGCTGTGGATCCCCTGGCGGCGACTCGGACAGCAGTCTCGCCATCGAGACCTCAGACGCGACCGTCGCGCCCGGCGAGACAGCAAAAATCGAAGTGCAGGCCTCGTCAGTGGGTGTCATGACCTGGCAACTGGCGGAGATTCCCGAGAGCTGGCAGGTGACACACGAGGACTTCGAGCCGGGGCCGACCGCTGTTCGGGAGTCCTACCCACCCGAACTGGTCTGGGACCCCGTCGCTGATTCAGTGACCGGCAGCCTGGCCGTCGCCGTCCCGGACGGTGCGTCACCCGGTGAGTACATGCTTGCGGTCGAGGCCGGGACGGACGCCTCGGACGAGCGCGTCGTCTCCGAGGCGACGGTCACCGTCGAAGCGAAATCACTCGCTACGTTCGTCGAGAATCCGGTCGATGATCCGGCCGGTCGAGAGGAGCCGGTCAGCCGCCTCGGCTTCCAGCGGGCTGGCCCGGCGGATGTCGCAGTCGATGCCGCGGGCTGACAGCGCCGCTTCGAGTTGCTCGTCGTCGTGATGCTGATCGTAGCCCAGCGCGATGATGTCCGGTTCGATGCGCTCGATGGGAACGAAGATGTCCTCGGGATGGCCGAGGTGCGCTTTGTCGACCGGTTTGAGCGCGCCGACCATCTCCCGGCGTTGCTCGTCCGGGACGACCGGCGGCTCCTTGTGGGTGACGTTGACCGAGCGGGCGACGATGACGTGCAGTTCATCGCCCATGTCAGCGGCGTCTTGCAGGTAGTGGACGTGGCCCGGATGCAGAATGTCGAACGTTCCCTGTGCGACGACGCGGGTCACTGATCGAACTCCTCCTCGCGGAGCTCCGCGTCGATGTCGGCCTGGTCGAAATCGAAAAAGGACTCCTCCGGCGGCTCCACGTTGAGCACCGGGAGGTCGACGACCGAGCCGTCGCTGTCAAAGGCCTTCCAGTCGTCGCGGCCGTACGGGTAGCCGACGATGATATGGACGTCGCCGCGACCGAACGTGGCAAGGTCGGCGTCGCTGGGCTTGAGAACGCCGTTCGGATGCGAATGAATTGACCCCGCTGCTCGCATGTCGTTTGGAACCATGCTCGTCTTGACGGTTGCGCTGACCGGGTTCGATTCCGTCCCCGGAATGACCAGTACGTCGGTCAGCACCGTGCCGTCGTCGTCGAGCCCGAGCTTGCTGGCGTCATCGCCCCGGAGAAAGCCCATATACTCGTTGGGATGGGCCTCTTCGGAGGCTGCGAGCGCGAACTCGAGTGCGGACTCCGCGATCCCGAGTATCCCGCTCGTTCGGAACAACCCCATACCACGGGGTCGGGCCGGACGCTTTTTACGCGTTGTGTTCGTCCCTCCGCGGATTCCGAAGAGTACAAACGGGGGAGCACCGAAGGATTGACAAATGTCTTCGCCAACTGGCACCGGTGACGGTGCCACGGTCCCCGACGGCGGGACCATCGTCTACGATCTCGCGGATCAATGCACGACCGATGATCTCGAGGAAGGCGCACTGTACCACGCAACCGTCAACGGCACTGTCGAATATGGCGTGTTCGTCGATCTCTCCGACGCTGTCTCCGGACTCGTTCACGACTCTAATCTCCTTGGCCAGTACGACGTGGGCGATGACCTCATCGTCGAACTCGGTGAGATCCGCCCCGACGGCGATCTGAGCTTCGAGGAAGTACGGGTCGCCGACTACGAGGAACAGCGCGTTGCCCACGGCAACGCGACCACCGTCGACGACCTCGCCGACGCCACCGGTGACACAGTCATCATCGAGGGCCAGGTCGTCCAGATCAAACAGACCGGTGGCCCAACCGTTTTCCAAGTCCGCGACGAGACCGGTATCGTCCCGTGTGCCGCCTTCGAGGAGGCCGGTGTCCGAGCGCACCCCGACGTTGAAATCGACGACATCGTCCGCGTCTCCGGGCGCGCAGAGGAGCGCGACGACGGTCTACAGGTCGAGGCCGAATCGCTGACCGTCCTCGACGGCGAGGCAGCCGACGATATCCAGAGCGACCTCGACGCTGCACTGGCTGAGGCCGCCGAACCGGCCGATGTCGAGCCACTGGTCGAGTGGCCCGCCTTCGAGAAGCTGTGGGACGACCTCCGCGAAGTCGCGACCGAACTCCGGAAGACGGTGCTTTCGGGGCGCCCGATTCGCATGCGACACCACGCTGACGGCGACGGTCTCTGTGCGAGCGTGCCGCTGCAGGTCGCGCTGGAATCGTTCATCGCCTCCCAGTACGAGGACGCAAGCGCCCCCCAGCACCTCCTCAAGCGCCTGCCGAGTAAAGCCCCCTACTACGAGATGGAGGACGTGACCCGGGACCTCAACTTCGCGCTGGAGGATCGCACCCGCCACGGCCAGAAGCTCCCGATGCTGCTGATGCTCGACAACGGCTCGACCGAGGAGGACACGCCGGCCTACCGCAACCTCCGGCACTACGACATCCCGGTAGTCGTCGTCGATCACCACCACCCGGACCCCGAGGCTGTCGAGCCGCTCATCGAGCAACACGTCAACCCGTATCTCCACGACGAGGACTACCGCATCACCACGGGAATGCTGTGTGTCGAACTCGCCAGGATGATCGATCCCGATCTCTCGGACGATCTCAAACACGTTCCCGCGGTCGCGGGCCTCTCGGATCGTTCCGAGGCAGAGGCGATGCGCGATTACATCGACCTCGCCGCCGAGAAAGACTACGACGAGAGCGACCTGCGCGATATCGGCGAGGCACTGGACTACGCGACCCACTGGCTGCGCTACAACTCCGGCGAACAGCTGATTACAGACGTGCTGAACGTCGACTGCGACGACCGGGAGCGCCACGGAGAAGTCGTCGAATTCCTCTCCGAGCGCGCCGAACGCGATGTCGAGGACCAGCTCGACGCCGCCATGAGCCACGTCGAGCACGAGCGCCTCGACAACGGCGCGCACCTCTACCGCATCGACGTGGAGAACCACGCCCACCGCTTTACTTACCCCGCGCCGGGCAAGACGACCGGTGAAATCCACGACCGGAAGGTCGCCAAGACCGGCGACCCCGTCATCACCATCGGCTACGGCCCGGACTTCGCCGTCCTGCGCTCGGACGGCGTCCGCCTGGACATCCCGCGGATGGTCACCGAACTCAGCGAGGAGGTCGACGGCGGCGGCGTCTCCGGCGGCGGCCACCTAGTCGTCGGCTCCATCAAGTTCGTCAAGGGCCGCCGCGAGTCGGTCATCGACTCGCTCGTCGAGAAGATGGCCGAAGCAGAGATCGACGAGGAACTCGGCAGTTCGACGGCGCTGCCGGAAGAAGTGTAACGCCGCTCGACACGCGACACCCGTTTTTACGCCTCGAACGAAACCCGACGAGCGGCGAGCCCGGCGACTACGATGAGTCCGAGCAAGGCCACGAGTGCCCCGACCGGCGTGTCGAACCCGCCACCCTCCCAGTCGGCAGCGAAGACAGCGCCAAAATAGTCGGCCGCGTCGCTGCCGTGCAGCACCAGCACGACCTCCCGGTTCTCGCTCGCCGCCTGTTCGTTCCAGTTGAGGCTGCCGACGACGACCCGTTCGTCGTCGACGACTGCGCCCTTCGCGTGGATCTTCTCGTAGCGGCCGTCGGGGTCCGCAACTTTCGCCGTCAGTGGCGCGTCGTTGCGGTCGGCCCACTCCCGAAACCGCTGTGCTGTCTGCTCGTTCGCCTCACGGACGTACCACGCGTCACTCAGCAGGAGGCGGACCTCGACGCCGTGCGATGCGGCCCGGCGGAGCGCCCGCAAGAGTGGGCTATCCCAGTCCCCGACCGTCGGCTGGATGACGTCGACGGAGTCGTCTGCGTCGTCTATCGCCGCGACGAGTTCGCCCTGGGCGTTGTCCGGGGTGATCAAGAGGTCCGTCCGCTGGACGGACACCGATTCCGACCGGAATTCAGACGGGTACGTCCCGGTCGCGGGCTCGGCCCGCTCGAACTGTCGGCCCTGCCGGTACTCCCGCCACGGTTCGCTGTCCTGCCAGCCGGCGTCAGATCTGAATGTCTGATTCAGCCCGTCGACGACCCGTCGTTGTGCCGTGACCACCCCCCAGCCCCGGCTGCTGTTGCCGCCGGTTCCCGCAGGTTTCCAGTTCTCCGTCAGCACGACGGCCCGCCCGTCGGCGACGGCGTACTTCGCGTGGTGGTAGCGGTATCTGGCGCGCGGGCCAGTCACTACCCGAACCGGGACGCCGGCGTCGGTCAGCCGGTCAAGGGTGCGGGCTTCCGCGGCGGTGCGGCTCCCGACCGGTTCACCTTCGAGAAGGACGCGGACCGTCGCGCCGCGGCGCTGGGCGGCGATGAGGGCGTCGGCGACCCTGGCCGAGGAGAGCGTGTAGCCGGCCAGGTACACCCGCTCGGTGGCGTTCCGTATCGGTCGAACCGGAGCGGCAGGTGCGTCCGGCAGCACGAACGCACGGACTTCGTCGCCGGCGGCCCTGACGACCGGGCGGTCCGTTGCACCTAGTGGCCGCCAGTGTATGACTGATCCGTTTACCTCGCCGAGTTCTCCTTCGACAGCGTCCGTATACCGGACGGCATCGACAGTCTGATTGGCACGTTGAAGGCGAACCCGCTCGCCGCCGTTTGCCAGGGCGAGATGACCGTCGAGGCCGACGACCGGCCAGTCGGTGAGCCCCCGTGTCTGGTTCGGTGCCGTCGAGAGAGCGACGCGCCCGCGTGCGGTGGTGTTCGGGATACCTGCAGTCCCGTCGCCATCAGTAATCGCGTACTGCCCGATTTCGGTCCCGTCGGGGATGTCAAGGACGACGAACTCCCCCACGTCGCCGCCGGTGACGGGGTCCGGATACACTGCGTGAATCGACGGTTCTGCGGGACCACTGGCTGTTGTTGCGACTGAAGTCGCCTGTCCGGTGGCGACGTACGGTGTTGTAGCCACGAGGACGAGCAAGCAGCAGACGAGTGGGGCGAGCGACCGCATCGGGGCGTCTGGCCGCCCGTTCGTATAAAAAGGTTCCCACACTCATACGGACTGCTGTACGTCATTTCCGCAGCCACCGTCGAGACGCCGATGCCGACCGGAAACAGGTACAGCAGTCCGTATCAGGCGCTCGCTGCCTTCTCGGCTTCGGCCTGGACGAGATACGCGCGGTCGTCCGTGTAGCGGGCGGCCTCGTCGAGTGCCGCCTCGGTCCCGATCTGTCGGAGCGCCCACGCGGCGGAGGCGCGCACGGAGTCGCTGTCGTCGGATTTGAGAACGTCGCCAAGCGGCTCGATAGCGCGGGTGTCACCGAGCAGGCCGAGGGCGCGGGCCGCGACCGAACGGACTTCCTCGCTGTCGGCGTCGAGTCGGTTGGCGACCGGCTGGACCGACTCCCCACTGCCGATAGCGCCGAGCGCGCGCAGCGTTACTTTCTGGAGTGCGGGGTCGCCGTCGCCGTCGATGTAGTCGTGCAGCGTCTCGGTTGCGCGCTCGTCACCGATCTTTCCCAGTACCTCGATTGGCCCTTTGTCGCGCTTCTGGGCGCGCTGGTGCATCGCGTCGAAGGCCGGTTTGGCATCGCTCCCGAGGTTGTACAGGAGGTCAACGATGTACCCGTCGAAGAACTCTGATCCGAGTTTGTCGTAGGCGAACAGGACCTGCTCGAAGTTCCCTTCCTCGGCGTGGAGCTTCGCGGCGTTCCACTCCGGCGGGAAGTCCTTCCGGTTCTCGTTGGTCAGGACATCGTAGAAGCCGCGGGCGTCGAGTTGCTCCTGTACCGTGAGGTCGTCCCAGACTTCGGCCTCGTCGAGCCCAGTCTCCAGCGCCTCCGCCGCTTCGAGGAGCCCCTCGATGGTCTCCGTGTCTTCGTCGGGGTCGAGGTTCTCGGCCTCGATGGCGTCGGCGACCGTGTCCAGCGCGTCCCCGGCGGCGACGAAATCGCCGCCAGTATCGGCGTCGTGGTCGACGAACTCGGCGCTCTCATCGAGGAACGTTTCGACGGCCTCCTGGGCCTCCGCCTCGCCGTCGTCGGTCCACTCGCTGTCGGTGACGGTGTCCGCTGCGTCGGAAACGATGGTGACCACGTCCTCCGCGTAGGGGCCGCGCTGTGCTTCGAGGTCGTCGCGCAGGTCCGAGAGCTGAGACTCCAGTTCCTCACGGGGGTCCTCGGCTTCGTCGTCGTCCTCGTCGGGTTCGGGCAGGTCGGCGGCTTCGAGGTCGCTCTCGATGTCGTCGAGGGACGACTCCACGTCGTCGAGGTCGGCCTCCGTCTCTGCGGCCTCTAACGCGTCGCCGGCCTCGTTGAGACGCGATTCCAGTTCTTCGGCGGTCACGTCGATCTCGTCTGCTGCCTCGGCGTCGTCCGACGCGTCGGCATCGTCGTCCCCGTTGCTCATGTCCAAGACTGTGTCGGAGCGGGCCAAGAGCGTTTTCCTTTCGAGGCGGGCCCCGAACTGTCGCAGTGCTGTCGTCCGCTGGGCCAACGAGCAAAGAATATGTATCGGGAGTTGCAGTGCCATGGGTAGCGAGCATGACTGACGAGACACCGCCGGACGACGGACAAAACCCGACTGCACCGGAGGAACCGGAAACCGCCGGCTTCGTCGAGTACGGCATCGACGACAAGCCGCCGCGAAAGCAAGCGATACTGCTCGGCGTCCAGCACTACCTGACGATGATCGGCGCGTCCGTGGCGATCCCGCTCGGACTCGCGGGCGCGATGGGGATGTTCGAGGCCGCGCCGGACCAGGTCGGGCGTCTCATCGGGACGTTCTTCGTCGTCTCCGGCATCGCGACGCTCGCCCAGACGACGCTCGGAAACAGATACCCGATCGTCCAGGGGGGGACGTTCTCCATGCTCGCGCCCGGCCTGGCCATCATCGGCGTACTGGCCCAGCAGGGCGCGGACTGGCAGACCATGCTCGTCGAGCTACAGGGGGCCGTCATCGTCGCCGGCGTCGTCGAGGTGGTGATCGGCTACAGCGGTCTCATGGGAAAACTGAAGCGGTACGTCGGGCCGGTCGTCATCGCGCCGGTCATCGCGCTCATCGGACTGGCGCTGTTTAACGTCCCACAGATAGCGAACCCGAACTTCGGCGACCCCGGGACCGGCCAGAACTGGTGGCTGCTCGGGCTGACAATGCTCTCGATCATCGCGTGTTCGCAGTATCTCGACCGACGCCACCGGGCGTTCAAACTCTTCCCCGTACTCTTGGGCATCCTGTTCGCGTGGAGCGTCGCGGCCGTCCTCTCGGTCACCGGCGTCTTCGCCGCTGGCTCGGTCAGCTACGTCTCGCTCGGTTCGGTCACGAGCGCACCGTTGGTCCAGCCCGTCTACCCGTTCCAGTGGGGGCTCCCGCAGTTCACGCCGGGCTTCATCGTCGGGATGTTCGCCGGGATGCTCGCCTCCGTCGTCGAGAGCTTCGGCGATTACCACTCCGTTGCCCGCATTGCCGGTCGCGGTGCACCGAGCAGTCGCCGAATCAACGACGGCATCGGGATGGAGGGTGTCGGCAACGTCTTCGCCGGCATCATGGGAACCGGCAACGGCTGCACCTCCTACACCGAGAACGTCGGTGCAATCGCTATCACCGGCGTCGCCTCCCGCTACGTCGTGCAGATCGGTGCCGCGGTGATGATTCTGGTCGGCTACTTCGGTCCGGCGGGCCAGCTGTTCGCGACCATCCCGTCGCCGATCATCGGCGGTCTCTACATCGTCATGTTCGGGCAGATCGCCGCCGTCGGGCTCTCACAGCTCAAGTACGTCGACCTCGATGCCAACCGAAACGTCTTCATCGTCGGCTTCGCGCTCTTTGCCGGCCTCGCAGTGCCCGAGTACATGAGCCAGGTCGGGCAGGGGATGGACGTCGGCGGTGCGACGGCGCTCCAGCAGGGCCTGGCGGCTGTCCCGGTGCTGGGCGGCGTCCTTGGAACCGATGTCGTTGCGACCACGCTGTTTGTCATGGGCGGCACCGGGATGGTCGTCGGCGGCATCGTCGCCTTCGTCCTCGACAACACCGTGCCGGGGACCCGCGAAGAGCGCGGTCTCGCGGCCTGGGCCGCGCTCACCGAGGACGACAGCGAATACGTCTCAGCGATGGACCGCATCCGCGGCCGCGGCGGCGACCGCCCGCCAGCCGTGAGCGACGACTGACCGTGGACGACGACAACGACGGCGCGACCGCAGACACCCCATCGCCTGTTAGCGACCAGCGGTACGCCGGCACGCTCCGGACCGGCGGGACAGTCGTCCTCGGTGCTGATCGCCTTGTGGTCGACCGTGGCGACAGTCCGGTGGTCGTCGACCTCGACGACATCGTCGAGGTAAGTCTTCAGGACGTCGACTGGTTTCTCGCGGTGATGAGCGCCGCGCTGGTCGGGTTCGGTCTGCTGTCACTTGACCGGTCGGTCCTCCTCGGCGGGGCCTTCGCTGTCGCCGGTGCCGCCAGCCTCGCGCTCACCTACCGCAAGCGGTACGCGCTCAGGATACAGGTCACCGGTCGTACCGACCCACTCAGGTGCTTCCCTGCGGACCCACAGACGCTGCTTGCCGAACTGGAAGCGGCCCTAGCCGACTGAGCGGAAACCGCCTACACTTACGCCGGTCCCGGTTCCAGTCGGTCGTATGCCCGCAGACAGCGTCCAGTCGCTCATCGACCAGTTACGCGAAGAAGCCGAGATGGACCGGCCGAACGATCTGACGCCCGATGTCGGCATCGTCATGGGGTCGGACTCGGACCTGCCGACGATGGCCGGCGGGCAGGGCAAGCGGCCCGGGGCCTACGCGGCGCTCGCCGATGAACTCGGCTTCGAGGAGCAGACGGACTACACCAACGCGCCCGAGAGCCGCTTCACGTTCGAGACGTTCGTCTGCTCGGCCCATCGGACGCCGGACCTGATGTACGCGTACGCGGAGACGGCCGCCGACCGCGGCATCGACGTCATTATCGCCGGCGCTGGCGGCAAATCCGCGGACCTGCCGAACATGACCGCCAGCATCGCCTATCCGCTGCCGGTTATCGGCGTTCCCGTGCAGGAGAAATCAGTCGACTCGGTCATCGGGATGCCACAGGGCGCGCCGCTAACCGCGGTCGACGCCGGCAAGTCGTTCAACGCCGCGCTCTCCGCGGCGCAGATTCTCGCACGACAGTACGACGAGCTCCGTGACCGCCTCGTCTCGTATCACGAGGGCCTCCAGACCGACGTTGGCGAGGCGTCGCGTGACCTCCACGAACTCGGGACGCCCGGATTCAAGCGCGAGTACTGGGACGAGTGATCACCGAGGGGCGTCACGCGTTAGGAGATACGGCGGATGCAGGTCACTTTTCATCCGGGAGAGCGTCGGCTCTTAAACGACCCACAGGGCCGAAAAACCGAACAATGAACCCTTATATGCGAGTACTTCTAACCGGCAGACGATAGGAGATACCGGAATGAGTAATCCATGGATCGCCATCGGCGCGCTCGCGGTCGTGGCGCTAGCCATCCCA
>ENA-ORCS01000894-ORCS01000894.1-marine-metagenome-genome-assembly--contig:-NODE-894-length-15391-cov-3.485308_pt1 | contig 15391 bp, 13 predicted proteins | sample MGYA00237781_ERZ508513 | MGnify/ENA primary metagenome ERZ508513 (study PRJEB26184, sample SAMN06268793) | marine metagenome | isolation source: Eden Landing Ponds, San Francisco, CA, USA | place...
GTGAAGTCGTGGGCGAACAGGAAGACCTTCCGCCCGTCGACCTCGCCGTAGCCCGTCACGACGGCGTCGCCTGCGAACTGCTTTTCTTCCATCCCGAAGTTCGTCGATCGGTGTTCGACGAACGGGTCGATCTCGTTGAACGTCCCGTCGTCGACGAGGAAGTCGATCCGTTCGCGGGCGGTCATCTTCCCCTTGTCGTGCTGGGCCTGGATGCGGTCCTCGCCGCCGCCGAGCTGTGCTTCGCGTTTGCGTTCCCGAAGCTCCTCGATGGGGTCGGAGACCGCGTCGTCGGTCTCCGCTTGGCCGTCCGAATCTGTGTCGTGCTCACTCATGTTACCACTCCATACCGCCGTTGACGCCCAGCACCTGCCCGGTCATGTAGCTCGACTCTTCGCTGGCGACGAACCGGACGATCCCCGAGATGTCCTCGACCGTGGCGAACCGGTTCAGCGGGATCTCTCGCAGGATCTTCTCTTGCACGCGCTCTGGGACCTCTTCGAGCATGTCCGTGGCGACGAACCCCGGCGCGATGCAGTTGGCCGTCGAGCCGGTGTCGGCGAGTTCGAGCGCGAGCGTGCGCGTGAACCCGAACAGACCGGACTTCGTCGTCGCGTAGTTGGCCTGCCCGTAGTTGCCCTGCTGGCCGACGACCGAGGAGATGTTGATCAGCCGGCCGTGTTCGCTCGCTTTGATATCGTCGAAGAACGTCTTCGTACAGTTGTAGACGCCACCGAGGTTCACGTCGATGACCGCGTCCCAGTCTTCCCGTGTCATGTTCTCGAACTTCTTGTCGACGGTGATCCCGGCGTTGTTGACCAGCACGTCGACGGGCCCGACGTTGTCGTGGATCTCCTCGCGCATCGCCCGGACCTCGGTGAGGTCGGAGACGTCGGCCTGGGCGGCGATGGCAGTCCCAGCCGCGTCGCGGATCTCCTCGACGACCGCCTCGGCTTCGGCCGCCGACGAGCGGTAGTTGACGACGACTGTCGCGCCGCGGTCGGCCAGGTCCTTCGCGATACCGCGACCGATCCCGCGGGAACTCCCGGTCACCAGGCAGGTCTGACCGTCCAGTCTCACGGGTCTCTCACCTCCCGCTCGCATCGATCGTTCATCCTACCCTCTACTGGCCGGTGGAAGTGGGTTAAGCGTTCCCCTTGGACGCCTAACACGTCCCCGTCACCCATTCACACGTTGCCCTCCAGGGCAACGACCGACATCTGTCAGGGTCCTTCACCATTTGCTAGGCAAACCTAAACGCAAGGCTCTTTAGGGAGACCTAAAAACATCTGCGCACGGAAGCAAATGACACGGGACATCTGCGTGGTCGTGCCGACGATACGCGAACACGAGTGCGTCAGGGCCTACGCCGAGAACGCACGCGAGCACGGGTTCGACCTCGACAGAGTGCAGTTCGTGCTCGTCACGGAAGACTGCTGTGAGACCGAGGCGATGGAGTCGATGCTGGAGGCGGAAGGACTCTCCGGCGACGTCTTCGACGGGGCGGCGCGCGAACAGTGGTATCGCGAGCACGGGATCGCCGAGTACGAACACGTCGTCCCGGCGGCGAGTCACGCCGAGACGAGTTTCGGCCTCCTCTATCTGTGGGCCAACGATTTCGACTACGGCGTTTTCATCGACGACGACACGCTCCCTCACCCGGACTACGACTTCTTCGGGCGTCACATGGCCAATCTCGCCTGCGAGGGGGAGATCGCGAGCGTCCGCTCGGACGAGCAGTGGGTGAACGTCCTCTACCAGAACGTCGACGACCACGAGCTCTACCCGCGGGGCTACCCCTACAGCGCGATGGACGAGACCGTCGAGGTCGACACGGAGTACCTCGACGACGTCGTCGCCTCGCAGGGTCTCTGGACGAACGTCCCGGACCTCGACGCGGTCCGCATCCTCATGGACGGCGACCTGCAGGGCCAGGCCGAGACGCGACTCGACGCCGACGACTACGGCGAGGACTTCGTCGCGGCAGCGGGGCAGTACCTCACCGTCTGCTCGATGAACCTCGCCTTCCGGCGGGAGGTCGTCCCCGCGTTCTACCAGTTGCCCATGGACGACACCCCCTGGGACGTGGGCCGTTTCGACGACATCTGGAGCGGCGTCTTCCTCAAGCGAGCCTGTGACGTCCTCGGGAAACAGATCTACAACGGCGGCCCGCTGTGTGAGCACAACAAAGCGCCGCGTTCGACCTTTGGCGACCTGACGAACGAGGTACCCGCGCTCGAACTCAACGAACACGTCTGGGAGATCGTAGACGACGCTGGCGCTGACGCCGACTCCTACGGAGGGGTCTTCGCGGCGATGGCCGACTCGCTCGTCGAGGCCGACGTCGACTACGAGAACGCGGACTTTCTCACCTACGTCGGCGAGCACATGCACGACTGGCTCGACGCACTCGAGACGCTCGAAACGGGCACGACCGCCCCAGAGGCCGCACCGGCCGACGACTGACACCGAAACTCTACACCTACCACTATGACCGACGACGACCACACGATCGACGACGGCCTCACGACCGACGGTATCGAGAACCGAACGCGACGGCGCATCCTCGCGGCCGGCCTCGCCGGCGCTGCTGGCCTGATCGCCGGCTGTTCGGAGGGCGGCGACGGGAGTCCCGGCGGTACCACCAGCGACGGTAGCGGTGGCGGAACACAGGACGTCTCGATCCCGGACCTGAGCAGTTTCCGCGGGTCGGGCGCGGTGATCGAGGGACGACAGGCGCCCGGGGGCACCTCCATCGCGGAGTTACCGGACCTCTCGGGATCGCTCAACCTCTACATCGGGGGTGGCGAGGGCGGCATCTACCTGGAGTTCGTCGAGATGCTCCAGGACATCTATCCCGAGTTCGAGGTCTTCACGACCAGCGCGTCCTCGTCGTCGCTGGCACAGACGGTCGTCGAGGAAGTGAACGCGGGCGCGTCCCGGGCCGACGTCTTCTGGTCTATCGACGCCAGTTCGCTGGGATTTGTCGCCGACAACGACGCCTACGACCCGCTCACGGACGAGGTCGTCTCGCCGGTCCCGTCGGATTTCGTGGGGAGCGACAACGCCTGGGTCGGCGTCGCCGGTCGCGCGCGGAGCGTCCCCTACAACACGAACCAACTCAGCGAGGACGACATCCCGGACACGGTCGCGGCGTTCCCTGACACCGACGCGCTCGCGGGGTCGATGGCGTGGGCGCCGACCTACGGCGCGTTCAAGTCGTTCGTGACCGCGATGCGCCTCCAGCGGGGCCCCGAAGCCACCCGCGAGTGGCTCGTCGCGATGCGCGAGGCCGATACCGTCAAGGTCCCCAACGAGTTCGTCGTTTCGAGTCAGGTGGCCGACGGCACCCACGACGCCGGCTTCGCCAACCACTACTACGCCATGCGCGTCAAGAACAGGCGCCCGGACGCCCCGCTGGACCTGGCGTTCACCCGCAACGACGCCGGTGCGCTCGTCAACGTCGCCGGCACGCTCCAGATACGGGGCACCGAGAAAGGGCAACTCGTCGAGGATTTCCTCCGGCACCTCCTCTCGGCGGAAGCCCAGGAGTTCTTCGCGACGGTCAGTTTCGCCTATCCGATGACCCCCGAGGTCGAACCCGTCGGCGACCTCCCGACGGTCGACGAACTGGACCCGCCGGATATCGACCTCTCGGAACTGTCCGACCTGGAACCGACGCTGGAGCTGATGCGCGACGCCGGTGTGCTCGGCTGAAAGCGGATGAGTGTCCGAGACCGCGTCCCATCGCTGGGGTCCGATGCGGGCGGTGGGACACTGGTCGGTGGAGCGACGACGGTGCTCGCGGTCGTCCTCGCGGTCGTCCTCGTGGCCCCGCTCGGGTGGCTGTTCGTCGACGTGCTCGGACTCGGGGGTCGCGCCTTCGACCTGCTCGTCGCTCCCGAGAGCCTCGCCGTCCTCGTCCGCAGCGTCACGCTGGTCGCGGTCGTCACCGCCGGGAGCCTCCTGCTCGGGGTCCCGCTTGCGCTGTTGACCGTCCAGGCCGACCTGCCCTTCGAGCGGTTCTGGACCGTCACCGCGGCGCTTCCGCTCGCGATCCCGAGTTATCTGGGCGCGTTCGCCGCCATCTCGGCCTTTGGCCCCCGGGGCGTGCTCTCGGACGCCCTCGCACCGTGGGGAGTCACCGTTCCGACGGTCACGGGGTTTGCCGGCGCGGCCGTCGTGTTGACGCTGTACACCTACCCCTACGTCTTCCTCACGACGCGTGCGTCGCTGCTCTCGCTGGACGGGACGCTCGTCGAGGCCACACGGACGCTCAACTGCGGTCGCTGGGAGGGGTTCCGGCGCGTGACGCTCCCGCAGATCCTGCCCGGGATCGCCGCCGGCGCGTTGCTGGTCGCGCTCTACACCCTCTCGGATTTCGGGACGCCCAACATCATGAACGTCGAGGTGTACACGCAGTTCATCTACGCCCGGTACAACGGGTTCATGCGCGACTACGCCGCCCTCCTCTCGCTCCAGTTGTTGCTGGTGACGGTCGCGATCCTGTTCGTCGAGTCCCGGATCGGCGCCGACGACTCCGGGGCCTACGCCAGCAGTGGCGACCGCGGCGCGGCCACGCTCTCGCTCGGTCGCTGGCGCTACCCCGCCACCCTCTTGCCGCTGGCCGTCGGTCTCGTGGCGATCGCGGGCCCGCTGGCGGTGTTCGGCATGTGGCTGACCGGCGGGTCGACAGGCCCCGGCTACGACGCCGGCGGTCTGGGCTTCTCCTGGTCCTTTGGCTGGAACTCCGTGTTCGTCTCGCTGCTGGCGGCCGTCGGTTCGGTCGCAGTGGCAGTCCCCATCGCCTCGCGCGCAGTCACGTCGGACTCGCGGCTGGCGTCGCTGGCCGAACGGGCTCCCTACGTCGGGTACGCGACGCCCGGGATCGTCCTGGGTATCGCACTGGTGAGTTTCAGCCTCGACGTGGTGTCACCGCTGTACAAGACCCTGGCGTTGCTCGTGTTCGCGTACGTCGTCCGGTTCGTCCCGCAGGCGATCGGGTCGGTCCGCTCTTCGACGCTGCAGGTCGACACGCGACTGATCGAGGCCGCACGCACGCTCAACTCCAGTCGCTGGGGCGCCTTCCGGCGGGTGACGCTCCCGCTCATCGCCCCCGGGATCGCCACGGGCGCGGCCCTGGTCTTCCTGACGACCATGAAAGAACTGCCCGCGACGCTCCTCTTGCGCCCGCTCCGGTTCGAGACGCTCGTGACCTACATCTGGCGGGTTCAGGAGGCCGGACTGTACGGACGGGCGGCCGTACCGGCGCTCGTGCTCGTCGTCGTCTCCGGCCTGTCGATGGCCGTGATACTCTCACAGGAGAACCGATGATATCAACCGTCTGCACCTCGGACTGGTGGACGAACTCGACACTCACTGACCGATGATCGAACGAACAGAGACGGCCGAGGAGCGGGAACGACCGACGGACGGCGACGCGGTCCTGCCGGCCTCGGAGCGAACGTCCGGCACCCGTGTCGGGGTCGAGAGCGCTCGCGAGCACGACCCGGACGCGCCGCCGGTGATCGAACTCGAGGGAGTCGGGCGAACGTTCGAGGCCGAGACAGCCGTCGAGGACCTCACACTGTCGGTCCGGGACGGCGAGTTGCTCACGCTGCTCGGGCCGTCGGGCTGTGGGAAGACGACGACGCTCAGGCTCCTGGCCGGACTCGACCGTCCGGACGCCGGGACGGTCCGCGTCGACGGGGAGGTCGTCGCCGGTCCGGAGACGTTCGTCGAGCCCGAACACAGGGACGTCGGGCTGGTCTTCCAGTCGTTCGCGCTCTTCCCGCACCTCTCGGTCGCCGAGAACGTCGCCTTCGGCATCCAGGACTGGCCAGCCGACGAGCGCGACGAGCGCGTCGCGGACCTGCTCGACCTCGTGAACCTGCCGGAGTACGGCGACCACGCGCCCGACGACCTCTCGGGCGGCCAGCGCCAGCGGGTCGCACTCGCACGCTCGCTCGCGCCGGAACCCGAAGTCCTCCTCCTGGACGAACCGTTCTCGAACCTCGACGTCGGCCTCCGCAAGGAGATGCGCGAGGAAGTCCGTCGGATCATCAAGACGACGGGCGTCACCGCCGTCTCGGTCACCCACGACCAGGAAGAGGCGCTCTCGATCAGCGACCGGGTGGCCGTCATGCGCGACGGGACCGTCGACCAAGTCGGCCGCCCCGAAGTCGTCTTCGAGCGCCCCGAATCGCGTTTCGTCGCGGAGTTCCTCGGACAGGCGGGCTTTCTCTCCGGCAGATTCGAGGGCGGAAGCGTCGAGACGGCGCTCGGGACCCTCGACGGGGCCGTCGTGGAGGGACTCGACCCCGAATACGAGGGTGCGGTCGTGGACGTGCTCGTCCGACCGGACGACCTCCGGGCGGTCCCCGTCGAGACCGACGCCGCCATCGGACGTGTCGTCGGCCGGGAGTACATCGGCCCCGCGTTCCTCTACCGGGTCGAACTCGACTCGGGCGAGACGGTCTACTGCGAGCACAACCACGCGGACGACCTGGCGGTCGAACAGTCGGTCCGGGTGGACCTCTCGGTCGACCACCCGCTCGCCTGGTTCCCCGCCGAGTGAGATGCCCGCCGACTCGACGGTCGACCGCCGGACTGCTCGACTCGCGACGGTCACGCTCGCGGTCGTCGCCGCGGTCGTCACCTGGCTGGTCGCCCAGCGCGTCTTCCCGTATCACTCCCTGAACCACGACGAGGCCGTCTACCTCCAGCAGGCGGCGATGCTGCTCGACGGCCAGCTCTCGCTCTCTCCGCCCGTCGAGGGCGTCTTCCGGCCGTGGTTTTTCGTCGCGGACGGCGGCCGCCTCTACCCCAAGTACGCGCCCGTTCCGGCGGCGATGTTCGCGCTGGGGCGCCTCGCTGGCGCCTCCCGACTGGCACTCGCGGCGATCGCCGCCGGCAACGTCGCGCTCCTCGCGGGCGTGGTCGGCGAGGCGTTCGACCGCTCCACCGGGCTCGTGGCCGCCGCCGCCCTCCTGTGCTCGCCGCTTTTCGTGCTCCAGTCGGCTGTCTTCCTGCCGTACGCGCCCACGACGCTCCTGAACCTCGCCTTTGCCTTCGCGTACCTGCGAGCCGACAGGACCGGCGACAGGCGTTGGGCGGCGGTCGCCGGGGTCGCAGTGGGTCTCGCCTTTTTCTCGCGTCCGTACACCGCGGTCCTGTTCGCGACGCCGTTCGTCTGTCACGCGCTGTGGACGCTCCGTGATCTCGGGCCCGCCGTCCGCGACCCGCGTGCGGTCGTTCGAGCGGTGCGCGCGCGTCGAGTCGACTACTTCAGCCCACTCTCGGGACAGGCGGACTCCAGCCCCCTCGTGCGGCAGGCGACGACCGCCGCGTTCGGACTCGCCGGCGTCGGGCTGGCGCTCGGGTACAACACCCTCGTGACCGGGTCGGCGTTCCTGTTCCCATATCTCGCGTTCGCCCCGGCGGACGGACTCGGTTTCGGCCATCACGCGATCCTCGACCACGAAGTCGACTACACGGTCACCCTCGCCCTGGCCGCGAACGAGCGCCTCCTCTCGCTGTTCGCGACAGACTGGTTCACCGGCGGGCTCCTGGGTGTCGGCCTCGCCGTTGCGGGACTGGTCGTCGCGCTCGCTCGCGGGATCGACGACCGCCAGCTCGCGCTCGTCGGCGTCGCGCCGACCGTCATCGCGGGGAACGTCTTCTTCTGGGGCAATTACAACGTCCTGGGTGCACTCGACGTCCAGGGCGACGGCCTCGTGAACGTTCTCGGCCCGTACTACCACTTCGACCTGCTCGTCCCGACGGCCGCTCTCGCCGCCGTCGGTGCGCTCGCCGCGTTCGGCGGGTGTCGACGCCTCGTCGAGACTCGCCTGCCGGGACACACCCCACAGGTGGCGGTGGCCGTCCTCGTCGTCCTCGCGACGGCCGGCGTCGGGAGCGTCACGGCCGCCGACCTGGACCACCGTATCGAGGAGAACATGGAACCGACGCGGACGTTCGAACGCGTCTACGAACCTGTCGAGGGCGGAGTGCCCGGCGAAGCCGTCGTTCTCGTCCCGCGGCCGTACGGCCCCTGGCTCAACCACCCGTTCCAGGTCATGCACAACGGTGCCGGGTTCGACGACCCGACGGTCTATGCCCTGGCGGGGCGGCCTTTCGCCGTCGCCGACGCGTTCCCGGACCGGACGCTGTACCGGTACGGCTACCGGGGAGTGTGGGCGCCCTGGGACGGGTCGCCACGCGCCGCTCGCCTCCAGCGCGTACGCGACGTGACGGGCGAGAACACCCGTCTCGGCGTGACCGTCGGCGTGCCGGCGAACGCTGACAGCGTGACGGTCCGCGTCGCGACCGACGACGGGTCCGCCTATCACGTCCCGCGAGAACACGGGGAGTCCCTGTCGCTGAACGTGACCGTCACGCCCGAGGAGGCACGCGCGAGCGTCGACGGGCGCCGGATCGAACCCGCGCCCGAACTCGATGGTCGCGAGACCGTCCGCGTGACGGTGTTCGTCGACTACGGGCCCAGGGGCGGTTTCGCCTACCGGTTCGCCCTCCCGGTCCGCGTCGACGGGGACGACGTCCGTGCACTCTCCCCAGTCGTTCGACGCTGTCGGGGGGCACGGGCCTGTGACGACGGCGGGACGTACGTCCCGGAACTCGCACCGGAGGGGGTGTTCGTCCGGGCGACGCTGGACCCCGAGCGCAACGGCAAAGAGTGACCCCCGAAAAGGAGTACCCGTGGAACTGACCCGTCGGGACGCCATCGCCGCACTCGCGGCCGCGGGGATCACGGTCGGCGGTGGAGCGGCCGTACTCGCGCGCGACGGCCGAGACGAGTCGGACGGTGACACGAGCAGTAACGACGACGCCGCGACCGACGGGACGGTCGAGGGGCCGATCGAGGAAGGCCATCTCTCGACGCTCGTCGCCGCCGCGTCGGTGCTGTATCCGAGCGAGGTCGACCGTACCGAAGCGTTCGTCGAGACGTTCGTCCGCGGGCGTGCGAGCGAACAGCCCGACCACGCGCGCGGCGTGGCGGAGGCGGCCACCTACCTCGACGACTACGCGAGGGCGTGGCGCGACCGCGGCTTCGCCGACCCGGTCCCCGACGGGAGCGACGTCGAGCGCGTCCGCTATTACGTCGTCAACGAGTTGCTCTACGCCCTGTATTCGTCGCCGACGGGCGGCGAACTGGTCGGCATCGAGAACCCACAGGGACACCCCGGCGGGGTCGAGAGCTACCGGCGTGGTCCCCGCCGGTGACCGACCACTACACCCGGATACGAACCACGCAACCGTCTCGTGTACTGATCGGTCGGGAGAAGTCGCGCTGCCCCCGGATCGGCAACGGGCGCGTTGAATTATTCGTGTCCGGGTGTAACGTTCAGCGCCGTCGCTCGTCGAACCCGACGCGCAGGATCGACGTCGCGATCGCCGCCCCGCCGGCGAACGGGTCGAGTTTCGTCTCGCCTGTCCGCTCGCGATAGGGGATCTCCACCTCGCGGACGTCGTAGCCCCGCATCACCGGCCGCATCAGGAGTTCGGCCGAGAGGCCCGTATTTTCGGTCCAGCCGATAGACTCGATCACGTACCGGCGATAGGCGCGCATGCCGGTCGTCGTATCGCGGACGCGTCGACCGAGCAACCCGCTCGCCAGCAGTGCGAACGCCCGGTTCCCGGCACGGTTGAGCGCCGGCATCGCGTCGGCACCCGCCGAGATCCGGTCGCCGCTCACCACGTCCGCGCCGTCGTTGACGAGGTCGAGAAATCGCGGCAGTTCTTCCATCGGATACGTGTCGTCGCAGTCGGTCGTGACGACGACCGGCCGGTCGGCCGAAAGCAGTGCCGCCCGTACGGCGACACCGTATCCCTGGGGTTCCTGTTCGATGACCCGCGCACCGTGGTCCCGTGCGATCTCCGGCGTCCGGTCGTCCGAACCGTCGACACAGACGACCGACGCCCGCCCGTCCGTCACCGCATCGATATCCTCGAGCACCGTCCCGACCGCTGCCGCCTCGTTGTACGTCCCCATCACGACCGCCACGTCGTCGAAGGTGAACTCACCGCTCGTCTCGACCGCCGAGTCGGTCCCGCCAGCGTCCGCGTTTTTGCCCGTTTCCACAGTTTCGCCCGTCCTGGCACTCATTACTACCCGTTCACGGCCCGACCCTCTTGAGTTTTTAGGTTCGCCAAAAACTCCGTGACTCGCCGAGCGGTCAGTCGTAGGCGGCCAAGAAGTCGTCGGCTGGCGTCCCACGTTCCCAGTAGTATTCGTAGAGGTCACGGCCCCAGGCGAGGGCACGGTCGTCGGTGGCGAAGACCTCCGTCCGGGAGTCGTACTGGCCGTCGACAGTGGGCAAAGAGAGCATCAGGTGGTCGTCGGTGACGCTCACGCCGACGTCGATATCGAGGAGTCTGACGCTCGTCTCGTCGAAGATGCGGGCCTCTTGCAGAGAGCCGACGCGCTCGATCGACTCCTCGACGACGGTCGTATCGATGACGAGTCGAGCGCCGGTGGTGTCCGGCATGACCTTGTCGTAGTCGGCCTGGTAGATCGGGGTGACGACGTCGAGACGCGACTCGGCGGCCTCGACGCGCTCGACGACTTCGCGGACGGCCGCGTGTGGGTCCGTGTCCGGCGCGCGGAAGACCTCGGCCTCCGCGAGTTCAGTCAGGCGAAGCCTGAACCGCCGCGGGAGCGCGCCGACGTCGTGGGTCTCCCAGTAGTCGTCGTCGAGCAGCCGACAGAGGTTCTCCTGCTGTTCGAGCAGGTCCGCCACCAGTTGCCCACTCCCGGTGACCTCGTGACACCCCTCTACCGACCGGACGAGACCCCGACGCTCCAGTTCCCCCAGCGCGTTGTAGATGGCCGACTCGCTCGCGTCGATCGATTCGATCAACCGGTCCGTCCCGCTCGGCACCGCCGCGACCGACACCAGCACGTCCGTCTTGACCGACGACCCGAGCACGTCCCGGAATATCGACTCTCCGGTCACCGTCCCGCCTCCGCTGGCGTCCCCCGTCCGTTTTCTCGACTGCTCATTATCGGATCCCATATGTAACGGACCCACTTCGCTTTTCCGGAATTTTTCGAGCCCGGAAGAATTACTGTGAAACGGAAAGTTCAGGTTTTATACCGGTGAAGACACCAGATACGGGTGCGGTCCGAAACGGGATGCCGAGGTTCCCGCTGGCGATATCACGACCTGGCCACCCACACGTCGAACCCTCGACGTACAGCTGACTGGACCCGGCGAGGCGAGGGCAACGGGGGAACCCCTCAGTTCTCGTCGGTTCGGTCTGCGCGGTCGACGCGGATGTCGAGCGCTTCTATGTCTTCGTACGCTGCAACCTGTCCACCGACAGTCACCCGTCCGGCGTCGGTCTCGACGACCAGCGAGGCTTTTTCCCGGGCCGGACTGCTCGTCACGTCGACGACGCGACCTTCGACGGTCCGTCGGTCGCCCGTGACGACGTCCCGGCCTTCGATACGAGCGGTGAACTCCCCGCCGAGTTCCGACAGGTCCGCGACCGCCCGCCTGATCGTCCCGTACCGTCGCGGGAAGGTTATAGAGCCGTTCTCCCCGAGAATGATGTCGGCAGTCGACCACAGAACCAGGTTCAGATACATCGAGACCATGAATCCGAGTTCCGACCGGTCGAAGATGACGCCGTAGCGGTCGTTGTCGTCCCGGAGGCTCTCGCGCGTGGCGTACAGCGAGTACCGGCCGTCGGCGACGGCCACGACCGGGGTCGTGACACCGCGTCGCCCCCTGACCCTGTTTGCCACGGCGCGGTAGTCGTAGTCCTCGGGTTCGGGCGCCTCCGCGCCCGGCGAGATGAGGATCTCGATCGCGACGCCCTCCTCGCGTTTTTCCTGCAGTCGGTCCTCGAAGCGTGCCAGCAGGTCCGGCGTCAGCGAGAGCATGAGCTCGTAGTCGGCCGCGTCGATGATATCAGAGAGATACCGGAGGATCGTCGGGCGTGACTTGACGAGCGAGACCGTCTCGACGTTGCGCGCCGGTTCGGTGTAGGTCCGGGTGAGGTTCGCGACGAGGTCGTCGAGCGAGGCGGTGAGGTCGCCGAAGGCCTCCTCGGGGTTTATCGCCAGCACTTTCATCGGACGGGACTCCTGGAGTTCGACGAGCCCGATGTCGTTGAGACTGCGGACCGTGTCGTACACCCGCGGCTGGGGGATGTCCGTCCGCTCGGACAGTTCGGACGCCGTCAGCTCCCCGTGTTCGAGGATCGTCAGGTACGCCGTCGCCTCGTACTCGCCGAAGTCGAACTGCCGCGAGACGGACTCCAGCGAGTCGAGAAGCTCGTCGTCGGCCATGTGCCTGCCTATTGGCTGACCGACCAAATCAGTCTGTCCCTTCCCGCCAGCGTCGCCGACACTCCCGTTCGAGCGGTTCTCGCCCGCGAATCCAGGGTTCGACGGACGACGGCAGTCGCTGGGTTCAGTCCTCGATTCGGACTGCGCTGCCGGTCTCGTCGGATTCGTATATCGCGTCGAGCACCCGCTGGACTGTCAGCCCCTGTTCGACCGTGTTCCGGCTCGGCGTGGTCCCCTCCGCGACGTGTTCGACGAAATACGCCTGTTCGGCGGCGTGGGCGTCACGGTCGTCCGTCTCGATGGCCGCGTCGGACATGTGCCCGCCGCCTTCGGTGCTCGTCTCGTGAACCGTCAGGTCGCTCGCAGCCTTGTCGAAGGTCGCACCCGCATCGCTCCCGCGGAGGACGTACTCCTGGGCGGGCTGGCGGTTCGTCGCCCACGCCACTTCCAGAGAGACCGTCTTCCCGCCCGCACACCGGAGGAACGCGGACGCCGAATCGTCGACGTCGAACCCGTCGGCGCCCTGGTCGTCGCCCCACATGTCGAGATAGGTGTACTCCTCGCTCCCGCCGAACTGCGAGCGCGTCACACCCGTGACTTCTTCCACGTCGGGGTAGCCCAGCAGATACAGCGAGAGGTCCAGCGCGTGGACGCCGATATCGATCAGCGCGCCGCCGCCAGCGACGTCCTTGCGCGTGAACCACGAGCCCCGACCCGGCACCCCGCGGCGCCTGACGTAACTCGCTTCGACGTGGTCGACCTCGCCGAAGCGCCCCGCCTCCTGGTAGTCGGTCAGCACTTCGACCTCGCTCTCGAAGCGGGTGTGAAAGCCGACCATACAGAACCCCTCGGCGTCGCGGGCCGCGGCGGCGATCCGCTCTGCGCTCTCGACGTCGTTGGCCAGTGGCTTCTCGACGAGGACGTCCAGTCCGGCGTCGAGCGCGTCGACGACTGGCGCCTCGTGGTAGGCGTTGGGCGTCGTCACGACGACGGCGTCGGCCTCGGCGAACAGCGTCTCGTGGTCCTCGAACGTCGGAACGCCGAACTCCTCCGTGAATCGCTCTCGTGCCTCGGGGGCGATGTCGGCACCGCCGGCGATAGGAACCTCCTGTCCCTGTAGCAACTGGGCGTGGCGGTGTCCGATGTTTCCACAGCCGACGATCCCGATACGCGGTGTCCCTTCCTCGGTCATGTCTCCTGATCGGCGTTGCCGGTGGTAAATCGGTGTTTCGGTCCACGACTGCGGTCGACACCCACACGGAGACAGTCCCACTGGACAGTGAACCGGCCGCCTCGGGCCGCTGGGTCGGGTTCTCGGCTTCGCACAGTCCGATGGCATAATGATCCCCCGGGGCGAAAGAGCGGCCATGAAGAACATCGACGACCTGATCGACAGCGCGGCCGAACTCGCCGAGGGCGGCCTCTCGAAAGGGGAGATCGCGGACGAACTCAACGTCTCGAAGGAGACGGCGTCGTGGCTTGTCGAGCGAGCAGGCGCCGAGGCGGCGAGTACGACAGAGCGAACGAGCAGCGGCCTCGACGACATCCACGTCGACTGGTCGGCCATCGGTCGCGACAGCGCGCGGCTGAACCACGTCAGCGCCGCCACCGCGGACCTGCTCTCGAAACAGGGTCAGGACGTCGACCTCACGATCGGCATCGAGAAGGCGGGCGCGCCGATCGCCACCTGTGTCGCTCGCGAACTCGACACCGACCTCGGTACCTACACCCCCAGTAAACACCAGTGGAACGACAGCGACGACCAGGAACTCTCGGGGTCGTTCTCGCGGAACTTCGCCGAGATCCGCGGCCGTGAGTGTTATCTCGTCGACGACACGATCACCAGCGGGACGACGATGAAAGAGACGATCACCGCCGTCCGCGAGCGCGGGGGGGACCCCGTGGCCTGTGCCGTTCTCACCGACAAGCGCGGCGTCGAGAGTCTCGATGGGGTTCCCGTCTACTCGCTCGTACAGGTGCTTCGCGTCGGCCAGGACGAGTGACGCCGAGGGTTCTCGTCGCCGGCGAGACGCTGGTGGACTTCCTCCCGGAGTCCGACGCCCCGCTCGCGGCGGTCGAGCGGTTCGCTCGCCACCCGGGTGGTGCCCCGGCCAACGTCGCCGTCCGACTCGCGCAACTGGCGGAACCGCCGTGGTTCTGGACCCGTGTCGGCGCCGACCCGTTCGGCCAGTTCCTCACCGAAACGCTCGCCGACCGGGGCGTCCCGGACCGCTTCGTCGAGCACGACCCCGACGCGAAGACGACTCTCGCCTTCGTCAGCGGAGTCCCAGAGGATCCCACAACAGGCGAGGAAGGGCCTGGGGCAGTCGGAGACGTGTCCGCGGCAGTCGAGGTCGGCGAGGACACCGACGAGGCTAACCCGCGTTTCACCTTCTACCGCGACGACACTGCCGACACACGACTCCAGCCCGGTCGCGTCCCCGACGAGGCCCTCGACACCGTCGAGTGGGTCGTCCTCGGGGGCGTCCTCCTGGCGAGCGAGCCCTCGCGGTCGGCGGTGTTCGACCTCGCCGAGCGGGCACAGGAACGGGACTGTACCGTGGTGTTCGACCCGAACGCGCGACCGGAACTCTGGCCCGACGGCGACTTCGAGACGCAGGTCCGACGACTCCTCGGGCTGGTCGACGTGGTCAAGACGACCCCCGAGGACCTGACGCCCGCCGGCTTCGCCGCCGACCCCGACGAACTGGCGAGCGAACTCCACGGGATCGGCGTCCACACAGTCTTCCGGACGGCGGGTTCGGCGGGCTCGGCGGTTACGTCCGCGGGAACAGCTAACGTCGACCGACGGGTCCCGCCGGGCACCCGTCGCGGCTCCGGCCGTAAGTTCGGCACGGAAACCGACCCGCCGTCATTTATATAATATATAGACCTCCGGAGAACTAACCGACGGACTGAAGGTCACCTCTCCCGAGGCTCGACGTGATGGCCGACGAACTGAAGCGCCGCCTGGTTCACGCCAGCGGGTCGGGACTGGTCGCCCTCTGGTTGCTGGCCGACGCCCTCGAGGTGGGGCTGACCTGGACCGGGTTCCGGCTCCTCATGATCGTGCTGGCG
>ENA-ORCS01000897-ORCS01000897.1-marine-metagenome-genome-assembly--contig:-NODE-897-length-15374-cov-3.838269_pt1 | contig 15374 bp, 7 predicted proteins | sample MGYA00237781_ERZ508513 | MGnify/ENA primary metagenome ERZ508513 (study PRJEB26184, sample SAMN06268793) | marine metagenome | isolation source: Eden Landing Ponds, San Francisco, CA, USA | place...
CCCCCCAGCAACCGACGTCGGGCTGGCCGATAACTCGGTGAGATTCCCCTTCCCCACCTGGTCTTTCATCCACGCAATCCCATCCACAGAGTTCGAATAGTATGGAACCGCCGCGTTGTGGTCGTGCGTCCCGAGAATACAGTACACCGGGATACCACAGAGCGTCAAATCACGCAAACTCGACTCTGCAGCATCAAGCGTCACTGCATCCACCTCGTGATCCAGCAAATCACCGGTGTGAATCACCGCATCAACGTCCCGGTCCATCGCAATCGTTCGAATCCGTCGAATCGTGTCCCGACTATTAATCTCTTCAATCCACGACACCGTCTTCCCACTCCCCGTCTCCGCACGATTCTCGTACCCGAGATGCGTATCACTCACGAACAGGACCGTCGTCTCAGCGCTAATCCCTCCGCGTCCCGTGTTCTCTCGTGCCCGGCGAACCCGCTCCGGGTCGAGCAGCATCTCCACACCATCACCGGGTTGATCAGCTGCCGGTTCAGCTGGGAATTCCGCCAGTAGCGAGATCGCCCAATCAACCTCCCTCGTCGAGACTTGTACTGGAAGCACTTCTCTTGACTCCGGTGCAACAGGCAACCTTGCACCCGCGGAGACATACCGGCGATCCTCCTCTCGCGGCTTTGCCACCGTGATCGCCGAGAACTCCGTCACCCGATCCCCATTCCCATGTCGCCGCGCGTAGTCCTTCCGCTTCCCCAAATTTCGCTCTTTCTGCTGAGCGCCGTAACACGACGCCTCATTAGCCAACAACTCATCACCGTACAGCACAGACCGCAACGCCAATTTCCACTCCGAATCCGTCCCAGAAGGCAGCGAACCATACAGGACCGAGAGAGAATCGTACAGCTCAGTCAACTCATTCCCAGAACCCATCGTACACACTATCCCAATCCTGTCGGGCGATATTAAACCCGTGATGTACGGCACGTACCGTTTGCTCTTCAGAAAACGAGAGGCGTTGGTTCTAAGCCACCACCTCTTCTGGATGTATATATGACTTCAACTGATCTCGTCGATGGGTTCGTCTCGACTAAAGAAACTCTCAGTGACGCGGGTATTGATGATGAGTTCTTTCTTGACCTGATCGCCGCACGTCTGTTGATAGAGCGCGTGGGCGAGTCGAATAACCAAGGTTGGTGGGACTCACGAGTTCTGTCCGAGACTGGGCGGGCACGACTCGAAGAAGTAACGCCGAAAACACAACTCCAATCTCGAATCACCCTCGCATCGAAAGTCGGCCGGAAAGCAGAAGCAGACCGTCTTCCAGCAGATTTCATCTGTCTGTTCTCGTTCGGCCCGCAAGTGGAATCACGTCTCTCTGCAGCCCTTGAAGACATCGATGCTGTCGACGACAATCCTCTAGAGGAACTTGAGAATGTCTCTGTGCAATCACTAGATGAAGGGTGGACGGACCGAATCATCGATGAAACTGGATCAAATATCACAGCGGAGTCTACCACGCTCACCGAGCCAGGAACTGGTGATTCATTCCAGATCGAGGAAGATGGGTACACACAGTCCGAGATTGAACCAGAGAAATGGCGGCTGCTGGTCACCCTTCTACAAGGGTACGGACAGAACACTGATGGCCTCCGTGTGCCGTACTACCCCCTCAAGTCAGAGCTTAAATCCGAAAACGCGTGAGATATTCATATGAGTAACGAGCATATCGAGCCGGGAGATGGCAAAGAAACAGATGCAGCGGCGAGTCTCGACCCGAAAATCGCCCACCACAGTACGTATATCGACGAAACCAAGACAATTCTCAGTACCTACGCTGAATGCGAATCCTACGAAGAGCTGGAGCGCCAAGTCGTAGAGGGGAACATCCTGAACAAGAACACAGACGAATACCGGACAAATATTCTCCGGGAAGTAACGCGTCGCCATATCCCTGACAAGGAGGAGTACACGGAAACCCCACTGATGCAGGTGGTGACTGCGGGCGTTCGTAGTGACGTGGTGGACTGGTGTCTTTACTACGAATTCGCCCAAGACCCGTTCATTCGACTCGTTACAACTGATTTCCTCTATCCAGAATTTGAGCGTGGAACACTCGCAGTCCAAGCTGTCGACATCGTCGAATTTATTGAATCGATTCAAGAGAACTACGGGGATCTACGAGAGCGTTCAGAATCAACGATCAACGAGGCCGCTACCAAATATCTCACGTCCCTCCGTAACTTCGGCCTCTTAGAGGGAACCCAACGGAAGGAATTCGCAGTCACATACATTCCGGATGAAACCATCGCCTATGTAGTGTATCGGCTCTTCCAGAAAGGCGCAAACTCCGCGTCGGAAATCATCGAGCACGAAGACTGGAAATTGTTCCTCATGAATGAGTCAGAGGTGCAGCGACGGATTCGGGATATCTCCCCGCAATACGTAACCTACGAGAAACGTGGCTCTACAGAACGACTCGTGAGAAAGTACGATAGTATGGAGAACCTCATCAATGCCTTCTGACTTTCAGGAACGGCTCGAAGAGGTCGAACGGCTCGTTCGGGATGACCGAGACGAAGTCGGGAAGCGGGCAGGAGTACCCTTTATTGTATTCACATACGACCCGGCTGACGAGATCGAGGTCGATGAGGAAATCCGGAATCTCATCGATAAACTAGAGTACCATAATCAGAACGTCGCTGGAATCGATATGCGTGAACTAGTCTTTTCAATCCTCGAAGACCGTGGAATTCTGGACAGAGTCGCCGATCTCGAACGAAGAGATAGAGACCAGCTACTTGATGGGCTGAAATCATCTCTATTGGACGGCGGAGAGATGGGAAAACTGGCGTCTGCGATTGCAGAACAGGCAGAGAAAGCTGACACCGTCATTATCTACCGAATGGGTATTCTCTACCCGTTCGCTAGCGCCTCCACTCTGATGGGACAATTAGAAACGAACACACCGGACGATACGCCAATCGTATTCTGTTATCCGGCGAAAGTCGATGACAAGAGCTTAAGATTCCTCGATGAATCTGAAGGAACATATTACCGCGCAAGGGTGATCGGACATGAGTGACACTACCACATCACACCAGATACACGAAATATTCTACCGGCCGATCAACCGAAAGATCGACCGCGTCGTCAAAGTCGACAACGACGACCCAAACGTCGTCAAAAAAGAACTCGAAGAGTACATCCTCACACCGCAGCTTGAGCGGCACTTCTCGGAGGCTATAGAGGCCGTCATCGACACCGAACACGCGCAGACGGAAGACGTCGGTATGTGGGTCTCCGGCTTCTTCGGCTCTGGGAAGAGCCACTTCATGAAGATACTCGGACACGTCCTGGAAAACCGCGAATTCGACGACACCCAGGCAGCCGACATGTTCCGGGACCGAATCGAGAACAACGAGATGCTCGACGGCGCGGTCGGCTCTGTCACCCAGAAATTCGACTCTGAGGTGTTAATGTTCCAGATCGGCGCAAAAGCCGATGCATCCGGTAGCGAGTCGATTACGGAGATCATTCACCGGGAATTCAACATCTCACGTGGCTACGCGTCGATGCCCTGGGTTGCCCAGATGGAGCAAGAACTCGAATCCAGAGGCGTCTACGACGACTTCGTGGATGCTATCGATGAAAACACCGGGAAAGACTGGGCTGAGGTGCGCAACGAGGCTATGTTCGTCCGGCCGGATATGAAGAAAGCCCTCGTGGAAACCGGCGAGTACAGTAGTGAGGATGAAGCTGGCCGAGCAATTGACGACGTTCAAGATAACGTCCTGATCAACGCTTCGACGCTGGCAGAAGATATCGTGGAGCACGTCGAAAAACGCGAAGCGGAAACGGGTGACAATTGCCGGTACTTTGTCTTCATCGACGAGATCTCTCAGTTTATCGGTGACGACGGACAGCTTCTCTTGGAACTGCAGAGCATCGTTGAGGAGTTCGGACAGAAAGGAAAGGGCAAGATCTTCCTCGGCGTCACATCCCAAGAGCAACTCCAACAACTGATTCCCGGTGTTCTTGAGAAGGAAGCTGAGGAGTCAAAGGTCATCGACCGCTTCCCCCATCGGTTCGATCTCACCTCCGAAAACCTCGATAAGGTCGTCCGTGACCGCGTTCTTAGCAAAAAAGGCGAGTTCAGAGGGGTACTCGGCGATCTCTACACCCAACACGAGGGGATCCTCTCAGCTCGCTACAAGTTGGACTCCGGTCAGAGTTTGAAATCGATCACCAGAGACAACTTCATCGACTGCTACCCCTTCCTCCCATATCAACTGGATATTCTGCCGGAAATCTTTCAGGCACTCGGAAAGGGTTCGAGCGACCAGTTAACAGGAGGAGAACGAACCCTGATTGACGTCACACAAAGCGTTCTCAAAGACGAAGATCACCTCTACAACGACGAACTGGGGTCCCTCGTCACGATGGACATGATCTTCGACGAGATTAGCAACGATATCCCCAGTAGTGACGTCAAATCCATCCGCGAGGCAAGCCCACAGAATGCTGCCGATGAAATCTCCCGCCGTGTCCTGAAAGCACTTTACCTGCTCCAACAGCTGCCGTGGATCCCGAACACTGCCGACAACATTGCGACGTCACTCCAGAGGGAACTCGGCCCCACCCAAGAGCTGGAGAGCGAAGTAGAAGACACCCTTGAAGCCCTCGTCGATGCGGGCTACGTCCGCCATGATGAGGAAGGATATCGGATCCTGAAAGAAACCGAGCAAGAGCTCGAAAACGAAATCAAAGGAATCGATGTCGGGCCAGGCGACATCCGTCGGTCGTCCAAGCGTTTCCTGAACGATATCCTCGACGACACCTCGCGCGTCAACTACGAAGGTCAGACGTTCCAGTTGAACCTGACTATTGACGACGAGCAAATCACATCCAAGGGATACATCGACCTCAAAACGTACTCTCCGATCTACCAGCGATACGAGGATATCGACCCTGATGGTCTGAAGACCCAGAGCTTCAGCGAGGACGATACTCTCTACTGGGTCGCAGACGACGCGAAACAGAACGATATCTACGAGAAGCTCAAGTCGATTTATCAGATCAACACTATCGTCAAAGAGAAGCGCGGCGAGGAACTTAGCCAGGAAGAACAGGAAGCGCTCGGCCAGAAACAGGAAGATCTCCAGCGGCTCCGTAACGAAGTCAAACGGGAGTTCGAGCGCAGCTTCCAGCGAGGCAAGCTCATTTACAACGGGGAAACCGACGAATTCGACGCGACTAACACTTCGCTCGGTTCGCTTGTCGCACGGAAAGTCGATAACGCCATCCCGAAAGTCTTCACCAGCTTCAAGCACGGCTCCGCGACAGTCAAAGACCGACACATCTCAGAGATTTTCGGCGACCTACAAGGATCGTCGAATCCGTCGGTGTTTTCCGAGTTAGGTGTCGTCCAGGACGGTGAACTCATCGCCGAAGCTCGCATCGCCTCCGAAGTCGAGGACGAAATCCAACGGCGCGAAAAAGCCGGCGAGAACCGCTCCGGTGGTGACCTGATCGACCATTTCGCCGAACCTCCCTACGGATGGAGCCGAGAGGTCGTCCGACTCGCCACAGCGGTCCTCTTCCGGAACGGCTCTATCATTCCGACCTACAAGGAACGAACGTACGGCACGTACACAGAGGACGGTGCACAGGAACTGTTCACCCAGGTCACGAAGTTCAAGTCCACGTCCTTCGACGAGCGAGAAACCGTCGATGTCGAAACTCGAACCGACGCCAAGCAGCTACTCGACCGGCTGTTTGACCGGAAGGTCAAATCCACTGACCAGGCAGTGGACGAGGGAATCCGAGAAGAAGCAAACGACTGGGTGTCAACGACGAGTACGCTGCTCTCCCAGCTACGGAGGGTGGATTTCCCGCTGGCCGATGATGTCGAGGACTTTCAGAACCGACTCAATAATCTGCTCCAGCAACCCACTTCCGCTAAGCGCATCAAGAAGTTCGTCGAGTTCGAGGACGAACTGGAGGATCTCGCCAAATCAGCGAAAGCGGTCGCCGACTTCTGTGGTGAACCGGACGGTGAGAACCACTTAGAAGAGTACGAGACGATTCAGGACTTCATCGCTGGAGAGTGGGACACGCACGTCGACGAAGCAGCCGACCACCCGGAGCTCGTTGACATCAGTGACGAAGCACGTGAAGCCGCTGACCGCGTCAAGAACACACTGGACACCGAGGGCGTCATCCAACAGTGGAACGACGTCAAGACAGATTACCGGGCAGCAGCTGAAGCCTTCGTCTCGACGTACGAAGCGCTGTACGAGAAACGATACGGGACGTACACTGACTCCATCGAATCGGTGGAAGCATACGCAGGCTCTGACATCGACGAGAACGATCTCGACTCGGCCCTGTCGGACCTGACGGAACGGCAGGGAGATGGGTCGGTCGATTTGGACATCTCGAACAAGGACCACATCAATCCGGATCCCTCGCTCACGCGCCTCATCGAACACATTCAGACCGTCGATGCGTATGAAAACGGTGCGAAAACTGAAATCGACAATCTGGGCGGGGGCGGCGGCGGTGGTGGAACGGTCCGCGAGAGCGTAGACATAGACGACATCTTCGGAAGTGTCGTCGTGACTGATCCTGAGGATATCGAGGCACCAATCAGTGAACTTCGGGGGGAGATCGAGTCTCTCCTCGATCAAGAGGGCGAGGTAGAAATCCGATTCCGGTAGTCGCGTTTCGACTCATCTTACTCTTTCAGATATTGTTCCTTGTTGTAGAAGATGATGATTGTATGGCGAAACCATATTATTGGTTACGTGTGATTGGCGACCACACTTGACAAACTACCACCTGCTGAAATCAGGGCACCGTGAGTTCTTCCCGTATTGGGATCAAGAAGACATCGTCTCAATCGGGTGGACTAAGGCTGCAGAACTTGTTTACCAGGGCGCTCCGGATGACGAAGTTCGAGCTTTAGCGGAAGAACACTACGGGCAGGGCCCCGGGTACATACTGAATATCCTGAAGTGCTTCACGGGGCAGCCTGCCGGGGATCGGACGCCGATGAGGGCCGGTGATATCGTGATTGTCGACGGCCAGAAGGACATTCGCGGGAAGAGCGTGCTTCGCGGAGTTGCCAGAGTGAGGGGGCTGCAGAAGTGGGACTCATTCATCGATGATGATTTCCCGCATATCCTCTATCGGGACGCGGAATGGCTGTATAAGGAGGGTCCAGTAGCTAAATCCGAGTTGCCCACGAAATTTCAGATGGAAGGAAGTGCGTCTACTCACCTGCCAGGAACACTACAGCAATGGAATCCCGATGGTAACCCCGAAGAGACGCTCGACAAGTTAGTGACGGCACTCGAAAAGGCTTCGCTCATTCAGCCGAAGTCGTACGACTTCGAATTCAGCGAGAAAGTCATTCAGGAACACATCGCTGATCACGCCGAATTGTTCCAGGAGAATCTCGACATCACCCCCGGAGAGATGGAACAAGAGTATCAGACTGAGAGCGGGGGCTTCGCCGACTTCGTCGTTCTTCCGAGTGACGACGAGATCACGGTCATAGAGACGAAAATAGAAATTGCGGGACCGCAGGCTGCGAAACAACTGCGAGAGTACATCGAAGACCTTCAGAAAGAGTACGATCAGGATATCCGGGGAATCCTGGTCGCGGAGGAGTTCTCCAACTATGAGGGAATCGAAGACGAGATCGCTGAGTATGACATCACGCTTCGCCGGTATCATGTGACCCTCGAATACGAGGAAGTCCAAATAGAGTAACGGGGACGACGGGGGCTTCTACGGAGAGTGTTGGTACTAGCAATTGAGTCGTTCGTAGCTACGTCACTCTCGTCTTCGGTAGTCTCATCCCCACAAGTATAAGACGCCAGAATTGGTTGTCGGTGGTATGTCATCGCGGACGGGAATCCCGACACAGCGTACTGCTGTCCCGTCTGTTTCGTGGCAGTACGCAACCCTCTGATATCCATGTCCACGACACACGGTCAACCTGGTCTCTCGTCGGATCAACGCTCAACTATCCGAAGCACCATCCTCAGCACGCGCCACACGCTCGAAGACGAACTTCGCCGCCAGCTCGAAAAGTACGGGATCTACGAGGACAAAAAACTCCAGCGGGACCAGCTGACACATCTTTCTGTTGAGGAGCTCCACACCCGCGATAGGATAGACGCAGCCATCAAACGGGAACTCGAATCCACGGAAGGTGACCTGGAGCGGTCGATCACCAACTACGTCCGCGAAGCAACGAAGACCTACCTCAACCGCTTTGTCGCGTTGAAGACCATCGAGGTTCGTGGACTCGTCGAGGAAACCATCACCGAGCGACCAGAGTACGGTAACCGGTCGTACATGCACCACACCGTAGCGGAGATCGCCGGCGAGCTGACCAACGCTTCTGACGATGGCTTCGGTGCCGCACTCGATCTCGCGTACCAAGAGATCGGTGCGGAGATTCGGATGATCTTCGAAGAATCCGAACACACTGCCATCGACCTTGACGCCCAAGTCCGAGAGGAAGTCCTTGACGAACTGAACCAGATTGATGACGTGGCATGGGAAAGCGACGAGGCACTGGGTTGGGTGTACCAGTATTTCGGAGAAGAAGAACGCGAAGAAATCGACGAGCGTGTCGACGAGGAGAACTACAAAATTGCTGGGACTGATATCGCCACGAAAACCCAGCTGTTCACTCCGCGGTACATCGTTGAGTGGATGGTTGATAACACACTGGGTCGAACGTGGCTCGAAATGCAGGGTAACCTGACGGATATACATACTGAAGAGAACTGCTTCTATCTCTCACCTGTTGATGATTCGTTACATGACCGTGAAGAGAAGCCAGTTGAAGAGATTACCGTGCTTGACCCTGCATGTGGAAGCGGACACATGCTCTTTTACGCATTTGACGTTCTCTACCAGATGTATCTGGAAGAAGGGAAATATCCGAAAGAGCACATTCCCCGAGAGATTCTACGCAATAACCTCTATGGAATAGATATTGATTCAGGGGCGGCACAAATTGCCGCTCTTTCCTTGTACCTAAAAGCGAAAGAAAAATCTCCAGAAGTGACAATTCCTCGGGTAAATATTGTTTCTGGTGATGCAGTACTAATCAATGGGGATCGGAAACAGGAGGTTCTTGAAAGTGCACGATCAGAGCTGGAGGAGGAAATCATTGAACAGATCTGGGATAGTTTTGCTGATATTCGGGAGTTTGGGAGCTTAATCCGTGTAGAGGAACGGATCGACGAGATATTAGAAGAACACCGAGATGCCATCCGAAAATCTGGGCAGGCGAAGTTCACCAGCGAAGGTACTCTCGCAACACAGAGCTCTTTCGTATCAGGTGAAGGTCAAGAAGAAACGTGGGAAGAAGTTAAACAGCGACTTTTAGACCAGGTGAGTAACTTGGCATCACAGGCTTTAGAGCAGAATAGTGCTATCGGAGAGATGTTTGCGGAAGAAGTCGGAAAGACGGTCGAAATTCTCGATGTATTGGTACACGAATATGATGTCGTATTATCAAATCCACCGTATCTCGTTAGTCAGAAGATGGGAGATAATCTAAAAAACTTCCTTAAAAGCAACTTTATTTCATATAGAAATTCTTATACTTGCTTTATCGAGAGAGGAACCGAACTTACTGCTGACGATGGATACGCCTCTTTGGTTACGCCGGAAGATCTTCTGATGCTGAAGTCATACAGGAAAATTAGAGAAAAACTAATTGACGAGACCCAGATCACTGAAGGACTTCACCTGTCTCGATACGGATTCGATCAGCAGAAAGATTCGTACACTATCGCCTTTGTCATCCGAAATAATGATAAAAACTTTGAGAAGTCGCGGTTCTATAGACTTACACATGAGCTCGAACGATACTCGACGTTCGAAAAGAAAATAGAGGGGTTAAACCAAATCCAGGGAGTTCTTCGTACGGAAGGTGATCATCAAGACGTATATGTCGTAAACCAGAATAGCTTTACTGGAATTGGAAATAACACGTTCGTTTATTGGTTCGGACAGGATATTCTGTCTCTATTTGACAAACATAATACTCTTGACCAATACGTAGAGACATTCAGTGGAATCGTTACTGGCGATAACGATCACCACCTCAGGAAATTCTGGGAAGTCACGGAATCAAATGCGAAATCGGACTACGAACCGTGGGTGGATAACGGTCGAGATACGGATTATTATGATTATACGGACACCCTTGTTCGATGGGAAAATAATGGGGAAAATATCAAGCAGTATGCTAAGAAACACGGGAAAAACATCCAAGGCTTCTCAGAGCTCCCGGAAATGTTCAATCCTGCAATCGTTTTCCGAGACTTCAGCAGTGACTTCACCGCGAAGTATCTAACAGAAGAAGCCATTCACAGTAAAACGGCTTACAAGATAGATATTGCAGATGACCTGATGTATTATCTTCTTGGTTACTTGAACTCGGACCTCAATAGATATATTATGAAGGGCCTGAATCCTGGACTGCATTTCAATCCAGGTGACGTAGAAAATATTCCGTTTGATCCATCTCCTGACGAATTAGAGAGTGTGGAACATTGGGCCAAGTACTGTCTCGAACAGCGGAAACAGCAAGCCGCAATTGAGGATAAATCGTTGGAGTTCGACAATACTGTATTCAGAAACAATTACGACGAATTGTGTTACTATACGGAGATGACAGATGCGAAAGTCGCCCTCGCAAGTGGTGTGATTTCCGAACTCGTCTACGCTAATTACGGTATCGACGGAGCGTCTAGAAAACAAATATCTGAAGAAGGAAGCGCTGAACTAATCGAATATCCTTATGTTTGTAAGGATAATGATGCTGAACTTCCGGACGTTTTCGCGGACAAGGTTCGCCGGGTAGTTGATCCTGAGTACTGGAATGAGATTAGGAGAGATGTCTCCAGTTCATCCGAATTGGATGTGATAGAGCTTAGCCATGAATTCGAAGTGTCCCCGCTGACAGTCGCCGAAATAAAGAAAGAGATCGGCCAGTACTCCGATGATCAAACGGAGAAAGCCGCAGGGAGTATCGTGTCCGTGATCTTTGGGTCGCTGTTCGGCTACTACGACGCACCAACCCCCGAAAACGATGGAATTCTAGACATCAGTGACCACGCTGATGAATACGAGAGGTTGTTCGTAACGACAGCCGAAGAACTCTTTCAAGATTACAGTCAAGTTGAAAAAGAGATTCAGACTTTAATCGCACGGGATCTTCGCACTTGGGTACGAGAGCGGTACTTCAGGTATAACCACTGTAAAGAGTACAATCGAAGAGGCCAAACCAATCCGATCTATTGGCAGATCGAGAGTCCGGATGGCGCATTCAGTTGCTTCGTTTATTACCACGACATCGACGCCAATACGCTTCCGAAGCTCCGTGGCCAGTACCTTGATCCCCGCATTGATGAACTCGAAAATGAACTTGAGACGCTAAACACCCAGACCAAGGGAGACAGTCCAGATACGGAACTCTTGAACAGAAAAGAAGAAGTTCAGAACGACCTCAACGACATAAAGGAATTCCGTGACACCATCGACCAGATGATCGACGACGGTGTCGGCGTCGATGTTGAGAAGGGCATTTGGGAGAACATCAAGGAGTGGGATCAGTACGAAGTTCTTGAAACTGGACTCCCAAAGATAAAATCGAGTTATTCGAGGTAATTCATATATGGGAGATCTCGCGGACAGCATCATCACGGAACTCCGGCAGAAATTCGATCGACACCCGATCTGGGTGTGGTACGACGCTCAGGAGAAGTACAAAGGCGTCCTCGACGAGGTCGAATCTGAACTCGACAACGTCACGCTCGCACGCTATGACGGCAGCTACTTCGAACTGAAGCACCGCCTCCACGAGGAGGATTCGAATTACGAGAAGAACTGGCTGTTCTACATTCCCGAGTCACGCAACGACGCCGAGTGGTTCCGCGATGTCCACGCACTCGGACGACAGTACCGCGTCGGCCAGGACATCGACGACACGCCCGTGACGCAGTTCCTCGTCGAGCATGACGAAGAGATCCCCGACGCGTACGAGGACTGGGGACAGAACCGCGAGGTTCAGCGCTTGGCGTTCTTCTGTGTTCTCTTCGACACCGCTGGCCCGGCGACCGACGACTGGGTCCGCGCCTACCTCTCGAATCCGGAAGAGTACCGTGAAACAATCGAAGACAACGCGATGGCCGACGCCTGGGACGCCCAACTCCGAGAGGAATACGGCGTCACCGCGGGACTCGACCCAAAAGAGCTAGCGGTCCAGCTCCTCTTTGGCGAAGTGGCCAGCCGGGCACCGACTTCCCGGTACGACGAACTCGCGGCTGACGACACCCGCGCTGCTGCGGCATTCTGTGACGAGTGGCAACAATACGCTCCTGCCGAGTTCACGCGCTATGCGCAGAAGATCGCGGAGGACTACGACCTTGCGAAGGCCGTCATCGACTCCGACCGCATTCACTGGGACGCCACGGCGTTCAAGGGTATAGACATGGGCCTCATCCGGCTGGTGATGAAACGACTCGCCGACGAGACCTACGCCGATCTCCCCGATATCGCGGCAGATCTCCAGCAAACAGTCTCTGAGCGACAGGACAGCTTCTGGTGCAACGAAGACCTCGTCGATTGGTCGGTCCCAGTCCTGGCGGTCGAAACCCTCCAGCGCGTCGGAACCATCGATGCCGACGAAGCCAAGACGCTCTCGTCGGCGGAACTCGCCCAGAAGTACACGAGTGACAACGGGTGGTGGCAAGTCGATGCGGCCTATCGGCAGTACATCAATGCCACCCAGGAGGCTACCTTCCCATATCCGAACGAAACCACGGTGAAGGAGCGGGTCACGCAACACTACATGTCCTTCCTCCAGGGAGTGAACCGCCCGCTTGCGGATATCCTGAGTGACGATCCGACGCTCGGGACACCCCAGACCTCGTTCTACGATGAGTTCGCGGACCTTGACAACGGGACGGCGATCATCATCTGTGACGGGCTTCGCTACGAACTCGCCGAAGCAATCAAACAGAACCTCGGGCGACGGACTGATTTCGAGCAAGACCTGAGCGCAGTCAGCGCGGCTCTCCCCTCTATCACCGAAGTTGGGATGGCCGCACACCTACCTGGAGAACTCGGCATCTCTCTCGAAGATGATGACCTCGTCGTGACCAGTGGCGGTGAGGAGATGACCGGAAAATCAGACCGCGTCGACAGACTCAGCGCCGCAGGCTTCGAGGTGGTAAATATGGACGAGGTGAGCAGCATCTCGTTGGAGAACCTAACGGAGTCTGATCCTGTCCCAAGAGTCGTCTACTCCGGAACGATAGACAAACTCGGTGAGAATCTCGACGACGACGCAGCCTTCAGTCAGGTGGCCTCCCACGTTGACGACGTCGAACGGACTGTCCAGCGACTAAAGCAGGCCGGATACACTCGGTTCGTCATCACGAGCGACCACGGGTTCCTCTACACGGATCGGTTGTCCGACGACCTCAAAGTCGAATCACCCGACCTTGCTCCGGTCGTCAAACGACGATTCGCAGCCGCTGACCGCGATGCTCCACTCGTCGATACGGACGAATTCATCGAAGTCGATTCCGATGCGCTGTCTGATCTCGGCATCAACGCTCCCGAACTCAAGCTGCTCTTCCCTCGGAGTGTAGCCTGTTTCAAGGCTCAGGGTGGGAACATGCAGTACTTCCACGGTGGGATTTCGCTCCAAGAACTCCTCGTTCCGTGCCTCACGGTGACCACCGGCGAGATAGAAGAAAGCGCGTCGATCAGCTATGACGTCTCGATCCCCGACCCGATCACGAACTCGATAATCTCCATTGAGATTGAGGCCAAGAGTGGAAAAGTGGCATTCGACCCAGCACCGATACTAGAGATCCGTGCGAACATCGATGACAAGCCGGTGGCGGACCCCGTAACGATGGAAATCTCTCCGGGGACCAATAGCGAACGTATTCGTCTCAAACAGGGGGCAATCTCTGGAGAGAGCTCGGTCCAGTTCGAAGTTATTGACACCGACACCCGAGAAACGATCACGCGGAAAACGGTGGAACTGGATCTACTCTTTGGAGATGATGATATGGGATTTGACGTCTAAGCAGAACGAAGATCATCAATTGAGTGTAAGCGGTGGGCTAGAATTGTAGATCGTAATCGCCATCGGTATTCCACTTGGGATGACCGACACCAATATGCCCCCGGCTCTGTTTCTCGAATATAATGACTACTGAGGACGTCGATCAGAAAGCTCTCGACGTCTTTCCCGGACGCGTCGTCCGGAAGGATCTTGTTCAAGATATCAAGTCGGGAGTAAACGTCCCCACCTATGTTCTCGAATATCTCATCGGACAATACTGTGCCACAGACGATGAGGAATCGCTTGAGGAGGGGCTCGAAAAGGTCAAACAGATTCTGTCGAAGCACTACGTTCGCCCTGATGAGGCCGAGTACGTCAAAAGCGAAGTACGTGAACGTGGTCGATACCGAGTCATCGACAAAGTAACCGTCAGACTCGACGAGCAGCAGGACGCCTACATCGGCTCGTTCGTCAACCTCGGACTCAACGACGTCGAAATTAACGAACACCTCGTCAGCAAGCACCCGAAGCTTCTGGGCGGCGGTGTCTGGGCCATCATCGATCTGGAATACCTTCCCGATAACGCGAATAGTCCCAAGAGCCTGTTCGGCATCGATTCGTTCAAACCGATACAGGTATCGAATCTTGACCTGGACCAGTTGAAAAACCGTCGACGAGAATTCACGCGTGACGAGTGGATGGACCTTCTCCTCCAGAGCGTTGGGTACGACCCTACCGCGTTCAGCGACCGCGAGAAACTGCTCTTTTTGACTCGGTGTCTTCCACTCATCGAATCCAACTACAATTACGTCGAGCTGGGCCCTCGCGGAACTGGGAAGAGTTACCTATATCGGGAAATCAGCCCACACTCAATCCTCATCTCGGGTGGAAAAACCACCGTTGCGAAGCTCTTTCTGAACCTCAACACGGGGCGGATTGGACTCGTTGGCCGTTGGGATGTCGTTGCATTCGACGAAGTCGGTGGCCTCCAGTTCAGCGACTCTGAAGCGGTCCAGATGCTCAAAGACTACATGGAGTCTGGAAGCTTCTCTCGCGGCACTGAAGAACTCACAGCGCAGGCCTCGATGGTCTACGTCGGAAACATCGATCTGGATGTCGAAGGTGTTCTCAAGAGCTCCCACCTCTTCGAGCCGTTCCCAGAAGATATGCAGGACCTCGCTCTCATCGATCGCTTCCACTACTACCTCCCTGGCTGGGAAGTCCCGAAGATGCGGTCCGAGTTCTTTGGCGACCAGTTCGGATTTATCGTGGATTACTTCGCCGAGTTTGT
>ENA-ORCS01000898-ORCS01000898.1-marine-metagenome-genome-assembly--contig:-NODE-898-length-15365-cov-4.484040_pt1 | contig 15365 bp, 19 predicted proteins | sample MGYA00237781_ERZ508513 | MGnify/ENA primary metagenome ERZ508513 (study PRJEB26184, sample SAMN06268793) | marine metagenome | isolation source: Eden Landing Ponds, San Francisco, CA, USA | place...
TGTTTTTCCTCGGGAAGACGTACGACGCCGCGGAGGCCGCGGAGATGGGCATGGTGAACGAGGCGGTTCCCCACGAGACCTTAGAGGACGTGGCCCTCGACTGGGCCGAGACGATGACGGGCAAGAGTCCGACCGCGATGCGGATGCTGAAATACGCCTTCAACCTCGCCGACGACGGGATGGTCGGACAGCAGGTGTTCGCCGGCGAGGCGACCCGCTTGGCGTATATGACCGACGAAGCGCGCGAAGGGCGGGACGCTTTCCTCGACGGGCGAGACCCGGACTTCGCCGACGTGCCGTGGCATTACTGACCGACGCCCGGTGCCCGATTGGCAAACTTTATCAACAATACTCGTACGAAGACGAGTGATGGCAGCCGAAGACGAAACATCCGCTTGGCGAACCTTCGTGTTCGGGGACGAAGACCTCCCCGATCCAGATTATCCCATCGATCACGTTCCACGGGACGAACGCAAAGGGCTAGTAAGCATCTCGGCGGTGTTGCTGGGGTTTGTCTTTTTCGCTGGCACCCTCTGGTCGGGCGCCGAGGTTGGCGCGGCGATGGGCTTTGGCCCGATGCTCACCGCGACGGCCGTCGGCTACGCCATCCTCGGCGTCTACGTCGCGGCGCTGTGTGGCATCGCCGCCAAGGCCGGGCTGACGACCGTTCTCCTCGCTAGGTATAGCTTCGGTCGATGGGGCGCGAAGTTCGCCGACCTCCTGCTCGGGGGCACGCAGGTCGGCTGGTTCGGCGTCACTATCCCCATGGTCGCCATCCCGACGGCCACCTTCTTCGGCGTCGACTCACCGACGTTCACCCTAGCGCTCATCGTCATCTGGGGTGTCCTCCACCTCGCGACGGCCTACTTCGGCTACGAGGGGATGGAGAAGCTCTCGCTGGTCGCCGTCCCGATCCTCGTCGTCGTCGGCCTGCTCTCGGTGTACATCGCCGTCGGTGACGCCGGTGGGATCGACGGCCTGTTCGCCGGCGGGAGCGGCGGGATGGGCTTTGCCGCCGCCGTGACTGTCGTCGTCGGGACGTTCATCAGCGGCGGGACGCAGGCGCCGAACTGGGCGCGGTTTGCCTCCTCTACCCGCGTCGGCTTCTGGGCCGGCCTCGTCGCCTTCCTCGTGGGTAACGGCTTTCTCTTTCTCTCGGGCGCCGTCGGGGGTGCCGTCTACGACGTGACCCCCGCTGGCGACCTCTACGAGGTGCTCGCCGCACAGGGACTCGCGGCCATCGGTCTGATCGCGCTCGTGCTCAACATCTGGACGACGAACGACAACGCCGCATACGCCTTCGGCGTCGCCGGTAGCGAAGCCTTCGAGTTCGACCGCAAGCGCCCGTTCGTCCTCGCCGGCGGAACGGTCGGCATCCTGCTAGCGCTGGCCGGCGCCGAGAGCCTGCTCATCCCATGGCTGTCGACGCTCGGCCAGTACGTCCCGCCCCTCGGTGGCGTCATCATCGCCGACTTCCTCCTCTGCTGGCGGTTGCGTATCCCACACATGGACGACGTCGAGTTCGCCGGGGTTCGCTGGATCGGGATCCTCGCCTATCTCGTCGGCATCGTCGTCGCCGCCCTCACTGCGGGCCAAGTCGTCCCCGGCGTGGCCGCCCCGCAGGTGCTTCCCGGCCCCGGCGGCGCGGCGCTCAACGGCCTCGTCGCCGCCTTCGTCGTTCACACGGCGGCGTACTACCTGCTCGAAGGCACCGGCGTCCTCGCCGGCCACGAGATTTCCCCCGGCGCCGAGCGGTTCTAGTCGTCGACCTCCTCGACGCGCTTGCCCGTCGCCTGCGGGACCACTCGCCGGTCGGCGTCGACCCACTCGCGGTCGAACTCTGCGCCCTCGAACAGGCGGTCGAGAAACACCGCCAGCGCCGCCACCTCCGAGTGGGGTTGGTTCGTCACGCCGACGTTCCAGTCGGCGCGGTCGTACACCTCGAAGTCGACTTTTCCGGCGCCGACGACGATCAGGAGCGGGTCGCTCCGATGGTGGTCTCGGATCGTCGGCGTCACCGCCTCGACCGGTTCACCGTACATCGTGAGGTGGACGACCGTTCCTTCCCACTCTTGGAGGATCGGTCGGTAGGCGTCGGTCACCGTCACGTCGAAGGGACCGCCGAAGCGGTCGGTGATGTCGGTGACCGTCTCCCGCGCCTGCGAGGTGTCGCCGACGAGGACCGCCCGGTCGGCGCCGAGCGCCCGCGCCGTCAGGGCTACGTGTGTCGTCATGCGGTCGTCCCGGCCGGGCCGGTGGCCCAGTCGTAACACGACCACCTCGGGGGCATCCTGCATATCCGACGCGAGGGCACCGAGGAGGTAACGGCTTTCGGAACGTGGATCGACGGCGAGAACCCTTGGACCCGACGCTGTCGGAGAGACACGACTTTACTCGCCCGGGCCGAAGGATACCTGTGCAGATCGTGGGCTACGACGCCACCGAGGGCGGCCTCCTAGTGAGCGACCGCGATGGCGCGGGCGACGGCGCCGCGGACAGAGCCGGACCGCCCGAGTCAACGGCCGTCCCCGTCGAGTACGTCTCCCTCGATCCGGGGGCCGACCTCGACTATCGACTCGGCGACCGTCACTGTGCTGGCATCGTCACCGACGACGGCCACCGCTCCTGTGACGACCCGGATGCGCCCCACTGTACGGACCACACGTCGACGTGGGTCTGTGCCCGGTGTACGGGCAGCTGTCTCAAAGACGAGATGGACTGTTTCGACGATCACGCCGTCTACCTAGCGGCGTTCGCGCCGGACACGTTCAAGGTCGGAGTCACGAAGGAGTGGCGTTTAGAGACGCGCCTCCGCGAACAGGGAGCCGACCGCGGCGCTCACCTTCGGACGGTCGAGAACGGCAAGATCGCCCGCGAGATCGAGGCGGGACTGGCCGACGAGATTCCGGATCGGGTGCGGGTCCCGACAAAGCGGGCGGGACTGGGCCAGACGGTCGACGAGGCGGCGTGGGCGGACCTGCTCGCGGGGTTCGATCCGCGAGCCACCGTCGAGTTCGACTACGGCCTTGACCTCGCCGAGCGCCCGGTCGCGGAGACGATAGCGGCGGGACGGATCCGCGGGACCAAGGGTCGGCTACTCGTGTTGGATCACTGTGGAAGCACCTACGCGGTGGATCTGCGGGACCTCGTCGGTTACGAGGTGACACACGGCGGCACCGACCGCCAACTACAGTCGAGTCTCGGGGCGTTCGGGTAGAAGGTTCGCTCGAACGGTAGCGCCCGCGACATCACGGAACGGCGTGGTGACCGACCGCCTCAGTCGTCGCGCATGTCCGGTGGCAGGAGGTTCGGGATGCCGTCCTCGATCGGATACTCCTCGCCCGTGACGGTCCCGATCAGGCGGCCCTCGATGATCTCCTCGCCGTCGCGCTCCTCCACCTCGAGTTCCAGTTCGCTCTTATCGAGCGGATCACAGAGGATCTCCATCAGGGATTCCTTCATCACCCGAGGGGAGGGGGTCAGCCGGTAAAAATCCACGGGTACAGCGGCCGTCACTCCGGCCAGATGGCCGTCACGGCGCGATCCCCGTCCTCGACGGTGTCGTAGGCGAACCCCCGGTCGTCGAGTCTCGGGAAGAGGTGCTGTGGGACTCGGTCGTTCACCTGCACTAGCATCCCGTCGCCGCCGAGGTCGGTGAGGGCCTCTAAGGTCTGCTTCAGGGGTTCCGGTGGCGGCAGGTCACGCACGTCGAGAACTTGGTGGTCGCCGGTCGACGGGGCCTCTGTCTCGGCCAGCAGTGATTCGACGCCTAGCATACTTCGTCCTTGGACGACCGTCCGCGAGGAGTTTGCCCCGAACACGTTCGGCCAACACGTCACTGTGTCCGGGGTTCTTGACGCTGCCAAGAGGAGTACGACCATGGCGACAGTCAGCGTCTCGCGGACGATAGCGGGGTCGGCGTCGGCGGTCAGTGAGGCGATCACCGACGTCGAACCGTTCATGCTCGCAGCCGGGTTCGACGAGGTGACCGTCGACGGCGACGAGATACATCTCGTCAACCGGGTGGGCATCGCCGAACTCGAACTGAGCCTCGAACGTATCGAGGACCCCGAGGCAGTCTTGGCTTACGAGCAGGTAGAGGGAATCTTCGAGTCGATGCGCACCGCCTACCGAATCGAGGACGCCGGTGAGGCGGGGGTCCGGGTCGTCGCGGAGACCGACTTCTCGCTCGACGTGGCGCTCGTCGGTGACCTCCTCGACGCGACGGTCATCAAGCGACAGCGGCGCCGCGAACTCGACGCGCAGTTCGACCACCTCGAATCCCTCTTCGCCTGACGCGGCCCCGAACGTGTTCGGGCAACTGCTTTGGGGGCTGGATCGGCAACGTTCGGACATGGAGACAACACACGACGACGCCGAGCCGATCACCGACACGGTTCACGAGACGTCGTGGTCGGCGAACCTCGAAGGGCCGGAACACGCCGACGACCGCGAACTCGTGGTCGAACAGGCCATCGACGCGGTGACACACACGGCGTCGGGCAACCACGTCAACCTAGTGACCCACGGCGACCACGGGCACCCCGAGACGTACCTCTACGCGGAGCTACGGGCGGCCTTCGACGACGCGCGCATCGAATACGTCGACCAGTGTGGCTGTGGCGGGCACGTCACCCGCGTCCACGTCTGATATGCACCCCAGCGCCATCGACACCGACGAGCGGCCGTTCGTCCTCGTGTGGGAACTCACGCGGGCGTGTGACCTCACCTGCAAGCACTGCCGGGCGGACGCCCAGCCGGAGCGCCACCCGGACGAGCTCACGACCGCGGAGGGGAAAGCACTCCTCGATTCGGCGCGGCGCTTCGGCGAGAACCAGTTGGTCGTGCTCTCGGGCGGCGATCCGCTGGCTCGCGACGACACGGTCGAACTGATCGAGTACGGCGCCGACCGAGGGCTCCTGATGACGCTCACCCCGAGTGGGACATCGTCGCTGACGCCGGACCGGGTCGAGGACGTCGCGGACGCCGGCGCCCGACGCCTCGCCGTGAGCGTCGACGGCGGCTCCAAGGCGGCTCACGACGAGTTCCGTGGTGAACCGGGGAGCTTCGAATCGACGATCCGGGCGGCGGCGGCGGCCCGCGACGCCGGCCTCCCGCTTCAGATCAACACGACCGTCTGCGCGGAGACCGTCGAGGAACTCCCAGCGATCCGCGAACTCGTCGCCGACCTCGACGCCGTCCTGTGGTCGGTCTTCTTTCTCGTCCCCATCGGTCGCGGGACGGTCCTCGACAGCGTCGACCCGGCCCGCACCGAGCGGGTGATGGAGTGGCTGGTCGACGTCGAGGAGACGGCCGACTTCGGGATCAAGACCACCGAGGCCCCCCACTATCGGCGGGTCGCGCTCCAGCACCGACGCGACGAGGGCGAGTCGGCGGCCACGGCGCCCGACGACATCGGCCGGCGAGTCGGGATTACGGCCGGCGACGGCTTCGCCTTCGTCAGCCACGTCGGCGACGTGTTCCCCTCCGGCTTCCTCCCCGTCTCCGCCGGCAACGTCCGCGAGACAGATCTGGTGGACTGTTACCGGAACGCCGATCTGTTCACCGACCTCCGCGATCCGGACGCCCTCGGCGGTAAGTGTGGCGCCTGCGAGTTCCGTGGGGTCTGCGGTGGGAGTCGCTCGCGGGCTTACGCGACGACCGGCGATCCGCTGGCGAGCGACCCACTCTGTGCGTACGTCCCCGAGGGCTACGAGGGACCGCTCCCCGACGGCCACGAGTCTCACCCTCACGCCTGACCATGTCGACACCGCCAATCTGTCAGACCACGACGAGACCGGAGGACTGCTCGATCACGGCCGAGGCGAGTGACGACGCCCCAGCGGACGCCGCGGCGCTCGACCGGCGCCTGCGCGAGCGGGGTGTCGCCGTCGCCGACCGGGAACTGGCGACTGCGCTCGGACGACTCGACGACCTCTCGCCCGCCCAGCAGCAGGTCGTGGCGACGATGGCCGGCCGGATCGCCGCGGGCGTCCTCGCACCCGCCCGGGCGGCAGTCGACTGCGAAGGTGGCGACGGGACTGATGGATCACCCTCCCCCGAGACGGTTCGACGGCTGTTCCTTCCGGACGAAGATGTTCGGGATGGGGTGTAGGTGACGCGGACCCATAGGGTATCCATGCCCCTCGTTCCGCGTCCGTGGTCGAGCGACAGCGACGACTTCGACGACTACGACACCGTTCGCCCCGAGACCCTCCCCGCTCCGGGCTCGTTCCTCGACGGGCACGAGGTGCTGACCGGTCGTCGACACGCCGCCTTCCACCGGCTGACCCGCGACCGGTTCGAGGCGCGCACCGTCTACGACGTGACCTTCGGCTACAATCTCGCGCGCCTGAACCTAGACACCCGACATCCGAACGCAGGCTACCGATACGCCGTCGAGGTCGACGACTCGTCGGTCCTCCGCGCGGAGTTCACGCCGACGACGGAGTTCTGCCCGCAGAGTGATACGCTCGTGACGGCGTCGTTCCGCGCTTGGAACGCCGACGACGCCGGCCCGTCTCACGAGTTCGACCTCGTGCGCGTCAGGGTCGCCCCGATGCACGAATCGAGCGCCCGCATCAACGACCGCCTCGCGGAGATGGAGGCGGCCTACCTCGACTCGGGATCGGTGCCGGCTGACGGGAGCGAGCACGGTTCCGGCGCGGAGAGCGCCGACGACGCGTCGGCCGGCGGGGACGAGGACGGTTCGTCGACGCCGTTCTGACCGCCCGACGGCGGTTGCTAGTCGCCGTCGGCCGGATCGGACACACCGTCGCGTAGTGACGACGGCGCGTGTCGCCACAGGACGAGCGACAGGTTCGCCGCGAAGACGGCGAGTCCGACCGCGAGGGCGGCACCGCCGGCGACGACGAGGCGGTGACGGGCGAACAGGTCGCCACCGATCAGGAGGCCGCCGCCGCCGACGACGAGGACGAGGTCGGCCGTCGCCAGACGGCCGTCGTACAGGTCGTCGATCATCGGCACCGACTCGAATCCGAGGCGGTCGCTGTAGCGGTGGACCCAGACGATGAAGGGGACGACGTGATAGAGCGTCCCCAGAAGTACGAGCAGGAAGACGAGGCCGAGCAGGTGGGCGGTGTTCGGTGCGCCGAACCGGACGGCGACCCCGAGCGGGTCGTGGAACCACGCCGGTGTGGTGAGGGCGGCCCAAGCGATGCCGGTCGGTGCGAGAAGCGCGTATCGGGTCAGCATCGGCGTCCGGTCGGCCCGGGCATCGAGGAGTAGGCGGACGAGGACGGCGAGGAAGGCCACACACCCGACGAGCAGGAGTGCGGCGCCGACGCGGGCAAGCGCCGCGGCGCCGACGAGACGGCCAGCCGCGAGGACGACGACGCCCGTCGGGTGGGCGGCCGTCTCGGCCCGCCGGAGCCGGTGATCGACACCCCGGAGTTCCGTCTGGCCGAACATCGGCACGAGCTGGTACAACGCGCCGTAGACCGTCGTCAGGACGGCGCCGAAGACGGCGAGCGTGGCGTGAGCGGCCACGACGCCGCCACGAGAGACCGGCAGGGCGGCGAACGGCCGCGCGACGAAGCCGACGGCGAGCAGGAGGCCGAGCGGCGTCAGCGCGACGAAAAAGCCAAGCGCCGCCGCGAAGTGCCCCTCGGTCACGTCGAAGGGGCGCGCCGCCGCGAGCGTCCGGCCGACGTTGTACGCGAGCGTCCAGAAGCCCGCGAGCACCAGCGCCCCGAAGACGGGGAGGGCCATGAGCCGGGCGGTCAGGAATCCACCGACCATGCCGACGAGGCCGACGGTGAGGAGCCACAGCTGTGCCCGCGCCAGCCGATGCGAGTGGAGGTGCGTTCCGGACCACACCGGGACGAACTGCGTCATGGCGCCCGCGATGGTGAGACAGACAAAGCCCACGAGCACCACGTGGAGGTGGGCGACGCGGGCGAGGCCGGGCACGAGGCCCAGTCCGTCCGCGACCCCGACGACTCCGCCGGCCAGCAGGAACGCCAGCGCGACCACGAAATGCCGGAGTGGGATCGAGAGCGGCGGCTGGGTGTCCGTGTCGACGTCGTCGGGTACGGCAGCCATACGTGTCGGTACGCCTGCCGTGTCCCTCGGTTACGTCCCGAACGTGTTCGTGTCCACCCACCGAAACCGGGTTTTTAACACGGAGGGCGCCTCAGTGAGCGGTATGCCTTCCGCCGAAGTTTCGCTGCCGGACGACGTCGACATCGAGATCAGACAGCTCGTCGAAGAAGGCGAGTTCATCAACCGGGACCAAGCCGTCGAGGAACTCCTCTCGCTCGGCGTGTCCGCCTACAACACGGACGACTCCCCGAACCAGACGGCCGACGAGGATCTGTTCACGCAGGTGGTCGACGACCAGCAGGACCCGGCCATCCGTAACGAGTCCGACGACGAACACACGCTGTAGGTCAGTCGGCGGTCAGCAGTCGCTCGGACGTTCGGTCGAACGCCTCGCGCTCGTCGCTCCAGAACGCCCGCAGGTCGCCCAACGGCTGTCGCACCGGCTCGGCCACGTCGTCGCTGACCTCGTACTCGGCGGTCGACTTGACCTCGTGGTAGGCGTCGCGGAAGGCCATTCCATCCTCGACCTTCCGGTTTGCGGTGTAGGCGGCAAAGATGCCTTCGTCGACCGTAAACTCCTCCGAGAGTTCCAGATCCTCGATCAGCGGCGTGAGGATATCGACGGTGGCCCGCACCGTATCGACGCTCTCGATCAGGTGTTTTTTCGTCCGCTGACTGTCGCGGTTGTAGCCGCTGGGGAGTTTGCCGATGATGCGGCGGACGGCCTCCTTGCTCGCGGACACCTCCTCGGCTTTCGCCCGCGCCAACTCTAGGATGTCGGGGTTGCGCTTCTGTGGCATGATGCTACTCCCAGTACAGTACTCGTCGGGCAACGCGAAGAACTGCTGGTCCTCGGAGAAGTTGATGAGGTCCTCGGCGAGTTTCTGGATGTCGAGCATCACCAGATCGAGCGTCTGGAGGAGCTGTAACTCCTGTTTCCCGCGGTTCGAGCAGTAGATCGGATTGTGCTGTTTCTGGGAGAACCCGAGCAACTCGGTGGTCAGGTCGCGGTCGATGTCGAGGCTGGTGCCGTAGGAGGCGGCGGCGCCGAGAGGGTTCGAGTCGACGATGCGGTAGGTCGCCCTGAGCGACCGCAGGTCGTCGACGAGTGCGTCGGCGTAACTCGACGCCCACAGTCCCGTCGAGGAGGGCATGGCCTGTTGCTGGTGCGTGTATCCCGGGATCAGCATGTTCTTCTCGGCGGCGAAGGTGTCGAGAGCGGAGACGAGTCCTAGGATTCGGTCGGCGAGGTCGATGGCCGCGTCTTTCATGAACAGTCGCGTGTCGACGAAGACCTGATCGTTGCGTGACCGGGCGAGGTGCATCTTCTTGCCCGCCTCGGTGCGCTGGGTCACCCGCTCCTCGACGAAGGTGTGGACGTCCTCACCCTCGACCGCCGGTGCCTCGCGGTAGAGGTCGGTGAGCGCCGCCCGGAGCGCGGTGAGTTCGTCGTCGGTGACAAACCCCTGCCGGTTCAGCATCGTCACGTGGGCGAGGTTCGTCAAGACGTCGTACGGGAGAAACCGGTTTTCGAACTCCTTTGGCTCCATCGTGTACTGGAGTGTCGCCTCGCTCGCCGAGTGATCGGTGTTCTCCCAGAGCATGACCCCGCTTGTCCGAGGACCGTACTAAGGGTTTTCGTCCGCCGCCGTCGATCAGAACCCCGTCGCCGACTTCCCTTTCAGCCCGAGCAACTCTCGCGTCTCGGCGGGGGTGGCGACCTCCCGTCCCGCCACCTCGCGGGTGAGCCGTACAATCTTCTCGACGAGTTCGGCGTTACTCTCCGCCAGCCGACCGCGTTCGAGATAGAGGTTGTCCTCCAGTCCCACCCGGGCGTGGCCCCCCATCGAGACGGCCTGCGTGCCGAGGGGGAACTCGTGGCGGCCGGCGCCGATGACCGAGAAGGTGAAGTCGTCGCCGAAGAGGTCCTCGGCCACGTCCACGAGGTGGTTCAGGTTCTTCGCGCTCGCACCGATTCCACCGTGGATGCCGAGGACGAACTGGATGTGTATCGGCGTTCGCACCAGCCCTCGGTCGACCAAGTGTTTCGCGTTGTAGAGGTGGCCGACGTCGTACACCTCCAGTTCGGGCTTGGTGTCGTGTTCGTCGAAGACCGGGAGGATGGTCTCCAGATCGGCGAAGGTGTTCTGAAAGATGAGGTCACGGGTGCCATCGAGATATTCGGGCTCCCAGTCGTACTCGAACTCGTCGTACTTCTCGACCAACTGGTAGAGGCCAAAGTTGATCGACCCCATGTTACAGGAAGCCATCTCGGGTTCGAGTTCGGGGACGACCCGGATGCGCTCTTCGGGCGGCATGGTCGGCGCGCCGCCGGTGGTCGGCTGGATAATCGCGTCACAGCCCTCGGCGACGGTCTCGGCGACCTCGCGGAACAGGTCGAGATCCGTGACCGGTTCGCCGGTCGCCTCGTCGCGAACGTGGATGTGGACGATGCTCGCCCCGGCCTCGGCGGCGGCGACGGCCTCGGCGGCAATCTCCTCGGCGGTGATCGGAAGGTGCGGGGACATGGTCGGTGTGTGGATCGCTCCCGTCACCGCACAGGAGACGACGGTCTTGTCGAACTCGCGCATACGACCGCGGAGGGGCGCCGCCGGCATATGTGTGGGGGGTCGTTCCGACGACCCGTCCCCGTATTCGGTCTCTGCGGGCCGACACTCACGCCCGTCCGGGGCCGGTGTTCCCCGCGACGATGCCGCCGAGTGCGCCGAGGACCGCGGGAAACACGACACCAGCCAGCAACACCGCCGGCAGGAGTTCGGGCCGACCGCTGAAGCTGGCGCCAAGTCCCTCGGTCGAGACACGGAACAGCACCGCGCCGATGATCGACAGGGCCAGATACGGCAGGACGACGAGAGAGCCGGCGACCGCGCCGTCGGTCGTCCCCGCGACGCCTCGCGCGCGACCGACGGCCAGCCCCGCCCCGATCAGCAGCGCCACCGGAACCAGATACAGGAGCGGCGTGAACCCGTCCCCGCCGACGAACGACGTCGTGTTCGACCCGCCGAAGCCGAGAAATCCGGCCTCGACGACGGTGCCGACGAAGTGACTGTTGAAAAACACCCAGCCGATGAAGTCGATGCTGTTGCCGCCGCCGACGGTGTCGGAGATATCGCCCAGTTCGGACCCGTCGAGACGAGCGAGGAGGACCAGCGCCGTGAGCAGGTAGCCGACGATCCAAGCAGTGGTGCCGGCGACGACACCCTCAACGAGCGGCAGATCGCCGGTGTCGACTGACGAGGACATGCCGTGTGAGAGTCACCCACATGAGATGAGGCTTCCGGTGCGCCGCTCCTGTGACTGCACCGATCGAAATCGGCCTCGGAACCGGGCAGGCGGGACGCGGGGACAACGGCTAAGGTCTCGACCGCCGACCGGCCTCTCGTGACCTACGAACACACACCCGTGACGGTCGAGGGGAAGCGAGCGGTCGTGATCGGCGGCACGAGCGGCATCGGTGGCGCGCTGGCGCGTGGCTTCGCGGCCGACGGCGCGGACGTGGTGGCGACGAGTCGAACGGAACGCCGGGTCGCAGAGACGGCGGCCGACCTCCGCGATCTCGGCGCCGAGACTGTCGAGGTGACCTGCGACGTGACCGACCGCGAGAGTATCGACGCGATGTTCGATGCCGTGGTCGACGGCCTCGGTGGCGTCGATATCCTCGTCACCTCTCAGAGCTACATCTCGCGGACGACCATCGCGGACGGCACCGAGGCGGACTGGGAGCGGGTCTTCGACGTGCAACTCGACGGCACCTACCGCGCGGTCCAGAGTGCCGCCGAGCGGATAGACGAGGGGTCGATCATCCCCATCTCTTCGATCTCGAACCAGACGGCGATCCCGAATCTCGTGCCGTACACGACCGCGAAAGGTGGGATCGACTCGTTCACTCGGGTGGCCGCGAAGGAACTCGGCCCCGAGATCCGGGTCAACGCGATCAAACCAGGGTTCGTCCGCTCCGAGCAGACGACGGGGACGTACGACGAGGGGACCGAGCGGAACCGTGAGATCACCCGCCGGACGGTCCACGGCCGAATGGCCGACCCCGAGGAGATCGTCGGCGCCGCTATCTACCTCGCCAGCGACGCGGCCACCTACACCACGGGGAGCGTACTGACCGTCGATGACGGCTTCAGCGCCGACGCGTTCGGGAACGAATAGCGACGGTGTGGCCCGTCCGAACCGAACCGCTCTTGTCAGCGCGTGCGGTACGCTGACGCCATGGATCGACGGATCACGGCCGTCCGGGCGGCCCGCACCGGTGCGGCCCTCGCGGCGGAACTGTTTCGCACCGGACTCGACGTCGAGACGAAGGACTCGGCGACCGACTTCGTCACCGAGGCCGATAGGCGCACCCAGAAACGCATCGTCGAGTTCCTCGCCGACGAGTATCCCGACGACCCCGTCGTCGGCGAGGAGGGCGACGGCCGCAAGCGCCTGCTGGCGGGCGAGACGGCGTGGATCGTCGACCCGATCGACGGCACGACCAACTACGTTCGGGACATCCCGCTGTGGGCAACGAGCGTCGCGGTCGTGGTGGACGGTGACCCCGTTGCGGCCGCCAACTGTCTCCCGGCGCTCGGCGACGAGTACCACGCGGGCACTGACGGCGTGAGCCGAAGCACGTACCAGCCGGACGGCCCGGTCGACGACGGCGATCCGGTGACGGTCAGCGACGCGTCGAGCCTCGACGCGAGTATCGTCGCCCCGACGCTTCGGTACACGGGGGACGAGGCGTACGGGTCGCTTCTCGGCGCGCTCTCCCCGCACGTGGGCGACGTGCGCCGCTTCGGATCGGCACAGACGACACTCTCGCTCGTCGCCGGCGGTCACCTCGATGCCGCCGTCGGCGTCACCGAAGCCCACCCGTGGGACACCGTCGCTGGCGTCCACCTGATCGAGCGCGCCGGCGGGACGGTGACAGATCTCGACGGCGACCCGTGGACGCCACGGAGCGAGGGCCTCGTCGCCTCGAACGGCCGGATTCACGACGCTCTGCTCGCGGTGTTGTGATCGACGGGTCGCCGTCGGCGAAGTTCGACACGAACATCTATTAGCGTTCGGTGTGCCAGTTCGGGGCATGGCTCCGGAACGCGAAACGCGGACGGACGGGGTGGTTCATCGACCCTCCCGGGAGTTCGTCGAATCGACCAACGTCCACGAGTTCATGCGGGCGTACGACATCGACGACTACGAGGCGCTGATCGAGCGAACCACCTCGGACGTCCCGGGTGAGCCACGGTCCGGCGTCGACTGGTTCTGGGACGAACTCGTCGACTACCTCGGGATCGAGTTCGACGAAGGGTACGACGCGGTCCGCAACGACGCCGCGGGCCCGCAGTTCTCCGAGTGGTTCCCCGGTGCCCGTCTCAACGCCGCCCACAACGTTCTCGACCGGCACGCCGCGCCCGACGCCGAGACCCGCAACACGGTCGCCTGCATCTGGGAGGGGGAACCGGGCGACGTGCGGGAACTCACCTATCACGAACTCCACCGCGAGGCCAACCGCGTGGCGAACTACCTAGAATCCCGGGAGGTTGGCACGGGTGATACCGTCGCGCTCTACATGCCTATGGTGCCGGAGGTGATCGCCATCCTCTATGGCTGTTTCAAGGTGGGTGCCGTCGCCGTCCCGGTGTTCTCGGGGTTCGGTGTCGACGCCACGGCCACCCGTATCGACGACGCCGAAGCCAGCGTCCTGTTCACGGGCGACGGCTTCTACCGCCGGGGCGACCACGTCCGACTGAAGGCGACGGCCGACGAGGCCATCGACAAAGCGGGCCACGTCGAACAGCAGCGCGGTCGGCGAGAGGCCGGCCACCGTCGCCGAGACGCCGAAGACGTAGATCGCGACCGCCGGGAGGATCGCGACGCCGATCAGCAACGAAACCGGCGAAAACCAGACGGCAGCGACCGCGAGGACGAGGAGGCCGCCCGGGACCGCGAGCGCGAGAAAGGCGAGCAACTTCCCGCGGAACAGTCGGTGGGTCGACAGTGGGTATCGATCGAACTCCGCCGGATCGTCGAACTGCGTCACCCAGGCGTAGGTCGTGAAGGTCCCCAGACCGAGCAGCGTCCCGAACGCGATCCCAGCCGCGAGTTCCAGGCCCGCGGCGTCGGCGACCGCCACGAGCAGCCACCCCGTGATCGCGCCGAACAGCGACAGCGAGAACAGTACCTTCCAGACCGACCCGCTCGACCGTGCCACCTCGCGGATCGTCCGGCCCGCGACACCGTACCCGACCGGCAGCGGCGGCACGCGAGAGGCTCCCTCGTCCGTCTCGATCGGCTCGAAGAGGACCAGCGCGATCGCCCCGCTGACGACGATCGGGCCGGCGACTCTCAGCATACTCACGATGGACGGATCCCCGTACAGACCCGCTGGCGTGAACGCGATCGGATCGACGGTTCCGGCGACGACGAGCGCAGCGATCGCTGCCACGATGGCCAGGAGAGCGATCGCGGATCGCGTGGCGACCGCGATCATGGCCAGACTCACGGTCACGCCCATTGTGAACGCGAAGACGAGCGTCACCCACAGCAATCCGACGTCGGTAAGGCTCCCGCCCTGGAATAACGCCCGAGCAGCGTCGGCCAGCGCCAGCGGCCCGAGTATCAGTCCGGCGTAGTACAGCAGGTCTTTGAGGAGGAACGTCGCGAGCACCCGCCGCCAGGAGACAGGCAACGATCGGGAACTCCCGACGAGCAGTGACACGTCGCCGAGGACGTTTCGCATCGCGTCACGGCCGACCAGTCCGATCGTGCCGACTTGCAGGCCCAGAAACGCGACGACGGCGTGTAACCCACCGACGACAGTCCCGCGAGCGACGCCAAGTTCGGCGAGCAATGTCAGGCCAGCGGCCCCGATGGCGAAGACGACCGCCGGGAAAGCCGCGAACCGCCGCCCGCCGAACAACTGGGCGTGCAGCCGCCACTCCTCACGGAGCATCGCGCCGAGCAGGTTCACGGATCAGGTGCCCCCTCGCCGGCATCGGTCATCTCGCTGGCCCCTGTCTGGAGTGAGTCGGATCGCCGGTCCGTGGTCGCGACGTCACCGCCCTCGACAGTCTCCATGAAGTACGACAGCAGATCGTCGGCCCCGAACCCGTCCGTCTCCCGGGTCCCTCGCAGGTGCCCGCCGTCGAGGATCCCGACCCGGTCACAGAGGTCGGCGGCCACGTCGACGAAGTGCGTCGAGAGAAACAGCGTGTTCCCGGCGTCGCAGTACGCTCGCAGTTCCTGTTTGACCCGTTCCTGAAGGATGGGATCGAGGTTCACCAGCG
>ENA-ORCS01000899-ORCS01000899.1-marine-metagenome-genome-assembly--contig:-NODE-899-length-15360-cov-3.087352_pt1 | contig 15360 bp, 16 predicted proteins | sample MGYA00237781_ERZ508513 | MGnify/ENA primary metagenome ERZ508513 (study PRJEB26184, sample SAMN06268793) | marine metagenome | isolation source: Eden Landing Ponds, San Francisco, CA, USA | place...
TTCGGTCGTCGTCCAGTGGAACCCGCCACAATCTTAGGGGTGCCCCGAAAATCATACGCCATGGGCGACCTCCTCATTACGGGCGGGCAAGTTCTCCGTCCGGACATGACGGTCGAACGCGCGGACGTGCTAATCGACCAGGACGCGGGCACCATCGAAGCCGTCGGTGACCCCGGCGGCGCTGACGACGAACTCGACGCCGAAGGTGGACTCGTCATCCCCGGACTCGTCAACGTCCACACCCACGTCGCGATGACGCTGCTCCGGGGGCTGGCCGACGACAAGCCACTGGACGCCTGGCTCCGGGAGGACGTCTGGCCGGTCGAGGCCGAGCTCACCGCTGAGGACGTTCGCGTCGGTGCGGAACTCGGGCTGATCGAGATGATCAAGTCCGGGACGACGGCCTTATCGGACATGTACTTCGAAGTCGGGGAGATCGCCGAGGCGGTCGAGCAGGCCGGCGTTCGGGCCCGACTCGGCTACACTGCCGTGACTATCGGCAAGGACGACGAAGCCGCCCGGGCGGACGTCGAACGGAGCCTCGAAGTCGCCCGAGAATTCGACGGCGCGGCCGACAGTCGCATCCGGACAACCTTCCAGCCTCACTCGCTGACGACCGTCGATGAGTCCTCCCTTCGTGAGTTCGTCCCGCAGGCTAACGAGGCGGGACTGGCGACACACTTCCACGCCAACGAGACGCCCGACGAGGTCGGGCCGATCGTCGAAGAACACGGGATCCGGCCACTGGCCTACGCCGATGACATCGGGCTACTTTCCGGGGAAACGTACGTTGCCCACGGTGTCCACGTCGACGACAGCGAGATCGAATTGCTGGTCGATACCGACACCGGCGTCGCCCACTGCCCGGCCTCGAACATGAAACTCGCCAGCGGGATGGCACCCGTCCAGGACATGCTCGACGCCGGCGTCACCGTCGGTATCGGCACGGACGGCGCAGCCTCGAACAACGACCTCGACATGTTCGACGAGATGCGCGACGCGGCGATGCTCGGGAAACTTGCCGCCGACGATGCCAGCGCCGTCGACGCCCCGAGCGTCGTCGAGATGGCGACCGCGAACGGCGCCGAGTTACTCGGGTTCGACTCCGGTCGGATCGAACCCGATGCGAACGCTGATCTGGCCGTCCTTGATCTCGACGTCCCCCATCTCACACCCGCTCACGACCTCGTTTCCCACCTGGTATACGCCGTTCGCGGCTCGGACGTTCGCCATACCGTCGCTGACGGACAGATACTCATGCACGACCGCGAGGTGACCGTCTTCGACGAGGATCACGTCCGTGAGGTGGCGATCGAACGCGCCGACGCGCTGGTCGACCGGACGGCCTGACGGCCGGCGACGGCTTCATATTATTATATGCCTAATAGATTCGAATAAAACGTTAAAAAACGATATTAAACAGTATAAGCAGTTTTGAGGAGGTGCCCGTGTGTGGGAAACCCGCTCGAACGGAATGAACGGCTGTCGGGATATATGCACTCACGACCCCGAGCGATAGGTGTCATGAATCAGAAACCGATCGCTGTCGCTCTGGCGGCGCTCATGGTCGCCTCGGCGGGCGCACCAGCGCTAGCAGCCGAAAGCGGTCTTGCGATCTCGGTGACGCAGACCGATGCGGACGTGACGATTACAGTCACTGACAACGGCACAGCCGTCCCGAACGCGACCGTGGACGTGACCGCCGCCACCGATGAAACTCAAGAAGACGAGTTGAACGAGACGGACGATGCTGACAATGTTACGTATGGGGGGAGCGGGACGTACGCGACGGACCGAAACGGGTCGGTTGTCCTCCCAACTCCTGAGACGGACGTGTCCGTTGAGGTCACGGCGACGGTCGGCGACCGGACCGCAACGACCACCATCGAACTCGACTCAGTAGGCGATAGGGAAGCGTTCGGCCCCGAAGTGAGTGCGTTCGTTCACGAAATGCTGGCTGATGGGAGTGGCGGTCCCGGCTTCGGGCAGGCGGTTGCCGACTTCGTTCTGGAGAACAACCCCGGAAACGACAATCGCCCCGATCACGCTGGGCCGCCCGCTGACGCCGGTCCCGGAATAAACGACGACAACGAGACCGACGACGACCGTCGTGGCCCGCCCGAACATGTCGGCCCGGACGACGCTGACGACGACCGTCGACCGGTAGAAACCGGCGATCAGAATCGCGACCGTGACCAGGATCGAGACGAGGATTCCGACGTGAACCACGAACCGGACCGGGGTCGCGACCGTGGCGACATAAACGAAGACGACAGTGACGACGGAGACGACGCTGGCGAGTACGACCCCGACGATGAGGGCGACGAGACGGACGACAGTGCGGAAGACGATGAGAGCGACGAGACGGACGACAGTGCGGAAGACGATGAGGGCGACGAGACGGACGACAGTGCGGAAGACGATGAGGGCGACGAGACGGACGACAGTGCGGAAGACGACGAAAAACGGCGTGGCCCGCCCGAGCACGCCGGTCCCAATTACTAACGTCGCCGAAGTCAACGAGAGAATTCCGCCGTCGTCGGTCTTTGCCCGACTTCCTGCGGGGCCTTCGATCGCCTTCTGTTCACCATCTATCGTATTCCTCGCCGCGCGTCGATACTGTGGCTGTTCTCCGGTCGTTCTCCCGGCTGACTTCGCGCCGTCCCTTCGAGTGATCGATCACCGTTCCGTTGACGCTTCGGTAGCGTTTTCCCGCCGTACCCCGATAGTCCGGGACATGAGTAAGCCGATTACTGAGCGGGTCGATGACCCCGCCACCATGGAGAACTCGGGCCGTCGCAAGATCGACTGGGCGCGCGAGCACATGCCGATCGTGGCCGCCCTGCGTGAGGAGTTCGAGACGGAGAAACCCCTGGACGGACAGACGATCGGGATGGCGATGCACGTCGAGGCGACGACGGCCGTCCTGACGGAGGCCCTTGCCGCCGGCGGGGCCGAGATCGCCATCACGGGCTGTAATCCCCTCTCGACTCACGACGACGTCAGCGTCGCCCTCGACGCTCACGAGTCGATCACGTCCTACGCCGAGCGTGGTGTCGAGGACGAGGCCTACTACGGCGCGATCGACGCCGTTCTCTCCCACGAGCCGACGATCACGATCGACGACGGCGCGGACCTCGTCTTCCGCGTCCACGAGGAATATCCCGAACTCATCGACTCGATCGTCGGCGGCTGCGAGGAGACGACCACCGGCGTTCACCGCTTGCGGTCGATGGACGACGACGGTGCCCTAGAGTACCCGATGTTCGCCGTCAACGACACGCCGATGAAGCGGCTGTTCGACAACGTTCACGGTACGGGCGAGTCTAGCCTCGTCTCGATCGAACTGACGACGAATCTCTCGATCGCCGGCAAGACCGTCGTCGTCGGCGGCTATGGCCAGTGCGGAAAGGGCGTCGCAAAGAAGGCTCGCGGCATGAACGCCGATGTGATCGTCACCGAGATCGAACCCCGCCGGGCCTTGGAGGCCCACATGGAAGGGTTCCGCGTGATGCCGATGGTCGAAGCCGCCGGGGAAGGTGACATCTTCGTGACGACGACGGGCAACCGCGACGTAATCACGCGTGAGGCCTTCGAAGGGATGAAAGACGGCGCAGTGTTGGCTAACGCCGGCCACTTCGACGTCGAGATCAACCTCGAACACTTAGAGGACATGGCAGAGGACGTCTTCGAGGCGCGGGACGGCGTCCGCGGGTACGACCCCCCGGACGGCCGCCAGCTGAACGTCCTCGCCGAGGGCCGGCTCGTCAACCTCGCCTCGCCCGTCGCGGAAGGCCACCCCGTCGAGGTCATGGACCAGAGCTTCGCCATCCAGGCCGTCTCGGCCCGCGAGATGGTCGAGAACGGCGATAAATACGGGGCCGGTGTCCACACGGTGCCCGACGAACTCGATCGCGAGGTCGCCGAGATCAAACTCGACGCCGAGGGCGTCTCGTTCGACGAGTTGACGCCAGAACAGCGCGAATACATGGCTGACTGGCAGCACGGAACCTGATCGCGAACCGAAGCAGTGAGTTACTGGGACCCGTACCACGCCGCGAACGCGTCAAGTGCCCGTCCACGGTGTGAGTACTCGTTTTTCTCCTCGGGCTCCATCTCGGCGAAGGTTCGATCGTCGTACTCGAAGATCGGGTCGTAGCCGAACCCGCCCTTGCCCCGCGGCGGGACGATCTCCCCCTCGACGCGCCCCTCGAAGATCGCTACCGGCGGGTCGTCACCCTCGCGAACAGTCGGAGCGGACGTAAACCCGGAGCCGCCACAGTAGGCGATCACTGACCGGAAGGCGGCGCCGTGGTCGTCCTCGGGCTCGATCAGCCGCCAGACACGTTCGATCCCGAGCGTGTCCTCGACGTACGCCGAGTAGGGGCCGGGAAAGCCCGCAAGCGCGCCGATAAATAACCCGGAGTCCTCGACCATGACGGGCTCGCCGAACTCGCGATAGGCCTCACGTGCTCCGTGGGCGGCGATCGCCCCGAGATCGTGGCTCTGGATCTCGGCGTAGTCGTACTCGAAGTGCTCGACTTCCACGTCGAGGGTCGCCCGCGCCTCGCGGACTTTGCCCTCGTTGCCAGTCACGAATCGAATCATAGAGGACCTCGTTTTTCCCCGTCAAAAGGTGCGTCGGTCGCTGTCGAAGCCGCTCACTCGACCATAACCTCCACCGGCCCGTCCTCGGAGTCGTCCTCCGCGCCGGTTCCGACCTCGTCATCCCCGGCCGACTGCTGGTGCCACAACAACGCGCCGGCGACGCCCAGAACCACCCAGGACCGCCAGTTCGCGAGGTTGAGCGTGTAGCCGATACCGAAGGGTTTCTCGACGAGCATGCTCTTTCCGGGCTGCCAATACGAGGATAGCAGGCGTTTCATGCTCGGTCGCTCGAAGTTGTACGGGATCCCGAAGATCTCACCCGATTGCGGTCGGTCTGCCATGGTTCCCGCTACGGCCGGGGCCACTAAGTGGTTTGTCCCTGCACTGACTGGCGACTGTCGCGGTCGCTTCCTCTCGCTCACGCGAACCCCGACGATCATCGAGCGCGTCGGACAGCCACTGACGCCCGTGACTATCGGTTCTGGTGACAAATCCATCGACCGCCCGCTTCGCGTACGCTGCGGTCGATACCTGGCCGGAGCCCCCCTCAGGATGCTGATTGATCAACCCTCTCACTCGCTGACAGTCCGAACCCGATCCATGAGGTTTATATGGATTTAGGCTAACCTAAAACCAGAATGACCGAGCGATCGACGAGTCGACGGCGGTTTCTGGGGGCGGTCGGTGCAGGGACGCTGGCTGGTCTGGCGGGTTGTATGGGCTCCTTCGGTGGTGAGGCCACGGACAGCGGCGGGGAGGTCTCGATCCCGTCGCTCGCACAGTTCCGTGGGTCAGGTACGCTGGCCGAGGAACGACCGGCCCCGGGCGGGACCTCGATCGCGGATCTGCCGGACCTCTCGGGGACGTTGAACCTCTACATCGGCGGCGGCGAGGGCGGGATTTACCAGCGATTCATCTCGATGCTCGAAGAGATATACCCTGACTTCTCCGTCTTCGACAACGATTCGCCCTCGGCGTCGCTGGCCCAACAGATCGTCGAGGAGGTCGAGGCCGGAACCAGTAATGCCGACCTCTTCTGGTCGATCGACGCCGCCTCGCTGGGGTACGTCGCCGAGAACGACGCCTACGAACCGCTGTCCGAGGAAGCACTCGAACCCGTTCCGTCGGACTTCCAGGGAGCAGACGGTTCGTGGGTCGGCGTGGCCGGCCGCGCACGGAGCGTTCCCTACAACACCGAGACGATCGCCGAGAGCGAGATTCCCGAGAAAGTCCAGGAGTTCCCCCAGACCGATGCCCTGCAGGGGACGATGGGCTGGGCACCGACCTACGGCGCGTTCAAGTCGTTCGTGACCGCGATGCGCCTCCAGGAGGGGTCCGAGACGACCCGCCAGTGGCTGGAATCGATGCGGGAGGCCGGCACCGAGCGCTATCCCAACGAGTACGTCGCCACGCAGGCGGTCGCCGACGGCGAACTGACCGCGGCCTTCGCCAACCACTACTACGCGATGCGCGTCAAGAACCAGCGGCCCGACGCCCCGCTCGATCTCGCGTTCACGAGCGGTGACGCCGGCGCTCTAGTCAACGTCGCGGGTGTCCTCCAGATCGAGGGGACCGAGAAGGACGAGTTGATCACGGACTTCGTCAGGCACCTGCTCTCTGCGGAGGCCCAGGAGTTCTTCGCCACCGTGAGTTACGCCTACCCGATGATCCCCGGCGTCGAACCGGTCGGCGGCCTGCCGACGGTCGACGAGTTGAACCCGCCTGACATCGATCTTGCTGACCTTGCGGATCTCGAACCGACCCTCGAATTGATGTCCGAAGCCGGCGTCTCGGGATGAGTTACGAGGGCCGAGTCGGTGAGCTCCGGAAGCGCCTCTCCGGAGCCGCCGGTCTCGGCCGCCCGTCCGGACTGACGCTGCTCGCGACCGCCATCGCCGTTTCGCTGGTGGCGCCGCTGGGCTGGCTGTTCGTCGAGGTCTTCGACCTCGGCCCGCGCGCACTCGCACTCGCGGTCGACCCCCGAACGATCGAAATCCTCCTCCGCAGTGTCGCCTTGGTCGCTATCGTCACGGCGGCGAGCGTGCTCGTCGGCGTCCCCATCGCGCTGCTTACTGCCCGGACCGATCTTCCCTTCGCCCGTCTGTTCACTGTCCTCGGGGCGCTCCCGCTGGCTATTCCAAGCTATCTCGGGGCGCTCTCCGTCCTCTCGGCGTTCGGATCCGGCGGAATTCTGACCGGTGTGCTCGCACCGATCGGGATCGAACAGATCCCCGAGATCAGCGGGTTCGCCGGTGCGGCGATCGTCCTGACGCTATACACCTACCCGTACGTCCTATTGACCACGCGGGCGTCGCTGCTGTCGCTCGATACTTCGCTGATCGAGGCCGCACGGACGCTCGACGCGGGTCGGCTAGAGGCGTTCCGGCGGGTGACACTGCCACAGATCGCTCCGGGGATCGCCGCCGGGGCGCTTTTGGTCGCGCTGTACACGCTGGCTGACTTCGGGACGCCGAACTTCATGGGCGTCGAGGTGTTCACCCAGGCGATCTACGCGCGCTACCGGTCGATGATGCGGCCGTGGGCCGCCCTGCTGTCGGTCCAGTTGCTCGGCGTGACGGCCGCGATCCTCTACCTCGAATCGCGGACCGGGGCCGACGATGAGGGTGCCTACCAGAGCCGAGGGGCCAGCGGCGGCGCAGTGATCGAACTCGGTAACTGGCGATACGTCGCCGCACTGTTCCCTGCTATCGTGGCGGGTCTGGCGGTCGCGCTCCCAGTGATCGTCTTCGGGCTGTGGCTGTCAAGCGACGCAGGCGGCTACACGGCCGGTGGGATGGCCTTCTCCTGGACCTACGGCTGGAACTCGGTGTACCTGGCCCTCTTTGCCGCCGGTGCGTCGCTGCTGGTCGCGCTGCCGGTGGCGGTCGCGGCCGCACGCGGTCGATCCCGGCTAGCGAACCTGGCCGATCGGCTCTCGTACGTCGGCTACGCGACGCCGGGGATCGTCCTGGCGTTTGCCCTGGTTCTGTTCACGCTGCAGGGCCTCCCGTCGTCACTGGCCAAGGCGGCCGACAACCTGCTGGTGATACTCGTCTTCGCGTACGTCGTCCGGTTCGTCCCGCAGGCGATCGGCGCGATCCGGACCTCGACGATGCAGGTCGACCGACGCCTGATCGAGGCCGCCCGGACGCTCGGGCGCACCCGAACGGGCGCCTTTCGAGCGGTAACGCTGCCGTTGATCGCACCCGGGATTGCGACCGGCGCGGCCCTGGTCTTCTTGACGACCATGAAGGAACTGCCGGCGACGCTACTCTTACGGCCGTTCTGGTTCGACCATACCTTAGTGACCTACATCTGGCGCGTCCGGGAAGCTGGCCTCTACGGCCGGGCCGCCGTCCCTGCCCTCGTGCTGATCGGCATCTCCGCGCTCTCGATGGCTGTCATCCTCAGCCAGGAGGGTTCGAACACGTGACTGCCTCACAACCGTCACCCCCTGTCGACGCACAGCCCCAACCGACCGACGTGGCCGAATCGACCGGCGAAAGCCGGGAAACGGTTCTCGACCTGTCGGGCGTTACCCGCCGGTTCGGATCCGAGACGGCCGTCGCGAATCTCAGTTTGACCGTCCACGATGGTGAACTCCTCACGCTGCTTGGCCCCTCCGGTTGCGGGAAGACGACAACGCTTCGCCTGCTCGCGGGCCTGGACGAACCCGACGCCGGAACGATCCGGGTCGCCAACGAGACTGTCGCGGGCGAGGGGACGTTCGTCAAGCCCGAAAACCGCGACGTGGGGCTGGTCTTCCAGGAATTCGCCCTCTTTCCCCACCTCACCGTGGGGGAGAACGTCGCATTCGGCATCCAGGATCGATCGGCGGACGAAATCGACCAGCGGGTGACGGAACTCCTCGAACTCGTCGGACTCGCCGACTACGAGGACGCGAGTCCCGAGGACCTCTCGGGCGGCCAGCGTCAGCGGATCGCCCTCGCCCGCTCGCTCGCCCCCGAACCCGATGTTCTGCTGCTTGACGAACCGTTCTCGAATCTCGACGTGGGGCTACGCGAGGAGATGCGCCGGGAAGTCCGGCGGATCATCAAGGAGACCGGCGTCACCGCCGTCTCCGTGACTCACGACCAGGAGGAGGCCCTCTCGATCAGCGATCGAGTGGCCGTCATCGACGACGGCCGGGTGGAGCAGATCGGCCGCCCGGAGGTCGTCTTCCAACAGCCCGAGTCACGCTTCGTCGCGGAGTTCCTCGGCCAGGCCGGGTTCGTCTCGGGCACCCTGGCCGACGGAAGCGTCGACACGCCGCTGGGGTCGCTGTCGGCCGACCGGATCGAGGGGCTCGATGCCGAGTACGAGGGGGCCGAGGTCGACGTACTCGTCCGGCCGGACGACATCCGGGCGGTGCCGGCCGATCCCGCGGGCACCAACGGCCGGATCGTCGACCGCCAGTACACCGGTCCCTCGTTCGTCTATACTGTTGAGCTGGATTCGGGAGCCATCCTGCACTGCGAGCACAACCACGCCGAGGAACTCGGGATCGACAAGCGCGTCCGGGTTCGGCTGGCGACCGACCATTCCCTTGCCTGGTTCCCTGCCTGAGGGGAATCGGCGCTCTCTCTGCCGGGGAACATACTGATCGTGATTGCTGTAACAATCTATTCTCGGTCATCGTTCTGGAAGCCAACGCGTCGAGCGTCGATATGGTCAGCCAAGCTAACTCACAGCGAACGCCGTGAGTTTCCGCGCTTTGTCCATCCGAAAGGGCATCGCAGAGGAAACCGATAGAGCGGGTTATTTCAGTATGTCGAACGACAGCTTGTGTATGGGTCGAGAGACGGCGATGCTCTTCGTCGACGCACAGAATCTGGTCATCGGAGCCAAACAATACGAGAGCGATGGCCTAGACTACGACATCAACAAACTGGTCGACGCTTTGACTAATGACTACGACCTAATACGCGGGTACTGGTTCGACTCCCACGAACCCGGAAAGCGCGACGAAAAAGACGATTTCTACGCGTTTTTGCAGACGAACGGCTTCCGGGTTGAATCGACAGTATTGAGCTCGGACGAAGGTAAGTTCAAGGAAAAGGAAGCCGATATCCGTCTCGCGACGGAGCTGATCGCTCACGGGTACAACGGTTCATACGACAGAGCGATTCTCGTTACAGGAGACCGGGACTTTCGGAGCGCGATTCGACACGTACAGGATCAGGGCAAAACGGTCACGGTCGCAGCGTTCAGAGAGCCGATGGCGGAGCAATTGCGACGGACTGCGGACCGATACGTCTATCTGGACGATCTCGCGGACGCCATCGAATTACAGCGATCGTGAACGCCTTCGGAACCGACAACGATCGCGAATTCTCCCGGGCTCACGATCGAGGGATAGATTCATCCCGCTGGACCTCTCAGGCCCGCACATGCCGAAGATATCGATCTCGTTGCCCGACCGTATCGAGAACGACATCGATCGCCTCGTCGAGCAGGGCGAATTCGTCAATCGTGATCAGGCCGTTGAGGAACTGCTCACGATGGGCGTCTCCGCCTACGGAACGACCGACGAGACGGCCGATACGCCCGCCGGGGAGGACATGTTCTCCCAGACGGTCGAGGACCAACAGGATCCCGCGATCCAGGACGACGACCCGGACGAAGGCTATACCTTCTGATCCGTCCCCGACGGACGGGGATGAACCCCAACGGAATCTGTCGCTGCAAATTTTCGCATTGTCCTGTCGACCTGCGGGACCGTGACGCAAGCCTTATGTTCATGTCTGTACGTTAGTGTACGGTAATGGGCTCTAGTGATGGAATCTCACCCGAAGTACGTTCGATCATCGACGCAGCCCGCGAGCGGGACGGGTCCGACGGACGGATCGACGCGCGCCCGCGCTCGTTGTCCGACGCGTTCGCTCGGGCAGCGGACGACGGGCGCGTACCGACGATCGCGGAGGTCAAGCCGACGAGTCCGACGACCGACGGGACCCGCGAGGACGACCCCGTCGAACTCGCCGAGGAGATGGTCGCGGGCGGCGCGGCCGCACTGTCGGTCCTGACCGAACCCGAACACTTCGGCGGGTCGCCCGAAACCCTTCGGAGCGTCCGGGAAGCTGTCGACGTCCCGATCCTCCGGAAGGACTTTCTGCTGTACGAGGAGCAACTCGACGTGGTCGAGGCTGACCTCGTCCTGTTGATCGTCCGATTTCTCCAGGAAGACGGGACCGACGATCTCGCCGACCTGCTCGCAGCGGCCCGCGACCGGGGTTTTCAGGTACTCGTCGAGACTCACTCCCGCGAGGAGGTCCGCCAGGCGATCGAGGCCGGCGCCGAAATCGTCGGCGTGAACAACCGTGATCTGGGTGCCCTGGAACTCGATCTTTCGACGTTCGAAAACGTGGCTCCCGCGGTCCCAGATGACGTGACGTTGATCGCCGAGAGTGGGATCGAGACACCGGCGGACGTGGCCCGGATGCGGACGGCCGGCGCGGACGGGCAACTCGTCGGCTCGGCGATCATGGACGGCGACGTGCGCGCGAACACCGAACGACTCACGACACCACCGGAGAACACAGAATGAGCACTGATTCAGACGGCAAGTTCGGCGCCTACGGCGGCCAGTACGTCCCCGAGGCGCTGATGCCCGCGATCGAGGAGTTGCGCGACGCTTACGAACGCTACGTTCTCGAAAACGAGGACGGTTTCATGGACGAGTTCCGCGAGCGTCTCGCGGACTTCGGCGGCCGACCCACGCCGCTACAGCACGCCGAGCAGTTGAGCGAACGCTACGACACTGCGGTCTATCTCAAGCGCGAAGACCTGCTCCACGGCGGTGCACACAAGCTCAACAACGCCCTGGGGCAGGTCCTGCTGGCGAAGTACATGGGCAAAAAGCGGATCATCGCCGAGACGGGTGCCGGCCAGCACGGCACCGCGACCGCGATGGCCGCCGCACACCTCGACATGCCCTGTGAGATCTTTATGGGATCGACGGACATCACGCGGCAACGGCCCAACGTCTTCCGGATGCGGTTGAACGGCGCGGAGGTGAATCCGGTGACGACCGGCCGTGGGACGCTCAAGGAGGCCATCAGCGAGACGATGCGCGACTGGGCGACGAACGTCGAGGACACCCACTACGTCATCGGCTCGATCGTCGGTCCCGATCCCTTCCCGCGGATGGTCCGGGACTTCCAGTCGGTCATCGGCCGGGAGGCCCGCGAGCAGATCGTCGAGAAGACAGGGGACCTTCCGGACTCCGTGGTCGCCTGTGCAGGCGGGGGTTCGAACACGATGGGTGCCTTCCACGAGTTCGTCGACAGCGCGGAACGCCGTTCCGCGGACAATTCGAGCGGGCAGCGCCCGCGAGACCGCGTCGATCTGATCGCCGTCGAGGCCGGTGGGTCCTCCCTCGAAGTCGACGAGGAGGAAGGCGTCGCGCCCAACTCCGCGACGCTCTCGACCGGCGAGGAGGGGGTCCTCCACGGCGCGCGGACGAAACTCCTCCAGGATTCCGACGGCCAGATCATGGAGTCCCACAGCGTCTCGGCGGGCCTGGACTATTCGGGCGTCGGTCCGGAACTCGCCCACCTCGTCGATTCGGGCCGCGTCGATGCCGTCAATGTCGATGACGAGGCCGCCCTGAAAGCGTTCCACCGCCTCTCGCGACTGGAGGGGATAATCCCAGCCCTGGAGAGCGCCCACGCCTTCGGGTATCTCGAGGAGAACCCGGACGCGGTCGGCGACGTGACGATCGTCAATCTCTCCGGGAGGGGCGACAAGGACTTAGAGACTGTCGTCGAGGAGACCGAAAAGCGGGATCTCGACGTAGACGTGGACATGAGTGTGTTCAGGGAGGCCGAGCGATGAGCGACGCCATCGACGCGGTCTTTGCGCCCGGCGAACCCGCGTTCATCCCGTACCTGGTCGCTGGCGATCCAGATTACGAGTCTTCCCTCGAATACGTCGAGGCCATCGAACGCGGTGGTGCCGACGTGATCGAACTCGGCCTGCCCTTCTCGGAACCGATCGCGGAAGGGTCGACGATCCAGGACGCGATCGTCCGATCGCTGGACGCGGGAATGACGCCCGAGCGCTTCTTCGACTTCGTCGAAGATCTGGATGTCGAGGCCCCGCTGGTCTGTATGACCTACTACAACCTGATCTATCAATTCGGTCAGGAGCCGGGCCCGGAGACCTTCGTCGAACGCGCCGCCGACGCGGGGATCGCAGGGCTGGTCGTCCCCGATCTGCCGGCCGAGGAGGCCGATCCGCTTCGGGCGGCCTGTGACGAGCACGGTCTCGACCTGATATTTATCGTCGCCCCGACGACGGAAGGAGAGCGCTTAGAGCGAATGATGGAACACGTTTCGGGGTACGTCTACGTCCAGGCGCGACTGGGGACGACCGGCGCGCGCGACGACGTCAGCGACCAGACCGACGAGAGTCTTGCCCGACTCGCCGAGTGGTCAGTTCCGAAGGCCGTCGGCTTCGGGATCAAGACGGGCGACCACGCCGAACGGATCGTCTCGGCCGGTGCCGACGGGATCATCGTCGGCTCCGCGCTGGTCGACATTGTCGCTGATGGCGTGGATAGCGACGACCCGACCGAGGCAGTCGCTGATCGCCTGGAGGCCAAGGCCAGGGAACTCAAGGACGGCGCGCTCGCCGGGGATGGTCTCGCGGCGGCCGAGTCCGTCGAGTGACCGTCGCGAGGGTTTTACCTGCGCGGACACCCCCCTTCGCGGATCTCGTCGTCAGCTATCTCCGGCATTTCGATCTGGACCGGTTCGTTGTAGTCCTCGTAGTCGATCATCACGTTCGCCGTCGCCTCCCCGCCGTTCCCCGAAACCTGGATCGCCAGCAGCGACTGGACCGGACGGGCAGTTTCCTGATCGACCCAGAGTTTGGCGGTAATGTTCTCGACGTTTGCGTCCGCGTTCGCGAGATCGGTCTGGCTCTGGCCGGGGAGCGAGGACACCGTCTCCTCGTCGGGGTAAGCGACGATGACAGACGTCTCCCGGCCCTCGATCGTCGCCGTCCCGTTCCAGTAAACGTTCGTGCGCTCGAAGAGTTCGGCCTGGCGACCCAGCGGCGTCAGTGCCGGCCAGTCAACGTCGGTCGACTGGTTCTGTCGCTCCCATCCAGTCCAGAGATCCGAACACTTCGTGTAGGCGGCCCGACCGTCGAGATAGGTGGTCGTGCTCCGATCCTCGACAGTGGTTTCCATCCGCATTAGCTTGCTCGTCCGGTTGACCACACCGTCGCCGTCGAGCGTGATCGATCGAGACTGGCCGTCACCCGAGGCCGAAGCGTCGACATCTATCGACATCCGGTAGGAGTCGACGTCAGCGAGCGCCTCAACCGTCTCGTTTCTGACTTCGAGGGCGCGGTCGTCGCTCGGCGGCGCACTATCGCCGAGCATGCCACATCCCGAGAGGAGGATCAACGTCGTCAGGAGGGCAGCGGGGACTGCACGATACATACGCTCGAAATGGCACTCCAACATCATATAGGTATTTCGTTCCCTCCGTCCGACAGGCGGCCAAGCGACGCCGGGACCGGAACGCACATTACCGTCACTTGCCACACCATCACACAATGGCTGCCGGCAAACACGCACGTCTCGAACGTATCGGTACAGGGGGGCGACACCTCGTCGTTCCGATGGATCATGGCCTCACGATGGGTCCGGTGACGGGCCTCGTCGACGTAGAATCGACCGTCGCATCGATCACGCGCGGCGGCGCCGACGCCGTCCTCACCCAGAAGGGCGTCGCCGACCGCGTCCACGGGAATCTCAACAGAGCGGGGTACGTCGTCCATCTCAACGGGTCGACGACGATCGGCCCGGACGAGGAGGACAAGCGCCCGACGGGGACCGTCGAGGACGCCGTCCGGGCGGGTGCCGACGCCGTCTCCTTTCACATCAACGTCGGCAGCACGCACGAACCTGACCAGCTCACCCAGCTGGCCGACGTCGCGAGCGAGGCCGAACGCCTGGGCATGCCGGTCCTGGCGATGGCCTACGCCCGGGGGCCGGGCGTCGAGGAGTCCGACCCAGAAGCGCTGGCCCACGCCGTCCGGCTGGCGGAGGAGGTAGGCGCCGACGTGATCAAGACGGGTTACAGCGGCGACGCGGAGAGTTTCGAGCGGGTCGCAGCGGCCGCGAACAAGCCGGTCCTGATCGCGGGCGGCTCGCGCGGGACCGACCGCGAGACCCTGGCGATGGTCCGGGGGGCGATGGACGGCGGCGCAGCCGGCGTCTCGATGGGACGGTCGATATTCCAGCACGAGGACCCTGAGGCGATCACGCGCGCGGTCTCGGCTGTCGTCCACGACGACGCGAGTGCTGACGCCGCGGCCGAGCGGGGCGGACTCGCGATCGACGCCTGATACGGACTGTTGTAATTCGTTTCCACTGTGTCGGACCAGTGGGAGGTTTCGAGGGTCGAAGGGACGACTGTTCCCATGCAAGCGGGAAAATAGGTACAACGGCCTGTGTTCTGTCGTACCGTTTCGCCGGTTGAACCTTCTTAGAAGAGTTCAACAGACCTTGCGGCGAAGACCACTCCCATGAAAACGAACATGATTATGCTAAGACCGTTCATGAGACTGGGGTCATAGTAATAAAATCCGTATGTGGCATACCCAGCCATGAAGAAGGCAATTATTTCGCCGATCGTCCACCAAATTTGATCTGATACCATTGCTGATCCGTTGTGTTGTTATTTTGTGGCAGGTCGCAATTATAGTATTCCGTCCTGTGTCCGGACTTCGAAGCCG
>ENA-ORCS01000901-ORCS01000901.1-marine-metagenome-genome-assembly--contig:-NODE-901-length-15292-cov-3.495892_pt1 | contig 15292 bp, 16 predicted proteins | sample MGYA00237781_ERZ508513 | MGnify/ENA primary metagenome ERZ508513 (study PRJEB26184, sample SAMN06268793) | marine metagenome | isolation source: Eden Landing Ponds, San Francisco, CA, USA | place...
GTCGCTTCGACTTCGTCCGCCTCGGCCTCGTCTTCGTCCTCGTCTTCGTCCTCGTCGTCGTCCGCCTCTGCGCCCTTCTCCAGTTCCTCTTCGATTTCCTCGCGGCCGCGGCGGAACTCGCCCATCGCCTGCCCCGACGACCGGGCCAGTTGGGGGAGTTTGTTCGCGCCGAACAGGAGGACGACGATGAGCAGGACGATGAGGAGTTCTGGGCCGCCCGGGAGTCCGGGGAACAGCGGAATGGAATCCAGCATTACGTCCGGTTACGTTCGGGAGGAAGATAAGACAGACGGTCCGTGGTGGTGCGTCGAATCCGTCGCAGTCCGCGTGTTTCGGGACTTGTGGGTGTTCACACCCGCGGCGAGGAGAAGGTCGTGGTCGACGGCACCGGTCGCCCGTCACCCGACATCACCCCGACGTCATCGGGCCACCCCGATGGTACGCCCGCATCACCGCCAACTGGTCCAGCCGCCGTCGACGACGATGGACTCGCCGGTGACGTACTTCGAGAGGTCGCTGGCGAGGAACACCGCCACGCCGGCCACGTCGTCCGGTTCGCCCTGCCGACCGAGCGGAATCATCGCGTTCAACTGCGCCGTCTGCTCCTCGCTCGTCTCCTCGGCCCCTTCCGGGCCGATTTTCGTCTTGATAGCGCCGGGGTGAATCACGTTCACCCGGACGCCGTCCTCGCCGAGCCCGTGGGCGAGCGAGTACGAGAGCGTCCGGACGGCCCCCTTCGACGCGCTGTACGACGGGTAGTTGCCGTTGCCGAAGATGCCGTTGACGCTGGAGACGTTGATGATGCTTCCCCCGCCGGACTCGACCATCCGCGTTGCCGCCGCCTGCGCCCCGAAGTACACGCCCTTCAGGTTGATATCTATCATCTGTTGGAACTCGGCTTCGGTGACATCGAGGAACTCCTCGGGCCGCCAGATGCCGGCGTTGTTCACCATCACGTCCACGCCGCCGAACGCCTCGGCGGCGTCCATCGCCGCCTCGAACGCGGCCGGGTCGGTCACGTCGAGTTCGACGTACGTCGCCGACGAGTCGGTGTCCGACTCGATTTTCTCGTGGGTGGGCGCGCCGCCCTCCTTCGGCTCTTCGCGGATGTCGCAGACCACCACGTCCGCGCCCTCCTCGGCGTAGGCCAGCGCGATTCCCCGTCCGATTCCCGAGCTACCGCCGGTGACGACCGCGACGCGGCCGTCGAGCAGACTCATGTGTAATGCACCTCACACGAATATGGTCGGAACGATAGTTAAGGATAGTCGCCGATTCCGACGGGGTGAGAGCCACCGGAGTCGAGGCTCGATGAATAGCGGTCCGGAGAAGATGCACCGGCTGGGAATCGAACCCAGATAATTGGCTTGGAAGGCCAATGTCTTACCATTAGACCACCGGTGCTCATTTCATTCGCACCGTGCATCGACGGACTTCGGCCGTCTCAACACCGGTGCACTCGTTCGTCCCTCACTCGTGCACCGAGCCTTGGACTCGTTTCACTCGTCCAAGACACCGGTGCCCGCGTGTGGTATCTATTTCCTCATTCTCGACGCCCCAATAAGGATGTTACCTTTTCGGTCAGGCGGCGAGGGAGGTCGATTCGCCGCCCGCTCCGGGGTTGTCGGGGGCGCTCCCGACCACGTCGAACTCGAACTCGGCCTCGGCCTCAGCTTCGGCTTCCGCCTCTGGCTTCTGCTCCGCGCCGACCGTCGTAATCGGCACGTCCGTCCCCGACTCGCTCACGACGGGCTTGAGGATGTACTTCCCGCTGTTGCCCGCTTTGAACGCGGTGATGTCGAAGACGAACTCCACGGACTCGCCGTTGCCGACTTCGAAGTCCGTGGTGAGCTGAAGCTTGTTGCTCGGGAGCTTCACGTTGACCTGTTCGCCGGTCTTCAGCGTCCCGTTCACGTCGCTCACGTGCACGAAGACCTTCGTGTAGTTGCCTTCCGGCACATCGTACTCGCCGACGAGACTTGCGTTCTCGCCCTGCAGTTCGGTCAGGTCGACGGTCGCGTTGTCGACCTCGTAGGTGACGCTCGACTCGCCTTCGGCCGCGTCGGTGTCGTTCACGTCGGCCGATTCGATGTTCGCGTCGGCATCAGCGTCGGCGTCGGCATCGGCGTCAGCGTCGACCGACCCGTTGGTCGAGGCGGACCCGTTCGTCGCGTTCGCCGTCGCGTTGGCTTCGATTTCCACCTCGACGCTCGCGTTCGTCTCGGCGTCGGCGTCGGTTTCAGTCTCAGTTTCCGTGTCGGTTTCAGTCTCAGTTTCCGTGTCGGTTTCAGTCTCAGTTTCCGTGTCGGTTTCAGTCTCAGTTTCCGCGTCGCCGGCGTCGGCTTCAGCCTCGCCCTCGGCCTCCGCGTCACCGTCCGCGCGGACGAGCGTCACGCGCTCGATGGTGACGTTGAGGTGTTCGAAGTCAGCGATGGCGTTCTGCTCGTCGCTCACGTAGAAGTTCACGGTCCCGGTCCGGGCCGCGTCGCCGCCGTCGGACGACGCGGTCGTCGTCGCGTCGGCGCTCCCGTCTGTCTGCGTCTCGGTCATCGTGCCGGCCCCGCCCGCGCAGCCGGCCAGTACGACCATGAGCGCGAGCAGGACAGTCGCAAGTCCAGTACGTTTCATCGTGGGAGACCGTACTGGCCGAGAGAACTTTAGAGGGGTGTTCGTACGCGTCGGTTCTCACCGAATTTCGCCGAATTACGGTCTCAGTCGTCCGCGTGCGACTCCTTGAACTGCTTTGCCTTGTCGAGCAGGCCGGGCGAGATACCGGGCACGTCGTCGACGCTCACCGCGCCCTCGGCGCGAATCTCGTCGAGGCTCTTGGGGAACTCGCGGAGCTCCATGTGGATGGCGATGCCGGCCTTCGCGCCCGTGCCCATCGCCACCGGAATCTGGTTGTGACCGGGGGTGATGTCGCCGACCGCGAACACGCCGTCGACGCTGGTCCGGCCGTGGTCGTCGACGGGGACCGTCCCGTCGTCGTCGAGGTCCACGTCGAGCGCCTCGAACAGCGTCGTGTTGTAGTTCGAGCCGTACATGGCGAAGCCGCCTTTGTACTCGCGGACGGTGCCGTCTTCGAACTCGAAGCTCTCCAGCCAGCCGTCGTCCCGCTTCGCCATGCCCGAAATCTCCGCTTCGACGATGTCGACGGGGTGCGCGCGGACGAGTTCGTCCGTCTCGTCGGACCACGTCGGCTCGTCGCCGCGAAGTAGCAGGTCCACCTCGTCGGTGAAGTTGAGCATAATCATGGCGACGTAGGCCGCGGAATCCGAGTGGCCCATCACGTACACCGACTCGTCGACGAACATGTAGGCGTCGCAGTGCAGGCAGTAGTGCAGGCCCTTGCCGGTGCGGGGAAGCGGCGGGTCGGGTCGCTCGTCGTTGAAGCCGACGCCGAGGACGACGCGCTCGGCGACGAACGCGCCCTCGTTGCCGACGAGGCGGAACCGACCGTCGTCCAACCGCTCGGCGTCGGTCACGAAGTCGCGGTGGATGTCGGTCCCGTAGTCTTCGAGTTGCCCGCGCGCGGTTTCGAGGAACTCGTTGCCGGAGACGTCCTCGGTGACGCCGATGACGTTGTGCGTATCGGCCATCATCGCTGCCCGGCCGCCCCCGCGGTCGACCACTGCCGTGTCCTGTCCCAGTCGCGTCGCGTACAGCGCCGCCGTCAGCCCGGCGGGCCCGCCGCCGACCACGACCACGTCGTACTCCGTGTCCGTCATGTACTCGCTCGTATCGGCCGTGCGTACTTCAACCCCGCGCGACGGGTCTGAACGGTCACGGGCCCACTCGCCGGCCCGACCAGCTCATCCCGAAGCGGCGCCCTCACCCGAGCGCAGCGGCGACGTCTCGACGGGGTCGCACTCTCCCGTGCGTTCGACGACCACGGAGTACTGGTCCACGCCCATGTCCTGGGGGTCGCCGTACTGGATCGTTCGTGGCCGCACGCCGACGTACAGCATGGTGTCCAGAGTCGACCGTCGCCCGTGGCCGGCGAGGAATCGCGGCGCCCGCCCGAACTGCTTGGCCACGGAGTAGGGGTAGGTCTCGTTTGCGAGCAGGTCGCTGTAGTAGCCTTCCAGATCCTCGTCGGAGAGCAACAACGCCCGCTTGCTCCAGTCGTCGGGCGCCAGGTACAGCAGTTCCTTGTGGTAGTTGAGGACGATGTAGTCGGGACAGCGCTCCTCGACCGCCAGCGTCCACTCGTGGATCCCCGGTTTGACGACCGCGCCGTTCAGTTCCATCTCGCGGTCCCAGGGGTAGTAGACGGTGACACCGTGTGGGACGCCCGTATCCTGTGGGTCCCGGACGTACGTTTCGACGGTGGTGTTGGGCCCCGCCCGCTCGGCGATCCAGTCCGCGGTCTGGTCGCGGGGCTGGGAGGCATACGCCAGGTCACCCCCCACCGCGTAGGCGCCGCTGGTCACGAGCAACAGCGCCAGCACGACCCGCCCGAATCCGGGGTGGCGCTCGCGGAGTCGGTCGCCCGCCGTCGCGACCAGCAGCGCCAGCATCGGGAACGTCACCAGCAGGTGGTGGGTCCGGACGTACGACCACTGACTGTAGACCAGCAGGTAGACGGCGGTCACGAACAGCGCCAGCGCGAGGCCGTCGGCCGTCCGCGAGCGCTCGCGGAGTCGCGGAAGCGCGGCGACGATACCGCCCAGCGAGGCCACCACGAGCGGGAGTCCGAGACCGTGGAGGTAGCCACGGAGGATCCACCACCAGCTCGGCTGGACGCGCCAGCCGTGCGGTTGGCCCTTGTTCGCGACACCGCGGGCGAGTCGCCCGCCGACGTCGGCCGGGTCGCCGACGACGAAACTCGGATACCCCAGCAGTATCGTCACGAGCCCGATACCGGCACCCACGAAGAGAAACCGGGGTCGCCAGACCCGCTCGCGCCAGGTCCCGGGTTCGCGTCGCGCTCGCAGGAAGAAGGCGAACCCGAGGACGAGCGCGCTGACGCCCGCGCTCAGTTTCAGCGACGAGGCGGCGCCGCCGGACAGACACCCCCAGTAGAACGTCCGCGTCTCCCCCGACTGGAGGTAGGCGAACGCGAGATACACGGAGAGCAGGAAGGCAAAGAGCGCGGGAACGTCCTCCCCGGCCTCGTGTGCGAGGACGAGCAACCCCCAGGAGAGAGTGAGCACGAGCGCGGCGAGGCGACCAGTGGCGCTGTCACGCATCGCCGTTCCGATGCGGTAGACGAGATAGACGCAGCCGACGGCGAGCGCGACGGTGACCAGGCGGACGGCGAGGACGCTCGCCGACCAGACCCAGGCTGGCGTCCCCAGCCAGTGTTCCCAGAAGTCCTTGGAATTGTGGCGTCCCATCTCGGCGAACCCCTCGATGTCGCCGGTCCAGAGGACGGCCACGAGCACGGGAACGAGCGCGAACGCGACGAGATAGAACGTCCCACCGTAACTGCGCCAGTAGGTCACCCCGTCGCGTAGCGACTCGTAGCTGACCTCCGCTTCGAGCGCCGCGAACGCCTCGACGGGGTCGACGACCCGCCAGCGCTCGTCCCGCGTCGCGAAGTTCGGCAACCGGTGCCAGATCCAGAAGCCCGCCAGAACCGCGGCCAGTAACAGGATGTAGACCAGATACGGGTCCCGCCCGAGGTCGTCGCGGACCTGTCGTCGTGCGGCCCCGACGTCGGACGCGACGCCCCGTCGGAGCGCCGTGAGGCGACGCCCGAGACGTCGCCCGACGTGTCGGAGGGAGTGGCGAGGGACCTTCCGCATGTGCCTACCGGTCTGTGCCGGACACCAAAAACCCGTCAGTTTCGGACGGCCGCGACGGCAGCAGGGACTGACCGTGTGATGCCCGGAGGCCGTGCGATACCAGGCGGAAAGTAGGGTGTGATAAAACCACTCTCGAGGGGTTGTTTTCAGGGCGCGCTGGGGACGAATCGCCTGCTCAGTCTGTCTGCGTAGATACCGCTATGAGTTCCGCCAGAGACGGCAAACGTTCCCGGATCCGTACAAGATACACAGGGCATATTTCTCAACAACCGCTGAAATCTCAGGGGCTTTTTATCATCTAAAGAGCCTGCCCTTGGATTTGACCCTCAATTGGCTTAGCGAGTTATACACACTAACAGGACCGAACTTGCCCCGGACTGGGTACGATCCGGGGGGCGGCAGTTGAAGCACTGATCGCGCTCACGAGAGCCAAAATTATGATTGTTTATCGACTAGAATTCGGGTGGTTTCTCACCCAGGATGTCCTCGACCGCGTCCCGGAACAACTGGATGTTCTCTCTGGAATCCGGTGCTGTCGATGCCTTCGTCCCGGGAAGGTTCGTCTCCTTGGCCAGTTCTATCTTGCCGGAGAGGCCCTCTTCTTCCTCGACCAGACTGTAGTATTCCATGAGTTTCTCTCCCATATTCACACCTCCTCGTAGAAGTCTTCGAGTGCGTCGATGTACGGGTCAGCTTCCTCACCCCACTCATCAAGCGGTTTGATAACCCACTCGCAAACTTCGTCACCCATACCGACACAGCGTGACTCCATCTCTAGAACTGGCGTCTCCATGAACCCACTACACCACGCCGAGCCATACCCCATGAGAGTCCAGCAGACCGGGTGGTCGCTCTCTCCGTTATGGATGAGATGCTGCTGTGCCTCATACGAGTTGTGCCAGAGCCCATTGAAGTAGAATTCGCCAGCCTCCCGGTCGTAGTCCATCTCAATTGGCTCGACAGCGACGATTCCCTCCTGAGTGTGGAGTGCAGGGCCGACCTCCAGTAGATCTCCCGGTGTCTCCCAGTCGTAGCTCGCCTGCATCTGCAAGAAGTCGGCGTAACCGGACTGAAAGCCGAAACGGAGGAGTTGCTCTCGGGCTTTTTCGGTCCCCATCGAGTCGATGAGCTGCTGCCGGAGAAGCCCGATAGCGTCCGCGTTGAACGTCACCATCCGGTTGTTCTTGAACACGTTCACTCCTTGCTGTGCCCCGTAGGTTAGGTCGCCCTCGAGGTTGAAGTCTGATGCCTGCATCCACACATTCGTGGACAACAGCAGTACAAATTTTTACGGTCGCACTATCAAATATTGTAATAGGGGAACATCCACATTTCTTTGGCAGTAAAACTAGATTTACAGTTGTCGACTCAATCCATGGTGGAAATCAGGGAATCTCATACTCTTGACTCCCTAGCGGACTTCACAAATATTGAGTATGGAAACTCGACGACGGAAGTGACTCTCCTCGACGACTATGGTTTCTGTACTGAGCGAATCAAGGTAGTGAAGAACGGCTATGAGAACCGTTTTATCACGCCCTCGGAAAGGACTATTTCGCTGGACTCGCCGTGACTGCACGTGAAAGCGATCGTACAGACAGGGCCCGAAGCGGTGACAGTATAGGAACGAGACAGACCGGAACCGGGCGCCGGCGAGGTGCTGGTCGACGTCCACTCGGCGGGGTTGTGCGGGTGCGACGCGCACGCCTTCCTCTGTCACGGCGACTACGAGTGGACGCGGCTCCCGCGCATCGTCGGCCACGAGTACTCCGGGCGAGTCGCCGCGCTCGGTCCCGGGGTCGACGGGTTCGACGTCGGTGACCCCGTCGTCGAGGAACCGATCCACGAGTGCGGTGACTGCGTGCAGTGTGCCCGCGAGCAGGCCAACGTCTGCCAGAACGTCCACGTTAGCGGGATGCACGGCGACGGCGGCTGGGCCGACTACAGCGTCGTCCCGGCCGAACGCCTCCACCCGGTCCCCGAGGGGGTGTCGCTCCGGGAGGCCGCTATCGCCGAGCCCGCGAGCGTCGCCGCGCGGGCCGTCTTCTCGGTCGCAGACTGACTCTACAGTCGGGGCGACCGGCACGAGCCGGACCGTTTCGCCGGGAGGCGTGGACTTTACTCGCTCCTCGCCGTCGCTCCGCTATGGACACGACACCGCTCGGACGCACCGGTGAGTCGGTCAGCGAACTCTGTCTCGGGCCGATGTACTTCGGGAGCAAGGTCGACCGCGAAACCTCTTTCGACCTGCTAGACCGCTACTACGAGGCCGGCGGGCGCTTTCTCGACACCGCCAACATCTACGCGACGTGGGTGGACGGCTACGACGACCCCGAGAGCGAACCGCTCGTCGGCGAGTGGCTCGCCGAGCGGGGCGTCCGCGACGAGATGACGGTCGCCACGAAGCTCGGTTTCGGCTATCAGGACGTACCCGTGAGTCTCGACCCCGATCTGGTCACCCAGGAGATAGACCGGAGTCTCGACCGCATGGGTATCGAGACGGTCGACCTGCTCTACGCCCACGTCGACGACCCCGACACACCACAGACCGAGGTGATGGCTGCCTTCGCCGAGGCGGTCGACGCCGGCAAGGTCCGCCACCTCGGCGCGAGTAACTTCCCGGCCTGGCGGGTCGCCCGCGCCAACCGTATCGCCGAGGAGCGGGGATTCCCCCGGTTCGAGTGTGTCCAGCCACGCTTCTCCTACCTGATCCCCGACCGCGACGCCGATTTCGGCGGCCAGCTGGCGGCGACGGACGAACTCGTCGACTACTGCAGCGAGGCAGAACTCACGGTCTTGCCGTACTCGCCGACGCTCGGCGGGTGTTACGGCCGCGACGACCGCCCGATCCCCGAAGGCTACGTTCGCTCGGAGAACCGCCTGAAGATGCGTGTCGTCGAGGACATCGCCGAGCGCAAGGGTGTGGATGGCAACACCGTCGCGCTCGCCTGGATGCTCGACCGCGACCAGCCCACCGTTCCCGTGCTGGGGGTCAGCACGCGCGAACAGTTAGACCAGAACCTCGCGGCCGCCGACGTCTCCTTTACCGACGCCGAACGCCGACGCCTGAACGGCATCGAGACCTACGGCTACGACCAGTGGGACCAGCGCGAGTGAAGCCGTTCGTCGGGAGACCGGTGAAGCGAACCGGTCAACAGAGTTCGAGTGCGGCGTAGAATTTCCCGTTCGCCGTCACTTCGAGTCCAAGCCCCATCTCGAACAGCTCTTGGCCGCCGTCGTCCGGGACCGGTGTCGCGGTCGGTGTCGGCGGACGTGGCAGTTCGGACACTCCTGCCGATGCAGGCCGCGCGTACCGCGCTCGATCCAGTGGCGAACCCGGAATATCCGCGCCAGCGTACGGCGACGTAGGCGAGGGCGGCACCCGCGACGGCGACCACGGTCGAGAGTCCGGCGAAAACAGGGCGACGGCGGCACAGATCGCAACGGTGAGCGCAGCGGCCACCTGTCCCCAGTACGTACCAGTTCGTTTCGACTCGTTGATGATAAGGGTTCGAGGATTCCGAGCGACTGTCTTCACCAAGGGAACTTTCCCTGGACACGGCGGAGGAATCGGAGTGGACTCGCCGGGATTTGAACCCGGGGCCTCTCCCATGCCAAGGGAGTGATCTACCTCTGATCTACGAGCCCGCGACTTCGAGTTGCCGACCGGTTCTGATAAACCCATCGAACCACCGGAGCGGAGGCCGCTTCGACCTCGTCGACAGCCGCGACGCCACCTCGGTTATCACATACTGTAACAGGGGGACAACGGCTAAAGTGGAACCCGGTGTTAGACCGACTAACGTCGCAGGCCAAGGGGAAGGCACACACGAGAACGATCTATGGAACGGGACAGTCAGTTCGACGGATGAAAACGAAGGTATCGGGGCGGGAGCAGAGTCGAGAGCGCGGACAGACGACGCTGGATTTCGCGCTGGGGGCGAGCCTGTTCTTGCTCGCGCTCATCGGCGTCCTGGTGTTCGTCTCGGGGACGATGGAGCCGTTCGCCCAGGGTTCCCAGGAGGATATCGGCGTCGCCGACCGGGTCGCGGACACCCTCGCCGAGGGATCGCTCGCCGAGCAGCGCACGCCACACGTTCTGAACGCGACCTGTACGGTGGCGTTTTTCGACGACACTAGCCCGAGTTATTGCCGGCACTCGGGGACGAACCTGACCGAGCGAGTCGGGGTCAAACACTGGAAACGAGTCAACGTCACGATGCAGGCAGACGTCACAGGCGGGGCGGGAGCGGAGACGCTGTGCTGGCACAGTGCGGGCGAGCGTATCGTCGAGCAGACGTCGAGCGACTGTGACACCGTGTTCACCGCCGGTCCGAGACCGCCGGGGAGTACCACCGACACCGTCACTGCTCGGCGGGTCGTCACGGTATACGGGACTGACGCGACGATGCGCGTGGAGGTGTGGTGAATGGAGCAGACGACCCGTTCACGGGCGAAGACCGACGACACGACCGACCGACCGGGGGTAGCCGGACGGGCCAGAGGGCAGGTCCACACGCTGGAGGCGGTAGTGGCGGCGATGCTGTTGCTGACGAGCGTCATCTTTGCCCTGCAGATGACGTCGGTGACGCCGCTGTCGGCGAGTACGTCCAGTCAGCACGTCGAAAACCAGCAGCATGCGGTCGCCGAGGGGGTGCTGGCGGGGGCGGCCGACAGCGGGGCGCTCGAACGGGCGGTGCTGTTCTGGAACGCGACGGGCGACCGGTTCCACGATACGACCGACGGGCGGTACTACACGCGTGGACCGCCGGACAACGACTTCGGGGACGCACTGGACCGCGCGTTCGGAAGGCGTGGCATCGCCTACAACGTGTACGTGACTTTCCAGGTGGGCGACGGCAGAACCACCCAGACCCAGCCGATGGTCTACGTGGGCAAGCCCAGCGACAACGCGGTCCGCGCCACCCGGACGGTCGTCGTCTCGAACGACGCCGTCCTCCGGGACTCGGACGGTGACCGGACGGGCACGCGAATCGCGGAGACGTCGTCGTCGTTCTACGCCCCCGACGTGGTCAACGGGAGCGTCTACAACAGTCTGCGCGTGGAGGTGGTCGCGTGGCGCATCTGAGGCCCGGGGACGAACACCCGGACGACGCAGGCGGCCGTGACCGGGCACAGTTACTCCTCCTCGCGGGGTTCGTCCTCGCGGCGATCTTCGTCGCGTTCGCGTTCCTGTTGAACTCGGTCATCTACGCGGAGAACCTGGCGACCCGCGGAGAGAGCACTCGCACGACCCACGCGGTCGCGACGGGCAACGACCTGGCGGCCGGGACGGAAAACGTGATCGGCTACGCGAACGAGCACAACACGACCGACAACTCGACACTGAAGAGCGAACTCAGGTCGGGCATCGCGGATATCGAGCGACTGGCGGGTACACAGCAACTCACAGACGGCGGTGTCTTGCGTGTCGAGTACGTCTCTCATCGGAGCGGGACCTGGGTCGACCAGTCCTACCAGGAGCGCGATTTCAACAGTTCGAACGACTTTCCGGACTGGGAATTGTTCTCTGACAGCGACGGCGCCCGGGCGTTCCGGATCCAGGTGACCGACCCGGACCGGTTACAGAAAATCAACACTTCCGAGGCGGTACAGAACTTCACCGTCGTCGCCTACGACGGGGCGGGCAAAACCTGGGAGATGGCCGTCTACCACGACAACTACGACGCCGACGGCCCTAGCGGGACCAACTACGTCGTCGATGTCACCGACGGGAACGACAACACCGGGACGTGTAGCATCGACGACGACGGGAATCCGTTCTGGATCAACGTCTCCGCGGGGACCTTCGGGGGTACGGAATGTGCTGCCCTTCGGTTCGGGGAGAACATTTCGACTATCCGTCGGGTCGAGTACGAGAACGCCGACAACGTCTACGGTACTTACCGACTGATGGCGGCCAAAGGGCAGGAATCAGTCGATATAGCGTACAACTCGACCGCTGACCCCCCACCGACCACGAGGACCGCCATCTACAACGCGACGGTTCGAGTCACCTACGACTCGGGGGACCTGTACTACGAAACCGAGCGGAAGGCCGAACCCGGAGGGGACGATGCGTAGCATCGCCGGACTGCGGTCGGATCCGCGCGGTCAGTCGGTCGCGCTGGAGTACACGCTGGGTCTGGCCGTCGCTTTTCTCCTGATCACGGGGTTGCTCGTCGCGGGCGGAGACTACATCACCGACCAGCGCGACCGGGCCCAGCAGTCGGAACTGCGGGTCATCGGCCAGCAACTCGCCGCCGACATCGAGGCCGCCGACAGGCTTGCCGTCGCCTCCACCGACGGAGGGGTACGCATCGAGCGGGCGCTCCCCTCGGCGGTGGCTCGGTCGGGCTATACCGTCAACGTGACCGCCGAGGAGAACCCGGAACTCCTGCTGTCGAGCCAGGACGCACCGGTCGAAGTCGAGGTCGACCTGACCAACCAGACTGCGGTCGCACCGACGAAATTCAACGGGGGATTCGTCGTGGTCGAGTATACAGCGGGCGGCGAGATCGAAGTGGAGCGAGGTGACCGCTATGCGTGACCGGCCAGCCCGGCCCGGTATCGAGTTCGGTCGACGCGGCATCAGCGACGTGGTCGGCTACATCCTCGTGTTCAGTCTCGTCGTGTCGGTTGTGGGCATTGTCTCGGTCGCCGGGTTCACGTCGCTGGACGGTGTCCGGAACGCCGAGCAAGTGAACAACGCCGAGCGGGCCTTCGACGTGCTGGCCGACAACATGCGCGACGTCTACGCCAAGGGTGCGCCGAGTCGTGCGACCGAGATCAGTCTCAGCGAGGCCAGCCTCCGGACCACCGGGACCGTCACGATCAACGTCACGGCACGGAACACGACGACCGACGAGAACTTCACCGTCGAGAAGGACGCCCAGCCGCTGGTCTGGTCGGGCAACCGGGACACGAACCTGGTCTACTCGCTCGGTGCGACGATCCGCCAGGAATCGGATAGCGGCGTGGTCCTCGAGACGGGCCCCTCCCGATACGACACCGACCGGGCTGTCGTTCAGATTGTCCAGACCCGGGCCGAGGGTCGCCAGTACGGTGGGTCGACCTACCGGGTTCGAGCGGTCCGACCGAGCGTGAGCACGGTCGTCATGGTGTCCGAGGACGCTGACAAGTACGACAACCTCTGGGTAAACGTCACGTCGCCCCGGGCCGACACCTGGCGGCGACACCTCGAACGCTACCCCGACACCGACTGTTCGGTCGTCACGCTTCCCGGCGACGAGACCGAAACCGCCACATGTAAGTTCTCAGACAGGGACTCGGTCTACGTGACGTTGACCCGAATCGACGTCAGCGTCGGGGGCTGATCCCAAATCAGGAGCCAGTTCTCTCCCGAATCCCGTCCGACCCGGTATCGATGGGAGTTCGTGACCCGTCGTCGACTCGCGTCTCGGCAACTGGCGGGAACCGTTGCCGGCGTCGCTGGGACGGTCAGGAACCGATAGTGACGTTGATCTCGTTATCGGTGACGTGAAGATAGGTGATGTACTCCGGACCGCCGGCCTCGGCGTAGCGCAACTCACCCATGGAGTCCAGTTCGTCGATCCGGGTCGACCCGCCGGGACCGTCAGTGACCGTCAACTCGTAGTTCTGACCCGTCCGGGACATGTAGTGGTTGACAACGTATTCGATAGTGGCGTCGTCGGTTCCCCGCTGGAACGTTCGGTCCCCGTCCTCGGTGTGGTTGTCGTGAACGATCGAACTCGGAGGCAAGTCGTCTTCGATACTGGGTCCGAACCACCATTTGTTCTTCGAACCCGTAACGTCCATATCCCTGTATGTCAGGTTCGTGTTCTCGTTGGTGAAATCGAGATTGGCCTCCAGGTTCGGACAGTCGACGTAGAAGGCCCCATCGGGGTCGTTGGCGTCGATGCTGGTGTTTTGCCACTCGTGGGAGACGTCGTTGGTCGAGTTGTAGTAGTAGACGCTGATACTGACGTCGTTCGAAAAACTCCCGTGTTGACATTTCCCTGGCCTCCCGAAGTCGATGTGGATCTCGAACTTGTCGCCGCCCTGTGTGGTATAAAACGACCAGTGTCCGTTCCGAAACTTGTTGTCGGCCGTGAGAGAGAGGGTGAAATCAGTGAGTGGGTGGCCGGAACCGAGTGCCTCGACGTCCAGATCCCTCCCCTCGTCCGGGACGGTGAACGCGCCGGGCGCCCCACCGAGGGACGCGAGTTCGACTCGGACGGTCTGGTTGTTGTCGTAGGCGGTGACGTTGCCTTCGGTTCGCTCACGGAAGTACGTCGCCCAGCCACGGTAGTAGTCGCTTTTGACCCAGACGGCGACCGACCCGTTCTCGACTGGGTTGAGGTAGTTCTGCGAGCTGCTCGGATACTGCGTCGACACGTCGGGGTAGACCTTCTCGGCCCGGGTGTCGGCGCGTATCCGGGCGGTCACACTCCCCGCCCCGCTCGCGTTCCCGTTGACGCGGATGACAGGCAGGGTCAGCGTCTCCCCGCGGTAGTGAAACTCCGGGGGCGAGATGACCTGGGCGTCGCCCTGTGGGTCTTTCCGCCAGACTCCCCCACCCTGATAGGCCAGTTCGCGCTCACCGTTCTCGTAGACGACCGCCCCCAGGGGCTCCTTGTACAACACCTGGTTGGACCCCGAATCGTCGTAGTTCGTGTGTTTGATCATCAGGTAGCCGTCGGTCGGTCGGGTTTCGAATATCCCGCTGTCCTGGCCGAACGACACGGATTGTGAGCCGGACTCCCCGAGGGCGACCATCGCCGCCCGGGAGTCGAACAGCGTCATCGTGTGCTCGGCCCGCTGGGCCTCCGCAGTGTCCTGTGCATCGCTCAGGGCCATCCCGCCGGTCATGAGGACGACCGTCGCCCCCGCCAGTACCATCGCGAAGACTAACGCGTAACTCAGCGGACCTGCCTGTCCACGGTTCTCGTTCGCCCCCCGGCGATCGGCCGTCTGCTTCATCTGCTCGCGGTTGGACCGCACGGTGCATAAGCCAACTGGGGGGATTATCACCCATGATATTTGAAGGGGCGCCAGGACAGACAGATCGACGTTCGGTCGGGACGAGCGGTGGGAGTAGAAACCGTTTAATGTACGAACGCCGAGATTCGGGTGGGAACGCACGACCGCAAATCTGACTCGTCCCGCGATTGCGGGGCTCCGAGATTGCGGCCGTGTTCGCGCCGAAGAGGCGCATCGCGGCGCCGCCGTCAGGCGGACAGCGGTACGTAGCGTTCCAACCAACACATGGCACGAATGCATACACGCCGTCGTGGCTCCTCCGACTCGGACAAGCCGGCGGCAACGGAACCACCGGAGTGGAGCGACGTAGACGAGGACGCGATCGAAGAGCGAGTCGTCGAACTCGCCGAGGCTGGTCACAGCCCCAGCGAGATCGGCGTCAAACTCCGCGACGAGGGTGTCAACGGGACGCCCGTCCCGGACGTCTCGCTGGCGACCGGCAAGAAGATCACCGAGATCCTCGAAGACAACGACGCCGAACCCGAGCTCCCGGAGGACCGGCGGAACCTCATGGAGCG
>ENA-ORCS01000903-ORCS01000903.1-marine-metagenome-genome-assembly--contig:-NODE-903-length-15274-cov-5.463776_pt1 | contig 15274 bp, 16 predicted proteins | sample MGYA00237781_ERZ508513 | MGnify/ENA primary metagenome ERZ508513 (study PRJEB26184, sample SAMN06268793) | marine metagenome | isolation source: Eden Landing Ponds, San Francisco, CA, USA | place...
ATGATTGATTCAGTCGCCTCATTCTAACTACTACGTGTCAGCAACTGGTCTCTTGAGCCAGAGTGGACAACTAGCGATACTTGTAGTACCCATCCACCTTCAGCGTCGTATAGTGCTTCAGGTAGAAGTCCAACGCGTTGGAGTTCAGAAGTGCGGCGAACGTATCCGTTCGGTCTTTAAACTCGTCTTCGAGTTGAACACCATAGGCGGCTTTGAAATACCACGTTCCAACGTCGTCAAGCATGAAGGTCGCTTCTGCCGCTATTTCAGAGCAGATTAGTTTCGGGTCTTCAAACCGGGTCATACTCTTGGGATAGCCAAATGCGTACCAGTCGTCTCGGCCCTCGAACCGACCACCTTCTCGGCTTTCCAACGTGTCACGATGTTCGTTCAGGTATCCCCAAGTCAGCGGAAGGTTGTCTTCCAAGTAGCCCTCTGCAAGCAAATCGTAGGTCAGCTCGCCGTCGTCGTCGCGCTCGATTGAGTACGGTACGATAGCGTGTTCCCCTGACCAGTCTCCGCGCCATCGATTAATGTCGCGTCCCTGCAACCACGGGCGGAGTATGTCGGTTTCAATTTCATACTCACGGTCTTCACCTTTCGGAACAACTGTCACCGTATCACCGGTATCATCGGCAGAAATCCGATTAGCGTCAACCGGCGTGACGAGGAACACCTTGTTCGCGCTGGTCTGTGTCCCGGCGAACACCGAATCCGTCACGTCGCCTACGGTCGCGTCACTCACTTCTTCCATCTTGTGAACGATGTTCAATTCTTCGGGCGGCATGAGCGACCAATAGCCGTCGTCTAAATCGCCCTGCGGGTAGTCGAATACGTTTATCAAATCATCCTCGTAGCCGGGTTCGCCACGGTGGTCACGGACGGCCTCGATAACGGCTGTGTCAAGGTCACGGTTCGTCGGCGCTTTCGTGTCGGCCTTCACTCGGACACACCGGATTTCATTTTCTTCCCGCGCAGTCTGGTCAGGCTCGTCTTCGAGTATCACGATGGCCGGGTAGTTTTTCGCATCCTCGAACACCCCGGAATCACGAAAGTCATAGACTTCCTCGATACGGCTTTCCCGCAACAGAACCCGTCGAAGTCCCTCTCCGTAGTCCGTGACCATGAACTGATTCGGAGTGATGAACCCGAGCCGTCCGCTTTCATCTGTCAGCCAGTCAAGCCCGCGCTCGTAGAAGGGACAATAAATATCGTAGTTCCCGGTCGTCGCGTCGTACAGCGACTCCATCATTTGCTTCTGGCTGTCGGGAAGGTTCTGAACGCGAACGTAGGGCGGATTCCCAACAACGTAGTCGTACTCCATATAGTTCTTCACGACGAGCGCCAGCACGGTATCCTCGAACATCTTGAACAGCCGCCCGTCGTTGTGTTCCTCTTTCAGATACCGGACATTTTCGAGCATATCGTCTACATAGGGCGTGAAGAACTCTTTAACGCCGGAATAGTCTCGGTCGGTGTAGTTGTTGATGTTCTCTTCGAGGCCGCTCTGGTACGTCCAATCGAAGTCGTCCCCGACTTCCTCGGCAAAGGCCATGTGGTCTTTTACCGTATCCAAGACGCCCTGTAGGGCCGCGAAATACTCTCCGAAGTTGTTGACGCCCGTTTCCAACTGAATAGTATCGAACAGCGGCATACGGACTCGCCGGACGAGGAAACCGTCTTCTGTCTCTGCCGCCTCGTCTTCGTCCACTTCAACCGGAAGCGGAACAGGAATCCGAACGTCCTGTTCATCCTCGGTCATAGCGTCGAAGGTCATTTGCCGAGTGCCGTCGTCACCCAAGTCTGCGCCGGTCAATTCACGCTCGTTCCGAAGCGTATCTGTCCGGTAGATGGGAAGCCGACGAAGTGTGAAGTCGGGACTATTCTGCTTCGCTTCGCGGTAGGCTGGTAGGATAGCGACGACGAAGCGTATCTGTGCCATGAGAACGGCGAATGGATGAATGTCGAGTCCGACGATTCGGGGGCGCGTACAGAGGTCGCGCAGGTGGTCTTCCCAATCCGGGTCTTCCTCGTAACGTTCCACGTCTTGGATGTACCGCTCCACGGCTTCGACAAGGAACGTCCCCGACCCACAGGACGGGTCAATCAGCCGTTCGTTGGAGACACCGCGTTCGTACCCCACACCGTCCATGATGTAATCAACGACCGGCTGTGGTGTGTAGAACTCGCCTAACGCTTTCCGCGTTTCCGGGTCGAAGTAGCGCTGATAGAGGTCGCCCAAGAGGTCGCCCTCTACGTCCCCGAAGTCGAACCGAAGGACGTTGAAGAACACTTCCGCGACGGCACGGCTGAATCGGTTTCGGGTTGCTTCGCTGATTCGTTCCACATCACCCGTTCCCCGTGCGACCGCCTCGAACTGGTTCGCACCCGTGCTGTGGCCCCGCGACAACTGTTCGACGTAGCCGTCCGTCCACCAGACGAAAATGTCGTCCTGAAACAGCCCCTCGACCAACTGCTGTTGCATATCGTCAATCAGGTTGTCCGCCGCCACCGGGAACGCGTCGAGATTGATGGAGTCCCCGAAGCCCTGTAGTCCCCGGAAGTAGTCGTCCATGCCGTCGTAGCCGGTTCCGGCGAAGAAGTCGTGGTCTTCGGTCGCTTTAGCGAGAAGGAGACGGGCCAGCAGAGCGTGGCCGCTTTCGAGGCAGAACATGAAGTCTCGTAGCGACTGCTTCCCGTTGATGAACGGCTCCCACGAGTTCGGTACCTCGTCCGGCTCGTCGGCGTAGGTGGCTTCCCAAAAGTCGTAAGCCCCCTTCACGAACTTCGCTTCCCGGTCGTCGCGGAGTTCTTCGAGCAAGTCCATCATGCCGGTCACGAGGTCGGCAAACGGACTGCCGTCTTCGAGCCGGAAGGTGTCGAAGAAGTGTTCCTGACCGAGTTCGGCTTGACTGTCGAGCGGGATGGGGTCGAGTTCTTCGAGGAACTGATTTACGTCGTCGGGGTTGGTCAAGTCGAACTCGCGCTTTTGGAGAGCGCTTACGAGGTCGCGGGCCTCGCTCTCGGTCGCGGCGTCCATCGACAGCACCATCAGGGGACGGTCATCGTCTCGCCGGTAGAGCCGCAACTGTTCTCCGTTGGTCAGGACGCCGTACTCGGCCCGAAGGAACTCCATGTACCCGAACAACTGGCCTTCGTTCGGTGCGAGGTCACGTCCGGTCGTCTTGAACTCGTAGACCGCCGTGACAGCCTCGTTCGAGTCGAGTGTGATGTAATCGGGCCGACGGTCGTCGGGAAGCGTGAACTCGCTTCGTAGGTCGGTGCCTGTGCCTTCGTAATCGAGCGCGTCGTAGAACCCCTGTTCGAGAAACAGGTTCTCTACGTCACGCTCGCTCATGTCCTCGTCCGTCAGTTCCGCAATCATTTGAAGAGATTCAAGCAAAGAAGCGGAATCAGGCATACAACAGCCGACACAGTGAACTGTCAAAAAAGGTCATGTCGTCAACCTGCGCGGTGCCTTACGCCATGCTTCGGTCAACAGTCTTGACACCGACCAGCCGACCACGCCAGTACACGGCCTCGACAATCACTTCGTCGGCACCGTCGGTCGGCAGTCCGATAGTACGACTTCCACAGTCGCACATCACACGCCGGACGACCCATCCGTCGGCGTCGTAGTATGTGGCGTAGACGACGGCTGTGTCACCCGTCCGAATCCGACGGTTACACCGGTCGCAGATGTTGCCCACCTGTACGCCGTTCAGTGCCGCCGCCGGAGACGGTCGGGTCATTCGCCCTCACCCGGCAGGTCACGGCGACCTTCGAGGTAGCACCGGAAGCACGGCATATCGTGGTCGTCGCACCAGCACCCGTCTTCGTCGGTGTCCTTGGTAGCGAACTCCGCGAGGGTGACACCACCATCGGTCGCGGCGACCTTCGGCGTCTCTTCGACGTGCTGACCGAGTTGGGCGTCTACCTCGTTGGCGTCAACCCACGCGGGAACAACGCGCTCGCCAGTGGCGAAGGCGACACGACGGATGTGTTTACATCGGACTTCCCGGTACTCATGGTCGGGACACGTTCAGCGTCCCTCACGAGCGTCCACACGGTACTCTCCGTTCTCGTTCTGTCCGACGACAGTGTAAATGTCGCCGCCTTCAGGGAGAACGGCCATATACTCGGTGAGCGCCCGCACGTCGCGCTCTTCGAGGTCGTTACTCTCATGCCTCTCGGCGGTCGTAGTTTGCATTGGTCTTCACTCCCGAAGACCCACTGCCTGCCTGTCTTCAGCAGGCGGGCTTTTACCGAAATCGCCCCACAGAGACAGTGCGTCTACTATATACTACGTTCTATAATCTTATTATTCTTGGGTATTAATAAGACATTCAAGATTACCTTGATGAATTAGAGCGCATTCACACAGCCGCACAGAGCCGTAGAGCGCACGCCAGAAACGACGCCCCAATCTACTCGGTTGCGGCTCGACTACGCTCACGCGCCACTCTCGCCGTCTCTCGGCCCACGCATAGTACACCGACACGCGAATCGGTCGAAAACTGTACGCTGAAGCCTCAATACCCACAGACCCATTCCCAAATGAGGGAAGGACTGAAAGGGCCTCGGTACGTACAATGTAATGAAACGCCCGACGGCGAAGGGTGCGTTCGTGAGCCGGTTCAAATCTCCCCGCGATTCGCGGGGGCGTACCTGCCGAAATCCGGCGCTACACGGTCAATGCGCAACGAACCGCAAAATCATGCCGCCTCCCGGACATATACCAAGAGTTCAAATGCCCACCCGTTCTAAATTAGAGTATGCCGAAGCTGCCAGACAAGATCGAAACACTCCACACGCGGATTAAGGATTCGGAGACTCTGTCATCAGAGGAGAAAGACGCCCTTCTCAAGTTCTCCTCAGAACTCGGGGTCCACAATTACTCTGAGGGTCGGTGGACAAAGCTTCTCCAACACTGTACGATGATGGCTGGGGATTCGTCCAAATATTCGCCAGATGAACTACCAGAGCCAGATTTAGTAGACATCATCGGAGAGTCAAAGAAAGAGAAAGACGCCGCAAAGAAATACGTCAGTTGGATCAACGCAAACTATGATAGCGAAGAATCGAAACGTGACCATCGGGTCGCGCTTCGAGTGTTTGGTGGGCACATAACAGAAGGTGATTATGAGGACGAGAAACCATCAAGTATCGAGTGGATCTCGGCCGACCTCCCCAGAGACTACAACCCAAAACCAGACCCGACGAAGATGTGGTGGTGGGACGAGCACATCGTTCCTGTCCTAGATAACGCCAAACACGCACGCAACAAGGCAGCAGTCGCCGTCAGCTGGGATGCTGGTACGCGATCCGAGGAGTTCCGTGAACTAACTGTTGGTGACGTTAGTGATCACAAGTACGGGATGGAAATCACCGTTGATGGAAAGCGGGGTCGCCGCTCGATTGTACTAATCACATCAGTCCCATACCTCAAACGCTGGTTAGAGGTTCACCCTCGGGGTAACGACCCTGATGCACCGCTTTGGTCGGACTTAGACACTGGGCGGGACGTGAGCTACAACATGAAGTTGAAAATGCTCCGAGCACCCGTCAAACGAGCAGTCGATAATGGTGATCTCAGAAAGCCGTCGAAGATAGAATTCACGCGGATGCGGAAATCTTCCGCAAGTTACCTCGCACGAAAGAACGTGTCACAGAATCATATAGAAAAGCACCATGGGTGGGTCGAAAATAGCGACGAGGCCCGACGATACATCAACGTGTTCCGAGAGGATACTGCACGAGAAGTTGCCCGAGCCCACGGAGCAGACGTTTCGGAGGATGAGATTGAGGACATCGGGCCGGTGGAGTGTCCGCGCTGTCAACGCGATACGCCCAGGGGAGAGGCCCAATGTATGTGGTGTGGGCAGGCTCTGGGTCCGAAGGGTGTCGAGCGGCTCGAAGAACGGGAAGAACGACTCTTCGACTCCGCGTTGGAAGCTGATGGCGACATGAAAGAGCGAGTCAAGAGCATCCAAAGCGAGATCGAGGAACTCCGCTCATTGGGGCTTGAAATATAGAACATACACTTCCGGTAAAGCCCCAAGATAGAGTTAGATTCGGTCTTGTTCTCTGATATCATTTTTCAGTTATAACTAGTCCCCTGTTCGTTTTCGATTTGTATCCTCTCACAACCGAACCAATTCAGTCAACTCAGATTCGCTGTACAGCAGCGGGATGATATCTCATTGACTTTCGGCGGTTGGTAGACTCAACCAAATCCACCGGACAGAACTCCCCCTTGTGATTTCGGAGGGGTCACAAGCCACTCAACACAGATAGTGATAAAAACGACATATGGAATTGATACATGGCAAGGGCTACGATCCGTAATCGGCATCGAAGTTTTGTCAATAGAGTATACACCTTCTATTATGGACGAGGAAGAGTTCCGGCGCTACTTCACTAGTCTCGATCAGTTAGATCGGATGTTCAGCCATCCAATCGATGATCACGCCGAAGATGAAGAAGACAAGCCACCAGAGCAGGTGGATGATGCTGAACTCGATGCAGAACTTACTAACTTAGAAGCGGAACTGCGAGAAGATCTCAGTCGGTAAGTTCAGTTCACAGTTGAGCAGAGCCGTCAAGCGCGGGCAGCCCAGTAACCCTATCACTACGATACGGCGGGACAACCCCCTACCACGCTGCAGACGCACGCCACCGACGTCCCAGCGGACGCCCAACCACGTGATGAAAACTTGGACTATTCGACGGTCTGAAGCGCCCGAATTCGGCCACCTCTCCCCTCAGAGGTCGATTCGTTCCTAAGTACTATTGACGTAGTATTCCAGAGACTGAATGGTCGCTTCATCACCGGTGGGCCATCTCCCGTTTTTGCGGACACCAAACCCTGCTCTCTGAGAAATTCGAGGAGGGTTTGTCCGTACAATTCTTTGGACCTGTTGTTCAGTCCTTCCGCAGAGTACCGGGTATTCGCGGTGATGTATTCCCAGGATGGTTCGTGGTCGCGCGGCAGTCCATCCAGTTGAAATTGCTCGTGGAGAATCGCTGGTAACTGTTCTTCGAGTGTTTTCTGGTCGGCACGTCACCTCACTCTGAGTCGTCACCTCGTGTTCGATCTAATTCTTCTAAGATGCGTTCGGCGTCGTAGGCGAACGGGAGATCGCTCGCTGCGATTGCCTCCAAATCATCTCGTAGGTCCTCTGCCGTGTCGATGGCCGACTGGTATGAGTCAGAAGCTTCAGAACTCATGTTGACTCTGTTCACCTCTGTTCGGTCGATTGTTGATCAAATGCATAGTAGTTCTAATTTTGAGTAAGTAGTGGTTTGATTCACTGTAAGTTAAAACCTTGGAGCCCGAAGAGGAGGATAACAACATGCCGAACGACACCTCAAACACCTCTGATGACGAAACAGAGACTGTCGGGAATTTAGAGAAAACCAGCAACTCGGGCTCTGAATACCCTGATAAGAACAGTAAATCCGTAGACGCTACTGAAGATACAAAACCGGATGATGAACCGGAAACCGAGATTGATCATCAGAAGGTCAGAGACTTCTTCCAGAAGAAAGGCGCAGTAGAAATCCTCGCTCAGCTCGCTGATGGGCCCAAGCGATTCAGCGAAATCGATGATGCACTCGTGGTGAGTCACGGCACGGTTGCAAGTCGGCTCACCGAAGGTGCCAAAACTGGACTCTGGAAAGAGTATTTCCAATATCCAGATGATGGCGGGAAAATCAAGCTATACCAACTCAACCCTGAAGCTGAAGACCTCGCTGAGATCGCTCAACACAACAATATCGCTGAGACAACGGAACGCAAACGACAGGCCACCGAACAACACGCCGATGCTGTCTCGAACTTCCAAGACGAGATCAAAACAGACGACTCTGAAACGTGAGCACCACAATCAACACTCAAGTGGCTGTATATTTTGCTCTTGATGGATTCTGTATACTTTAGAGATGATTCCGACGTGGAGGACACTACGTTCGGTTGTTTTTACCCAATATTGAAAAATAAGACACATTATAATTTGTCGCCGACGTGAATTCTTCTCGGTCTGTGGGGGATATCGACAGACAGCGACACTCATTCTATGGGGCCATATTATAGAACCCAAGAGGCGACTTATTTTGCTCTTAGCAACTGTTGCGGCATCTGAATACGGGGGCAATCACTTATCACGCACCACAAGTTATGATAATCTATATTTGGTGTACGACGGCCCTCCAATCAAGCATACTGATGACTCAGCTCCTGTGCAGGCACCAGACGATGGCACCTACACAGCGCCGACTGCCTATGCACCGTTTCCAGAGAAGGATGGCGTTGATTCGGATAGACGGAAGTATGGACCGATAGAACGCCGTGGGATTGACATCCAAGTCTCTTCGCCCGTTGATGACGTTGAGACGTTATTCCGTCGGACACACCTCACTGCGCAGTTTCATGCCGAGAATCGTGATTTCTGGAAGGATATATCAGAGTATGAGAACGATGGTGGGAAGCTCTATGATGAGGTTGTTCTGAATCTCTGTGACGAGAAACTGGCACTTGAGGGGATTAATACGGCGGAACTTGATATCCCCGAGCGCCGGCTGAAAGCGCTCTTTCTGCGATTGGCGCGCGGGCAAAATGGGACGGAACTGCATGCGTACTTATCTGGTCCCGATCCTGTCGATTCTGTCGTTCATACACTGCTCGGGTACGAAGGGCCGGATGATATCCCCTCGTACAACGTCTTACAGCGTGAGTTCCGCGAGCTTAGCGAAGGCAACGATATAGATCTGGATGCCTTCAAAGATGCGGTTACCAGGACTGTGTATGCTGTCTTTCGAGCGGGAGTCGTTCCACCGGACGCAATCAAGGAATCGTACAGTTTTGATGCTGTTGCGCCGCCACTAAATGAGAAGTCAGTCTCACGTGAGACGAAAAAAGAAGAACTACGAAATTGGGTGCGTCTCTTGCTGGATCACACCACCGACCCGCTAACGTTCGGCCGCACTACCGAGAAGGTTAATCACGATATGCGGGCGTTTATCGGTGCCCTCGCTACATCGGCACTATTTGACTGTGGCTTAGAAGAAATGAAAGATGTCTGTGATTGGGACTATCCCCGAGAGAATATCCCATCCGGCGGCTGGCTACACAACTACGTCCCTGAACGAGTACCGGCCGAGTATGACTTACGCGACTTTACTCCTGACGCAGATCCCGCTTCGATACCATCCATCGATGCACAATTCGATGCGGTACATACCCGGACGCTGGCCCTAGCGAAGGAGTTTGGATTTTGGTCACGGTCAGATCCGCTCAATATTGGCGCTGATATGTTCCGCATCGATTGGACAGGAGACTCTCTTGAAGCCACAATCGGTCGTCCACCGAAAGCTGACAACGACGCCGTTACTGAGCAGTGGACCTTTCTCGTCGCCGGTGGCATTGACACAGAGAGCCGATTTGTCCTCGGCGGTCGTTTGGTAGCGACACTATATGACTATCCGACGGCTCTTGCTGAGATTCTATCGAATACCTTCGACACCGTCGATATCGACTCTATTTTCATCGACAGCGAAATCATCGGGGGCGAACTGATCGAGACAGTCCGACGCTTCGCGGGCGACGATTGGGTCATCAGTGCGCCGGACCACACGATTATCAAAGGTTTGAGACGGTTGACGCCAAGCAACTGCATCGGATTCGCTCAGGACGTGAAGTGGAACGTAGAGCCCAAGCCAAATGTGGTCACATATCCATACAACAGTGATGATCCGGACCTCGTCGAGATCGACCCTGAGAAGGTATTAACAGAAGAGATACAACATGAAGAAGACGGCGAAAAGGTTCGCGTTCCACTTGCGACCGGAGATGAGGGGGATACCAGGGTTCAGGGTCCACTAGTTCCTGACGATGCAATACCGATGCTTACTGAAGCGTTTTCGGACCTAGCTGCACAGGACGGGGTTGGCATCAATAAACATGCCACGCATGCGACGTATCTTACGGACCGCTCCCTACGGTATCGCTCAGGGGCTGGCGTTCGAGATGAGTATATCCAGCGGTGGGCCATCGAACCGACTATCGGCCAGATTGTCCATAATTTTATGCCACACATCAAGGGCAAAGATCCCAAACAGCGTCTGTACGGCATGCACATCGCTATTCTGTTTTACAATTGGCACACGATGATCAATCGGTGCCTCTCACCACGCGGGCTTCGGCTTGATGTCACCGATACCCAACTCCTTCAAGCAATTCGGGACGTAGCGTTTGATCCAGTGGACTACGATGCCTTCTGGTCAGAATAGGATGCGACAAGCCGAGAGTGGCGTACCAGAATAAGCCACTAACCTCATCTTACACGTCGAATCAACCATGAGATTCCGATACTCAGTACATCACAAAGCCGGTTAGTTAGAACGTCTGCTTGCTGATGGTGTGTTCAAGACCAAGCAAGCAGACAGTGAAATCCACGAAGACCAGCTCCTTAACTTTCTCGTCAACACGCTCAGCGATGAAATTGATCTTGACCTCGGCGCTACTGCTGAAATCGAAGCTGAGGACATCTACGAGGTCCTCGTCGGCGCATGCGCCGACGGGACATCGGTCTCTACGCTGTGCAACTCCAGTGAAGACTCCCCATCGGCGAACACGATTCTCTATCATCTACGGACGAAGTTCGAGCCGGAACGGCTCGAACGCGTCGCTAACACGCTTCTTCGCCGAGACATCGTCGAACTGCTCCCCGAGCAGGTGGAGGTCTGCGCAGACCTCCACCTGCGGCCCTACTACGGTGATGAAGACGACACGGAGAACCTCTATCACTCGGAAGCCAAGCGTGGAACCACCGCATTCCACGCCTACGCCACACTCTACGCGCGTGTGAAGAACAAACGCTACACGCTGGCGGTGCGCCGTCTCGAAGACGGCGACACCGCCAGCAGTGTCCTCGCTGAGTTCCTCGGTGTCCTCGACGGCCTTGACACCGACGTCAAGGCCGTCTATCTTGATCGCGGATTCTACGACAGCAAGTGTCTCACGCTGTTACAGACGCACAACTACGCCTACGTTGTCCCGATCATCCGGTGGGGTGAAGCGATTCAGCAGGAACTCTCGGAAGGGTGGAGTCGCGTCATCCAACACGATCTGACAGGGAAATTCGACGGTCACAGCTGGACCGTCGAGTTTCCCGTCTACATCGACTGCACGTACCTGAACGGGAAATATGATGAGCACGGCGTGGCGCGTCACGGCTACGCCGCTGACGCGCCGTTCATTGAGAGTCCACGCGACGCTCGATACCATTACTCGAAACGGTTCGGTATTGAGTCGAGCTATCGCTTGTCTGAGCAAGCGATAGCGACGACAACGACGCGAGACTCCACGGTGAGACTGCTGTACGTCGTGGTGAGTCTGCTGTTGCAGAACACGTGGCGGTATCTGCACTACGAATACGTGGCGACGCCGCGCCGAGGCGGGCGTCGCCTCTGGTGGTGGCCGTACAAGGAGTTCGTGAATATGGTTCGACGGGCAGCGTGGACGGCCCTCGCGGTGCGTCGGGCCGTCCCCGCGAACCGGCCACCAGACGACCGGTTCCACCGGTAGTCACCCACCGAGTACGGCGTCTCCGCAAGTGGCAACGCTGTCGCGTCGGCGGCTGAGCGCCGCCGACAGCGACAGCTCCGCCTTCGATCAGCGTTGCTCAACCGTGATCGACGACTCACCACAACAGAACAGATGGCTCAAGTCGGATTAGCCGGCGATGCTTTGTGAGGTACTGAAATTCGTAGTACCCTCCTTGATACCGTATATAATCGTAGTTGTAGAGTGTGCCTACACTTGCGCCTTCTTGAAGTTGAGCTTGGCTTTCGTCGGTCTCAAGAGCCGTCTGAAACGCATTCTGAATGCCGGATGGCAAGTCTTGGTATGCGATGACTGAGGCGTTTTCGGGAACGCTGTCTTGTGGTTCTCCATCTTCAAGTTCAAGCAACGTGCCGGACCAAGGTTCTGCCGCTGGCGCTACAATAATGAGACTAACTCCTATCAGAAAGAGCGCGAGCTGGCCGGCTGTGGCTCGGTCTATTTGTGCGAAATATTCTTTCAATGGCACATCAGGTCGACTTAGGAGCACGACAATAAGTCTCTTGGCGAGTATTCCTCTGTAACGCAATCGTGGGTTACGGAATGATGCAGTAACCGGAGTACGCAGTACCGAGAGGATGAAACAAACGAAGTCTCCACGATACAGGGAACCGGTTAGGCAGAGACCACTCTCATCTGATCCAGTTCGGTCTCCGTTGGGCACTTCCGCTGCCGACCGCACTCCTTTCATTTGTAATTGTGAATTCGTCGATTCGCGAGTGACCCGAGGCCCACAAAGAATTTATTTTTAATATGTGAATTTGTTGTGTGACCAACCACTCTCGTCGCGGCCTGCTACGCTTCGGCATGGCCGCAGCAGGTGGCGCAAGCACTCTTCTAGCCGGATGCTCAATAGGTAGGAACAGCGTTGACGTCGAGGTGCGAAACGAAGACACTCAACCGCATACAGTAGAGATTGCCGTCGTTTCAAGCGAAGGGGAAACACTCTTTGAGAAAAATCCGCGCATCGAACCCGATAGCGAGGCCTTTTACGAGAATTCCCTCCCCCAAAATGACCGAGATAATCGAAGTTTGGTTCGTAATCCGGTCTTCAAGTGAATTATCAGAGGGAACGACCGCTCCCTGAATCAGTCGATATGGAGGGAAGACGTATTGGCATGTACAGAGGTGGCCGGTATCACATCGTGAAAGAAGGAAACAAAGACTTCCCATAAGGCACTTAATGCGATACCACCTGTAACTTAACGTGAATAAGCAAGCCCTCGTGTTATCCAGCGTAGGTCTTGTACTTTTGTGTGTCTCTATTGCTATGGGAGGTCTTTCTACAGGTTATGGAAAAGGGACACTCCCGATATTACTCCGAATCGGGGTTGGATACACCGTACTCGGCGTTCTGACCGCTCTTTTGCAGCCAATCTCCGCACGGGAAGGATATTTGAATGCGTTGGGGACAGTAATTGTTCTCTTCGTCGTCGGTGTTGGTGTCATGTACTATGATTTGGGGATACAACCGCCCGAATATGGCACTCCACTGACGATACCTCTATTGGTGGGGAATCAAATTCAATTATCCCTCATCATGCTTCCAATTCCAGCAGGCTATATCTCAGGGATACTCATTAGTGAAGAAAAACGCACGATGTCAATGCTCCTCCTTTCGAGCGCAATTGTGGTAGGCGCGCTTGGAGGTACAAAAGTCGCGTTAGCACAAGGGTCTGCACCCGGATTCACCACCGTGTATTTCTTCGTATCTACGCTTGCTGTAGGGATATTTTCGCTACTCCCACTAAGTGTGATGTCGCGGTTTGACCCGAACAGCACAGTCTATGAATGAGACAGTTAAGCCACCAGTCTGAATATTTGATTACAGATTGAACCAGTAGATTCGAACACCTACTGAGCGGCTGTTTCAGACCAAATCTAGTGATGAGAATCCACTTTGCGATGGTGTGGCTCTGTTGAAATCCTATTCTTCAGACAGATATGCACCTGAAACAGCCGATCGATGGGAACTTCGAATTCAGCAGTAGGCCATACTAACAGGACCTAGCGGCTGGCCATCATCCAAGTGTACTATCCCTTGCTTCACTACACCGAATCCTGTCTGAAACTGCTGTAATTGTAACGAACCCCGTGTCAATACACTACTGACTAGAGTGCGAAATATGTACCCTGTACTGAGCGATTGGAGTAAAAACTATCAGCTGCTGAGGATTTCAACAAAGCCTATTCTACGGAATCGACTTCGAAGCTTCGGGACAGGGAGTACTGACCCTGTTGGTGTAGATCTCAGCAATCCGCTCTATGCAGGTGTCAATCTCCAACCGCCACATATACCCGAAATAAATCTCCTCTATATCGTACAGCATCGTACTCTATCCAGACACTAGTATCTACATCGTCGTCAACTTCAACCAATCCATCTTCATTTAGTGCATCCAGAAATGCAGATTGTTGAGCAGCAGTAAGATTATCATACGAAATAAGATGTCCATCAAAATTAGATCCGTTTACTGGTTCCACGGAGATGGCTTCATGGTTTTCTGTGCTAAGCCGCTGTGAAACTATATATGCACCGGACGTAACCACAATCGCAATAACAAAAATCGCAATCAGAATCGTTGAACGTTTACTCATATTCATAATTCAACGATGAGTTTACTACGTCCGATCCGTAGCGCACGGTCACACCGACCCAAAGATATCATATCAGTAAAATATTATGCGTATGTAAATTCTTTCTGGGTTCGGTGATTCCCGCCCTTCTTGGGGCGATAACCGGCTGGAGTGTCTCACTTAGTGGATGTGGATGCCAGTCTGAGACTACTTTGACCTCGGAACCCTCTTCGTCGTTCGGACGTATGAGGGTGCCCATCTCTACCAGGAGGATTCCCGTAGTGAGATCCATAATTTAACCAGACACCCTCTATTATGTCTGAAGAAGAGGATTTCAATAGAGCCAATCCCAGTAAGGTCTCTGTTCGGAACAACTAGTCGTTGAAAGATGTATCTTCTGAATGGCTGTATTATCAGATTCTAATTCGCTCTGCCTTATATATCCACAATCTCCTATGCAGGAGTAATTAGCTTTCAAAGAAATTAACGACAGTCACTGTCCCGTTCTCTTCAACACGGAGTTCGTACCCCTCATAGTCTTGGACTGATTTGTTCCACTGGACAGTCCCGTTAGTATGGATAACAATTCGATAGTCAGTGGCCGCTTCTAAATATTGCCCAATATCTACCCTCTTCTTTGACGTATATGTTTTATTAAGCACTAAATCTTGGCTTTCTAGCTCTTTAACACGAATATTTACTCTATCTTCGGTCTGAATATTGACTTTGAAAAAGGCCTTAATTGACTCTGTTGTGGCTGGTTCCGTGGTCTCTGTTACTGTATCCGTGGGACTAGCATTCTGATCGGTGAAACTTGTACAACCAGATGTGATGACTAATACACAGACAATCAGGTATCTGAATTTCATTGTTGTCATTCTATTTTCTTGTGATGTATCCCTTTTGTAGTGAGTGAAAGCGGGAGGAGACACATCAATTGCCGAAAAATTCAACAGAGCCAGCTATTACTGAACGGGTCGCTGGTGCTTTAACCATGATGAGGGTGTCATAGAACTCTTGTCACACCGTGATGATCGTGCTTCCCGGATTGTCTCCGCGTTCATAGTTGGTGAT
>ENA-ORCS01000904-ORCS01000904.1-marine-metagenome-genome-assembly--contig:-NODE-904-length-15253-cov-3.034660_pt1 | contig 15253 bp, 16 predicted proteins | sample MGYA00237781_ERZ508513 | MGnify/ENA primary metagenome ERZ508513 (study PRJEB26184, sample SAMN06268793) | marine metagenome | isolation source: Eden Landing Ponds, San Francisco, CA, USA | place...
TCCGAGAGAGTTCCTATCGATCCTCCAGAATCACTGATCAGCCAGTAGAGCCGTGCTAACTATTCTGCACGCCCGCCGTGGGCGTGGAATATCCTGCCGGGAGAAACACTGTCGGCTGGGTAACGGAGCGTACGCGATTCACTCCCGCCCTGTTCGGTCCTCGGTTCCGACTAAACGTCGGAACACTCGTCCCTCACGGGAAGGGCGGGATTCTCTCGCTGAATCAAGATAGCCGTTGGAAACGAACACCTGTAGGGCGTCGTCAGGGGACGCGCCCATCGTATCCAGTGCGTACTCCATAAAGATCGTCGGCTCCGTATAGGTGTAGGCCATCCCGTCGACATCACCGGCTTCGACCTGTGCTGCCAGTTCTGCGGGCGAGCGCTCGTACTCGGTGACACCCTCGTACTCGATAGCAATGCGGTAGTTCTGACAGAAGTCACACTGCAGGTTACAGCCCTTTGTGGCAACCGAGAGCACGCTGGCTCCGGGCGCGACGTGAAAGAGGGGCTTTTTCTCGATCGGGTCGATCGACGTCGAAACGGCCTGCCCGTAGGTCGTCAGATACAGGAGGCCGTCGCTATTTTTGCGGACGCCACAGACGCCGCGTTCGCCCTCGGGAATCACGCAGGTCCGCGGACAGACCAGACACCGGACAGCCTCGTCTTCGACCGCCTCGTAGTGTTCCGTCTCTCGGGGCGGTGGTGTGTCCGTGGTCATACTCGACTCGCCAAAGGCTACGTGGGCGAGCATGATGAACGGTTCCCGCGATCCCACGAATTAAAATCTCCGGGCAGCCCTACAGCTTCGAGATCTCGCGCGCTTCTTCGGCGGATTCTTTGACTGACTCGACGGTCGCTTTCGGGCTAGTCGCGCTGGCCGCGGCGTTGAGCGCGCCCTCTACGACCGGTGCGTCGGCGATGACGACCGCCTCGCTTTCGACCATCTCAATTGCCGTCTCGGCGTTCATCACCGCGCTGCCGAGATCGACCAGTACGATGACGCCGTCAGTCGCCGCCAGCAACTCCGAAAGCGCCACCTGGATGTCGTCTATCGAGGTCCCGATTCCGCCGTCCGGATCGCCGCCGACCGCGGCGATCGTCTCCTCGTCGCCCCCCATTTCCATAGCGATTTCCCTGATCCCGGCGGCGGCCTGTTCGCTATGGGAGACAATCAGCAGTCCGATCATCTCACTCCTCCTCGGGTTCTTCGTCCGGAATCGTCGGTGACATGGCGTCGACGTCGGTGTCTCCTTCGAGGTATTGCTCGGCGGTCCCCAAGATTTCCTCAAGCATAAACAGCGTGCTGGTCGCACCGGGGTCACGGTGGCCCGTCGAGCGCCAGCCGAGGAACGACGCTCGGCCCTTACTCGCCCTGATGGGCACGGTGAACTCGACGCCACGTTCGGCCGCATCGACAGCCTTCGCAAATGCCTCCAGGGGCGGCAGGTCGTCCTGTTCGATTGATTTCTTGTACGTGTGAACCGCCGGCGTGATCGCGTCGACCATCGTCTTGTCACCGACGCGAGCGTCCCCACGATCCTGCAACTTTTCGAGGAACGCCTCGGCAAACGCGACTGAGGATTCGGCTGTAATCCCGTCTTCGAGTTCCGTGCTGGCGGTCATGGTCGAACCACCGTATAGCGGCCCCGCCGCGCCGCCGACCTCCGAGACGAGCGTCATCCCGACCGTCTTGACGATTTCCTGAACGTCGGCGTCGTCGTCCATCTCCTCGAGTTTTTCCATCACAGCCTTGAACCCGCGGTTCAGATTCGCCCCGTGGTCGGCGTCTCCGATCGCGGAGTCAAGATCTGTGAGATGCGTTTTTTCCTCGTCGACCCGATCCGCGATGTTCTCGATCGCTTCGAGCAGCGCCTCTCGCTGTGTGGTCTCGTCACCCATAGGTGGTAAATACATCCACTGCGTGTAAACTGTTCCGGCAATATATCGAAATTAATACCATAATGTTTGACCGTTCTAAAAATCCATAATGGACGATATGGTAAGATTGTCAGAAGCCGAACAAGTTCGGGGAGAAATACGTCCGGACAGCGCTCATCGATACACTTGTACCGAGGACATATGGCCGACAAAACAATCCCAATGCGGTGGCGAGACCGAGCTAGCCGCGCGTGTCCTCGACACGGGTGATTACGTATGAGTATGTACTGCGATCAGTGTCAAGAGACGATTCGTAACGAGGCGTGTACGGATACCGGAGTCTGCGGGAAGGACGCCCAAACGTCGAACATCCAGGACCTGTTCGTCTGGGAACTGAAAGGACTCGCGTATCTCGCCGAGGAGGCGCGCACGGAGGGGATCGTCGACAAGGACCTCCGCGTGTTCATCGCCGAGGGCCTGTTCTCGACGATCACGAACGTCAACTTCGACCCCGAGTGGTTCGAAGAGCAGATCCGTGAGGGGTTCGAACGCCGTCGGGACCTCCGCGAGCGCTACGAAAGTAAGGTCGGGCCAATCGACGAGAGTACGCTCCCAGAAGCATCGACCTGGCAAGCAGCAGAGAGTGCGGCCTTCTACGAGAAAGCCCCCGAAGTCGGCGTCCAGACGACCGACAACGAGGACGTCCAATCCCTCAGGGAACTGCTCACCTACGGGATCAAAGGTATCGCTTCCTACGCCGATCACGCCTACGTACTAGGCGAGGAGAAAGACGAGGTGTTCGCGTTCGTCCAGCGCGGGCTCGCCGCGACACTTGACGACGAGTTGAGCGTCGACGATCTGATTGGCCTGGTACTCGAAGCCGGCGAAATCGGGACCGAAGTGATGGCGACGCTGGACGAGGCACACACCAGTACGTACGGCCACCCCGAGCCGACCGAGGTCGACATCGGGGTGCGGGACCGACCGGCGATCCTGGTCAGCGGCCACGATCTCAAGGACCTCGAAGAGCTTCTCGAACAGACCGAGGGAGAAGGTGTCGACGTCTACACCCACGGTGAGATGCTCCCGGCACATGCCTATCCTGCTTTCGAGGAGTACGACCACTTCGTCGGCAACTACGGCAACGCCTGGTGGCAACAACACGAGGAGTTCGAGGCGTTCAACGGCCCCGTGCTGATGACGACGAACTGTCTGGTCCCGCCAAACGACTCCTACGCCGGCCGAACCTACACGACCGGCGTCGTCCGCTTCCCTGGGCTTCCCCATGTCGAAGACCGCGAGGATGGCGGCCAGAAGGACTTCTCAGCGCTCATTGAACACGCCAAGGAGACTGAGCCACCCGAGGAGATTGAGACCGGGACGGTGGCAAACGGGTTCGCACACAACGCCGTACTTGACCGGGCCGACGATATCATCGAGGCCATCCAGGCCGGCGATATCCGCGGGTTCGTCGTTATGGGCGGCTGTGACGGCCGCCATCCCGAGCGAGAGTACTACACCGAGATGGCCAAGTCTCTGCCCGACGACGTGATCATTCTAACGGCCGGCTGTGCGAAGTACCGGTACAACAAGCTCGATCTGGGCGATATTGGCGGGATTCCGCGCGTGCTCGACGCCGGGCAGTGCAACGACTCGTACTCACTGTTGAAGATCGCGATGGAACTACAGGAGGCACTGGGTGTCGAAGACATCAACGACCTGCCGATCGCCTACGACATCGCGTGGTACGAGCAAAAGGCCGTAACGGTGCTTCTGGCGCTACTTAGCCAGGGCGTCGAAGGGATCCGACTCGGCCCGACATTGCCCGGGTTCCTCTCTGAGAACGTCGTCGACGTGCTCGTCGAGGAGTTCGATATCAAACCGGTCAACTCAGTCGAGGCCGACCGCGCGGCCATCATCGAGGAACTCGAATCCAGCCCGCTCGTCGCCCCCTCGATGTAACGGCCCCGTCGTTTCAGCTACCGGCACTCGCTCCCACTACGAGACCTGCTTTTCCACGAAGTCAAGCTGGGCGGCAAGCTCTTTTCGGCGCTGGCGCCGAACGACTGTCCCATCGAGGATCGAGCCGCCGGGCGCATCGAGTGCGAACTCCGTTTGGGCAGTGACTTCCGTGAGGCCATCCTGTTCGGACAGTTCGTAGGTCGTCACCATCGATTCGAAAAGCCCGTCAGTCTGCTCGTAAGCCAGCGCCGCCCCGTCTTCCTCGTAGACTCGGAGCGTCAGCGAGATCCGCAACAAGCCGAGAGCCTTCGAGATCTCGATACGATCGCCGTCGATGTCGACCTCGTCGAATCCCGAAGCTCGCATAAACGGTTCGAGTTCCCCGAGGACATCCCGAACTGCGTCGGGAGGGGCTTCGACCGTGCGCGTGACTGTGGCAGATTCCATTGGAAGCTTTCGTGTCTATCGCAAGGCGATTTACTCGTAAAGCGGTTGTTCGTCATCGTACAGCGGGAACTCGTCGGTGAGTTCCGTCACGCGATCGCTGACCTCGGCGATGACGTCCTCGTCGTCAGGCGCGTCGACGATCTCGTAGATCAGATCGGCGACTTCTCGGATGGCGTCCTCGTCGAAACCGCGGGTCGTCAGTGCGGGCGTCCCGGCTCGAATGCCGGATGGGTTGAACGCCGAGCGCGTCTCGCCGGGAACCGTATTCGCATTGAGGACGATCCCTGCCTCCTCAAGGGCTTTCTCGACGTCTTTGCCCGTCGTGTCCGGATGGGAGGGACGCAGATCGATCAACACAAGGTGGTTGTCGGTGCCGCCAGAAACCAACTCGAGCCCGTGGTCCCGGAGCTGATCGGCCAGCGCCCGTGCGTTCGCGACTGTCTGTTCGGCATACTCCTCGAAAGCAGGCTCCAGTGCTTCTTTGAACCCAACGGCCTTACCGGCGACGTTGTGCATTAGTGGGCCTCCCTGACTACCGGGGAACACCGCCGAGTCGATGTCGTCGGCGTACTCCTCGTCGCACATGATGATGCCACCGCGACCCGACCGAATTGTCTTATGGGTCGAGCCAGTGACGAAGTCAGCGATGCCGACGGGCGATTCGTGCACGCCAGCCGCGACCAGCCCAGTAATGTGTGCGATATCGGCGAGGTGATATGCATCGATGGCGTCAGCTGCCGCCTGAATGCGCCCGAAGTCGATTTCACGGGGGTACGCGGAGTAACCTGAGACGATGATGTCCGGCTCGAACGCCTCGGCATGCTCACGGAGCCCCTCGTAATCGAGATAGCCCGTCTCGGCGTCGACCTCGTACTGTTCGACTTCGTATACCTGACCGGCGAAGTTCGCGGGATGGCCATGCGAGAGATGGCCGCCGTGCGTGAGGTCCAGCGAGAGGATCTTATCGCCGGGTTCGAGCATCGCCAGATAGACACCCATATTGGCCTGGCTGCCCGAGTGAGGCTGGACGTTGACGTGGTCAGCACCCCACAGTTCTTTCGCGCGCTCGATTGCTAACTGTTCGATCTCGTCGGCGTACTCACAGCCACCGTAGTATCGTTCGTCGGGATACCCCTCTGCATATTTGTTCGTCAACACAGAGCTCTGGGCTTCTAGAACGGCTTTACTGACGTGGTTCTCGCTGGCAATCATCGCCAGCGTGTCGTTTTGGCGTTCGACTTCGCCCGAGAGGGCCGCCGCGACATCCGGATCGATCGCTCGTACCGCGTCGTAATCCATGTACGTGATTGGCGGCTGGTTGGATAATAATCTACTGTCTCGCCCCAGCCGGCCGAACAGTTTGACAGTGAGTATTGTCGGATTCATAGATATGGCGGTCGTCCACAACAGCCAAACAACGCGGCGAAGAACATCCCTCGGAAACACCTCCAGAACCGGCATAAGTCTGGGCCTGGAGGGGAAGCCAGCCACCTTGCTCTGAAGTCAGAAACGTTAAACGTGAATGTTATTTCCACGCCGACCACCGTCTAGTGGTTCGAACGGGAGTCCACCGACAAGCTCCGCCCTCCAGGGCGGAGAAGGTGCCGGGGATAGAGTGGGGGTCTACTGATAGTGATTACTGTAAGTCTGTTCCGGGTCGACCGCACGACTACGTGCGGTCACACCGGTAAATCGTTACAGTAACCACTATGACAAGTCCCGGGGTCGTTGAAGAGAGTTTCGCTCCTTCGTGAGGACGAGACGCTTTTGGCGTCTCGAACCACTTGACCCCGGGGCGGTTAACACTGTTGTCTGGTAGGACACACATATGGTTCGCACACCGGATGACCGGTAAATATAATGTGGTGACTGCAGTAGGTGTCAAACGCATGGTCCCCAGGGGGGTGACAGTACTGCGCACGTGCCGTGGCCGAGTAACTACTGTGCAGTGAGGTGTGTCTGCCGGCCAACTCCAGGTACGGATCAAGCCACGACCGTGACGCAGGAATCCGACAGTCGCGTTACAGAGTGAACGCCAAGACAATCTTATGGGTGAAAACTCTCATAAGACACATGCTGGCGTTCATGTGGGTGTACGAGCGCCGGTCTGATTTCGAGGAGGTCGAATGCTGACCGGAACATCGGGTGATACGTCTGGCTGACCAATCACTCACCTTCACTCACGCGCCCACGCAATGTGCGTGACTGCTGCACAGACTCAGGGACCTGCGGCCGGCAGCTACTCTGATATGGATTCTCGGACGAATTCAGCAGTGGTGACACTTCAACTACATTACGCCCACCCATTTGCAATCTGAACCATATATTCCGGGACCCATTCGGCAAGGAGTATCAGACGTGAAAACCAAGTTCGGAAAAAGTATAAGAATCCATATCATTTGTGTGAGTGCTGATATTCATCAAGACACATTGAAGAAATGAATATATAGATGCCTCTATCGTGGCATTCAAGAGGGAGGGAGTAAAACTGAGGGTAACCCCTTCACCGTTGACCTTACAATATAATGAAATAAAACCAACCATAGCGATACAATTAAATGTACGGGGAGGTAATATGGTAATACAATATGGTCAGCCAAAACCTCCTCGAGACGGACATTGAAACCATACTCGAGACAACGCTCTCGGATGCTGGAGAATTCGTTGTTGTTAACCCATCCCACGAGACCGTTCGCGCGCTCGTTGCGTCGATGCGAGACTTCGAGCAAGTGCCTATTGTGCGCGTACTTGCCGAAGAGCGGACGCTCAAGGATGTCATGGACGACTTTTTGGTCGCGAGTGCAGCAGCCGATCTGATCGAATCAGATTCGCTTACGTTGCGGGTGCTCGAAGACCCGCCGGTGAATTCGTTGCTGATTTCGACTGACTCAGTCGTGTCACTTGCGACCGCGGGCACCCAAGTTGCAGGTCTCACGACGACTGACGACGAGTTTGTGACTACCGCCTACGAACACTACACCGACCAGTGGGAAGTCGCCAAGCGGTTTAAGCTCCGAACACCGCCAATTTCCCGCGTTCGAGAGACGCTCGAGCGTGATATCGGTGAAGACGTGAGGACTGATTTCGACGCTGTGCTTGAGTCTCTCGAGACCGCTCGCGGCAACGGTGACGGACTCGATGAAGTGACAATTAGCCTTCTTGTCGCTGCGAAGAACGGCGAGTTGTTGTACGATATCAGCAAGTGGGGCGAAGACATCGGTCTTGCGAGCAAGGCCACGTTCTCACGAACGAAGACGCAATTGGAAGACCAGGGACTAATCGATACTGAGAAGGTCCCGATCGATGTTGGCCGGCCACGCCTGCGTCTGAAATTCGGCGATGATCGGCTCATCGAAGCTGCTGTGTCCGAGTTAGCTGCTGTCACGCAGGATCTGATGGACTCCGACTGATACCCACCCCGCGCTAAGGGGTGAGGATTCCCAGAAGGGGATATCAGGTTGCGCGTTTCTTCGGGCCCCAAGTACGCTTTCGCGTGGGCCGGCGAAAGTCACCGTCCAGTCGCGACCACGGATGTGCTTTCCAGCGCGTATAGCTCTATCAATGGGCCTTCCACCCCGCAGACAGCGGGCGTCAACAGCGTGGAAGACGTATTTTTGAGTGGTCTACAGGTTGAACAGGGCGAGTGCCTCGGGGCTTGTCCCCGAGGTACTCCACACCCGAAACGACGGACGGCAAAGCGGCGTTCAGTCTGAGACAGCCGACAGCTGAGTACCAGCGACTTCCAGACCGTCAAACGTCGGGGCAAGTAGCCGGTGGGCCTGATCTTGAACACGCCGACCGCTCGCGGTGAGCTGCTTCAGTGGTTGGAGCACAGAGAGATCACCGATTAATACGCCGCCAACGAGCATGCCGTCTTTGAACGCCAGGCGTCGCCACTCCGTCTCAGCGTACCGACGCTCCTGGTATGTCTCGCCTAGGCCCGGATGGCCGAACGACGCCATCGGGAACTCGAAGTGTGTCACAGTGTAGGAGGGGACGAACTTGAAGCGCTCCTCAGCGTCCGATGCGGCAAGCATATTGGCTGCCGCGTGCTCGCCCTGAGCGCTTGCGCTGCCCCAGGATCCGTTCTTTATCGGTTCACCGAGGCGCTGGTCGTGATACCGCGCGACATCGCCTGCCGCATAGATATCTGGCACGTCTGTCCGAAGTCGGCCGTCGACAACAATGCCGTCATCGGTAGTTACCGATGTCTCGGCCAAGAAGGCAGTGTTAGGCTCGGTCCCAATCGCAACGCCGACACACTCGCTCTCGTAGGCCCGTCCGTCCGAGGCGACCGTCTCGATAACGTGTCCATCGTCGTCAGTCTCAAACCGTTCGACAGTCGTTTCGAGGACTGGCGTCACGCCCTTTTCTGCGAGGGCATCGTGGACGATTGCTGCGCCGGTCTCAGACATCGCACGGGAGAACCACCGATCCTCGCGGATCAAGTAATGGGCGTCGACGTCCTGTGTCGCCGCGATCGCGGCGTAGTCAATACCGAGCAATCCGCCACCGATTATGGTCCCGGAGTCCGCCTTGGCAGCCTGTTGCCTGATCTGACGCGCGTCTTCGATTGTCCAGAACGACGTGATACCGTCTGCGTCGGCGTTCGGTACAGGTAGCGACCGCGGGGAGCCGCCAGTCGCAACGAGCAGTTTATCGTACTGGTATCGCTCGTCATCTTCTGTCACGACTGCCCGGTTGTCAGTCTCTACAGTGCGTACGCGTGCACCGAGTTCGAGACCGATCCCCCGTTCGTCGTACCACGTACGATCGTGGATCCGAACTGTTTCCTCGGGTACCGTCCCTTTGGCGTATTCTTTGATCAAAATGCGGTTATACAGCGGTTCATTCTCTGAAGTCAAGACAGTAATATCGGCGTCCGCTGTCTGGTCGGCGAGCACCTCGGCCGCCGAACTCCCAGCGATGCCGTCGCCGATAATAACGTACGAATCGTCGTGACCGTCGGAGGTTGACTGTGGTCTCATATGTCCAGATGGTGATTTTACCCAGCTGACGGAGTGGTAGTGCCCAATACATACACAATTGGTCTTCTATACAGTTAAACTCTTTCCGTAAAAAGTACACAAAGGTCCACTAGTAATCTATATTGGTGAACGATACGGGAAATAGTATTGTATTTCATTAACAATAATATATACTGGATGGGCATTCGCACTGGCAATGTGCATGGCTTTGTCAAAAATAAAGGCGAATAACCCGGGGCTTGACCCCGAAGCAGTTGACGGGTGGTATATCTGTTAAGTGGTATCGTACAGCACTGCACGAGAGACTTATACGCTCTGCACACCAATCAATAGTGTGTTTGTTGGACACGCACTGCTGGCGTTTGCCCTCGCGACACTCGTCGCGGACTGGCGAGGCTGGTCGGCCAGACAGGCGTTGACACTCGGTCTCGTTGCCGGTGCGTTCGCGGCAATTCCGGATATGGATATGATATATACCGTCGTCGCGCTTGACGTGGGCCGGTTGAGTGCCGACACGCTGCGCCAGCCGAGCGTCTTCTGGGACGCCAGCCGTGCAGTCCATCGGTCGATTACGCATTCGCTGCTCATTTCGCTCGCGGCCGGTCCCGCCTTCGGCGCTTGGGCTGCTGGGACGAGTACGTCTCGTGGGTGGCTCGTAGTCCGTGCGGTCGCAAGCGCTATTCTCCTGTCGCTGGTCTGGGCGGCGTGGGTCTACAGCGGTCTCGCAGGGACCATCGTCGTCGGGACGTTCGTTGCCGCCGGGCTGGTTATTGCCAGACTCGCCCGGACTCGGCCTGATCTTTCGGGGTTGACAATCGCATGTGTTGCCACTATCGGGCTGTTGTCCCATCCGTGGGGTGATCTGGTGACTGGTGATCCGCCACAACTGTTCTATCCGCTCGATATGCAACTTGTCGAGCAGACAGTGTTACTACATACTGACCCGACCGTCCACTTGCTCGGTGCGTTCGCACTTGAGTTAGCGGTTGTCTGGCTCGCTGCCTTCGCGGTCGCGCGTGTCGCCGGCCGCCCACTGACGGCACTGTTCGAACGTCGCGCGGCTATTGGGGTCGCGTACGGTGTCGCTGCAATCGTTCTCACACCACCGACGTTGGAGGTATCGTATCACTTCGTGTTTACGATACTCGGGCTCGGAGTCGCCGTGGGCGCTGTTTCGGTCGCCCCGAACTCGATATCTCGACTCGTAAGCGTGCAATCTCGGCTTCGTCGCTACCGATCGTTCACTCGTCGGGACGCCGAGTCGCTGGGACGACCGTGGCTCACCAGCCCATCGGTAGATCTCGACAGATTACTGGAACGTTATCCGTCGCCGTTCGAAGCCGCGTTCGCCGCGCTCGGTGGTGTGACCGTTGCGCTGTGTAGCTACGCCGTGGTCTATCTGCTTGTCGTCGGCTGATCGTTGGAACTCGGTCCGGTTACATGTGATTTTAACAGTAGGCACCTACAGGAGACATATATGGCCACCTCCGAACTTGAAAAGTTGCTTTACGACAGCCGCCGCAACGCGATACTGGGGTGGGCGTTGATCGTACTACTGGCCGGAACCACAGTCGGAATCGGCATCTCGACCGGGCTGCTATGGTCCGTCTTCGCGCTGGGTGTCCTCATACTGGCACTGCTCCCGCCGCTGGCGTATCGCTCGTCATACGTGATGCTCCCCTGGGAAGTGTTGCTAATGGCCGCGCTCCCGATTGTCGGGCTCGCAATCGGTTCACCACGACTGTCCGGGCAGTTCACGGTGTACTTCGCGATGGCCGCGGTCGCCCTAGTCATTGGCGTTGAGTTACAGTCGTTCACGTCGATCCGGTTTCCACCGTGGTTCGCCGTCGTGCTCGTGGTCGTCGCGACACTGGCCTCAGCCGCGCTATGGGGGCTCCTCCAGTGGGGATTCGACGTATACACTGGCACTGAGTACATAATGAGTCAGGGTATCGATGCTCAGCAGGCGAACGACGAACTGATGTACGAATGGCTGTATTCGGCTGCTGCGGGTCTCTTTGCGGGTATGACGTTTGCGCTATACTTCAGATGGCGCCAGGACTCGGTCGAGACGATGTTGGAGGACATTGACGAACTGCAGCATAGAGGTGACCAGCGATGAGCGGGCTTGGCTCACGGATTCGACTGTCGGAACGCCGGCAAGCACAGTTGACCCGCTCTATGGAAATTTCGCTCATCGTGTTGTTCTTCATTGGCGTCGAGCGGGGCAGTACTGGCATTATGGTCAACACGGGTGTGTCACTGCTGGTCGCTCGCCTCCCGGCGATTCTCGAAAACGACTTCGAACTGCCGATGGATCCACGGATCACGCTGTGGATCACCAGTGCCGCGTTCCTGCATGCGCTCGGGACTGTCGGCATTCCGGGTATGGGATGGAAGTTCTACTCCGAACTCGCTTGGTGGGATCATATGACCCACGCGCTGTCAGCGTCGGTCGTGGCCGCTACCGGCTACGCGACCGTCCGAGCGATCGACGAACACTCCGATGCCGTGTACCTGCCGCCGAAGTTCGTCGCCGTGATCATCCTGCTGTTCGTGCTCGCTTTCGGCGTCCTCTGGGAGCTTTTGGAGTTCGCGCTCGGCATTCTGGGCGACACTCTGGGTTCGACATCAGTCCTCACGCAGTACGGTGTCTACGATACGCTGTGGGACATCGTCTACAACTCCATCGGTGGCATTCTCGTGGCGCTATGGGGCGGTGTGTACCTCACGGACTTCACCAGCGCGATCGGCGAACGGTTCCTGTCGTCCGGCGATTCCTAATTTGCTCGTCACACGTATTCGCTAAAAAACGACGCAAGCAGGTGCTTTCCGTGATCCGTCAGGATGCTTTCCGGATGGAACTGCACCCCGACGTGCGGCTGTGACTCGTGACGCACGGCCATGACGATCGAACGCTCGTCGTCGGTATGTGCCGTTTCCGCCAGGCAGTCCGGCAGTGCCGTTCGCTCGACGGCCAGGGAGTGATACCGGCCCACCTCGAACGCCGTTGGCAACCCCTTGAAGATCCCCCGTCCGTCGTGTGTGATCGTCGACGGCTTGCCGTGAACCACATCCGGAGCATGGCCGACTGGCGCGCTATGTACTGCGCACAGCGCCTGATGGCCGAGACAGACGCCCAGCGTCGGGATCGACAGCTGTTCGAAGATCGGCATCGAGACACCGGCCTGCTCGGGCGTTCCCGGCCCTGGCGAGATGACAATCGCGTCAGGATCGAGTTTGCGGACCCCTTCGATATCGATAGCGTCGTTGCGCCGGACGATCACCTCGCGGTCGTCCTCGCTCACAATCTCACCGACGTACTGGACGAGATTGTACGCGAACGAGTCGTAGTTGTCGATCACCAGCACCGACGGCCCGCTCATCGCGACGCCTCCCCTTCGGTCTCGGTGTCACTCCTCACAACGGCGAAGTCCGTGTCGCTCTCCAGGGCCACGTCGACGGCGTTGATCAGCGCCCGCCCCTTGTCCAGCGTCTCCTGATACTCCTGCTGTGGGTCCGAGTCGTGAACGATCCCCGCACCGACTCGGAGATGATACTGCTGACCGTATCGGACCAACGTCCGGATGACGATGTTCAGTGTCGCCCGGTCGTCGAACCCGAATATCCCGATCGAGCCTGTGTACGGGCCACGACGGGTCGATTCGACCTCGTCGATGATCGCCATCGTCCGGGGCTTGGGTGCGCCGGTGATCGTCCCGCCCGGAAACACTGCTTCGATCGCGTCCGCGAGCGTCTGTCCCGCTCGCAGACGACCCTTGACCAGCGACACGAGATGCATCACCTCGCTGTAGCGATCGATGCGCCGGTACTCGCTCACTTCGACGCTCCCGTACTCGCTGACCTTCCCGAGGTCGTTCCGTTCGAGGTCGACGAGCATCGCGTGTTCGGCCCGCTCTTTCTCGTCTGTGGTCAGTTCGGCTGCCAGCCGTTCGTCTGCTGCCGGCGTCTCACCGCGCGGGCGCGTGCCGGCGATCGGCTCCGTTTCGAGTCGGTTGCCCTCGCGATCTAACAGAAGTTCGGGACTCGCGCTGACGAGATCGACGCCCGGGAACTCAAGCAGTGCGGAGTACGGGGACGGATTGACCGAGCGTAGCGCCTCGAAGACAGCGACTGGATGAGCCGCCGCCGGCGCAGTGAGTCGGTGTGAGACGTTCGCCTGGAAGGTGTCTCCCTCCCGGATATGCTCTTTTACCTGGCGGACGCGATCTGCAAAGGCCGCCCGGCCGCAGTCGCTCTCGAAGGTCGCCCGGTCGCGCTTGACCGGCGGCGATCCGACCGTCGGATCGCCATCAAGAATGTCGTCAACCAACTCGAGGGCCTGTTCGCGGCCGTATGTATACGCCTCATCAGGATCGGCGAACGCGCCCTCTGTATTACCGACACGGGGACAAGCAGTCACATGTAGCGTCGTCGGCTTCCCGCGCGGTTCACGCCAGGCGACCAGCCGATCGTAGACGCCCAGTTGCATCCGCGGGACGTCCCGATCACGCGTGGTCGACTCCGGGAGCGACTCGATCTCGCGGGCGATATCGTAGGAGAGCCAGCCGATCACACCACACGGATAGGGGACTTCGCAGTCCCCACGTGCGAGTGACTGTTCGCCGACGGCTGAATCCAGCGTCGCTAGTGCCTCGTCCCCGGGACCCGTTTCGACTATGCTATCAGGCCCGACCCCGAAGTAGCCCCATCCGGATCGACCGCCGCTCGTTCCGAGATAGACGCCGCCGCGACCGGCCCGTGCTCGGCGGTAGGCTTCGAACGGATCAGCGACTTCGACTGTGACCTCGACCGGAACGCGTGCCCCATCCAGGCTGGCCGTCGCTGTCTCCCGGAAGGATGCGCGGCCGGTCACGACTCGCGGTTCGCTCATTGACTCCTCACAGTACCGATAGCGGCTTGTAGGTTACGAGAGTGGCAACGCTGGCCAGAACAGTTCCATGTCGGCCATAGGTCACCGGCCGCGGTGTTTGGCCCGCTCGATCCAGGTCCCCAGGCGCTTCTCGGAGATATCGGTTTCCTCCGCGAGCGCTTCGGCGTCCCTGCCAGCCAGGTCCGCAACCGTCTCGACGCCGGCGTCGGCCAGACGATCCGCGTAGGTCGATCCAATCCCCTTGATCACGTCGGTCGACTCGTCGGTGCCGAGTTCCGCTTCCGTCATCGCCTGCTCGTCACTAGTGTCCCTTTCCTCGTCCGTATCGGGTTCGTCGTCTGTGTCCCCAGACGTTGCCGCCCCCTCTTCAGACTCGGACCGAACAGATTCGGTGTCATCCCCGTCCGACTCTTGGTCCAATGTGGTGGCTGTCCCTGACTCGGACAGGCTCTCGCTGTCGGATCCCGTGTCGGTCCCCTTGACGGCGTCTTCGGACCCCGTCGAAGGTTCCCGTTCGACGGTGACCGTCGTTTCGTCTGATCCTGTTTCGCCACCGGCCCGTGTGTCCTGTGGCGAGCGTCGCTCCGACTGCTGGTCTCGAGATCCACCGATCCCGAGTGCCTCCTTGATCCGATCGAGTACGTCCGACAGTCCCATATCCGCGTGTTCGACCTGGGGTTACTTAAAGCCGGGCGCGAAGCGCCGCGTTCATCGCTTCGACTGGCGCGTCCCGTCCGGTCCAGCGCTCGAAGGCTTCGACACCTTGATACAGCAGCATCCGCGCGCCATCGACAGTCGTCGCGCCGACTGCTGCTGCGTCTCTGAGTAGTCGAGTCTCGATCGGCGAGTACACCGCATCGAGGACGGCCAGATCCGCGTGCAGTGCCTCGGGCGGGACCGGCGACCGGTCTTCGTCCATTCCAACGCTCGTCGCGTTGACCAACACGTCCGCGTCTTCGAGGAGTGTCGACAGCTCGTCGAGACCGTGACCGTCAGCGCTGGGAACCTCCTCTGCTAGTTCGTGTGCGCGTTCGACGGTCCGGTTGGCGATTCGGACGCCCATACCACCATCAGCCAGCCCG
>ENA-ORCS01000905-ORCS01000905.1-marine-metagenome-genome-assembly--contig:-NODE-905-length-15249-cov-4.852689_pt1 | contig 15249 bp, 13 predicted proteins | sample MGYA00237781_ERZ508513 | MGnify/ENA primary metagenome ERZ508513 (study PRJEB26184, sample SAMN06268793) | marine metagenome | isolation source: Eden Landing Ponds, San Francisco, CA, USA | place...
TCGTACAGGCAGAACTCGTGGCCGTAGAGGTCGTGTTCGCCGTGGAGTTCGCCGTGGTCGGCGCAGACGACGACCATGGTGTCGTCCCAGCGGTCGGTCTCTTTCAGATGGTCGAACAGTCGGGTGAGCTGGTCGTCGATGTGGGCGATTTCGGCGTCGTAGAGCCCGCTGATGTCCTCCCACTCGTCGTCGTCAATCTCGTCGGCACCGGCGTTGTACTCCTTGGAGTTCTGGCAGACCTCGGTCGAATCGACGCCGGGCGCGAAGCGCTCTTTGTACTCTTCGGGCGGGTGGTACGGCAGATGCGCGTCCATGAGATTGACGAACGCGAAGAACTCCTCGGAATCGTCGACGAAGTCGATGGTCTGGTCGATGACCGCGGGCGTCTTCGAGTCCGCGCCCTCGCCGCCGGCGAGGTACTCGTGGGCGGTGTTGCCGAGGCTGACGAGCTTGTCCGCGAGCGTCCGGAGCGCGTCGCTGTCGTTCATCGTCTTCCACGCCTTCGCCAGCGGCCCCGACAGGAACTCGCCGGGCATGACCTCGAAGAAGTTGTCCTGCTCGGCGAACCCGTCGGTCAGGTGCGTGTACGGTGTTATCCACGCGTTCGAGGAGTAACAGGCGGTGTCGTAGCCGGCGGCCGAGAGCGTCTGGGCGAGCGTGGTCGCGCCCTCCAGATAGGGGTTCTCCTGATCGGCGCCGTGCTGACTGGGGTAGAGGCCGGTAAAGAGGGAAGCGTGTACGGGGAGCGTCCACGGCGCGGGCGCGACGGCCTCCTCGAAGACGGCCGCCTCCGTCGCGAACTCCGCGAGGCCGGGCGTGGTCTGCCGGTCGTAGCCGTACGGCGTCAGGTGGTCGGCCCGAACGGTGTCCATGACGACGAAGAGGACGTTCCCGGGGGCGTCACGCGACATGCCTCTCTGTGGGTCGGTCGAGCGAATAAAGCCCGCGGTCCCGGATCGTGGCCCGTGAAGCGCCGGCTACCGCCAGTCGTCGAGTCCGGGGGCGTCGGCGAGTTGGACGGACATCCAAGCGCCGTCCCGGGAGACGTCGGCGATGACGAACTCCGGGAGCCCGGTCCCCTCGTCGACCGCGGCCATGACATCCGAACCCTGCCCGCCTGCTGCCGTCACGTCGGGCGTCATGTGTGACACATGGTCACACCCTCATATAAACACGTCGATACGACGGCAGGGGACGGGATCGAGACGGGAGCGGCGGCGGGACGGTGTTCGCAGAGTATTAGAGGGTGGGCGGCGGAACGGGGACCATGCACGTAGCCGACGCGATGACGCCCCGCGCGGACGTCGTCACGGTCGAACTCCCGGGAACCCGGGACGACGCCCTCGAGTATCTGCAGGAGCGGGGCTTCTCGTCGATCCCCGTCGTCAAGCCGACAGACGACGGCGAAGTATACCGCGGGCTGGTCTCACGGGACGACCTTATCGAGAATCCCGACGAGGACCAGCTCGCGCTGTTGATGCGCGAGGTGCCGACGACGACGGCCGACGCCGACCTCGTCGAGGTGGCCCACATGATGGCCGCCGAAGGCGCTCGTCGAGTCCCCGTCGTCGACGGGACACTGGAGGGCATTCTCACCGTGACGGACGTGGTCCGGGCCATCGCCCGGGGCGACGTGGACGGCGGGACCGAGGTAGGTGCTCTAGCGTCCCGCGACGTGAACGCCGTCTACCACGAGACGCCGCTGCCGGTCGCCGAGCGGGAGATCAACTACGCGAACGTCCCCTACGCGGTCGTCCTCGACGACGACGGCAAGATGACGGGGATGCTGACCGAGGTGGATATCATCGAGGTGGCCCGTGTCGTCGAGGGCGAGGACGACACCGGCGAGAGCATCGCCAACCAAGACGACGAGTGGATGTGGGAGGGGATCAAGGCCGTGGGGAACCGCTACTATCCCACGCGGAACGTCGAAATCCCGCGTGAACCCGTCAGCACCTTCATGACCGACGAACTGGTGACGGTGTCGGGACACCGGACGGCCAAGGAGGTGGCTCGCGTCCTGCTCTCGAACGACGTCGAACAGGTGCCGCTGGTCGACGGTGGTACGCTCGCCGGCATCGTCCGGGACGTCGACCTGCTGGAGGGTGTATGAGCGACGCGCGCGCCATCACCGAACTCGCGAAACGCCGCGGCTTCTTCTTCGGTTCGAACGAGGCGTACGGCGGCGTCGCCGGGTTCTACACGTTCGGACCAGAGGGAGCCGCCCTCAAGCGCAACGTCGAGGCCGCGTGGCGGGACCGCTTTACCGTCCGCGAGGGCAACGACGAGATCGAGGCGCCGACGATCATGCCCGAACCCGTCTTCGAGGCATCGGGTCACCTCGACGGCTTCGACGACATGCTCGTCGAGTGTGGCGAGTGCGGCGAGAGCCACCGCGCCGACCACTTGGTCGAGGACGCGAGCGACGTCGAGGAGGCCGAGAGCCTGCCGATCCCCGAGGTCGAGGAACTCGTCGCCGAGTACGAGATCGCCTGTCCCTCCTGTGGGGCGGCCCTTGCCGGCCGGTCCATCGAGGAGTTCAACCTCATGTTCGCGACGGCCATCGGGCCGGGGTCGGGTCAGCAGGGGTATCTCCGTCCCGAGACGGCCCAAGGTATCTTCGTCGAGTTCCCCCGGCTGAAGGAGTACGCGCGAAACAAGCTTCCGTTCGGGGTGACCCAGATCGGCCGGGCATACCGCAACGAGATCAGCCCCCGTAAGGGGATCGTCCGCACGCGCGAGTTCACACAGGCGGAGTTGGAGCAGTTCGTCGACCCCGACGACGACGACCCGCCACTCGACCGCGTCGCGGACGTGTCGCTGCGCCTCTACCCCGCCGACCAACAGGAGGATCCCGACGGGGAGTACGTCGAGGCGACGGTCGCGGAGGCCGTCGAAGAGGGAGTCGTCGCGAGCGAGTGGGTCGCCTACTACCTAGGTGTCGCCCGCGAGTGGTACGACCGGATCGGCGTCGACGGCGACCGCTTTCGCTTCCGCCAACACCTACCCGGCGAGCGCGCCCACTACGCCGCGGACTGCTGGGACGCCGAGAGCGAGGTGAGCGGGGTCGCGAGTGCGGATCCCACGGCGGGCGACTGGATCGAGATTGCGGGCTTTGCCTACCGCGGCGACTACGACCTCTCGAAACACGCCGCCCACGGCGACGACGACTTCACCGTCTTCGAGCAGTACGACGAACCCAGAACCGTCGAGCGGGCGGTCGCCGACCCCGACATGAGCGTCCTCGGCCCCGAGTTCGGCGGGCAGGCCGGTGACGTGGCGGACGCGCTCCGTGCCCTCGCCGAGCGCGACCCGTCGGCGTTCGAGGGCGAGAGCGTGACCGTCGACGTCGACGGCGAGGCCGTCACCGTCGACACCGACGTGGCGAACTTCCGGATCGAGGAGCGGACGGAGGCGGGTGAACACGTCACGCCCCACGTGGTCGAACCCTCCTTCGGCGTCGACCGGACGGTCTACACCCTGATCGCTCACGGCTACGGCCACGACCTGATCGACGGCGAGGAGCGAACCTACCTCTCGCTGTCGCCGGAGGTGGCGCCGACGGACGTGGCCGTCTTCCCACTCGTGAGCGACGCGGCACTGGAGGAGATAGCCGACGACATCGTGGCCGACCTGCGAGCGGCGGGACTCTCGGTCGCCCACGACGATTCCGGCAACATCGGGCGGCGCTACCGCCGGCAGGACGAGGTGGGAACGCCGCTTTCGGTGACCGTCGACCACGAGAGCGTCGAGGAGACGCCGACGACGGTGACGGTTCGCGACCGGGACACCACCGCCCAAGTGCGGGTCCCGGTCGACGACCTCGCGGCGGAACTGGAGGGTGTGCTGGAGAGCGGTGGGAGCTTCGAGACCCTGCTCGCGGGCTACGACCGCGTCGAGACGGACGTCACGCGCTCCTGAAGGATGGGCGGGGAACTCCGGCGGCGCGCCGTCCACGCCAGCGGCGTCGGCTTCCCGGCGCTGTACCTGCTGGATCTCACGGCGTGGCAGACCGTCGGCTACCTCCTCGTCGCCGGCTCCGTAGTCGCCGCGGCCCTCGAGACCGTACGGCTGCTGATCGGACTGGACTGGGCCGTCTACGAGACGCTCACCCGAGAGTACGAACGGGACAGCGTCGCCGGCTACGCGCTCTATATGTTCAGTATGACCGCCGTCGCGTGGGTGTTCGACCCGGTGGTCGCGCTCCCCGGAATGCTCATGCTCGCGCTCGGCGACCCCGTGAGCGGCCTTCTCGGCTCGAACGAGGCGGGACGGGCCAAGCGCGCCGGCGTCGTCGCCGCCATGTTCGTCGTCTGCTTCGCACTCGGCGCGGTCGTGTTGCTTCCGGCCGTGGCGCTCCCGAGGGGGATGTTGGCCGCGGCTGTCGGCGCCGCGGGGGCTACCGTTGCCGACGGCTACACGCCCGTCGTCGCCGGCTACGTGATCGACGACAACATCACCATCCCGCCGGTCGCCTGCCTAGGAATCTGGGTCGTCTTGCGCGTGGGGGGTTGACGGCGATACCGGGCTACGTCGGATAGCGGTCCGCCCACGGACGCCGCCGTTCGAGAGCGGCGCTGGCCGCGAGTACGTCGTCGTCCGCGTGTCGTCGGCCGGCGATCTGCATTCCGACCGGGAGCCCGTCGACAAACCCGGCCGGAACGGACGCCGCGGGATGTCCCGTGAAGTTGTACGGTTGCGTGAGCACCCACCCGCGGTACGGTTCGACCTCCTGTCCGTCGACCACCGTCGGCTCCGCGCCGTGTGGAAAGGGAAGCGTCCCGAGCGTCGCGGAGACGATCAGGTCATGTTGGTCGAAACAGTCCTGAAGGCCGTCGAAGACGTCGGTGCGGACGATATCGGCGCGCTTGTACTCCCGGGCCGACGGAACCGGCGTCTCCATGACGAGGTCGACGAGATAGGGGCGGAGGCGGTCCCGGTCGTCGCCACGGGGGTCGAACCCCTGTCGTTCGAGGTCGTCGAACAGCGACTGCCACAGGACGGTCGCCATCGTGTAGTAGGCATCGAGAATCTCCGTCCGGTCGTGATCGAAGTTGGGGTCGACCTCGTCGACGGTCGCCCCGGCTCGTTCGAGGGCGGAGACGGCGTCGTCGAGCGTCTCCCGGACCGCCGGATCGACGGGATAGACGCCCAGATCCGGGCTGTACGCGACCGTGAGGTCGTCGATTGGGCGGTCGACGGCGGCCCGGTACGCCGTCGTGGTCGGGGCGGAAAAGGGGTCACGTGGATGGGTCCCGGCCACGACATCGAGCGCGAGTGCCGCGTCCTCGACCGTCCGTGCCATCGGCCCCTTGTGGGACATGGGCGTGTGGCTGACGAAGGCATTCGGCCGGGCGGCCTGTGGCACGAGGCCGTACGTGGGCTTCAGGCCGAAGACCCCACAGAAACTCGCCGGCGTGCGGATCGATCCGCCGACGTCCGATCCTTGGGCGAGCGGAACGAGCGAGTCGCCGAGCGCCGCCCCGGCACCGCCGGAGGAGCCGCCGGCCGTTCGGTCGGGGTCGAAAGGGCTGCCCGTCGGCCCCACGATCCGGTTGTCGGTAGTGGTTCCGAGCCCGAACTCCGGGGTGTTCGTCTTTCCGACGACGACGGCACCGGCCGCCCGCAGGCGCTCGACCACGGGTGCGTCGGCGTCGGCGACGTGGTCCTCGAACAGCAGCGATCCGGAGGTCGTCGGGACGCCCTCGACATCGTCGAGGTCCTTGATCGCGACGGGAACGCCGTGGAGCGGCCCGAGCGGCTCGCCGTCCGCGATGGCGCGCTCGGCGTCCGCGGCCATCCGACGGGCGAGTTCGTCCGTGACCGTAACGAAGGCGTTCGTTCGGTCGTTGCGCTCGTGAATCCGGGCGAGGTGCGCGTCGACGACGTCCGTCGGCGAACGGGTCCCCTCCCTCACATCTCTGGCGATGGCGGCGGCCGTCATGCGGGTCGGTTCTCGGGTCACGTCGAACGCTCTCGCTCACGAAGACAAAATAGTTCGGCCGTTGACACCCGATCCGTCGGCGTATCGATCCGACAACCGCGCGCGCTGTGGCACCTACGCTGATGGCCGAACCGCGCGGCAGCCGCGAGTTCGGTGAACGAACGTCGATTCGTATCGGGTTTAGTGAACAGAATACAACCTTATATCCCGAATATTCCATAATAAACCGGACATCCATCCGTCGAGACGGCCTGCAATACGAGAATGTAAACGGTTATCCTTATACATCGCTGTCAACAGATACTCTCCTATGCGAAATATTGAATCTGCGGGCCAGAATCCGACGAAAGGTGGACGTACACTAAACGCCGGTGATCGGGATGAGTAGCAAGAAAGAGACGTGGAAGGAAGGGATGTACGGCGACGAAGTCCGCGAGAAGTTGCTGGAGTTCGCCGAGAACGGGTGGGAGTCCATCCCCGAGGACGAACGCGACATGTGGTTCTCGCGGTTCAAGTTCTGGGGAGTCTTCCACCAGCGGAGCGGCCAAGAGAGCTACTTCATGATGCGGCTGACGAACGCGAACGGGCAGTTGAACGCCGACCAGCTGCGGGCCATCGGCGAGGTGGCCCGCGACTACGCCACCGGCCCGGTCGAGAATCCCGAGTTCGGCGACGCTTGGATCGACTTCACGACCCGACAGTCGATCCAACTCCACTGGATCAGCTTGGCGGACGTGCCCGCCATCTGGGAGAAGTTGGAGTCCGTCGGCGTGACGACGCGGTCCTCGGGCGGCGATACGATGCGCAACATCGTCGGCTGTCCGGTCGCGGGCAAGGACGAGGAAGAGTTGATCGAGACACAGTCGCTCTTAGAGCGCCTCCAAGCGGACCTCCGCGGGGACGACGACCTCGCGAACATGCCCCGGAAGTTCAACATCAGCGTCACGGGCTGTCGCGAGGGGTGTGCGCAGGACGCGATCAACGGTATCGGCCTCGAACCCGCCGAGAAGGAACTGGACGGCGAGATCGTGACGGGGTTCAACGTCCGGATCGGCGGCGGCCTCGGCGGCCGCGAACCGCGCAAAGCGCGGGATCTCGACGTGTTCGTCACGCGAGAAAACGCCTACCACGTGATCCGCGGGTTCGTGGAACTGTACCACGACCACGGGCGGCGGGACAACAGACAGAAAAACCGGAGCCGCTTTTTCGTCGACGACGAGGGGACGGAGGCCATCCGGGAACTCCTGCAAGCGGAGTACGTCGACGTCGTCCTCCACCGCGCCGGGCGGAGCTTCCGCGAGGAGTACACGTACAACGCTGGCCGGCCCCCCGAGGAGGGAAAGGTCGACCACGTGGGCGTCCACGACCAACCCGACGGCCGGAAGTACGTCGGCCTGAACGTTCCCGTCGGCCGGATGACCGCCAAGGAGGCCATCGCGCTCGCCGACGTGGCCAAGGCGTACGGCTCCGGCCAGATTCGCCTCACCCGACGCCAGAACCCGATCATCATGGACGTCGAGGAGGCGGCGCTCGACGACCTGCTTGCCGAGCCACTTCTCGACACGCACCAGCCGAACCCGACGCCGTTCGACCGCGGCGGCATGGCCTGTACGGGGACGGAGTTCTGTGACATCGCGCTGACGGAGACGAAACTCCGCCTGACGCGGATGCTCCGCTGGCTCAACACGAACGTCGACCTCCCGGACGACGTGGAGACGCTCAAGATTCACTACTCCGGCTGTACCGCCGACTGCGGGCACGCCTACACCGCCGACATCGGGTTACAGGGGATGCGTGCCCAGAAGGACGGCGAGATCGTCGAGGCACTCGACGTCGGCGTCGGCGGTGGCCTCGGTCCACACCCCGAGTTCGTCGAGTGGGTCAGCCAGCGCGTGCCCGCCGACGAGGTGCCGGGTGCCATCGAGAGCCTGATCGGCGCGTTCGCCGCACACCGCGAAGCGGGCCAGACCTTCCGCGAGTGGGTGGCGTCGTTCGGCACGGAATCGGTCGTCGATCTCTGTGAGCCAACCGAGACCACCTACGAGGATCCGTACATGCACGACGCCAAGCAGACGTGGTACCCGTTCGCGGAGGGGGAGAGCCCAGCACCGACCACCGTCGACGACGTGCCGATCACCTCGGACTGATGCCCATCAGACTGCTCGACGTGACCGCGTACACGACGTTCGATTTCGTGTCGGGACGGGCCGTCGGCCCGGACTGGAGCGACGAGTCGGCGGCCGTCGTCGACGTGGACCGGGCGGACGAGGCGCCGGAAAGCGTCAGACTGCGGATGGAGTTCGATGGCTCGGACCTAGAACACGTCGCCCCCCACGCCGACCACCTGTCGCTGTCGCCGGAGCAGGCCCGTGGCCTCGCGGCCGAGCTGGAACGCAAGGCGGCGAGTGCCGAGGCCGGCGAGGACGTACCAGGGGGCCGAGGACGATGACCGACTACGTCGGCAGGGGGCGAGGGATACGGCCCGGAACGGTGTCGCTCGTCGGCGCAGGACCGGGCGACCCCGAACTCCTGACGGTGAAGGCTCGCCGGCTACTGGAGGAGGCCGACGCCGTACTCTACGACTCGCTCGTGAGCGAGGCGATCCGAGAGCTACCGCCGGCGTCGGTCGAGCGGATCGACGTGGGCAAGCGAGGCGACGGCGAGCGGACGACACAGGCGGCGATCAACGGGCTGATGGTCCGGCGGGCGGCCGCGGGCGACGACTTGGTGCGGCTGAAAAGCGGCGACCCCTGCGTGTTCGGTCGGGGCGGCGAGGAGGCCGAACACCTCGCGGCGGCGGGGATTCCGGTCGAAGTGGTCCCGGGGATCACCAGCGCCGTCGCCGGGCCGGAGCTGATCGGGGTGCCGGCGACCCACCGCGATCACGCGTCCAGCCTGACGGTCGTGACGGGCCACGAGGATCCCACCAAGGCGGAGGACGCTCTCGACTGGAACGCCCTCGCCGGATCGGTGACCGCCGGCGGTACGCTGGTGATCCTCATGGGTGTCGGCCGCCTCCCGGACAACATGAGGGCGCTTCGTGCGGGTGGCGTCGACCCCGAGACGCCCGTCGCTATGGTTGAACGCGCCTCTCAACCCGAGGAATTCGCCGTCACCGGAACGGTCGAGACGATCACCGACCGCGCCCGCGAGGTGGGGATCGACCCCCCGGCGGTCACCGTCGTCGGCGACGTCGTGTCGGTCCGCGACCGGGTGGCCGACGCCCTGCGGGCGGCCGGTACCGCGCGGCCCCCGAGTGGAGCCGACGACCCGGCCGTGCCGACGGAGTGACGCCAGCGGTTCGCAAGATATTAGTACCGAGACAGGCTGTATTCCGATAATGGACCGGACGGTGTTCCGCTCGTCCGCACTCGTCTCACCGCCGCCCGTAGCCCGCCGACCGCGACGACTGGGCCGTTAGGCCCACCTACTACACTTCTCCAGTTCCACGTGCCGATTTCCCGCTTTCGTGTCCGTGAGCGTCCCGTTTCTCATTTAATTTCGATAATAAAAACGTAGAATATAAGTCCGACAAGGGCGAAGTCGCCGGTAATGACACGTGTGGCACTCGCGTTCTCCGGCGGACTCGACACGACAGTATGCGTTCCGCTCCTCGAGGAGGAGTGGGGATACGACGAAGTCGTCGGCGTCACGGTCGACGTCGGGCAGCCCGAATCGGAGTTCGCCGAGGCCGCGGAGACGGCCGAGGCGCTCGATCTGGAACACCACGTCGTCGACGCCAAGGCGGAGTTCGCGTCGCTGTGTTTCGACTCCGTTCGGGCCAACGCCACGTACCAAGGCTACCCGCTCGGGACGGCGCTCGCGCGGCCGGTCATCGCCGAGGCCATCCTCGACGTGGCCCAAGAACACGACTGTGACGCCGTTGCCCACGGCTGTACGGGGAAGGGCAACGACCAGTTGCGCTTCGAGGCCGTCTGGCGTAGCTCCGACCTAGAGGTCATCGCGCCCGTTCGCGAACTCGGCTTGACCCGTGAGTGGGAGATAGAGTACGCAGACGAGCAGGACCTGCCGGTCGAAGGCGGCAACGAGGGCGTCTGGAGCATCGACACGAACCTCTGGAGTCGGTCCATCGAAGGTGGCGACCTCGAACAGCCCGGCCACGTCCCTGGCGAGGAGATCTACGACTGGACCCGCTCGCCCGCGGGCGACAGCGAAGAGATCGAGATCACCTTCGAGGACGGCTATCCCGTCGCCGTCGACGGCGAGGAGATGGAGCCTGTCGCCCTCGTCGACCACCTCAACGAGGTGGCCGGCGAGTACGGCGTCGGCCGCACCGACATGATGGAAGACCGGATGCTCGGGCTGAAGGTGCGCGAGAACTACGAACATCCGGCGGCGACGACGCTGTTGAACGCCCACGAGACCCTAGAGAGTCTGGTGTTGACGAAAGAGGAGCGGGACTTCAAGAAACTCGTCGACGACGAGTGGTCCCAGAAGGGGTACGAAGGGCTGGTCGACGCCCCCCTGATGGGCGCGCTGGAGGGCTTCATCGACGAGACCCAGACCCGCGTCACGGGCACGGTGACGATTCGGTTCGAGGGCGGGCAAGCCCGTCCGGTCGGTCGTGACAGCGAGTACGCCGTCTACGACGAGTCCTTCGCCTCGTTCAACACTGAGGACGTGGGGTCGATTACGCAGGCGGACGCGACTGGCGTGGCGAAGTACCACGGGTTCCAAGAGCGGATGGCCGCGACGGTACTGGCGAAGGTCAAGGGTGACGAACCCGAAGCGGTGACCGACGGCGCGGACTGGAGCGAGGAGTGATGCACGTCGGACTGCTGTACTCGCGGATCAGGCGGGACGAGAAGCTCCTGCTCTCGGAGCTTCGGGACCGCGACCACGAGGTGACGAAGATCGACGTCCGGAAAGAGCGGTTCAACATCGGCGAGACCGCCGACGTCTTCGAGGACGTCGACATCGCGGTCGACCGGTGTCTGGCGACGAGTCGGAGCCGCTACGTGACGCGGTTTCTCGACGCCTACGACGTGCCCGTGGTCAACACGGCCGACACCGCGGAGCTGTGTGCCGACAAGGTGAAAAACAGCCTCGCCTTGGAGGCCGCGGGCGTGCCGACACCCAACACCGACGTTGCCTTCACCACCGACAGCGCCCTCGAATCCATCGAGGCCTTCGGCTACCCCTGCGTGCTCAAACCCGTCATCGGCTCGTGGGGCCGGCTGATGGCCAAGGTCGACTCCCGGAGCGCCGCCGAGGCGATCCTCGAACACAAGGCCACGCTCGGTCACTACGAGCACAAGGTGTTCTACATTCAGGAGTTCGTCGAGAAGCCGGGGCGGGACATCCGCGTCGTCGCCACCGACGGCGAGCCCGTCGCGGCGATGACCCGGAGCTCCGACCACTGGCTGACCAACGCCGCCAAGGGCGGCGAGGTGGATCAGTTCCCGGTCGACGACGAGGTGGCGTCCCTCGTGGAACGTGCCTCCGACGCCGTCGGCGGCGGGTTGCTGGGGGTCGATCTCATGGAGACGGGCGACTCCTACACCGTCCACGAGGTGAACCACACGGTGGAGTTCAAGGCGCTCGACTCGTGTGTCGACTTCGACGTTCCCGCGGCCATCGTCGACTGGCTCGAAGGGAAGGCCCGGCAGGAGGCGACGGCGTGACCTACACCGCAAGCGTCGTCGGCGGCAGCGGCTTCACCGGCGGGGAACTCCTCCGCCTGCTCGACGGCCACCCCGAGTTCGAGGTGGTCCAAGCGACCAGCCGGAGCTACGAGCGCAAGACGGTGGGTCACCAACACCCCAATCTGCGGGGGATGGACCTCCGCTTTACCGATCCGACGGAACTCGAACCCGTCGACGTGCTCTTCGCGGCGACGCCACACGGCGTCTCGATGGAGCGGGTCGACGCCTTCCAAGCGGCGGCCGAGACGGTCGTCGATCTGAGCGCAGACTTCCGGCTGGGGAGCGAGGCGCAGTACGACGAGTGGTACGACGGCCACGACCGGCCGGAACTGCTCGCCAACGCCGAGTACGCCCTGCCGGAGCTCAACCGCGAGAACCTCGCCGGCGCCGACCTGATCGCCTCCGGCGGCTGTAACGCGACGGCGACCATCCTAGGCCTGAAGCCACTCTTCGACGCCGGCATCCTCACGGGCGACGAGGACGTCGTCGTGGACGTGAAGGTTGGTTCCTCGGAGGGTGGCGCCGGCGGCGGCGCCGCCTCCTCACACCCCGAGCGCTCGGGGATCGTCCGGCCCTACGCTCCGACGGGCCACCGCCACGAGGCGGAGATCGAGGAGTTCCTCGGTCTCTCGGTCTCGTTTACCGTCCACGCGGTCGACATGACCCGCGGGGCGGCCGCGACCAGTCACGTCTTTCCGGACGGCCCGGTAGGAAAGAAAGACATGTGGAGCGCCTACCGCGAGAGCTACGGCGACGAGCCGTTCATGCGGACCGTTGCCGGCGGCGGCGGCGTCTACCGCTACCCCGAGCCGAAGGCGGTCGCGGGTACCAACTACGGCGAGGTCGGGTTCGAGATCGACCCCGGAAACGAACGGGTAGTAGTGTTCTCCGCCATCGACAACATGATGAAAGGCTCGGCGGGACAGGCGGTCCACGCCGCGAACGTCGCACTCGGGGTCGAGGAGACGGCCGGCCTCTCGTTCAAAGGGCTACACCCGGTGGGGGCACCCTGAGATGACGTCGGAACGACGTTGCCGCACGCGGACGCAGGGCCTCGCCGTGCGCCGCTCCGCGGGCCACAGCCGCCGGCGTCGGGCGAGCCACTGGAGGTGTCTCGGGTGACGGTCGTCGTCAAGATCGGTGGCGCGAAGGCGGTCGATCCGGCCGGCGCCGTCGCCGACGTTGCCGATCTGGTCGCGACGGGTGAACCCGTCGTCGTCGTCCACGGCGGCTCCACGGCGGTCGACGACCTACTGGACCGGCTCGGTATCGACCCGACGTACGTCGAGACGCCGGGTGGCGTGGTCGGGCGCTTCACCGACGAAGCGACGATGGAGGCGTTCACGATGGCGATGGGCACGGTCAACACAGACCTCGTCGCGGCGTTCCGCGGGGCCGGCGTCGACGCCGTCGGCCTCTCGGGGGTCGACGGCGGCCTGCTCACGGGCGCCCGGAAGTCCGCGGTGCGGGTGGTCGAGGACGGCAAGAAGAAGATCAAACGCGGCGACCACTCGGGGAAGATCGAGTCGGTGAACGCCGAGTTGCTGGAGACACTGTTGGAGGACGGCTACGTCCCCGTCACGGGGCCGCCGATGTTGGCCGACGACGGGACACCGGTCAACACGGACGCCGACCGGGCGGCCGCGGCCGTCGCAGGCGCGCTCGGCGCCCGGCTGGTCGTGCTCACCGACGTGGCGGGCGTGTACGCCGACCCCGACGACCCGTCGACGCTGATCGACTCGGTAACGACCCCCGCGGAGTACGACGCGCTGACCGACGCCGCGGAGGGGTTCATGACAAAGAAGGTGATGGCCGCAACGGAAGCCCTCGAGTCGGGGGCGCCCGAGGTGGTCGTCGCCGACGCCAACGCCGACGCGCCCGTGACGGACGCGCTCGGCGACGACGGCACACATATTCACGCGAGCGCACTGGAGGACACATGAGCGGATTCGTCTTTTCCGAGAAGCCGATACAGATCGAACGCGGCGAAGGGGCGACCCTCTACGCCGACGATGGAACCGAGTACCTCGATTTCGGCGCGAGTTACGCCGTCGCCGCCGTGGGACACAGCCACCCGCGGGTGGTCGACGCCGTGCAGTCACAGGCCGAGGACCTCATGTACGTCCAGGCGTCCTACCCTGTCGAGGCGCGGACGACGCTGTACGAGAAACTGGCGACGGTGTCGCCACCGGGCCTCGACAACGTCTGGCTGTGTAACTCGGGGACCGAGGCCAACGAGGCGGCGATGAAGTTCGCACGCAACGCCACCGGCCGGTCGAAGATCGTCGCCACCCGCCGAGGGTTCCACGGCCGGACGCTCGGCGCCCTCGCGATGACGTGGAAGGACAAGTATAAGAAGCCGTTCGAGCCGCTCGCAGGCGGCATCGAGTTCGTCTCCTACGGCGATAGCGAGGAACTCGCCGAGGCGGTCGACGAGGAGACGGCGGCGGTCTTCCTCGAACCCATCCAAGGCGAGGGCGGCATCCACCCCGCTGACGACGCGTATCTCCACGAGGCGCGCGCGCTCACCCGGAAGGCGGGGGCAGCCTTGGTCTTCGACGAGATTCAGACCGGCGTCGGGCGCACCGGGACGCTGTGGGCCTGCGAGCGCGCGGACGTCTCGCCCGACATCCTCACGACCGCGAAGGGCATCGCCAGCGGCCTGCCACTCGGTGCGACCGTCTGTGCGGACTGGATCGCCGACGCCGACCCCGAACACGGGTCGACGTTCAGTGGGAGCCCCGTCGTCTGTGCGGCCGCCAACGCCACTCTCGACGTCATCGTCGAGGAGGATCTCCCGACCCACGCCGCGGACGTGGGTAACTACCTGATGGAGTCGATCGAGGCCGCTGACCTCCCGATACGCGACGTCAGGGGCCAAGGACTGATGATCGGCGTCGAGGTGAAGCGGGGGTCGAACCGCCTCCTGCGGGACTTGGCGCTCGAAGAGAGTATCCTCGCGTTGCCGGCCGGACGGACCGTCCTTCGCCTGTTGCCGCCGCTGATCGTCGACGAGGCCGACGCCGACCGCGTGGTGGAGGCACTGGAGGCGGTACTGTGACGGTGAGCGAGTCCGACGAGGCGGCGGAGACGACCGAGAGCGAGTTGAACGAGGCTCGTCGACTCCTCGTCGATCTGGTCGAGATCCCGTCGCCGTCGGGCGAGGAGGGGGCCGCGGCCGACCGCCTCGTCGACTTCTTCGACGCCCACGACCGCGAGGCTTGGATCGACGAGGTGGGCAACGTCCACGCACCGGGCGACGACGCCGTCCTCCTGACCTCCCACATGGACACGGTGCCGGGCGACATCCCGGTCGAGATCGAATCGACCGACGGTGAGCCGGCGCTGTGGGGTCGGGGGAGCGTCGACGCGACCGGATCGCTGGCGGCGATGGCCGTCGCAGCCGTCGAGACGGGCGTGAGCTTTCTCGGCGTCGTCGGCGAGGAAGTCGACTCCCGTGGCGCCCGACACGTGATCGAGAGCGACCGGGCCGAACCCGGCGCCGTCGTCAACGGGGAGCCGAGCGGGTGGACGGGCATCACACTCGGCTACCGTGGCCTTCTGGCGGGGACGTACGTCGCCACCAGCGAGTCGGGCCACACCTCCCGCCCGGAGAACAACGCGATCCAGGACGCGATG
>ENA-ORCS01000906-ORCS01000906.1-marine-metagenome-genome-assembly--contig:-NODE-906-length-15249-cov-3.849460_pt1 | contig 15249 bp, 12 predicted proteins | sample MGYA00237781_ERZ508513 | MGnify/ENA primary metagenome ERZ508513 (study PRJEB26184, sample SAMN06268793) | marine metagenome | isolation source: Eden Landing Ponds, San Francisco, CA, USA | place...
GCCGATGCGGATCAAGTGTGCCGTCCTCGCCGAGAAGGTCGCACAGGACGGTGCCGACATCTACTTCGGCGAACTCGACGTCGACGAGACGACGACCGAACCCGACGACCCGGACGTCCCCGACGAGTAGCGACTCGCGGCTCTTCTCTCAGTCGCGCTCGACGACGGTCGTCTCGTCGTCGGTAGCGTGGTGGACGACGACGGCGTGGCTGGTGTGCCGAGCGTGGGTCTCTGCCCACCGGACCGAGCCGCGTTCACCGAGGTGTTCCGACCGTTCCGGGCAGTGACGACACTCGGCACGCCAGGTCTCGACGCCGTCTGGGAAGTGACCGGTGTGGCGCTTGTGGTCCAGGGCGAACTGCTCGACGGCCTGGTTGCCCGTGTGGAGTTCGTCGAGTTCGTAGCCCAGGTCCCACTCGTGGTCACAGCGCTCGCAGGCGATCGTCGGGGTGTCGTCGACGGCCTCTGAGGGGGGGACGTCGACGGGATGGCCCCCCGGATCGCGGTCGGAGTCGGTACCCGCGTCGGTGTCGTCTGTCACGGTCGTTCTATCGGTTCGACCGTCTTGACGGTGTTGACTCCGCTTCCCCTGTTTCGACCTGTAGACGGACGGATATTTCGACCTGTGGACAGACGGACAGGTGGTTGCAGGAACCGACGTGTCTTTGTGGCCGACGCCCGGAACGCGGACGATGACGGCCAGTCGGCTCGTGCGGTTCGACGCGCTCGCGGCCACGGCGCTGGTCTGGTTTCTCGGCAAGTTCCTCCGCTACGCGTTCCCCCCGCTCTTCGGCACGCTCGAGGGGACCTACGGCGTCTCCCGGACCGCCCTCGGGACCGCGTTCACGGGATTCATGATGGTCTACGCCGCGATGCAGTTCCCCTCGGGTGCGCTGGCCGACCGTATCGGTGGCGTCCGCGTCATCGCGGCCGGCGGTGTCGTGACCGGGCTGGGCGCACTCGTACTCGTCGTCGACTCCCCGTTCGTCGTCCTCGCCGCCGCGATGGTTCTGATGGGTGCCGGGACCGGCACCACGAAGACCGTCTCGGTCGACCTGCTCTCGCGTATCTACCCCGCGCGGACCGGACGCGCCCTCGGCGTGTTCGACACCGTCGGTGCGCTCGCCGGCGCAGCAGCACCCGCCGCAGCCGTCGTCGCCGCCGGCGCTCCCGCGCTCCTCGGCGCGCCCTGGCGGACCCTCTTTCTCGTCGGCGGCGCGGCCACCCTCGCCGTCACGGCCGCCTTCGCCTGGCGCGTCCCGCGACGCCTCCCCGACGACGCGGAGACCGACGCCGACGGCGCCGGTGACGGGTCGTTGCGGGCGTACGCCGCGCTCTTCCGTCGGCCGCGGTTCGCCGCGTTCGTGGCCGTCACCGTCCTGTTCTCCTTCGCGTACAACGGCGCCGTCGCCTTCCTGCCGCTGTATCTGGCCGACGAGACGGCGCTGTCGGCCGCGGCCGCGAACCTCCTCTTCAGCGCGCTCTTCCTGGTGAGTCTCGTCCAGCTCGTCACGGGCGAGGCCAGCGACCGGGTCGGCGCGCTCCCCGTCCTCGCGCTCACGCTCACCGTCGCCACCGCCGGACTCGTCGCCGTCCTGTCTTTCTCGGCGACCGGTGGCATCCTCGTCCTCGGCGGGGCCGTCGTCGCGCTCGGTCTGGGCGCCCACGGCTATCGGCCCGTGCGAGGCGCGTACCTGATGCAGGTCGTTCCCGAGTCCGTCGCCGGCGGCGGCCTCGGCGTCGTCCGTACCCTGCTGATGACCGCTGGCGCCGTCTCCCCGGCGCTCGTGGGGTACCTCTCGGAGACCGCGGGGTTCGCCCCGGCGTTCTGGTTGCTCGCCGTCGCGATGGGCGGGGCGGCGGGACTGACCCTCGTCCTCTGGGTGCTAGAGCGGTGAGAACCGGCGGTCGGACTTCCCAGGCAGTACCCGGGCGGCCTCTCGTGGTCTGAAGCTAACAGCACGGGTCGTAGGACTCGTTGTGATAGGTGTGGTTCTCCCAGGCTCTGTCTATCTCCTCGACTCTCGCTCGCTCCTGTGCCGTCTGATTTCGAGTCGCTAATGACACGATCCTGCCAAATTCGCCATCAGAGAGCGAATTGTTGATCCACCTTCGAGTTGCCGAAGTAGACACGTATGCCGATTTCGGTGCTGAATCAGTGTTATTGACTTCGAGGATCCGCATCGCAACTGGAGCTTCACCGGAGATATAATCGTAATCGTGCCAATAAGTCGTCCAAGCATAGGACTGGAGGATCACAGCTCGTTCAGCGACGCGCTGGCCCCTGTCCTCTGACTCTGCAGTATAATTGACGACAAAATACAGCTCTGAATCGATGACTCTCAATCCTCTGAACCGGACTGGTTCATCTGCTCGATCACTCACCGCGAACAGCATAGTGTTTTTAAATTCCTCGTAAGATTCTCGTGTAGTTGTGGGTGTCAGCCGCGATGTCGCCGTTGCGGTTGGGGTTAGTGTCTGGGTTGACACCAGTGTCGGCGTTTGTGATGGTGTGATAGCAGTCGTTCGCGGTGGTCGCACTGTCGGCGTCGAGAGAGCCCCAGATGTGGAAGTGGAAGATGTCGGAATGCTACTCGGTGTAGACGTGCTACTATCGACAGTGGGGGCCGAAATGATCCCGACATGTATAGCCGTACCAGTAGCGATAAACAGTGTAACGATTACCCCCGCAGTTACCACAAGCGCGGTCGAGTGTTGTCCTCGATATCCGGGTTTTTTAACCATCAATAATCACCACCACACCGAGAGAGGAGATCTTGAACTTCTGGCGGTAATTCGTTACATAGGGGCTTCTCTGGTGGGTCCGGGTCGTTTCCGGGGTCCGGGTCGTTTCCGGGATCTGGGTCCTTTCCGGGCTTCGGGTCCTTTCCTTCAGGATCATTGTACTCTCTGGCGTTCTTCCACACTTCGTGCGTGTGGAAATTTAGCCTATCAAACCCGGAATCGGTCTCGATACTGACGTCCGGGTGATCGGTCCAGTCCCGGGCCTCTCGGATCGTGGCTTCGACACCTCTCGCGGAGAAGTCGTCGTCCTCGTCGGTATTGACGATAGCACGGCTCTGGCCGCCGAACCAGACGTCGTTGTAGCAGGCGAACTCCTTGTCGGGGTGTCGGCTCTCCCACTCTTCGGCGCGCTCTGTGTGGTCGTCGTAACACGATTCCTCGTCGTCCCCGTCGTCGTTCTCGTCGCACGGGTCGGCGTCCCACCGGCGGACCGTCTCGTTCCAGGTAGCGCTCGGGCAGGGCCGGGTCGGCCGTCCCGATACGGTAATCGTCAGCGTCGCCGTGTCGGTCCGGCCCAACTCGCTCGTCACGCGCGCCGTCAGCGTGTGAGTACCGGACTCGAGTGCGACGGTGAGGTCGCCGCTGGCGCTCTCGCCGCTGAGCTCCCTATCCGCCAGTTCGCTAGCGTTGCGTTCCCACTCGAGGCTCATCAGCGGACTCTCGCCGGCCGTCGCCGTCGCGGTGTAAGTCGTGTTCGACCCCGGCGAGAGATTCACCGGCCCCGATAACTCGACGGTGGGACCTTCGACAGCGCTGGCCCGAACGTACAGCGTGTCTGAACTGGTGGCGCCGTCGTCGTCGGTCACCGTCACCGTCACCTCGTAGGTGCCGTTCTGCCTCACCCGAAACTCCGTGCGCGCGCAGTCCGCACAGGCCGGGTCGACGTTGTTCCCGTCCGGCCGCTCTATCGACCACTCGTAGGCGGCGATACTCCCGTCCGGGTCACGCGACCCGCTGGCGTCGAGGTAGACCGTCGCGTTGACCGGCACCTCCTGGTCGAGGCCGGCCTCAGCCAGCGGCGCCTCGTTGTCGTCGTCGCCGACCCCCGGCACTCCGGCCCCCGGGACGACGCTCGCGGCGCCGGTGGATGCGGTGCCAGTGCCGTCCGCAACGACGATACCGGCATTGTCAGTCGCGACCGGTGTGCCCCCGACCACACTCGTGAACACGAGGACCGCGCTGACCACGGCCCCCAGATACCCCCCAGCTGTCATCCGAGTGGAGGGAGTTGCTTCCCCCTCCATCAAAAACCCTTGTGATCCGAAAAGGACATCTCGCCGACTATTCTGCCCGAGCGAACGGTGGTCGGCGGAGCGCCCGCAGACGGAGTGTCGACCCGAAGGCTGATGAGGGACGCTGTGCGACGGAGAACACGATGTTCGAGGCGGTCCAGAAGCGCGCGACGGCAGCCCGGGACGCGGTCAACGCCCGCCTCCCGCCGGGACTGCGGGTCGACGTGCTGACGCTGTACTGGTACTCGACGCGGTCGAGCGAGCGCATAGACCGCCTCGCCGCCCGTCCGGCCTGGCGCCGGTGGACGGACCTGTCGATGCTCGTCCTGCTGGTCGTCCAGGTCGCGGGACTGCTCGTCGTCGGACTCGCCGCCGTGCAGGCGCTCGGCCAGGAGAGCGCGACGGCGCTGAACGACCCCGCGAACACGGTCGCGATCCCGGGCGTGAACGCCTTCATGCCGCTCGCGTCCACACCGTACGTCGTCGCCGCGCTGCTGGTCGCCACCGTCGTCCACGAGGGCGGCCACGCGGTCGCCTGCCGGGCGGCACAGGTACCGGTCCGGGAGTGGGGCCTCGCGCTTCTCCTGGGTATCGTACCGCTGGCGGGGTACGTGATGCCCGGCGAGGAACTCGACGCGGCGTCGCTCCGGGACCGACTGCGCATCTACGCCATCGGCGTCTTCCACAACCTGCTCGTCGCGGGCGTCGCACTCCTGGTCCTGCTCTCACCGCTGACGGCGACCCCCGAAGCGGCCTTCGTCGAGTACTTCGGCTGGGCAGCGGTGGGGGAGGCACCCCCGACCGCGGCGACAGTCGCCGACCTGGGCATCCTGACGAACCTCGCGTTCTGGCTGGCGCTGCTCAACGCCAACTTCGGGCTGCTGAACGCACTCCCGGTCTCGGTGCTGGACGGCGGCCGCGTCCTCTCGCTCGCCATCGAGGGCCTGGGCGACCGAACGGGGACGGACGTCTCGCCACGGGCGCGCTGGGTGCTGGTCCACGTCGCCAGCGTCGCCGTGGTCGCGCTCGTCGCCGTCGCGATCTTTGCTCCGCTGTTCTGAAGTGATTCGGGTACCGGGGGCAGTCGAACGGTCGGTCGCTCAGGCCAGGAAGACGTGTCGGGGTCGGTCGGCCAGCACTTCGCGACCCCACTCGACGGTCTCGCGGAAGTCCTCGGAGCGGAAGAACTGCATGGCGTCGTCGCGGCTCTCCCAGCGACTGGCGATGAACATGTCGTCGGCGTTCTCGCGGTTGACCAGCAGTGCCGTCTCGCGGTGCCCGTCCATGTCTTCGAGGATCCCGCCGACGGTCCCGAACGTCTCGACGAAGTCCTCGCGGTGGTCGGACTTGACGGTGTAGAACATCCCCATCGTCCCGAAGCCCTCGCGGTCCTCGGGACGGCCGACGACGTCTGGGAGGCCGGTCAGGTACTCCGCAGCGGTGTCGGCGGCGTCCTCGGTCTCCCAGAGGGTGACGACGGCGGTGACCGATTCGGTCTCACCGTTCGTGCCGGCCTTGAGTCCCTCGTCGGTCTCGTAGACGGCCGTCTTGACGTGGGTGTCGTAGCGGTCGAAGTTCCGGCGCAACTCGGCCACCTCCTCGGCCAGGGCGGCGGGGTCGCCCGTCGAGTAGACCACCAGCGCGTAGACGTCCTCGCCGTGGGGCTTGCCGGCGTAGACCTCGTTGTTCGCGAGCGCCTCCCGGATGACCGCCGCGTCGTCGGCGTCGTCCGTGGCCGCGGCATCCGCCGTCTCTTCGTGGACAGTCGCCCCGTCGGTGCCCGCGTCGGCGTCGTCACCGAGTGGACCGCCCACACAGCGGGTGACGGCGTCGATATCGGTGAGGAAGCCAGCAGCGGTCGAGGCGGCACGCTCGTTGGCCCAGACGCTGACGATGGCGGCCTGGCCCTGGTCGGCCCGGACGCTCGTCAGGACGTGCGTGTCGTAGTGGTCGAAGTTCTCGCGCAGTCCCGACACCTCGTCGACGAGGTCCTCGGCGTCGCCGTCGGCGTAACAGACCAGCCCGTAGCCGCCGTCGTCGTAGTCGTTCGGCATCACGCCGAAGCGCGCGAGGTGGCGGTCCACGTCGTCGACGTCCTCGATGGCGTCCTCGGCTGACACCGGCGGCCGTCCCCCGGAATCGTCCGAGTCCCCCGCGTCGTCGTCAGTACTATCTTCATCCTCGTCGGTCCCGGTTTCACCGGGGTGACTGTCGCCGTCGGCGTGGCCGGCCTCCTCGGCGTGCCCACCCTGATGGTCGGTCGTGCCGTCGCCGTGCTCGCTGCCAGCCGTGGTCTCGCTCGCGCCGCCCCCGGGGACGCGCTCGCCGGCGAGGTACGCGCCCAAGTCGGCGGGCGGGAACTGGCGGCCGAGATAGAAGGGGCCAAAGTCGGCGAATTTCGAGGAGGAGGGGTCGAAGCGCATCTCGTAGAGGAGATCCTTGATGTCGGTGACGTCGTCGGCCCAGAGCGTGACGCCCCACTCCCAGTCGTCCATCCCGACAGAGCCGGTGATCATCTGCTGGACCTTCCCGGCGTAGCCCCGGCCGATGTCGCCGTGGCTCTCCATGTGTTCGGCCCGCTCCTCGAATGGCAGGTCGTACCAGTTCTGGTCCGGGCCCCGGCGTTTGGACATCGGGTAAAAGGAGACGTGCTCGAGGTCGGGAATCTCGGGGTGGAGTCGCGAGCGGATGTACTGGGCGAGTCCGGAGTCGTCGTCGACCTCGCCGTCGAAGTACTCGCGTGCGCGCTCGGAGTAGCCCGACGCCTCCGTCACAGAGACGTACGACGTCGACTGCTCGGTGAAGCGAGCGAGTTCCGTCCCCTCGAAGCGCCGTTCGAGGTGTTCGACGTCCGCGTGCGTGGGTCGGAGATGGACTACCATGAGGTCGGCCTTGTGGCCGGTGACGGCGAACAGCGCCGAGTCGCCGGCCTCAGCGTCCTCGACGGCCGCGGCCGACTGGAGGAACGCGGTGGCTTCCTCGACCGCACGCTGGCGAACCCGTTCGGGGGCGTCCCGCCAGCCCGCCCAGTCGATCGTCCGGAGGTCGTGCAGGGCGTACCAGCCCTCGTCCGTCTGTGGCGGCTCGCGTCTGACCATACCTACCGTTCGCCGTCACCGCTAAGGAAACTTGCTCTTCGTCGCCGGGACTGCCCCCCGACTGGCTACCGCCCCGAACCTGATCGGCTCAGAGTTATAGGGACGCCCCGCGCCGAGACTCTCGTCGTTCTCACACTCCGAATACTGTTCGATACCTAACTAGTAAAGTACTGTACTAATATTTGTGAAACACGAAATGAGACTGGGCGTGGGGAAGTTGACAGAGGAAAATCAGGAAACGGACGTGAAAGTCGCTTCGAAGGCGGGCGTGGTAGTCGAGCGCGAAATCGCCAGGACCGACGACGGATTCGTCGGGACCTTCGAAGTCGAGTCACGCAGGGACGAACCAGTGTTCGTACACGTCCTCGAGGCGATCCCGGACGGACTCACCGTCGAGGACGCGGCGTTCGAACCGGAGTCCGCCCCGGATATCGGGAACATCACCGGAGACCGCATCTCGTTCAGACACCACGTGACCGGGGATCCCGTCGAGGTCGAGTTCTGGATCGTCTCGTCAGACGCGATAGCCGAGTCACGGTGGACGTCACCGGTCATCGAGGCCGTCATGGAATCCGAACTGACCCGGTCGACGCGGGCCATCGCGGGAGCCGATGCGCCGGAGATAGAACCGAACCCGGCAACCGGCGAGTCGCTCGCCGAGCATCCCGACGACGTGCCCGAGCAGACCGGTTCGACGACGACGGCTGACGAGGCGTTCGACGACGGTAGCTCGACGGAGACCTCCACCACGGACTCCAGCGATAGTACTCCGGGCGAGCGCACGGAACAGGTCTCGTCCGACAGCCCGGACGACCCCAACGCCACAGGCTCGGAGCCTCGGGGCGGATCCACGGCCGAGTTGCCACGGAGCCTCCAGATACGGCTCGACCACCTCAGCGCGCGAGTCCAGGAGTTCTCGGCGTACACGGCGTCGCTGTCGGAACTCATCGACGAACGCGGGACCGCGAGCGAGATCGTCGCGGGCCTGGAAGACGAACTGGACCACGTCGGTGAACGACTGGACGCGCTCCGGGTCGAGATGGAGACGCTCCAGACCGCTCACGATCGGGACCTCGAGGACATCCGGGCGAGCGTCGAGCGCGTAGATAGCGCCCTCGACAGCGTCGAAAGCGAGGTAGCGACCCTCGAAACACGGGTCCGCGAGCGCGACGACCGCGTCGACGGACTCGAGAGCGACGTCGAATCCCTGGAGGACCGCGCCGCCACGAACGAATCGACGGTCGACCGGATAGAGAGCGAGCTGTCGGCACTCGAAGACCGGGTCGCGTCGGTCGAAGCGACCGTCGAACAGTTCGACGAGACGATCGAACGACTCGACCGGGAACTGGCGGACGTCCCGGAAGACATCGACACGATAGACGAGCGGATCGAGGAGATCGAGGGCGAGCTAGAGCGTCTGCGTTCGTTTCGCAAGTCGCTGGCCGAAATATCGAACCTCGACGGGTGAGTGCCGTGTCCGGTCGGAGTACCGCGACTCCGTCACGCCCACGCGTCGAGTTCGACCCCCACCGATTCGGGGACCGCGACCCAGGCGTCGTCGCGAGAGATGTCCGCGACCACGAGGTGGGGCCGACCGTCTACCTCGTCGACTGCTGCAACCGTCTCACCGCCGCTCGTCACGCGACCGTCGTTCGACCCCATTTCGACGCTCATGTACGGTTGTTCGCACAATATCTACATGAATGTTTCGAGATAGCTACGATAGACAGTGCTTCATCCACGGATGCCGTGAACTAGCGGACGAACCCGAACCGTTCGGTCAGTCAGGCCGTCCCGGGTGGTTGTTGCGATTCGAGGACGGTGGGTGTCGGTCGCCGGTGTACCGGTCCTCCGGCGCTGACGGCTGTTGGTCACGGGGAAGGTGCAGTAAGTTGATACAGGTCGAGGTGGATGGTGTGGGCACGGGCGTGGGGACCATGTCAGAGCACATCAACCACGAGGACGTCAAGACGGTATCAGCCGGCGGGGTGACGGTGGAACGTCGTCTCGTCTGTACAGACGCCGGGATCGAGGGGACGTTCGTCCTCGAGTCCCGCCGGGACACCCCGGTCGAGGTGCGGGTCGTCGACGAACTCCCGGAGTACTTCCCGATCGACGAAGTGGCGTTCAGCCCCGAGTCGGCACCGGACGCCGGGAACATCACCCCCGACCGGGTGACGCTCACGCAGACCGTCGAGGACGGGCCAGTCCGTCTCCGCTACGGGATCGTGCCCTCGGAACCGGTCGCCGAGGTTCGCTGGAGCGCACCGACGGTCGAGCGAGTCGACGCCGTCGAATCAGTCGATGGGGACTCTCCGGAGGCAAGCGGGTCCGTCGGACCGGTCGCGGAACTGTCGGGACTGTTCGACTTCGAAACCGACGACCCGCCCGACGAGGGAGCCCCGGACGGTGACACACCGGAGACCGATCCCGACATCGGGGACGTGGAAGCGGGCGAGGCCGACGACGGCACGACCGGGGCCGATGCCGAGGGCGCGACAGCGGACGACGACGGCGACCCGACGGAGGGCGACACCGATGCCGGTGACCCGACGGAGGGCGAGACAGCGCCCTCCGAACTGGACGACACGGGACCCCGTGACGAGTTCGAGAGTGCAGACCCCGCCGACGCGACGACCCGTATCGAACCATCGGACGAGTCCCCGGAGGACATGGAGGAGGCGACGCCGACGGGACACGCCGAGGCGAGTACGAACGGTGCCTCGGACGAGACACCCGTCGAAGCGGTCGACGAGACGGCTGACGAGGAAGTCGACGACCTGGCCGACGACGGGAGCGCTGGGGCGGACGGCGACACGGCGTCGGCAGGGGCCGATGTCGTCGAGACGACCGCTGAGGACGCTCCCGAGACGGCGGACGGGGAGGCCGCCGAGACGGGAGACGGAGCCCCCATCCCAGCGGCGGAGGCGGACTCCGAGGAGACGGCGGAAGTGGCCAGACACTTGGAGGTGCGCCTGGACCGGTTGAGCGCCCGGGTCGAGAAGTTCGGCGCGTACGCGGCGGCGCTCGAACCGTTCATCGACGAGCGGGGAACCGGCGAGACGGCACTTTCGGGGATCGAAGACGACCTCGCGGACCTCGACCGGCGACTGGACTCGGTCCGGGAAGCGGTCGAATCGGTCGACGAGGACCGCGAGCGGGCGGTCTCGAACCTCAAGGACAGCGTCGGCGACATCGACGGGGCGCTCGACGACGTCGAGGCGGCAGTCGAGACGCTCGAGACCGAGGTCGACGGACTCGACCTCGGTCTCGACGCCGCCGAGGAGGACATCGACGACCTCGAAGAGCAGGTCGGAGCCCACGACGAGGCCATCGAGTCGACCGCCGACGACGTCGTCGACCTCGAATCTGACCTGGCCGACGTCGACGAGAACGTCGAACGGGTCGACCGCGAGGTCGACGAGGTCGACGCCGACGTCTCGGCGCTGGGCGACGACCTGGCGACCCTCGAGACGCGGGTCGACGACTTCGAGACCGACCTCGAGGAACTCACCGAGACCGTCGAGGGCGTCGAGTCCGAACTGGCGACGCTCTCGGCCGACGTCGAGTCGATCCACGACGAACTGGCCGACATCCACGACGAGGTGGAGACGCTCCACACGTTCCGCAAGTCGCTGGCCCAGATCTCGAACATCGAAGAGTGACGGCCGGACCGGCGAGGCCGGTAGCCCGTTTTTTGCGGCGGTCAGCGGTTCAGAGCAACTGGGGAGCGAAGAGCATGAGCGCGAGCGCGACGAGCATGACGACGCTGATCGAGGCGGTCACGGCCGAGGTGAGTCGGCGACGGTCCTCCGTGGGGAGTCGGGAGGTGAACGCCTCGGTGCTGGCCCGGAGGATGTGCCCGCCGTCAAGCGGGAACATCGGGACGCAGTTGAACAGTCCGAGGTTGAGGTTGATCCACGCCGTCCAGAACAGCAGGTTCGCGAGCAGGAGGACGCCACCGCCGAGGAAGGCCAGCGGACCGCTGACGACGTAGAAGTTCGTCACGGGGTCGATGAACCCGGCGAAGTTGTACGCCTCGCCGCCGGCGATGGCCCCGAAGAATGGCAACAGGAGCACGATGAACACGTCCCTGAGGAACTCGCCGCTGAAGAGGCCACCGAGGAGCCCGCTGTCACCGCCGAGCGAGGCCAGGAAGCCCTCGGCGGGGTAGAGCCCGATCCCGACGTCGAGGACCGTGATCCCGCTGTACCCGGGTCGGGTCTGTACCCCGAGCGCGTCCCCGTTCGACCCCGGGGCCGCGGTCACCTCGAACGTCTGTCGCCCCTCGTCAGTGTGGGCGACGACAGTCACGGTCTGGCCGGACTCGACGCCGGCGAGCGCCTGCTGGTAGGCGTCGCGGTCGGCCGTCCGCTGGCCGTCGACGGACATGACGACGACGCCCGCCCCGCGGTCGAGTCCCTCCTCGGCCAGCGACCCGTTGGGGACGACGTTCCCGTACGCGCCGACGGGGAACGTCGCTGTCCCGTGGTTCGTCTCGATAGTGGCCGTCCGGCGACCGTCCATCGCGCGGTCGAACGCCTGTTCGGTGTAGACGGTCGTCCCGTTGACCCGCCGGACCACGGTCGGTTCCTCGCGATCCAGGTCGATCCCCGAGACGAGTTCGGGCACTGCTCTGTTCAGCAGAACCGACCTGTCGAGGGTCGTCGTCTCCCCGCTCTTGAGACGGAGTTCGACCGACCGGGCCTCGGTCCGTTCGAGGGCGGCGTCGAACTCCGAGAAGTTCGCGACGGGGTCGCCGTCGACCTGTGTGACGACGTCGCCGTACTCGATACCGGCCTGGTCGGCGGGCCCGCCCTCGACGGTACTCCCGATCGGGACCCCCGCGGCGACCGAGATCGAACCGGCGACCGGGCCAAAGAGGAGGAGAAAGGCGAGGAATGTGATGAAGAAGTTGTTGGTGACGCCGGCGGCGAACATGCGGGTCTGACTGCCTCGTGAGGCGCGATTCCGGCTCCCCTCGTCGGGTTCGACGAACGCGCCGATGGGGATAAAGGCGAGGAAAGCCAGCCCCATCGAGTCGATGTCGATGTCCTCGACGCGACAGAGCAGGCCGTGGCCGCCCTCGTGGACGACCAGGCCGACGACGAGTCCGAAGGCGATCTCGGGGGCGGCGGCGAGCGGGAGGAAGTCGTTGACGCCGGGGATGACGAGGACGTTCTGGGGGTTCTGGATCGCCGTCCGCTCGGGCTGTTCGACGGCGGCGATCGCCGAGGTGAACACCGCGGCCGCGGCCCCGACCATGACGACGAGGGCGATACCGACACCGAAGTTCCCCCAGGCACGCCAGAACCGTTTGGGCGCGGCCATCCGAGTGAGGAACTCGCGCCCCCGACCCGTCCGGAGTGTGACGATGGGTCCGGAGACCCGGACCGACTCGGGGAGCATCCCGCGCGCACGGAGGGCGAGCATGCCCGCCGTGTAGAGGACGACCCCGGCGAGCACCCACGTGAGCGTGCTGACCATCTACCGAAACGCAGGGCCGTGGCGGCAAAGAGGGTTTGGTTCCCGGGAGGGTTCCGCCCCGGCGACCGGCCGACTGAGCCTCACTCGGCGTCGGCGGGGAGGATGTCGGTCCCGTCGTGGTCACCGGACCGGACGACGTGTTCGACGGCGGCCGGGTCGGTCCCGTCGAGGACGACCGCGGGGACGCCAGAGCGCTGGAGGATCTTCGCCGCCAGCAGGTCGACCGGAACGTTGCTCCCGGCGTCCATGTCCGCCTCGGCGACCAGCCGGACGAGGTCGTCGGCAGTCATCTCCTCGAACTTCGTCGCGTCGGGGTCGGCGTCGGGGTCGGCGTCGAACACGCCGGGGACGCTCGTCGCGAACACCAGGAGGCCGGCATCGACGTGTTCGGCGAACGCGGTCGCGACGGCGTCGGTCGTCTGCCCCGCGACGACGCCGCCCATGACCGGGACGTCGTCCCGGCGCAGCGCCTCGCGACCGGTGTCGTAGTCTTCCGGTGGGGTGGGCGCCGCGCGGTCGCCGAGCGCGGCGATCAGCAGGCGCGCGTTCAGTCGCGTCACCTCGATGCCGAGCTGGTCGAGTTCGATCTCGTTGGCCCCCAGTTCGCGTGCCGCTCCGATGTACTCCCGGGCGGTCTGGCCCCCGCCGACGACGGTCCCCAGCGTGTGGCCGTCCGCGTCGAGTGACTCGATGACGTCCGCGTACGCGTCGACCCGGTCGGGGTCGAGGCCGGGAACCAGCACGCTCCCGCCGATAGACACGACGACTCTCATTGCCCCGCGGTAGCCACGATGCCGTCTTAAGGGTTGTCAAGGGGACTCGCCGGCCCGCCGGAAGACCCCCGGGCCGACGTCGACTCGGAGGACAGACGCCGCCCAACGCGCCCGGTGCCCACCCACCACTCTGGACCCGAGCGGACCGGCCCGCGCGTGCCGGCAGCAACGGTGATAACTGGGAGATGTCGCCGACAGACTGCCGGTTAGAGCGTCCGAAAGAGACGACGACGACGAGTGTATCCCGACCCTACTCGACAGAATTCGAGCCGTTCTCCTCCGGTTTTAAAACGTCTAAGAGAGTCTAAAAAGCTCCTGAAACGAAAACCGACTGTCGTTTTGCACCGTTCAGGAGTGAAACGGCTCGAAGCAAACCGAAGCTTCCACCCTTTATATACCCTCGGGAGTCTTGAGCGTGGATCGAGGTGACACAATGAGTTCGATGCTCCAGCCCTCCAACGACGAGCCGACGAAAGAAGAACGACTGAAGTCGTACCTTCGGGGGAAGGCAGAAGACGGCGAGATGTATTTCAAGAGCAAGTTCATCGCGGACGACGTCGGTCTCTCCCCGAAGGAGATCGGCGCGCTCATGGTGAAGATCAGCGACTCCGCCACGGACCTCGAAGTCGAGAAGTGGTCGTACACGAGCGCGACCACGTGGCGTGTCGAACTGGCGTCCTGACCGGTCCCCGACGCCGCCCGAACGGTCCGGTTTCGCGCTCCACCCCGGTGTCCCGCGTCGCTTCCGCCCCGGCCGGCCGCTGACGGCCTCTCCCGCGGGCGCGCACTGCACACGCTCCCCGTTGTCCCCACTTCGTGTCCCGGGATTTATACCCGGGAGCAACTTACCACGCATCGATGGCCGAGAGTCGCGTCCCGGCGGACGGTCCGTCGGTCGACGAAATCGAGTCGGTGTTCCACGTCGACGACGTCCGCCAGCGCGAGGACACCCTCTACTACCTCGGCACGCCGCTGGCTTCGACGGGCGACCTCGAGGGCGAACTGTGGCCGCTCTTCCACGAGGCCGGCTATACCGTCCGCCTGACGACCCGTTCGCAGGTCGACGCCGACCTCACCGCCGGCGGCGACGAGCGTGTCGACGCCGACAGCGCGGTAGACGTCGACAGCGGTCGCGACCCACGAGCAGGAGACGGTCGCGAGTCCGAACAATCCGACACCGCCGAGGAGTCGATAGACCCGACCGACTTCGCGGAAGCGCCGGACGTCACGGTCAAACCGTCCAGCGAGCGCGACGAGCCGTCCGAGGCCGACGAAGCAGGTCCGAAACCGGGCGACGAACCGGAGCCGAACCCCGAAGACACCACCGAGGAAGTCACCGTCGAACCGGTCGAGGACACGTCGTTCACGGCCGGTCCGGGAAGCGCCGGGGACGGGCCGGTCGCGTCGCGGCCGAACGGCGGTACACACGCGAACAGCCGTGCGGTGGATTCACAGTACGTCCTCGTCGCCGAGCCCCGGACGCCACACATCGACGGCGTGCCGTGGCTGAACCTCGTCTTCTTCCTGCTGACCATCGGGTCGACGTTGCTCGTCGGGACCCAGTGGTACTACATCCAGGCCGCGACCATCGAGGAGAACCCGCTGGTGATTCTGGAGGCGCTGCCCTTCGTCCTCGCGATCCTCGGGCCGCTCGCGGTCCACGAACTGGGCCACTACGTGATGATTCGCTACTACGACGTCGACGCGAGTCTGCCCTACTTCATCCCCTTCCCGTCGCTCATCGGGACGATGGGCGCGGTCATCCGGATGCGCGGACGCATCCCCAGTCGGAAGGCACTGTTCGACATCGGCGTCGCGGGTCCCCTGGCGGGGCAGGTCGCGACGATGATCGTG
>ENA-ORCS01000909-ORCS01000909.1-marine-metagenome-genome-assembly--contig:-NODE-909-length-15225-cov-3.104370_pt1 | contig 15225 bp, 9 predicted proteins | sample MGYA00237781_ERZ508513 | MGnify/ENA primary metagenome ERZ508513 (study PRJEB26184, sample SAMN06268793) | marine metagenome | isolation source: Eden Landing Ponds, San Francisco, CA, USA | place...
TGACGATCGGGAGCGAGGAGATCTTCGGGCCGGTCCAGACCATCCAGACGTTCGAGGACTACGACGAGGCGATCGAACTGGCGAACGACACGCAGTATGGACTCGCCGCGGGTATCGGGACTGAGCGCACCTCGCTGGTCCATCAGACCGCCGACGATCTGGATGCCGGGCTGGTGTACGTCAACGAGTACGGACCGATCCTGCCGGATGCCCCGTACGGCGGCTTCAAACGCTCGGGCTTCGGGAAGGACCTGGGCCTCGAAGCCTTAGAGCACTACCAGCGCACCAAGAGCGTCTACGTGAACCTCGACGACCCCGAACTGTGACTCACTCGGGCAGTCGCGAGACCCGATACGGATCGGATTCGTCCCGACACCGAGCGAACTCACCCTGAGGCTCTCCGGCGGACACGACCGGTCTCGGTCGGTTGCACCCGCCGCGGTCTGCCGGAGAGCGTCCCCGCCCTTGGAAAAGGTTTATTTGACACCCCAAGGGAGTCGGTGATGTGTATGACTAGCAATAGCACCCCGAACGTGGTGTGTTTCGTCGCCGATCAGTTGCGATACGACCACCTCGAGTGCAACGGAAACGACGTCGTCGATACGCCGAACATCAACGCGCTGGCTGAATCTGGCGTCTCGTTCGACCGGACCTACACGAACAATCCGATGTGTATGCCCGCCCGCGCCACGATGTTCACCGGGCGGAACCCGCATCGGCACGGGGTCCGATCTAACGGCGTCCACCTTCGCGAGAGCCTCCCGAACATTCCGCAGCAACTCTCGGATGCGGGCTACCGGACGCACGCGGCCGGAAAACTCCACCTTCATCTCTACACGCTTCCGGCCCCCCAGCAGGTTTCACACATCGCGGCGGAACTCTCCGAGCGCGCGGAGACCGAGTTCGGCGAGCGACTCGGCCAGGTCCTCGACGAGGTCCTCCGTGACCTCCTCGAGTGCCCCGAGGACCTCGCTGCGGGGAGGAAGTCCGTGGGATCCCACGAGGGGTTCTCGAACCGCGGTGACAATCTCCTCTTGCAGACGCTCGAACGGATTCACGTGCCGAAGTGGTCCGACGGCGCGCTGCTCTTTCAGGAGGCCGCCGCGGAGGCCGTCTCCGGGTGGCCGACCGACGAACTCTCCGAGGCCGACTGGGAGGCGTTTGCCGAAGAACTCACAGCACGCCTCGGGGAGATGTTCGAAACCGTCGACGCGACCGCTTACGACGACCTGTCGTTCGACCCTGCGGAGTTCCCCGAAGCTCGCGAAGTGTGGGAATCAGGCCTTCTCTCTGCACTTCCCGAGCCCTTCTACGGATTCGAGACGACCGACTTCACCGGCGGCCACGTCAACGAGATCTACGGCGAATACAAGCGGTGGCTGCAAACGAACCATCCTGACGCCTACGAGCGGATCTCCTTCGACCACCCAGACAACGTCCGCGGGGATACCTTCCAAGTACTCAGAGAGTGGTCGCTTCCGGCGGAGGCGCACTACAACCACTGGATCAGCGACCGCAGTATCGAGTTCCTGAACGAGCAGGACGAAGACGACGATCCGTTCTTCCTGTGGTGTTCCTACCCCGATCCACACAACCCGTATGCCGCCCCCGAGCCGTGGGGTTCGATGTACGACCCCGACGACGTCGAGTTACCCACGCGGAGTGAGGCGGAATTCGACGCGCTCCCGGAGTTCTATCGCGACGTGTACGAGGGCGACTTCTTCCAGTTACAGGGACTCTACACCGATCCGGGCCCGGAGGTCCAAGCGGAGGCGATCAAAGAGATCATCGCCGTCACCTACGGGATGGTCAGTTACCTCGACCACGAGGTCGGGCGCGTCGTCGACGCGCTGGAGCGGAACGGACTCCGAGAGGACACGATCGTGATCTTCCTGTCGGACCACGGCGAGATGATGGGTGATCACTGGATGATCCGGAAGGGTCCCTTCCAGTTCGAGGGACTGCTTCGCGTGCCGATGATCTGGAGCTGGCCCGGTGAGTTCCAGGCGGGCAAGCGTGTCGAGACGGTGACGAGTCACGAGGATCTGCTGCCTACGATGCTGGACCTCTGCGGCGTCACATCGCCCCACGCGGTCTACGAACCGTCGTATCGAAACGGGCCAGAGACGTGGCCGGGCGAATCGCTGGTCCCCCTGCTCACGGGCGAGGCCGATCCCCGAGACCGGTCGACCGTCGTCGAGACCGACGAAGACTACCTGGGCATCTGGCCGCGCACGCTGATCAACGACCGGTACAAGCTCACAGTGTATCCCGAGCAGGACTACGGCGAACTGTTCGATCTGCACGAAGACCCAGCGGAACTGCACAACCTCTGGGACGACGAGGACGCCGAATCGCTCAAGAACCGTCTCTACCGCGAGCTTCTCGATCAACTCGTCCTGCAGGAGGGGGCTGTCCCGAGTCGTCGCAACGTCGCCTGACATTCGAGCGACGTCGAACGTCGAGAACCGGTATTCGGTATCGCAGAACAATACTTTTCTCTCTCCGAGTTGTGCGATAGCGTACCGATGACAGACGACACCGGAATCCGGGTAAACGCCCTCGAAACGACCAATTCCATCATCCAGGCGCTAGACGAGTTGAACGGCGCTCGCGTCACCGAACTCGCCGCCCATCTCGACCGACCACAGAGCGTCGTCCACAATCACCTGACAACTCTCAAACAGCTTGAGTATGTCGTGCAAAACGGAAACGAATATCAGCTGGGATTTCGCTTCCTCAAGTTCGGTGAACGGGTCCGACACCGGTCGACGCTGTACAACTTCGCCACGTCGGAGGTGCAGAAACTGGCTGCGGAGTCGGGGGAGTTGATCACGCTGCTCACCGAAGAACACGGACGTGGAATCTACCTCGACATCGGCCAGGGCAGCCAGGACATCGAGTACCCTGCGATAGCCGGTGCACGAACCTACCTTCACTGCTCTGCGACCGGGAAATCGATCTTGGCGCACCTTCCCGAGGAAGACGTCGACGCGATCATCGACACGCACGGGCTCCCCGCGCAGAGTTCGAATACCATCACCGACCGGGCTGAACTCTACGACCAGTTGGAGACGATCCGCGAACGGGGCCTGGCGTTCGATATGGAGGAGTTTCGCGAGGGGATGCGATCGGTCGGCAAACCGATCCTGCTGCAGGACGGGACACCGATCGGTGCGCTGAGTATTGCCGGGCCTGTCCACCGGATGAAAGACGACAGGCTACGAGAGGAGATGCCGGAACTGCTTCGCCAGTCGGTCAACGTCGTCGAACTGAACCTCAACGATCCAAATATCCAGTGAGTCATTGCGACACAGTGCCATACGCTATTCTGTCATCGTGAATCATACGGTGGGCCTTGTTTCGACCGTTTGCTGTCTCGATACGCCTGTATTCGACCACAGAGGTCAGCTATCGGTCGAGAGACGGATTCGTCGTCGCCGAATGGGACAGCGTCGGCCCGTCGGCCTCCCATTCCGTCCTGTTGACACGCGGCTAGCAACCCACTGAGCCCTCCAATAACAGGAGTACAAGTGTTATACATATTGTTCGATCCCCGAGCGACACCGTCCACCGCGATCGTATCCGATAGACGTCCAAAATTATCATCTATAATTATATACAAGTGAGATAATGCAAAATGCGTTCGGGATGTACTACAATCCCGGTCTTAACCCGAACCCGAATTTACCGGACTATTATACTGACATTATTGCACTTTTTCGCTAAAATACCGCGATTTTTGATAAACTATAGTTATATTGAAGCTGTGGCATCACGCGATCCCCTGGATCGGCCGAACTCAAAAGGTAAATAATATTAACTGTAAAGAAATTCTACCACTAAATTAGATAAATTAGTGATCCTCACTGCGGCATAGCAATTCCGTCACGCCGAACAACGAGCGCTCCTCGCCCCGGGTTTCGCCCCTCTCCGCGTTTCTCGACAGGGGTACCGATTCGCTGTCGTTGAGTCGGGTCAATCGACCTTGGTCCCGCGGTCAGCGTCCTCAAGGATCGAAAAAATATGGGAATCCCTCGTCTGGAAGTCGCCGGTGGTGGTGGTCCAACCACGTGCTGTGAGTTGCTCAGTCGGATACGCAAAGTCACCAACGACTCTTACGTTTCTGAGCGTTGCTCCTGTGAGTCACCGACAGCTCGTACTATCCTGTGCTGAGGATTCCAGCGGCGACGTCACCTAGTAGCGCGAAACGACTCACCACCACTAGTGCCGAGTCACTCGACTTACGATCGCTACCGTTGAGACTCGGAGAACGCTTATCGCTTGGGCGCCTACCCGTCTCGCGCTCGGGTGATCGATCTCAGTCGCTCATCGCCGCGGCGTCTTAGCTGGTTGGAAGACGGACCGTTACGGTCGTTCCTCCCGAGTCGTTTTCATCGAACGACAGCCCTCCGTTCGAACGGCGGACAACCTGATTAACGAACCAGAGGCCGAGTCCCGTTCCATGGTTCAGGGCACTGATCTCTCCGTCCACCGTCAGCACATCCCATTCCTGTTTGGGAATTCCCGGTCCATCGTCGCGTATCTTGATCTCGGCCATTGTCTCGGTACACTGAAGCTGGATGTCGACGATCGGCTGTTCCTGGTCGGAATGGACAATCGCGTTCTGGACCAGCTCCCGGACCGCCTCACCGATCTCACTCGGGGTTTTCGCCTGACATTCGGTGGTCAGGTCGGTCTGTAGCACCGCCTCAGAGTACTGCGTTTGCAGATCCGAGACGACCCGTCTCGTGGTCGACGCGACGTCCACCGTCACTGTTTCAGCGGTCTCAGTCAGTAGTTCGGTGATTCTGTGTTGGTGCTCGGCCATCTCGACGAAGTTGCGACTCTTTTCAAGTATCTTCTCCACGTCGGCTCGTACCGCGGGTGATCCGCGTGCTTCGATCAGTTCTGCGCGTCCCTGGATCACGTTCATATCGTTCTTGACGTTGTGACGGAGAATCCGACTGAGCACTTGCAGTTGCTCTCGGTTCTCCTGTGCTTCGGATACGTCCACAATATGGACGACGTAGCCACTGATAGTGTCGTTGTGCGTCCGAAGCGACGAACTCCGTGACTCTCCCGTGAACACCTGCCCGGAGTTCTTCCGATAGTTGACGAGACGCGATTCGCTGGGGACGTCTGTCTCTTCGAGCAAGCGCTCTACGGCCGCCTGCTCGTCGGTGATCGTACTGAGATGGCAGCCTTCGATGTCTTCGCTTTCGTACCCAAAGAGGTCGACGAAGCCGGGGTTGTACGTCGTGATGCACCCGTCGGGATCTGTCACGACGACGGCGCCGCTGACGCTGTTGAATAACGATTCGTAGCGTCGCTTCTGCGCCCGTATCTCACGGGTCTGTCGAACCCGGTTCGTGATGTCGCGCACGACGCCGATCCCGACCTCTGGCTCTCCGTCGACGCTGAATTCGATCTCGCCGGTCTCCTGCACCCACCGTGTCTCGCCGTCCACGATGATTCGATGTTCGATGTCGTAGCTGCCGTCGATGAGCGCCTCGTTCCACGCGTCGTCCACCGCGGCTCGATCTTCGGGGTGGACCAGTTCCAAGAACCGTTCGTAGGTCATCGGCGTCCCGGGTTCAAGCCCGAAGATCCGATAGCATTCGTCGGACCACTGCAGTTCGCTCTTGCCGATTTCGAGTCCCCAACTGCCCATATTGCCGATCTCCTGGGCCTGTACCAGATGGGTCTGTATCTCCTGTTCTCGCTCCCGTCGCTGCGTGATGTCCCGAGAGATCACCGCAACGCCACGCTCACCGTCCTTGAGTTCCACCGGCACGAGCCGCTGCTCGGTGTGTATCTTCCCGATCGATTCAATGTAGAGATCGAACTCCAGACTCACCGTCTCCGTCCCGTCGGGATCTGCCAACCGTTCACCGGAGTCGGGTTCGACGCCGTGCAGCACCGCGTCGATCACGTCCAAAAACCGCTGCGGGTCCTCGTCCGGTGCGGCTACTGCTTCGACGACGGAGCGAACCGGGAGTCCCTCGGCGGCCTGCACCGGCACGTCAGCGAAGTCGGTCGCCGCCTCGTTAGCGAACCGAATCCGCTTGTCGCTGTCGACGAGCACCGCCTCTTCGTCCATCGTCTGCACGAGAAGTTCGTGCGTTTCCAGGCGTCTGGCCTGCTCTTTCTCCTCGGTGACGTCCTTCTGGAATCCGACGAAACTCTCCAGTGTGCCATCTTCGGCTCGCACCGGGGCGATCGACAACCGGTTCCAGAATGCGGTCCCGTCCGCCCGATAGTTCCGGAGCGTGAGTTCTGTCTCTCGGGCTTCGTCGATCGCGTCACGAAGTTTCGCGACCTGCTCCGCATCGGTCTCCGGGCCCTGCAGGAGCCGACAGTTCCGGCCGACGGCCGCTTCGCGCTCGTATCCGGTGATCTCGGTGAACTTCTCGTTCACGTAGGTCATCGGGTTATCCTCCTGTGAGGGCTCTGTGATCGTGATGCCGATTGGCGCCGTATCGAGCGCTCGCGTCTTTCGTCGGAGTTCCTCTTCGCGTTCCTTCCGATCGGTGATGTCCTCGTAGATCGCCACGAAGTGGGTCACCGATCCCGATTCGTCCATCACCGGCGCGATCGTGTGGGTGGCGACGAACTGCGTGCCGTCCTTCCGTTCGTTCTCGATCTCGCCGCTCCAGACCTTCCCATCGAGTACGGTCTCCCACAGGTCGGCGAAGAACGCATCGTCGTGTGCCCCGGAACTCAGCACGTGGGGCGTCTTCCCGCGTACCTCAGCAGCCGTGTAGCCGGTTAGCTCCTCGAACTCGGGATTCGCGTACTCGATCTCCCCGTCCACGCCAGTGAAGAGGACAGCGTGCCCGGTGTGCTCGATCATCTGTTCGAACTTCTGCAGGCGCTGCTCGCGCTCTTTTTGCTCTGTGACGTTCCGGGTCGATCCGACGATCTGCGTCACCTCGTCATTGACGATCACCGGCGCGATGCTGGTCTCCCACCACGACCCGCTGTCGAACCCCGCGAGGTGCTCCTCGTACGTGCGGGGCGTTCGTCCGCGCACGCAGTCCGCGTACCGCTCGCGAACGGCCGCGCTGTCTTCCTCGTCGGTGATCTCGCGTATCGTTCTCCCCTGGAGTTCCTCGGCCGATATCCCGGTGATGTGCTCGTATGCCGGGTTGACCTGGTTGACACGGAACGTCTCTCCTCCGTCTTCGACATCGATGACGAACAGTCCATCCTGCGCGTTCTGGAACAGGGTGTCTTTGCGTTCCAGTTCGTACAGCCGCTCTTTCTGTTCTGTGATGTCGCTGAAGACGATCGTCAGCCCCGTCTGATCCGGGTGGACTCTGACCTTCCACCACTTCGCTAACTGATCGTTGTACCGCTCGAACTACGTCCGCTGGTCGGTTTCGATCGCCCGCTCGATGGCATCCTGTGCCTTCGTCCCCCGAGTGCTCGGAAAGGCCTCCCAGACGTGCTCCCCGAGGAGGGAGTCGGCGTCGGTGTCGAGGAGTTCCGTCGCTCGCGTGTTGACGTAGGTGTACCTGAGGTCCTGGTCCAACGCCACGACGCCGTCGGATACTCGTTCGAGTGCGTCGCTCCGTCGCTGTACCGCATTCGGTGGGGTCCCGGTGCTCATCTTCGTCTGTGTCCTCCGGGCGGGTCGCTCTCATCGTCCGGCGCGGGGCGACCCCCGCCGTCGGCCTGGACCGACGCCTGGTTTGCAGGCGTAGAGACGCGGTGGTCCAGATCCGACACCCCGTCACGGATCTCGAACATCGAAACCTGGTCGTGAAGCGTCTCTGAGAGCTGCGAGAGGTTTTCGACGGTTTCGGCGACTTCCGAGAGCGACGCCGTCTGTTCCTCCGTGGCGGCGGAGACGTTGCTCGCTTCCGCAGCGGTCTGTCGGCTCACACTCGAGACCTCGTCCGCCATCGCGACCACCTCCTCTGTGGAGGCAGCCTGATCGTCCGTCGCGTCGCTGATCTCCTGGATGCCGGACTCTGCGTCTCCGACCGCGGACGCGATATCGTCGAACATCTCGATCGCGTCCTCGATGGTTGCAGCGCCGCGCTCGACGCGTTCGCTCATCGTCTCCATCCCCTCGACAGTCTCGGTAGTCGTCGCCTGAATCGCCGTGATCCGCTGTTCGATCTCGTCTGTCGCATCGGCGACGTCTCCGGCGAGCGCTTTGATCTCGTTGGCGACGACGGCGAACCCCTCACCGGCCTCCCCCGCACGCGCGGCCTCGATCGAGGCGTTCAACGCGAGCATATTCGTCTGCTCAGCGATCCCCGTGATCATCTCGACGATCTCGCCGATCTCGTCCATCCGCTCGTCGAGCGTCTCCACGTGCGCGGTGGTCTCGGTTGCCTGCGCCTCGATCGCTTCGATCTCTTCGGTGGCCGTTGCGGCGTACGTTTGGCCCGTTTCGCTCCGCTCGACGGCGGTCCTCGCTGTCTCGGTAACCGCTTCTGCGGAGGAGGCAATTTCCTGTACGGTCGCAGACATATCGTTCATTTCGCCGGCGACCTCCTGCAAGTTCTCGCTTTGCTCGTCCGCGCCGTGAGAGATCTCTTCGACCGAGTCGGCGACTTCCGCACTCGCCTGCTCGATCTCTGCGGTGCTGCCCGCGACCTCTTCGCTGGACGCGGCCACGTCGTCGGCGATCTGCTGCACGGCGCTGACACTCTCGCTCATCTGCTCGATACCCTCGTCGAGGTCCCGGAGGGTAGCGCCGTACTGTCCGGGGTAGTCGGTCTGGAGCCGTCTGTCGAAGTCGCCGGCGCTGAGCCCGTCGCTCGCCCTCCTGATTTGTCCGAAGCTCTCAGACAGTTGATCGGTCCCCGCCTGGAAATTCTGCAACACGGTCCCGTACTGCCCCGGTTGTGACGCGTCGACGTCGTGGTCGAACTGCCCGGTTTTGAGCCCAGTACTGACGGCGTCGAGTTCGTCGAAGGTCTCGTTGAGGTTCGCCTGCATCTCGGTGAACGCGTCGACCATCTGCCCCAGCTCGTCGTTCTCGGCGTGCGCTTCGACCTCAGTATCGAGATCGCCGTTACTGGCCGCGATGGCCGCTTCCGAGAGTTGGGTGACGGGAGCCACGATGCGTCTGGCGACGAACAGTCCGACGACGATGGCGACGAGGAAAGCGCCGATGGTGAGTCCGACGATCTCCAGTTGCGCAAGCCGCGTCGTGCGATCGGCGATCGCTATCTGGGACTGTGCGTCCGCCTGTGCCGATTCTTCGATCGCGCTTGCCGCGACTTCCATCTGTGACCCGACGGAGTCCATCTCGTCGGCCTTCTCTCGGGCGAGTGCCGTCTCGCCCGATGCTTTCGCCTCGAAGAACTCGGTACCGAGCGTGTTGTATCTCTCGTGTTGTGATCTGAGCGTTGTGAACTGTTCTTCCTGCTCCGAGGTCAATTCAGCCTCTTCGAGTCGCTGTGCCTGTGCTTCGAACTGTTCATTCGCGTCTTCGAACTGCTGCCGTGCCGTCTCCTCACCGAGTTGGCCGGCCTGTATCGCACCCTGCTGCCGCTCGACGGCCACAATCAGTTTCGCCGCTGAATCCATCTTTTCGCTGTCCGCCGCGATGCGATGTGCCTCTTCGTCGACGGTGGCAACTGCGGTATAGCCGACCGCGCCGGTGATGACGACGAGCGCGGCGACGAGGAGAAAGGCGATAATGAGTTTCGGCCGCAAATCGAGACTATCGATCGTCAGTCGTTCCAGCACAATCGTAATATCGAGGGTGGTAACATAAATCGATCGGCAGATGATTGTGTATCTATCAATATTCTATCCCACACGCTATGACGGGACTGGAAATAAAATCGTAATTTGTCGTGTCTACAGACGGATCGATCGCCTGATCCGAGCGCGCGGCACCGAACACTCTTGCAGAGTGACAGAACTATTATCACTGTGCTCCGACTGGTATTATTACGAACTGAATTCACAGACAGCGAGTGGCTGCTGCACCCAATAGCGGCTGAAATGAACGCGCTCAGGTAGTTCGTGAACGAGACTCACCGCATCTCCGGGTGGATTTCCTCACTCGGTCCACTACTCGTCCGGCCCCCTGTTCTGGCCGGGTCGGAGTGAGCGACGTCTCGTCTCGGCTTGATCGTGGGGAACGACGGCGAACAGCAGCCGGTCTCCGAGGGCCGGCGGACCCGTCCAGTCCCCTCCGATCGCGGCCCCACAGCGAACCGCGGTCGAGCGGCTGGTGCGTGCGACTGGGCTCTCCTCTTGGAGTATCTTCACTGCAGACCAGCGGTGACGGATCGACGATCCGGGATCTGTGCGGCGTTGCATACGACCGGTCGATATCCTCGAATACTGCGGGTAGGGCGACGAGCACCGGGGTGTCAGCACGGCGTCGAACCGTTCCCTCCACCCGTTCGGGAGACGCACGACGACGGCTATTCCTGTCTCGCCTCCTCGCGACGTGTCGCAGACAGTCCGGACCTCGAGTTCTCTCCGGAGGCGTTCACGGCGCTCCCTTCGGTTGAACCGAGATCCTCTGCCTCGGGGATGCGGATGCAACGGACGTCGTGCCCCTCGTGGGACTCGAAGTCGGGAAAGTCCTCGGCGCACTCGTCGGTTGCGATCGGACACCGCGGATGGAACCGGCACCCCGAGGGCGGGTCACTGGGCTCCGGTACGGTCCCCGGGAGCGTGATATCGTTTTCAGCCGTATGATGCGGGTTCGGCACCGGGACTGCCGAGATGAGCGCTTGCGTGTAGGGGTGTTTCGGGTCCGTGAACAGCGCATCCGTGGTCGCCTTCTCGATGATATTGCCGAGGTACATCACCGAGACGTCGGTCGCGAAGTGGCGGACGACCGAGAGGTCGTGCGTCACCATCACGTAGGTCAGGTCGTACTCGTCTTTGATCTCGTCCAGCAGTCGCAGGATCTTCGATTGAACGCTCACGTCGAGGGCGCTGGTGGGTTCGTCCAAGAAGAGCAGCGTCGGGTTCAGACTGATCGCGCGAGCGATTGCCACGCGTTGCTGTTGGCCGCCAGAGAGTTCGTGTGGATAACGCCCGTAGTACCGCGGCCCGAGGCCGACGTCGTCCAGCAGGCTCACGACCCGGGCGTCGATCTCTCGGGTCGACGCGTCGGTGTGCAGGTGGAGCGGTTCGCTGATTATCTGCCCGATCGTGTTACGCGGATCGAGTGAGGATTCGGGGTTCTGAAAGACGATCTGGATCTCGCTTTTGAGCGCCCGCTTCTCGCTGCCCGACAGGTCGCTGAACGGGGTCCCCTCGTAGGAGATGGTTCCGTCTGTCGGCTCTTCTAATCCGAGAAGCGTCTCCAGGAGGGTGCTCTTTCCACACCCGGATTCGCCGACGATCGCGTGGGTGTCACCGGGATAGATGTCGATGTCCACGCCGTCGACGGCGCGCACCGTCCCGGTCTGTCGTCGGAGGATTCCCTCCTTGATCGGGTAGTGCTGTTTGACGTCTCTGGCCTGCAACAGCGGTTCGCCCGTCGTCGAATCCGCGTCTGCGTGTGTGAAGTCGCTCATTGGTCTTCTGCGTCGTGTACCAGACACGAGGCTTGGTGCTCTCGACCATCGACCCTGTCCGGCCGCGTCGTCTCACAGCGCGGTTCTGCGTCGGGACACCGCGGGTGGAAGGCACAGCCACTCGGTGGATCTCGCATATTCGGGACAGTGCCCTCGATCACTCGTAACTCCTCGTCTGCGCGCTCGATGTTCGGAATCGTCTGCAACAACTCTCGGGTGTAGGGGTGAGCGGGCCGATCGAAGATGTCGTAGACGCTCCCGTACTCGACGACTTCCCCCGCGTAAATGACCGCGATCTTGTCACAGAACTCCGCGACAACTCCTAAGTTGTGAGTAATCCAGAGAACTGATAGATCTTCCTCCTCGACGATGTCCTTGAAGATCTCCATCACCTTCTTCTGGACCGTCACGTCCAGTGCTGTGGTGGGTTCGTCGGCGATGATGAGATCCGGATCGAATCCTAATGCCATCGCGATAGATACGCGCTGTTTCATTCCACCTGACAGTTCGTGCGGATAGCTGTCCAAGATCCGCTCCGGGTTCGGCATATCGACCCGTTCGAGGTACTCGATCGCCACGGACTCCGCCTCGGCATCGCTCATATTTCGGTTGTGTCCGATCGTCTCGATCATCTGGCTGCGGATGGAGTAGACGGGGTCCAACGACGTCGAGGGATCCTGGAAGATCATCGTAATGTCTCGGCCCCGGACGTTTTGCATCCCGGATTCCGAGAGCGACAGCAGGTCTCGTCCGTTGAGCGTGATCGACCCATCTGCGATCCGGCCAGGCGAATCGACCAGCCTGAGGATCGACTGCGCCGTGACGGACTTTCCACTTCCGGATTCGCCGACCAGTCCGACCCGTTCGCCTTCGTTGATCGTGAGGTTCACCCCACGGAGCGCGTTTACCGTCCCTGAATTGGTGTCGAAATTGGTGTGAAGATCGTCGATTTCGAGCAGTGGTTGTGTCATCGTTTGTCCTCCAGTTTCGGATCGATCGTATCGCGGAGCCCCTCACCGAGGAAATTGAACGACATAATCACGAGCACGATCGCCAGCCCCGGGAACACCGAGATCCACCACGCCGACGTGATGTACTGCCGACCGGTAGACAGCATAATTCCCCACGAGGGAGTCGGGGGCTGGACGCCGAGCCCGAGGAACGACAGCGACGCGGCGACCGCGATGGCGTTCCCCATCTGGAGCGTGACGACGACGAACGCGGGAATGATCGCGTTCGGGATGAGGTGTTTGAAGATGATCTTGGTGTCGCTCAAGCCGATGGCCTCCGAGGCCTTGATGAAGTCGAGTTCGCGGAGTGAGAGCACCTCTCCGCGGACGAGTCTGGCGAAGACGCCCCAGAACACCAAGCCGATGGCGATCAAGACCGTGGTGAGGTCCGGTTCGAGGATCGAGGCCAGTGCGAGCCCCATAATGATTGCTGGGAACGCCCACGTCGTATCGATCGCCGTCCGGACGATCGCGTCGACCCAGCCGCCGTAGTAGCCGGCCAGCGCACCCAGCAGCGAACCCACCACGAAGGCGATCCCCATCGACGTGATGGCGATCATCAGCGCGATCCGGGTCCCGAAGATGACGCGTGAGAGGATGTCTCGCCCCAGGCTGTCGGTTCCCATCGGATGCGCAATCGACGGCGGCGCTCGGACAGCGGTCGCAGAGATAGCCGTCGGGCTGTAGGGCGCGATCTGCGGCGCGAAGATCGCGATGACGGCGACGCCTAACAGCAACACCCCACCGATGATCGACAGGCGGTGACTCGAGAGGTCCTTGATGAAGAACCAGGCTCGTTCGAACCGCGATTCCGCACTGCTAATCCGCTCTACCTCGTCGTCCCACTCTTCGAGTAGTCCGTCCCAGTCGATTTCGGTCGATGTGCGTTCACTCATTGTCAGTCGTAGCGAATTCGCGGGTCGGCCAGGCCATACAGGAGGTCGGCGAGGAAGTTGCCGAGCATGATCGTGGTGACCAGAATCATCAGGATGGCGCGAACGACGGGGTAGTCACGCTTGAAGATACTATCCACGAGCAGGTGGCCGACGCCGGGGCGGTTGAACACGATCTCGATCACCAGTCCGGACGCCAGAATGTATCCCAATCGAAGGCCGAACAGCGTGATGATCGGGATGAGTGCATTCCGAAGCGCGTGTTTGAAGATGACGCTTCGCTCGGGCAGTCCGTGGGCCCGGGAGGCGGTGATGAACTTCTCGTTCAGCGTCTCGATCATCGAGGACCGCATCACTCTGGTCTCGATCGCGCTGCCGCGCAACCCGAGCGCAACCGCCGGGAGGACGAGCAGTCCGACCGTTCCATACCCGACCGCAGAGGTCCAGCCTAACTGGATCGCGAAGACCAGGATGAGGAGGATCGCGAACCAGAAACTGGGGAAGGAGATCGCGAGGAGCACGAACCCCATCGAGAGGTAATCCCACGACGTGTGCTGCTTGACTGCGCCGATGATACCGAACGGGATAGCGATGGCGTACGAGATGAACAACGCCAGTGCGGAGAACCGGAGACTGATCGGAACCCGGAGGGCGATCATCTCGGTGACCGGCCGCCGCGTCGCGGCGGACAGCCCAAGGTCTCCCTGGAGCAGATTCGCCATCCACGTCAGATACTGAATGTACAGCGGTTCGTTGAGTCGCCACTTGTCCCGCAGCGCCGCGAGTTGTTCAGGGCTTGCCCGGGGTGGTGCGAGCGTCGTGACCGGATCACCCGGCGTGATCTGCACCAGCATAAATACCACTACCGACGCGATGAGTAGTTTGGGGATTAGCCCCAGCGTCCGTCGGACAATATAAGATGAATAACTCATCGGTAGTCCGGCAGTCTACCACTCGTCGCTTTCGACGGGCCACATTGGCGCACCTTTGTAGTGCGGTTCCCAGTTCTGGACGTGTGAGCCCCAGGCGTCTGCGCCCTTGGGATACATCAGGTACACCATCGGAACGACGTCCTCGAGCAGGTACTTGTGGGCTTCTTTGTATCGCTGCGTGCGCTCTTCGAGCGTCGTCGCATTCTGTGCCCGATCAGTCAGTTCAGTCGCCCGGGGGAACTGGTGCCACGCGTTAGAGTTGAGGTAGTACGAGTCCTCTGCGCTCTCGCTCGTCGTCCACCAGAGCTGGTCGGCGTTGCCCCAGTCGTAGAACGTCGACATCCCGGCGGCGAAGTTTCCGCTGCCGACGTCCTCTTTGAACGTCGAGGTGTCCGTCGTGCTGACATTCATCTCGACGCCGATGTCCTTCAACTGTTCTTTGATCAGCGTCGCGCGCCGGCGTGACAGTTCCGTATTCTGCGTCAGGAGGGTGAAACTCGCCTCTCGGCCGTCTTTCGTGCTGACGCCGCCGGGGTTCACCGTCCAGCCGTTGTCACGCATCACGGTCCGCGCCTGTTCGAGATCGTACGTGTAGTTGTACTCCTCGGGGATATCGTGTGCTTCGACGGACGGCACGAGGTAGTTCGGTGCGGGATCGCCGACGCCGTTGAACACCACGTCGACGATCTCCTGCCGGTCGATGCCGTAGGAGATGCCCTTCCGGAGGCTCAGATCCTCTGCCAGCACGGGTGCCGTGCTGGTCTCCGGATTGAGGTTGAGCATAATGAAGATCTGCTCGGTACTCACCGGCGGCGTCCCGGTGTTGTACTGGTCGCTCTCCTGGTAGTCCGGGAACTTCGAGTACGGGACCCCGGCG
>ENA-ORCS01000910-ORCS01000910.1-marine-metagenome-genome-assembly--contig:-NODE-910-length-15224-cov-4.816135_pt1 | contig 15224 bp, 12 predicted proteins | sample MGYA00237781_ERZ508513 | MGnify/ENA primary metagenome ERZ508513 (study PRJEB26184, sample SAMN06268793) | marine metagenome | isolation source: Eden Landing Ponds, San Francisco, CA, USA | place...
AGCCGCCTCTAACGCCACCTCTAGTTCGCCCATACTGCTGGCTCGGTCGCGGAGCCACTCGGCCAGCGCTGCTTTCCCGCTGCCGTCCAGGGTCAATCCGTACTGAGCGATCTCCAGCGCTGCCTGCGGTCGGTCGTGACTCCGGAGAGTTTTGGCCAGCGTGAGCGAGTCGTCTGGTGAGTACAGGTTCTGCTGTCCGTACTCGATCGCCTCGTCGATACGGCCCTCCGCGACGAGCATCGTGACATATTCATCGGTCAGGTCGGTGGCCGCCGCGAGATTCAGATACTCGTCGATTCGATTCTGGCGTTCGAGAACGTTGAGGCGAGCCCGAATGACGTCCTCGGCGTACCAAGGATGCTCTCCGTCCCAGAGGTCCGCGTCACTGCTCCCGGACTTCATCACCTCCTGGATCGGGTCGAAGTCCCAGCCACGCTGGACGGCTGCAAGAGCGACGCTGTAGGGGGGTCGATCCGTATAGCTACTCATTTCGTTCTTCCAACCTCGGAGTTTCGCCTCCCAGTCATCGCGCTCTGAGTCAGCAAGGTCGGCTGTAAGCAGGGCTTCGGCCAACACTTTGTCGACGTCGTCGAAAAACTCGAAGATGGCCTGTGAGTCGTCGTACGAAAGCGCGAGCCACTCGTGGTCCATCAGTTCGTCTGCGAGCGGGTCAAGAACATCCAGTGCCGACTCGCCGTCGCTGGCTTCGATAGCAGCCCACGCTTGATCGAGCAGATCTCCTAGCTCCTCGACGTCAGTTTCGACTGCCGCATACGAATCACGGGCCCGAGACCCACGCCCGCCCGGGGGCTGGAGGACATACTGGACGTGCCGGCGAATCGAATCTCGGTTGATTTCTGGACTCTGGTCGCGAGAGTCGCCGCCTGCATCTTCCGATTGGGGTGTCTCGAGTCGAGATTCAATCCACTCTGCGAGGTCAGGCCGACGCTCGACGATGGCCACGAGGAGATCCCGAAGTTTCGCTGGATCTGTGTCGGCGACCAGTTCGGAGATAGGTGGGCGCTGGCTAACCTCGTCGGGATCGCGGCTGTACGTCAGGAGGACAGCCACACGATGCTTACAGATCCCGCCATGATCGTACGGGCAGGAACATGTCGTGTCGACGACACCAGTGTCATTGAGTTCAATCTGTATCTGATAGGGCTCGTACTGACTGCCTTCGACTGCTGCTTCGAGACAGTTGCCACGACGTGTGATCTCGCGGACGGCACCTTGCTCGTAGTACTTCTCACCCCGGTCATATGACTGCGGTCGCGCGAGGTTGCGGATGGCTGCCTCGGTGATGGTCGGTGCCTGTCCCATCGGTAGTCCTCTCTACGGTCTCTCTCGATAGAAAAAGCTGGGTCAGCGTCAGTATCGAGAGCCATCCGACAGCAGATTCGGCTCGGACATCAACGACGAGTCGTCTCAGTCGTCGTCAACAGCTCGTCGATGAATGCAGCGAAGAGTGATTCGGGATCGCGATCAGGCTCGGTCGGTGGTTCCTTCCAGAGTTCGACATCGAACTCCCGCGCTGCCGTCGGCTGCCCCTCTGTGGCGATGACCATGAGAATTGCTTGCTGATAGATCACAATCGTCCGGTGCTCGTCGACATCGAGATGTTCGATCTCGGCGGCCACCGTACAGTGTTGCACCGGATCGTCCTCGCCCGTCATAGCAGTCGATACCATCCCTCTGTACAAGTATACCCGGACACCCAGTACCTTTCTTTTCGATGAAACCACGGGAAACGGTGAGTGGAAGCGTGAGATTGGACCAGCTCAGCCGTTAACCAACGCCAGTAGGTTGTGCCCAGCAATTGTTGGTTAATGCGGTCTCGCCGTCATACTGAGATTCGAGTCGTTACCGGCACCACGACGCGTATTACCATCGAAAGCCCTCGGCCGCTCGGCATCCCGCGACCCACGCTGCGCGCCTCGTTTCACTCGGTGCTTACGGAGTCGGTGGACGACCGAAGCGGCCTCGCCCTTTCTGAGTCCACCAGGACAGCGGCTGTGTCACTGAGCGTCGGGCCCGGTTGAACGGTGTTTCTCTCCGGCCCGTCCCGCTCGCCGCTGCCGCCCTCCGCGTCGCTCGCGACCGACCATTTGTGGAGGGTTCGATGTGATTTCCGAGTTGGAGACAGTTTTTCACACCTGTGCTGAATAAGAGCACGAGTTTTGCAAAGCAGTTCGACTCGAATAGAGGTGGAATGCAGTGTCGAAGAGTTCTATGTACCCGCTCTTTTCGTGAGACGTGTTCCACGTGATTCGCGTTCACTCGGTTACGTATGGCATAATAATATGGATTATATTACTCCAGTTGGTTGAATGTAATATAAGATATTAGCCACAAGAGTTTCAAATCATAGACATCAAATTACATCTATGCGAAGTAAAACGATGATGAAGACGGCTGTCACCTCCACGGTCGGCTTGGTCACCATTCTTGGGGTACTTACTGCCCTCCGGGAGTGGAATGCAGAACCTCCGACAGCCATTCAATCAGTGCTCGTATTCGCCGGGATACTCATACTAGTTAGCATTTCGGCATATAAATCGTCTCAAGGAAGTTCTTTTTCTACCATTTGGCTACTTGTTATGGGCCCCTGCTTGGGGTTTAGTATCAACCTCTTTGTGCCGGTGGTGGCAGAGATAACATTATTTTCAATCCTTGCACCGCTTGCAACAGGGATCGTAGGTGCAACGATTATCGCTGGTACGGGGGTTTTAGTGAATGGCGGGCTCCAAAAAACCGGTCTTATACCTAACGCTCACTGAAATCCCCTCTTCGGAAAAGGCGCGAATCCACCGCAGGGAATACTCCAATTATCCGTTCTCAAGCACTTTAATTTGAGATGTTAAGGACACCATCAGATTGTGTCTATTGGGAGCACTCTCTAGTGCTATACCTCAAATTGTTCCGCCTCACATCCTAGCTAAGCGAAGAAACGCATGACTGCGGCACTTATCAGGACACCTTTTCGAAAGGCATCAAGACGTGTCGAGCGTCCATAACCCAGACACCTCACATATGTTGAACGGCGCCTCATCCGTTGAGACTGGTGACGTGGTGACGAAGGAAAAATCTCAAATTTGTAACTGGTTTGGCCAATCGTGTTCAGACGTAGATATAACTTTCAGTAGACGAGTCACTCTCTACAGAAGGATTCTATCAGCGGTTGATGCTCACGCTCGCAGCATACTTCTGCAGTCTCGTCGAGTACAGTCTCGAAGAGGGGGTGTTTCTCACTCCGGCGCTGGAAGTTTAACCGGTTGAAAGCCTCGGGAATCCCTGATAGAATCGCCCTGAGGTGCACGAATTGCTTGCTGAGGTGTACAAAGCATACCACGAGGAGTAGGCCAGAGCGAAGTTTCACTGCCCCATAACATCAACGACCAGACAATCGGGGGTTCCTATCGTTATTGATTGTTAACTCGGAAGCTCCAGTATAAGTCCGACCGCTAGGGTTTTGAGGTCTAAGGCCGTAATGATAGTTCTGGATAGTAGAGAAGACTTATACACAGCATCCAGACGCTTTTTGGGAATCTCATCCTACCAGTTGTGACTCTCCGCTGCCCCAATGGGAATCACCGACAATCAACCACAACAGAAGGTACTTAACAGCAGAAAAGACGGGTTTAGGGTTCGCTGAACGCTACCTTCTATTATCCGTTAGTAGTTACTGTCGATTGCCGAGGAAACATCAGCACATGACGAGATCTCCCCGTCGTGTGCGTCAATCGTCCCAACCTTATCACGGTTACAGATATTGGATGGCTTCTGATTTCCTCCTCGAATAGATTCTGCGTAGCCGGTCAGCATCGGAGAATTGGCATATCCGTAATACCGATTCCATTGTGCGCCATCCCCATGAGTAGCTCCATGAAGGTGTAACCACTCATGCTTCACGAAGTTTTTGAATGTAGTAGCATCGTAATTATTCAGATCCCCGTTCACTACACAGTACTCGGAGTTGTACTGGTTTGCACCACCAACCGTTGAGGCTTTCCCTGCTGCGGCTTGGTCAGAGAAACTGAACCCCTGAATCAGACCCCGAAAGTAGATGAGTATAGCAGTTTCCCCATCGCTAAAACTTGCTTGGGAGTTAAATTCACTCATATAATCGTTGTATGTTTCGCAATTTTCCCAACTTCCAGACACTTCTCCCATCCGTTCGCGTTCTATGATTGTGTCAGTATTGAGTTGGGCAATGAGATCCGAGAGTGCATTTTCTGCATTATCAATCATAGAGTCCTGTACGCCATTTTCATCGGTCCAGTAGAGGCCAATTTTCATGCATTGATCTCTTAGATATTCCAACACATAAGTGTTTTTGAGACTGAAATAACATCCGAAAAGCACATTAATATTACAAATACAGCGAATTCTAAATTGATGCAACGCAGAAAATATCTGCAAGCGCTAATGGCCAGTGGACTTGGAACGGCGATGATTACCGGAACCGGATCCGCTAAATCCGATCCAAAGCGGGAAATAAAAGTACGTGATTACAACTTCTCTGCAGATAATCTAGAGGCCAAGATCTGGATGGACGACATGGATATCAGCAAGGAGTCTACTGCTGAACTCGGGCTTCAACTCAAGAATACGATTGGGGAGGATATTACTTTATTACAGTCGTGCACCAATTCTGTTAACTCGATTGAAGGAACACGCAACCGAGGCAATGTAAAAGCCGTCCTTGTTGGGAGGATGAACACATGGAAAGACAAGAACGGACGGTGGTTTGCGAGTGAGGACGAACTATATCCAGATCGTCCAGATCAACAAACAGCTGCAACTCTCTCAAAAGGAGAATCCTACCGAATGCAGTATCAACTATGGGGTCATTCTGGGAGTCCATATCTTCCCCCAGGGACGTACACATTCAAGCGAGACATAATCGTGGAAGGTGTTACTGAGACATTGTCACTTGATATCACTGTCTCAACCAAGTAGAGATCAATCTTGACCAACTAAGCACTCACTTAAATTTTAATTTTTCTCCCCCAACTGAGAACAAGCACAACCTCAATCTCCTCCGCGACTACGCGGATGGCGTCGAGGACCTTGGCTACGTCCCACGGATGTGGGGCAACAGCAAGCAGTGAGGTGACTCTCGTTCGACTCGCGGTTGTTTTTTCGTGCCCGCGATGGGCGGAGGCGCGCGGAAGTGCAGACGTGCCTCGACAACTATGCCAGACGAACGAATCCGAACGGTCGTTGCGTCGCTCGTCGAGCCGACGACACATAAAGATCAGAAGCTTCTGAACCTGCGGTCGACCTATCGGGAAGCCCTCTGTGAGGCGTTCGACGCCAATGCAACGACGATGACGGCAGTCAACGATATTGTAACGCCCTACGACCTCCCGTACCAAGCGAAGGATGCACTGAAACGCCATGTTCCAGGCCTCCTCAACAGTGGGTCGGCAGAGCTCAGCGAAACCCAACCGATTCGGTTTACCAACCGATCGGCGGTATTCGATCATTCCACCGACCGGACGCACGCATTCTGCTGGGAAGTTCCCCAACCTGGCCGTGGCACCAACTTCTGGATTCCGCTCGCAATCAATCCAGACCAACGCAAGTGGTGGCTCCAGTTGCTCGATGGCGAGGCTACTGCCGGGCAGTTGCAGTTGATCACCCGGCCGCGACAGGCCCGCTGGGAACTGTACGTTCCACTCAAACTCCCAACAACGACATCCGAGGTCGATTGCGAGACCTGCACGCCGGTCGGCTTCGACGTCGGCGAGGCGATTCTCTTGACCGGCTGTGCGCTCCTGGACGGGCAACCAGTCGATCCGTTGCTCGTGGATGGTGGCAGAGCCCGCCACCTCAACCAGACGTTGCAGACGACACTCCAACGGCTGCAGGAACGCGATGCCGAAGAGTGGCGAATTGACGAGCAGGCGGCGTACTTCCGGAACGCGCTTCGGGACGAGATCGAGACGGCAACACGAAACGCTGTAGAGTATGCTGCCGGCTTCGATCAGCCGGTAATCGTCCTAGAGCAGCTGACGTCGATCCAAGACGACCTCGACTTTGGCCCACACATGAATCGCCGCCTCCATGCGTGGGCTTTCGACCAGTTGCAAACGCGGCTCGCAGACAAGGCTGCCGACGCCGGGATTCCTGTTCGGTACGTCGACCCAGCATACACGTCCCAGATCTGCCATGCGTGCGGGGAAATTGGGACCCGTCCCAAGCAAGCGGAGTTCCGCTGTACCAACGACGACTGCTGGGTGTCAGTTTATCAGGCCGATATCAACGCGGCGGCCAACATTGCTGGTCGCCTTGATCCGTGGGGTGAGAGCTGTCCCTGGAAACCGGACAGCGATGACACGCTACGGAATGGGCGCACCCGTGACAGTGCCACAGGACCTCGTGAACAGAGCTCATCACAGCGATGACGCAACGGGTTCAGTCCTGAAAACCTCGATACTCCCCTCCTGTGTGAGGGGCTGTGAGGCGAGGATGTCACTCCGGGTGGGCTTCCTACGGCCGTAGGTAGGCAGTCAACGCATAGCGGATCGATGACCTACGATGAGAGAGCCTGTCTTGAAAACTGAGAGGCGATGACTCGTCGCAGGGTGGGTGCACTCGTGGTAGTGCCGCGATCCACCAGAATCCGAGCGAGAAACCCTCGTGGTTGAGGTTTCTGGCGTATTTGGGTCGAAACCCGTTCACACTCTCCTGTGGAGAATATCGTTCCGTCTCGGAACGCGGGATATCACTCCGGGTATGCGGGCACTCCTCGATCAGATGGAGTTCGGACGGCACGCACCGCTCGCCACATTCCGCCCTCCGCGTCGCTCGCGACCGACCATTCCGGGCTGTCGCGGTCTCGTTCCTTCGTCACTCGACCGCGTTCCGGGCTAAATTGAATCTGGTCTCGACGCCAGCATTAAGCGCGTTTTCGGTTGCGCCCCTCGCGGGCTTTCGCGTTCCAGCGCTTTGGGCCGTTCCGCACGGCGAGTCACACAACGACTCGCCGTGCTCACGACCGTCGCCCTGGACACGGACCCCGCAGTCCGGGCCGGACGCGAGAAACGGCTTAAAGCTGGCCGCTCGCTCCGGGCGGCTTTCCGAGTCGCTCGCTTCGCTCGCGCCTCGTACCTCACCTCGCTGCGCTCGGTGAGACGGCGCGCGGTGCTGGTTGGGTGGCCTCCCTATGGCGCGCTCTCGCTCGCGCCCCAAGGGGGCGCTCACGAAGGCGCGAGCGAGAGCGCGAAGATGGTTCTGTCGGTCGGTGTCGTCGGAAAACCGCGATGTAGCAGCATCGCGGTGTCGGCGCGTGAGCGCCTTCAGGAGCTAGTGAACTCCAATGTCAAGTAAGAACGTCTTCGGTAATGAGGTTTCGGTCGATGAACAGGCATTCGAAAAAGCGGACGAAGCGGCGGTCGATGAGGACGGCTTCGAGGTCGTCGATGAGACGCCGAAGTTCCAGGCGACGGTGCAGATGGAGGTGCAGGCAAAGGTCGATGCGAACCACCCGGACGGGATGGTCGACACCAGTGACGAGCGGATCTACGGTGCGACCCTCGAACAGGAAGAGCGCATTCGGGCGCGAGAGGCTGAGCTGGAGCGCATCAGTGCCCAGGCAGAGATGGGGACGCAGGAAGGTCGGGAGAAGCGGACGCGAGAGATTGCGGCGAAGCGGAGCGCTGAGCGGCGTGCAGAGTTCCAGAAGCGGGCGGCGAGCGTGAATCCGATGGCTGACCCTGAGCGAGATGATCCTCGTGCAGAATTCATGCAGGAGCAGTTGGCGGCGGTGAACAAGCAGTCGATGCGGCTGGCGAAGAAGCTGGATGGCTGGTCGCGAACGGCGATTGGTCGGCGGCTGGGTGAAGCCGTGGTCGGTGGAAAAGACCTGATGAGCGCGGTCGTCGGGGTGTTCGAGGAGTTGCAGACTGCGCCGGGGCAGGTGGTTCCCATCGGAAAGCTCGAGGACGTCAATCGCAAAGAGGTGAGCATCGAGGGTCGTGTGACGCAATTGTGGGATCCCTCCCATCCGAGCATCGCTCAGGTCGGACTCATCACGGACGACAGTGGCCAAACGCGGGTGACAATCTGGGAAAAGTCGGATGCACCGTTGATCGAGGAAGGCGAGCAGGTTCGCATTCACGGGGCGGCACGGAACTGGTACGAGGGACGCGTCTCACTGGCCGTCACTGGGTGGTCGACCCTGCATTTCCCTGAGCGCGGTCGGTGGTGGGAAGAATAGCCAGCTGACGCTGCCCTCTTTTTTGCTGTGTGCCGGACCAACCCAGACCCCACCGCCCCACCCACCGCTCCGTGCTCGCTTCGCTGCGCGCGCAGCCACGACCTTCGTAACCAGCCAATCACGTCAAAACTCGTCCATGCTCCGACAGTCAAGGAGATGAATTCGGAGGGATTGTTGTGGTTCAGTCCGTGTTTTGGTACAGCCGGAGGCCGCTGACAGCGCACCCGAGGAAGGCAATTCCTTCCCAGACTAGAATCTCGATTAGGCCAGTGGTGACAGCTCGCCGCACAGAGGTGATTCCCCAGAGAGCGGTAGTTCGGCGTAGACTTATCGCTCCCACTGTTTTGATGGCTTCTACCGGTGAGACACCGAGGAGTGCTGATCCGGCGAGGGCGAGTACTACGAGAAGAGCTAATTGCTGGCGGCCGAACTGGAAGAAGTTACCGACGGCACTACTGAGATAGGTGTTGATGACGTATCGAATTGTCCCGAGGACACCCACCATTCCTTACCTGTTCCCTTTCAGACGGAGTCGGATAAATTCTCTCACGGGTGTAGGGTTCTATTGGCCGCCGATCCCTCGCTTACGTGCGATCCAGAGAATCAGTGGTTCGGGCGGGTACTGGATTCGGAGGCGGATATTGTGAAGGAGTCCAGCATCGGATTCTTCCTTGACCTCGTCGAGTACGGATCGATACTGTGATCGTCCGATCTTGGAGATAGCAAAGAGTTCGGCCAGTGTCTCATCGATCCAGCAAACGGCTACGAACGGAAGTATGGCGGCGATAGTGATCCCGATCCCTATGATCAGGTAGGCAGGCAGCATCACCGTGGAGGGTGCGAACTGGAAAGCTACAACGAGTGTGCGTGGTAAGGCCATTATCCCGGCGAGGAAGAGCAGGCCGAACGTTAGGTAGAACGTCCAGAATAGGGCCCTCCCAATGAATCCCATCTGGTCGTGGCCAACCTCATGGAGGAAAACGTAGTCGACGACATCTTCTGAGAAGTCTTCTTTGGCTTGCTCGTTCATCAGGAGGGTGCCGAGCGGAGAGTAGTCTCCCATCCGTTTGCTCTCGTCGTGGAACCAGTACACGGTCCGTGAGATCCCGCTGGCAGAGTATTCTCCGGTGTCGGTAACTCCTCCCCGGTTCTTTGCGTAGAGTCGAGTCAGCCCGGACTGTATTTTCCCGAACACGGCCACGTAGCACCGTCTTGGCAAATATATATGAGAAGCTTGTATTTAAGCGAACTGACGGTGATGGTCACCGGATTCCTGAGCCTTTGGTTACGGGAGCGGACCACCGTTGACGTAGAGATATTTACATGGATGGCCGAATTTCGCTACGAAGGGGGTAGGTCTGAGCTGGTAACCGATCCGGAGGATGTCTACTATTGGCATGACGGCGTTGATGTGGTGGTCCTGTCCTATTCGAAGGTGACCGTGCGCTGTCCGGTTTCTCATGTTGCCGTCGGTGGTTTCTCCGGTTTTCTCGTTGTACGCGTACTCGATGTATTCCTGAAATTCTTCTCCTGCGTGGGTGTCGATCTGGGAGATGAGTGGTGTGAGTGTTCTTGTGCCGGTGCCGCCGTCCATTTGCCGGACGACGTCGTCTCCGAGATCGTTCAGGAGTTCGTAGAGGGTTGATTCGAGTCGGGGGATGCTGATGTGGATGGAGGCGGCATATTCTTTGTCGAAAAGGTGGTTGACGGCATCCGTAAGGTACCAGATGGTGTGGTTTGAAAGCCCGGAGACCATGTTCAGTAGACGGAAGAAGTCCCGTTCTCGAAGCCATCCTTCTTCGATCAGTCTAATGACCGCTCCGGAGATCACTACATGGGATTGGAGTAGGTCTTGAGCGTAGTCCTGAGTGATGTCGTCGTCAGGACCGACCTGAGTGAGGTGGCCTGACAGCTGCGGGTGAAGGTTGTCTACGTGATCGATTAGCGAGAAGTGCTCCGGGTCCTGTTCTCCGAACGGTGGGAGCAGCTCGAACTCGTTTACAAGCCAGTAGAGTGCCTTCGTAGGGTTGTCGTGGACTGCGATATTTTTGAAGATATCCTGAAGAGTTTCTGACTGTGCTTTCAGCGTTCTTGGGGCTGCTTTCTGGATTTTCTTCCCGGAGTTCTTCAGCTCTCGTCCGCCTTCCCGGATCGAGTCCTGCATCTCGTTCTTCCACTCCACCTTTTCATCGTCGTCCAGCGTTTCAGATACGATCGGGTCACGAAGAGCCTCGTCGATTATATTGCCTTTCAGCAAGGCGTCTCGCTCGCCTTGTGTTTCGACGTATCGCCAGTATTCTTCCGTGTATCTCCGTTTGAGGCCGGCGTCGTCGATATCGAGTGCTCTTCCGATCTCGATGGCTTTTCCCAGGAAATCGCGGCAGGCGTTCTGGTCGGTGACATTCTCCCCCAGTTCGTGGTCTTCCTGTCTATACCGGTTCGCACGGACGATACAAATCACAAAGAGCCGTTGGAGTAGACCTCGGTCGAAGGATTTGTCAGGGTCCGTGTGTTCAAGTACGAGGTCTATCGTTTCCTCGAATCCGGTTCTCGTGCCTTTCTCCTCTTCGTAGTATCTGTCGTCTAAGAAGTCAACGGCGGTGGAGAGTTCAGACGAGTTGTCGTGAGATAGTTTGGCCTGGAGGGCGACCAGTTCCTGAAGAGATCTGACGATGATCGAATCGTGCTCCTCTCTTAGTCCCTGCTGAAGCGATTTGCTGAGGAGGTGTTTCGCGGCTCGTGCGTGGTCGTAAGATCCATTGTTGATCTTCCACTGGCGCAGGGCTTCGATTGCTGCTATCAGAGGGTGGAAATGGGATATCGGCCCTAATTTTTCTGGGATCTTCTCGTTCGCTGTCTCTGGGCTGTCGTCGATGAACCGGATAAAGATCTCTAAGTCGGAGGTGAAGCTAAAGGCTTCTCTGGGTTCTTTTTCAGCCTTCTCCCAATGTTCCTGTATAGTCTCTGTAGAAGGCACGTAGACGTACATCAGCGCTTGATTCTCATTATATCTTCCGTAGGTGTTTAACACCTGACTCCGGATTCTTAATCCCTGAACCAATAAAGTGACATATGTCTTGAGTAGCAGACTGCTTGCTGTAAATGGTGTCTCGTGTTGAGGGAGGTCTTCTACGCCCGGTATAGGCACTTCACTCCCGCGTAGAGTCTATTGTCCCCTCAATGGGTGAGGGGCTCGCTGTACTGGCGAGTTCCCTGAACACGGTGAGAACGATGGCAACCAGAGACATCTACGAAACTGGCTTCGACGAATTCAAAAGACGGAACGGCAACCTCATCGCCAAATTCGACGACTCACTCGGCGTCTACAGCAGCGTCAGAAAATACGCCCGCACACTACCCAGCGAAGCACGCGCAACACAAGACGGCAACCACATCCAAATCAAAGCCGACGAAACACTCCAAAACTGGTTCCCCTTCAACATCAACCAAAGCAAGGGTCTCCTGTCACGGATAGTTCAGCTCGGATGATATCAGGCGGATACTCCGATTTGATCTTCCTCAGCTAGCCGCACGTATTCGTTCAGAGAAGCGTTGCAGAGTGCATAGAATGATATGAAGAAGTAGATCGAGAGCTCGCGGCTGTTCTCGATAATGTCGCCGTGGGCGATCTTGTTACGTCTCTGCCTTACAGTCTCATCTAAGAAAGTGCTGAATACGCCATCAAAGAAGTGCGATATCAGACTACCCAGATTCTTCGTCTGGGTCCGGCCTCTTCCCGGCATCTTGAATTTCGTCTCATGATCCCTCTCGATAATCTCCCCGCCTGTTTCTTCCACTAAATCTCCCAGCACCCCCTCAAATTGGAGAACAATACCAGCAAGAAAACCTCTGTAATGCCCCTGCTCAAACTCCATCAATAAGTCGTTCAACAACTCACTCCGATCCTCAAAAAACCCGATATTCTCGAATGTATTCCGAGCCTTGTCGAGAAGCTCTTCCTCAAACCGTTCAACAATGAACTCACGGGCTGCTTCCTCATCTGACTCCAGTAACTGTTGAAACTCTTCAAACTCAGATGGAGTCATAAACCAGGACCATGCGAAATCATCTCTGGACGCAAGGTACCGGCGGATTGATTCCTTCTCACTATCACTCTCACAGCTCTCTATCAAGAGCTGGTTCAAACTGACCAGGTCTCCGTCATCCTCGGGAGGGAAGAACGGCTCCATACGGTTGAACAGGTCCTGGCTCAGGGCACCCTTGATAACGGGGATATCTCGTAGAGATCCAAAATTGAGCCGGTACCAGTCCAAGTCTATCGGATCGGCATACGTCTGGAAGAATTCCTTATACAACGGCGTATTCAATAGCCGAGCCAGAGAATCCCGTATCTCATCGGTCTCTGCCTGCAATCCGATCATAGCAGTATCAAACAACGCATCCTCAACCTCAACTCTGTAACAACGCTGGTTATCGAAAATCTTAGGGATAACCAGGTCTGGATTCTCGAACACACCCCGATAATCTACTTCGAATACCGGGCCCTCCTGGTTGTAGCGCCTTGGTTCATTTTCGATATACTCTGCCAATTCGTTGTGGCCATCCTCTCTCAATTCCTCTACTACATTAGCTTCAGTAATCTCTACTCCCTCTGATTCGAGTTCGTCCGTGTAGGACTGGAGATCTAGAAGGTACAGATCAATGTCATCAGAGGTGATAGCCCTGATTTCGCTGGATGGGTTCTTGATTACCGGTCGGAAGAACTTGTCATCGATACCGGAGTCCTCTCGTTCCTCTTCGCTGAAATAGAAGAAGTCGTTGTTACCTGTACTGAGCCCGCTTCCTGCCTCGACACCTGAGAGATCGCCGAAACGAGTGAAGCCGTCAGAAGTGATGATATCATAGATAGGCGGGTTCGACAGGATCCGCACCACGTTCCTACCTTCCAAATCCTCGTGGGACGCCTTTACCAACTCCACGTTGTAGGGGTTGTAGCGATTCTGGAGTATCATGTCGAGCGGTTGCTCGAACAATCCCCGAGCGTTCTCAGGTAACTCCGTCTGATTGAATTTCCCAATCCCTGTCTCACGTACATCTCGTGGTCTATCTTCCTTGATTACCGTGAGCAGTACCAACTCCGTGGAACGAGCACTGCCTATCGGACCAACAGGCAGTTCAATTACCCGGTGGATCCCGCAGCTTTCAGTCAACTCCTCTAATAAGCCCTGCTTCAATGCACTTTTCGGAAGCAAGAACGCCCCTCTACCACCCTCTTTCAGGTGTGAAACAGATTTAGTGACAAAGGCTGCTGAAGCGATCTTTCCTCTGCCAGGAGCCCATTTTTGGATCCTTTCACGTCTTTCTGGGCTGACGTGGAACAGCCTTCCCATGGGCGGGTCGCCAATGACCGCATCAAACTTCTCCGCCTCCTCGTCACCTGAAGATGTCCCAGGTAGTTGCCATTCAAAGAAGTCTTGAGTAACTATTTCGGCGTTCTCATTCTCTTTTAGCCTGTTACGGGCTAAATCAGCGTATAGTGGTTCGATTTCGATGCCTACCAATTTCGAGCCTTCTGTGTATTCAGCGGCTTTTTGCATTAGAGATCCTGTTCCCGCAGCGATATCGAGCACTGAATAGTCCTTCTCTGAAACGGCCCAACCCGCCATCAGTTCTCTCAGAGGCTCCGGAGTGTAAGGCGGCAAATAGCCTGCATCAGCAAGCAAATCCATCATCTCAAACGAATCTATCTCTCTGGAGCTTCCTTCTCCGGTAACGATCTGGGTTAGCAGTATGCTGTGGTCCGTGGAGTCCGAAAGTTCGTACTGAAAGAATCCCTCCTCACTGAGCTCGATAAAGCCGTTTTTAGTTGCATACAGCACATTGTCCGTGTCTTCCGGCTCTCCCTCCGCCGAATGGAAACGATCTGTAGGGATCACCCGGAGAGACTGGTCCTCCAGCTCGACGACTAAACCGCCTCTATCAAGCGTCGCAGATAGTACCTCAGAGACCGACTCCAATTCCTCAGAAACTGAATGAAGATCTATTTCCGGAGACCGCTCACGAATCATTATTGTCACAGTTTTCGACACCAACTCTCTTCAGCGTTAGGTCAATCAAGGGGATACGAACCAGCTTCGAACAACAACACCACGGGCTTAGAAAACAGGTCAGAAGCAGCTTTGACCGCGTCTCCCCCAGCATGTTCGTGCCGCGCCTGGCCTCGGACCTCGAGTGTCCGGATGCAATTCGGCAGCGGGCCCGAACACTCGCGGAGCAGGCTGAAAAGCGCGGGATGACGACGGGCGTCCATCCGGCCGGGTTCGCAGCGGCCTGCCTCTACACAGCCGGTCGCGAGGAGGGGCGATGGCTGACGCAGCGTGCCGTCGCTGAATCTGGGAACGTCACGCCTTCGACGGTTCGGACGCATCACGAGACGGTAGCGGAGCAGATCGTCTGACGACGCACATCTACAAGTACAAAAGTAAAATAATTTTCTCAGGAAACTATTTGTTTCTTGGCTGCGTAGCACCCAGTATGACCGAGACGTGGGACGACGTCAGCGAGCAGGTCAAAGCCGACTGGAAAGCCGACACCACGCCGTTCGAGCGGGTGTACGAAATCATCGAACAGACCCACGAGGGACAGTCGGCAGCCGAGATCGCCGACCGCGCCCTCGTGAGCGAGCCGACGGCCCGTCGGCACTGCAAGTCGCTCGTGAACACCGGGTTCGCCGAGACGGATCAAGATGGACAAACAACGTTGTACAAGCGAGACAGCGACCGGGTGCTGATGTCCCGGATCCGCGAGCTTCGTGAGGAAGCCAACCGAACGGAGTTGCTCGACGGCATCAAGGACATGAAAGCCGAGATCCGTCGCTACGAGGATCGCTACGATGTGGTGTCACCGGAGGAACTCGCCCAGCAACTCGACGCTGACGAAACGGGAGGCTGGGACGACCTCTCAGCGTGGCGAACGACGCGGCAGAATCTCGCCGTCGCGCAAGCTGCACTCGCGTACGACGAGGCTAGTCACCAGC
>ENA-ORCS01000912-ORCS01000912.1-marine-metagenome-genome-assembly--contig:-NODE-912-length-15221-cov-3.919704_pt1 | contig 15221 bp, 14 predicted proteins | sample MGYA00237781_ERZ508513 | MGnify/ENA primary metagenome ERZ508513 (study PRJEB26184, sample SAMN06268793) | marine metagenome | isolation source: Eden Landing Ponds, San Francisco, CA, USA | place...
TGTGCCCATCGTAAATCGACGGTGACACCGGCAGCAATTGCTGACGGAACCGAATGTCCAGAATCGAAGGTTGTGACTGCGCTGAGCCGTCTCGAAGCTATCGGAGCGATCGAACGGGTTACTGACGGGGTTCAGATTCACACGGACGCCGCCGAAACGCTTGCCAGACGGCTGAGGTCACTGGATGCAGTGACCCAACTATTCGACACTGCACCCGACGATTGCTACGCCACGGAAGATTGGGAGTCACAAATCGGGTCCATCGACTGCGTGGACGAAAACAGGAAGTAAACAATCGAGTGTTGCGAGTAGACGGGATGGTTACCCGCTCTTTTTGTTTATCCTCAATAGGTTGAATAGTGTACTCTCTGCCAGTTAGGACACTACTAACCAGATAATCTGCCGGTCAATGTGCTGTCTGAATTATAAGACACGCCCCCATTGACGACCGATCGCTGTTCATATTCGTTCGATAAGCCGAGTATGCGCGAACTCACGAGAGATCTCCAGCGGAAACTCACAGACACTCCCACAATCCAGTTCCTATGTCAGGCAGCTGTGAGCCACGGTGTGTGGCATCCAAATAACTGTGGAGCAACACTGCCAGAAACCGCAAGACGGCGGCTGCAAGGCACCCACCACCGACTGATATAATACTAATACTCCCACCGTACTACTCTGCCGATGGCATGTGAATACTGATTCAGGAGGGACCCAGGAGTTGGTCGGAAGCCCCATTCACCTAGGGGAACCCAGGACATAGCGGCCGCCAGCGAACCCAGATTCGAAGACGGTTGCAAGGGACCAACCCGTCTCGACGGCCGATAACAAAACGACTCAACGGCGGGTAAAACAGTCAGATAATACCCCGTCCCGAGACAACAGATTTTAGAAAAGGATTGAGAATAGTATCATGCCAATGGGCGATGCAGTATCGGTAAAACGCTGGCTCTCCGAAGCGGAGTTAGACCACCAACTGAAAGCGGCCGATAACGGTAAACGCGCCCGGCGACTGGGATTTATCAAGAATCTGTATCGGGGGGATTCGGTTACAGAAGCGATTGTTCGGGAGGGCCGCTCGGAATCAACCGGGTATCGCTGGCTACACCGGTGGAACGATGGCGGCCTCGACGCCTTGCTCCCTGATTACGGGGGTGGGCGGCCACCAAAACTCTCAGAGTCAGAGCAGGAAGCGTTCCTCGAGCGGATTGCCAGCCACAGCCGGTCTCGACAGAGACAGTCGAGTCGATCCTGCAAACCGAGTTTGACGTCGAGTACGCGGCTGCATATTTGCCCCGGAAACTCGAAGAAATGGGACTCACGTATCGGCCGCCAGCCCGCAAAAGCATAGACCAACAGGAAGTCCTCGAAGCAGTTGAATGGGATGAAAAAACCCCAGTAGACAGCACACGGCGACACCCCTACGACGGGCAGTCGAGTCGGCACAAAGCGGGCTGGGTCATAGCTGAGTAGCCACCACACTGAAGCGTTGTTAACTTAGACCTGGCCTCGGTACGGCTCGGTCGAGCCAAGCCACATAAACCGACACGGCAAAAATTCCCAACAGTTTTCTCTTGATAACAGTATTCTCGATTGAAAGATAAACTATCAAACAGTTTTCTGCCGATGGCCCAGAGAGGCAACGATTCGGTCACGGGGGTTTGGCCATTGGCATAGCTGAGCCAACACGAGTAACGGAACCGGATGCAAACAGCAGTGTATCTGATGGTCGCAGGAGATGACAGCGAGTCACATGGTAGATCGCTCACGACCGAGATTCGATCGGCGTTGCCAGTCCTTCGATCCGAGTTGGAGACACAAGCGGTGACAGTTGCCCCGCCCCCATCCCTCGCGATCGGAGTCGGTTGAGCCACCCCGACCGCGAGAACAGGACTGGTCGCGAAACATCTGTTTCCACCGCGACCCAGTGGGACACAGGGTACGCTTCGTTCGTCTCCGGATGTCACGATGGATTTGGAATTGCGTGCACCTGTGTCGGGTCCATCGCTCACTCGCCTTGGGACTGGCGACTACATCGACGCTGTCGGATGAGATCTTTTTGTGAATGTCTCACACGGTAACTACAGCGGCGATGAACGTGCGCCGAAGCTACTGGCCAGACTGGCCCGTGTCTATCCGAGGGAGGTCGACAGCAGTTTTAGATTCCGGGCGGCAGCGGAGTGGGGACTCATACAGGAAGGAGTGGGAGTAGTGTCAAGTGGAGTGGTAGGTCGGATGTGGGTGGCCCCATTTGAGTGGTGTGTGACAGCTTCCCTGAGAACGGCCCGGGTGTCGTCGGGTGCGAACGGTTGCGTTCGCTTGCCGCCGTCGCAACTGCGCTGTCTCTGGTGGGACAGACCTGCACTGCTGTGTTGACCGTCGGTCGACTGGTGCTTGATTGCGATCGGCTAGTTGGGGGCTGATATCGGCTGGTGTCTGCGACCGTTGATAGTGATGTCATCGCTGGGGTGTCTGCTGGGACCGTCTCTATAGCGGAATGCTGTTTTGAAATTGGGGGGAGCGTATCCGTGTCGGGGCCTCCTGGCTGGCGCTGAGATCGGCCCGGTTGTCCTTGCTCTCGGGTCCCCCCTGAGGTGTTTGTGTTAGTCACCTGTGTACCTACCAACGAGACATGCATATTAGTATTATATCAGTCGGTGGTGGGTGCCTTGCAGTCGCTGCCGTCTTGCGATTGTGCCGGTCGGTCCCTCACAGCTCTGTCGGTGCCTTCCACCATGCCACACAGCTGGCTTTCAGTCGTCAGAGAGCCGTCCAGTACCGGTCAAAATATGATCTGGTTCGACGATCCGGCTCGAGCCAGCGGTCGGTTCATGTCTTCCCGCCCGCGGTAAGCGGCGGTCACACGCCACACCGCCAGATGAGTGTCTCACGAAGCCACCAGCAGACCCATCGTCGTGTCACCAACCACGCGGTGTACTTTCAGCACTGTGCAAGCACACTCTCGAGATGGCTTTGTTACTCTATTGGGGCCTGGTCACAGTTTCATCGAACGGCCAACGCTACTCCACAAGGGACAGCCACACACACAACGAAAACTCAACGAAGACTGACTACAGAAACAGCGAAAACTCAACGAAGACTGACTACAGAAACAGCGAAAACTCAACGAGAACTGACTACAGAAACAGCGAAAACTCAACGAAGACTAACTACACAAACAGCGAAGACTCAACGCACAATCAGCATGACTCTCGCAAGCCACGATCACACGCTCTCCAACAATCCAGCATTCCCTACACACCAGCAACGACACAGCAGAACTCACGTGCTCCGCCGCTTCGCAAGGGTAGTTCAGCACAGACACTCGTGCTAGCAGTATCGAGGACGGACTCAACCATGACAGAGCCAAGCCCAAAGCAACGTGTCCGTGTCCCGACGCCATGATACGTCTATGCGACACGTTCAGTCCCAGCAGACAACAGCCAGCGCGAGACCATCCGCAATCAAGGACAGAAACGGACAGCGCTAAGACACCAGTCGGTTGCGAGCCCAGCTAACGATCGGCTGAGACTGTGCGAAGACTATCGCAAGGTCGTCGGACACACACCGCGATCACGATCATGCGTAGTGGTTGCGACTACACGTCTTGAGGCACCTCAGGGATTGAACTGGGGTAAAGCACCCAAACGTCACCAGTTAGCCAGCAAGGAGCGAGGCACGACCTAAACACACTCAAGCACTCACTGCAAACGCTGCTACAAACATTCTGTACTCTCCAGGGGGCGCCGCCATGAAAGCAGCGACACTGCAGAGCCGCGTCGAGACACCCACAGATAACTCGCAGTGGATTGCTTGGCGAACACGAAGAGGAGTCTATCGCAAAACCTACCGACGTTCATCCTGAGGACAGTACACGCTTGAGCACAGACAAAACTCGACGAGAAACCCACAGCTTCACAACCGAAACCGGCCGCTGAACCCACAACCCATGGGAAAGACTAGCTGCTGAATCCCTCCTTTCCCACTGAAGAATACTCGAAGATCTGGTCCAAGAACAGTGCAAGAACAGTGCAAAAACAGTGCAAGAACAGTGCAAAAACAGTGCAAAAACAGTGCAAGAACAGTGCAAAAACAGTGCAAGAACAGTGCAAAAACAGTGCAAGAACAGTGCAAAAACAGTGCAAGAACCCACCGCAGAATGAAAATCCCGCAAGTACTGGATTTTGTTACGACCGATACCAAATGTATATTTAGTATTCTTCGACAGACCACTGACTCTAACAGCGATTTTTACATCCCCTATCGATGGTGTTCGTAGGGGGTCGACCCCACGAAACAATGAGCAAGCACAATACACATTCGGCGATATCGACCGACGTGGCCGACGCCTTAGCGGCAACACCGCGCATTACTCACGTACGGGATGCGCGTACGGACAGCCACTCAGCCGTCCAGTTTCACTGTTATCTTGATGATGAGCCGGCAGATGTGACTGTCATCAACGCGGGGAACAAACCTGAGCCGGCGATACAGGCGGCGTATAACGCCACACGACGCGACAGGGCCCACATAATCGTCACCCCTGACGAAGTGACCGGGACCTGCATCTACCAGTGGCTGCAAGCTCCCGTTATGAAGTGGACTGGCGACGGCATCCGGTTCTATAACCGGACGCAGGTCCTCAAACACGACGGCGCGGTAGTCGTCACCGCAGCCGACACCACCGCGCCGGCCTGGTGGGTCCGTGGCACTGGCGCTGACACAGATCGTGCTCGCGTCTGCGAGTTACGACACGAAGATCGCATCCTGGCCACCTACGACCTCGAAGAAGACACCGTTACACTCGAAGACAGCGTCTGGACCGACATCCAGCGCCAGGCCGGGGAGCAGGCACATCCAGCCATTACACCGCTCAAAGACCACCAGACGACCCCGCGGCCGACCACCTGGCATCCAGTCGGACTCCCCCTCACCGTCCCGTCGACAGCGCCGCTCACACAGAGTACTGTGTACGCGCTCCCGGACGTGTCCGGCGATGGGGTAACGCCGGTGAAGGAACTGTCGCAAGAAGACGCCCGCGACGACCGAGCTAGATTCCAGCAGGTCACCGCGACCGTCAGCCGAATGCTGGCCCAGCGGACAGTCGAGTCCCCGACAGCAACGATTGGTTACGACGAGTTCACAGCGGTGTGTACTCACCAACTCCAAGCTGAGAGCGGGTTCAAGCCCTACAAAACGGCGCTAAACAAGGCACTGACTGCTGAAGACAGCGTCACGATCCAGCGCACAGCCGTCGACGGTCAGCGAGAGCTCCGTGGCCGTGCTTGGGCCGTCCCACCGTCGCCGTCAGGCGACTAACGCTGCCCAAGTAGCCACTCAATACTACCACCTGAGACTCAGCAAGACCAGCGGCTGGCACTGACTGATCACGCCCCATCATAAAGTTCAGTGCCGCTCGCTGAAACGCCAGCCAACGACCAACCAGCCTCGAATCACTGAACCCACCACAATGGCAACGACCCAAACAGAGTCACAGTCGGAGACAGAGTCCGACTCGGAGGGCCAATCACCCTCCTATCATCACAGTATTAGCATCCAACCATCAAAGCATGAAGCGCCCGAGTACGACCGCACAGAAGTCGTGTTCGTCAAAGTACCCGCATCAATGAGTGAGACATTCAATTCCGGTCCAGAGTGCGGTTCGACGGTGCTTTCTGATCTCTTTGATGACGCCGAACTCACCTTTGACGGAGTCGAGGAGTTTGGCTGGCCAGTCGCTGATGGGATGATGTTCGCTTTCAGAGCGTATACACCGTCCCGACAATCGTCGGTTCAGCGCAAAACCACAGATTTCTCGAGCGACGTCGACTCACTCCCAGAACCGCTACACACAACATATCAGAAACTGAAGGCCGAACTCCCGGAGTCACTTGAGATCCGTACTGGTCTATTGCCGATGGGAGCCTTCGACTCGTCACCGGCACTCGGAACGCGGCTCGTGATGGAAAATCAGAATCAGAAGCCAGCAGGTCGTGAGAAAGTCGCCGATGCGGACGCAAACGCCCTTTTTGAGTCTCTCGCCGGTGAACCGTTCCTCTATCACGCGCTGTATCGCCGGTCAAGCCAGCTCCCGGAGAGCAACGAGTACCAAGTCACCGTTCGGATCTTCCTGTTTAATCCAGAATACAAGATCAGCACCGAGAGTGAGTACGCCGACTGTCTTCGATTCGGCCGAAAGTGTGACCCCGCCGACTCGTTTGCAAACCTCGGAGTCTCATCGAGTCTCGCCGTTATCGATGACGGGTATAACGTCTCGTGGCTTGATCAGGAGGGAGTGATGCCCGCCCGTGACAGCGAACTACCCCATTTCAGTACGGGCCAATCGCTTATCACTGGCAAAGCAGAATTCGATCAGATGCGGCGGGGACAGTATGGGGCCTCAGATGTGCTTGAAAATCGCTGTGCGTACACGAGTCTTCTCGCTCGTGAGATTGATCTCGAACACTACGTCGGACTTGGCACCGTGGATCCGGGCGTTGACCCATGGCAAAAGGCCCCACAAGCGACTGGCCCTGACATCGACGAAGTCGGGATCGACCCCGACGAGATTCTCCCAGATGAAGTGACGATCAGCGTTGATGCACCGGTCGAAGACACAGCATTCGATCAGGAGCCAACAACCGCCAATGACGGTACAGAATACCACTGGACAGCGATCAAGAACGTCGCTGTCGCCTTCGAAGCCGAGGGGTACGATGTGGTTATCGTCACGCAAGACACCGGATCGCGTCCGGACCTCTGGGTACGTCGTGACGACGGCGAAATCTTCGCTGTCGAAGTTGAGTATCGAACGCGATCTAAGGCCGGGAGTTTCTACACGAATCTCATCCGCCAGGCGGTCTGGGGCTACAAAACAATTACTGTGATGGTACCCCAAACGGATGAAAACGGCCGTACCGAATCACTCGATACTCTTGGAAACTGGGCACTCAACAGTCTGGCTGTCCCGATGAAGAAGCGAGACCCCATCAAAACACGAGTACATAACTGCTCAGGGGAAATCGTCGTCAACGGGAAGACAATGCTGTTGCCCGACGGGGTCGCTGAAGCCAAATGGTGGCTCACCTGTGACAGCGAGTATCTCCTCATCCATGACGGCGAAATCCTTGCACGGGGAGACGCTACGGAGCCCTTTGAGGCGTTCAAGTTCAACGTCCCACGATATTACGAGGATGGCGACCACTACGTTGTCGAGAACAAGTACGGGAAGCCGGTACAGACTTGCAGTGAGGAATCGGGCATCGAGAACACGAAACTACGCCCGTGTCATCGGCCCGTTGATCTGAGCTATATTCAGTTCGTTGAGGCGCTTTACTGCTATGATCCAGAGGCACAAGAACTCGTTCAACAGGACATGACCGCCCACTGGGATGTCGAACAAGCGTCCACACGGAACGAACAGAGCCATCAGCAGGCCTTCGAAACGTTCCTCGTTGAACACGAGAACGACGATCCGATACTCGAACGCGAGTGCCGGCCGTTTATCAAAGACTGGATCGAGCAACTCAGCACGCACGATCACCCTGGAAACCACATCTTCGGGGAGTACAGAAAGGATTACTACGCACGGAAGCGAATTTCAACGGAGTTAGGAATGGAGTATAGCTATCCCGGTGTTTCATTCCGCTATCCACGCGGGCTCGTCTCCCCGGACCTGCCCGGACTCGACACCAAGCCGGTGTTTCCTGAGGGGTGGAACATTGCTGCTGAAGATGTCCTCCGGGAGCCGCTAATTCACGGGCTTGACGATCGGAGTGAGATTGAATCGGGAGCCAAACCAGAGAATGACGCGTAGCAACGACGTTCAAGCCAATATTTGGGACCGACCACAACCCAATGATTGAGCAAAGCCCCTCCGGAGCACCGACCGCTGAAACGGTTACCATCTCTCAGGACGACGAGCTACGGTTGAATTCAGGTGTTTATCAACCACATTTTACTACAGCTGACTACGTCCGCCTCGGGACGCATCGCGATTTGGATCTCATTTTTGTACGACCGATCGACACTCCTGCTGAGAACTTATCTGGTGAGATTACAGACCGCGGCTACAAGATCGATGATACAGGGTATACCGGTGAAGTGAGTTGTCGACGGTTCCTCCAGCAACACAAGTATCATCACACGACCACGACGCGGTACGTTGCCGAATGGTGGCCCGATGCGGCCGTTCTGTGTGTTGATCTTACTGATCTAGTTGAGGCGACAGCAACTTCCTGACTCAGTGCTGAGTTCCTGAGTCTTCCTGTCCCAAAAATATGTGAATCCCGCCGGCAGCCGAGATGTTGTCATTCACGACGTGGCTGCACATCGAAATCCATAGCACGTGAGCCAGTCGAACTCAGAGTGACATCCTCCGCGCCGTAAACGGCGCGGCTTCCCTCGACAGAGGGAACCCGGCCCGGTGCCGGTCGGTTTCAGGACTGGCTCTCCCGAGGTCGGCGGGGCGGGTTTCGACCCTCGCCCGGGAGCGTCCTGCGGCCCTGCCACGGGGGCTCCCATCCGCAAGCGAGTCATCGCCGCGCGCTTTTTCAACGCGGCTCTCTCCCTAGCGGTCGTGCCTCGCAGCACCTATGCCGGCTCCGGTCACGCCCTTTGACCGGGCTCGCAGAGCACCGTCGCCATGGGTGGTTGACGGCCCGACTCCCGTGGTGACCAGCCATCGGGAGTCGGCGAAACCCGTGTGTGAATGGTCGCCACAGTCGATACTAAATGTTGGGGTTCCAGACGGTCACTGTCCAGTGGTTTGGGACATCAAGCGTACGCGATTCTCTCCCGCCCTGTTCGTTCCTCGGTTCCGACTGAGCGTCGGAACACTCGTCACTCACGGGTAGGGTGGGATTCTCTTGTTGAATCAAGATAGCAGATCCCCACAGCCTGCCTATGCAGGAGCTAACTCAAGATGGGGGAGTCCTTTTGTTGGCATTCTAATATATAACCTGATGTGTGGTTTGCCACCGGATCTGTTTGTACCCCTCAATGTGGGTGAGAGGGACTCGGTGAAGGGGGTTACCCGCACCGGCCCCTCTCAGAACCATGACGACGACAACAACCAACACGATACGTGTGGCTGCCGCCGGTTCGACCGTCTCACGGTCGATGTGGCGGGCAGTCACAGGTGTGACACGGACAGTCGTATTGACTCGATACAACCAACGTCTGCAACTGGACGGCCAGCCGGAAAGAGGGATCCACCGCTACGGTGCTGGACGGCGAGCTAACCATGGGAGTCCGTCACAATGAGCGACGGCTTCCGGCAGGCGGTCCGCGATGCATGGGGCGGTGAGTGTCTCGTGTGCGGGCGCTCGCCTGAAGGGTGGCTGAATACCACCGAGGGCGAACGACGCCAGAACAAGCTCTCCTTGCACCACATCAACGGCGACGACACCGATGATCGCGTCGCGAACGTGATCCCGCTGTGTCAAAGCTGTCATGTCCATGTCCACAAGGTAGATGAACCGCCCTACCGGCAGTGGCATCGCCAACTCCCGATCGAACACCGCAACGCTTGGAACGCCCACTACAAGGAGTACTACGAGGGTCCACGGCTGACCAGCGCCCAAGCCGAGTACTTCTTCGGTGACGGGGAGGGCACCCCAAAGAGCGTGAAGTACCGTCGCCACGAACCCGAGCCGACGGATGCTGGCGACGAGTCACGCAGTTCCGAGGACGTGTCGACAGCGGCGGACTCTGAGGACGCTGCCGGCGACGAGTCAGACAGTGTGTCAAACGAGAGCGATGAGGACACAGACACGACGACAGCACGCCGCGGTGTTGACCCGGATCTCGACCCGGAAACAGTGAGCATCGAATATGCCCCGGGCAACGCAGATCCACGTCGGATCCGGTTCGTCAACCGCGATGATGGCCCCGGCTGGTGGAAGCTTGAGGAAGAGTGGACCGGCCATCGCTGGCGGCCGGTCGGGCGAGCGCCCGTCACCGACGTCGATATCACGACCTACTGAATCGGCCTCCGGTTTTCCGGGGGAGTGAGACTGCACCTCTCGTCTGTTCTTGGGTCGTAGTGGCCCCCAAGCTGTGACGATTCGTCAGCGTCTCGAAAAGCAGGAGTGAAACGATCTGTCGGTCCGGGAATCGTAATCGGGTGGAGGAGACACAGTTTGTTTCGTCTGTCTTGGTCGTCGTTCGGATAGGTGATTCCCACAAAGTTCTCTTTCAGTGATTTCCGTCACAACCAGGGAGTATGAGAGAACGCACTTGAGAATGAGAGAGGACGTTTCGTCTGTCTTTCCACCGATTACTCATGGATCGTGTTCCGCTTCAATCTCACCTCTGATGTCAAGGACAATCTCGGGGTCGAGATCGAGACCGTACTCGTAGTACCGGCCGCCGCTCTCGCCACGATTCCGATCGGTCCGATGGAGAAATCCGAGCATATGGAGGTCCGAGAGGTGGTTCTGAATGCTCTTGAGCGTCGTGAGCGGGTCCACGGCGTGTGAGTCTGCGACGCGCTCGTATCGAGTCTTGATCGTTTTCGAACGGGCCAGGGTCTCCTCCTGTTGTTCGAGATACGCGAGCGTTTCGAGAAGCAACTGTGCGTGCTGGGTCTGATCGCGGATCCGATTTCGCAACCGACCGCGTTGGACGAGTTCCTGGGCTGCAACGATATGCGAATCGTCGACGCTATCAGCCTCCTGTTTTTTGGCCGCCTCGCCACCGACCCTGAGGAGATCGATCGCTTGTCGGGCGTTTCCCCGGTCTTTCGCTGCAATCGCTGCGGCCCTCGCGACCGCCGAGTCGTCACAGGCGCCGTCGACAAATGCGTGATCGGCGCGATCAGCAAGTATCGTTCGGAGTTCACTGGCATCGTACGGGCTGAACGAGATCTCGGCTTCCATTAGGGTATCTTTGACTTTCGGCGAGAGACCCTGTCGAAACCTGTAGTTGTTGCTGATCCCGATCACGCCGATCTTCGAGTCGGTGATGTGGCCAATCGAGCGTGCTCTAGGGAGTTCGTACAGGAGCGTGTCGGCATCACCGAGGTGATCGATTTCATCGAACACGATGAGGTGCGTCCCACCCAGTCGATCGAGTTGCGCATACAGTTCCTCGAACGCGTCGGCTGTACTAAGCCCTCGTTTTGGGAAGTCACTCGCGGTCTCCGGGAGCAGTTTGTTGATGAGCGCTCGGACGACCGAATAGACCGTCTTTCCGTTACAGTTCAGCTCGTGGACGAACAGGTCGTCGGCGTCGGGGCGCTCTGTGGCTTCGTTTTGAAGCGCTTCCATCATGTATGTCGTCACCGCCGTTTTCCCGAGTCCGGCCCTCCCGTACAGCATGATATTCTGTGGCGTCCGGCCAAAGAGTACGTCCGCAAGCGCGTGGCGATACTCCTCGATTTCCTCGTCACGCTCAAGGATCTGATCGGGTTGGTAGTCTTCGGAGAGGACCTCCTTTGCAGTAAAGGGCTCAGTTGAATCCACAGATGGCGCCGGGATAGGTCGTTAGAATCACCGGTATGAAGCGGGAGAGTAATGTTATGCACAACACCCTCTTCCGCTTCGTGAAGCAAGTGGCTTCACTCGCTCAAAAGCTTACTGACGCTGCGCTGATGGAACTGAGTGATCCAGCCGGCAACGGGTTTGCCGGCTGGAAGCACGCAGTCTTGCTCTATCTGCGCGAACACATGAGCGCGGAGTACGAGGAAATCATCGACTGGGCCGAAGAGATGGAACGTGTTCGAGCGGTATTGAATCTTCAACGCGGGGAGTTTCCCGCGCCTTCGACGCTGTGTAAGGCGTTCAAACGGGCATCGATGACTGTCTGGCGACAGCTGCTCCGCCGGTCGGCGGAGCTGCTGGACCAGAATGGTCACGCCGCAATTGATGCCACCTACTTCGACCGTCAGCAGGCATCGTCTCACTACTTGCGACGGATTGATCGTTCCGTCAAAACGATCCAGACGACGTTTCTCGTAGATACAGCTGAGGGAGCAATTCTTGACTTACACTGCAGCACGAAGTGGCCTGACGAAACCAAGATCGGCCCGAAGGTCGCCCTGCGGAACGCGGGCGACCTTCGAAGCTTGGCCGCTGACAAAGGCTATGATGACATGAGCTTCCGTGAGGAGCTTCGAAACGCCGGGATTCGTCCGCTGATCAAGCACCGTGTTTTCGCTCCTTACGATCACGCACACAACGCCCGAATAGACGACGAGCTCTATGGTCAGCGATCACAGACCGAGTCCGTCAACTCCTCAATCAAGCGCTCGCACGGCTCCGCCGTCCGAGCGCGTGACTGGTTCCGCCAGTTCCGGGAGATAACGCTCATAGCCGGCGTTTATAACGTGGAGCAGGCAATTGAACGCTGAAACGCCGAAATTCGCCGGATTCAATTGAGCCCAGTAAAGAGAGAACGTTCGACGTCGCTAAACGGTCCGGACATGAGTCTATTTATAATGACCCATCGTAAATATATAAAACCTGCTTTTGTTTGTCTCGTTTGTCTGGATCCACTCCTGCTTGTTAGTCCCCTCTCAGCTATCGAGACGCTACGCATTACTTGGCGTCAGGAGACAAACGAAATCCACTCTCTGAAGCGGAGGTTGAGTGGCTGCTGTGGAGTACCCGGTGTCACAGTCGAAGACAGACGAAACGTCCTCTCTCATTCCAGAAGAGGTCACCTACAGCGGAGCAGGCTAAGTCCTTCTGGGTCGTCCGAGAGACGAAGTTGCTCCGGATGACGAGACACCGAGAGCATGTTGAACCACGGGACTCCGAGGCGGTTTATAGTGGTCAGCCCAATAGAACAGAGTCGACAGGAGACTGACTGTGGACTTCCTCCGAGAAACACACCCGGAGAATCGAGACAAACGAAACGTACTCTCTCATCATGTATCATATCGTATTGTCGAAGTCGAGCGTAGAACTTGCACGAATGGTATCTGCGACCGTGACGAGACGTTTGTCCGGTCTGGAGATTGAGTCCCTCGAATTCGGGTCTACGAGTGGATTTTGAGAAGCAGCGCCGAAATACGGCACGAACAAACGATTAGGCTTCCACAAATTCGGGTAGTCTCGAATATCTCGTGTGAATCGGGAGAGACCTCCATGCTTCCGCAGGGGACGTGTCATCATCCGTTGCTCCGAACTGTGCTCGGGGAACTGTTCGTAATGATGCGTTCCTAGAAGCGGATCCGCGAATTCGACGCGGACAGCAGCAAGGACTGCAAACGTGCGATCTCGTGGATGAACTCCACGACCAGCGGATCATCAGGGCTGCCCGTTCGCTTCGATGCCTCGACGCAGTACTCATCGAGTCGCTTCCCAAATGGCATCTCGGACTCACCAGACAGAGTCAGCAAGTCCTTCAACTGCTTCCGGGAGCAGTCCAGTGGCAACACCACCGCTCGTGCCACATGGGCGTCAGAAGCGTCCAGATTAAGCATAGGTCGGAACGGAGACCAGGTCGTCGAGAGTGTCGAATCCTTCATCTAATAATTTCCGGCGGGGGAGCAACGCGATCCCATCGAGGAGTTGAACGTCACGGATGACCTGTTCATGTAACGCCTGGACGTTCGGGACCGACGAGTACTCGTCTCGCTCTTCTGGGAGCACACCATGATCTTGGGTCAGTTCGGTGGTTTTCAGGAAATGGAGGAAATCGTAGATCTGCTCCCGATTCGGAAGGACGATGACACAGGTAGCTGCTGTCTTGCCGAGTTGGACGATCTGTAAATAGATCTCAAATGGCTCCTCATCCCAATTGGGGACGATGCCCAGGTATCGCAGTCGCTGCCCATCAATCGTGTATTCGAACCCAGCAAAGCCGAATCCGAGTACTGGCAGCCTTGACGACGAATCATCGGTGATGTCATAGTCAGCACAAGAGTAGACCGTATGCGCTGCGACCGTCCAGTCCACGTCCGGTAATCCGAGCAGTTCTGCTTTCGCTCTTCGAGTCACCAGGTTGTGGTCACGATGATCCTCGACTACGGCTGTCCCATCGAACGTCTTGCATTCCGAATACGGATAGGAAGCCTAGCTTGACTCCTCGTTCACTAACTCTGCGTCGCAGTTTTGTCGGAACTCCAGTGTTGTACTGTAGGCCTTGGAACGGCCAACACGCCGCTTCGATAACATTTGGATCCAACTCAGTTGATCGTACGTCGAAATACTCTGAACAAATCTCGCTGAGGCCCCTTCCTCCGCCTCGAACGAGGGGATCTTATCGTAGCAGTAGTCCGTACTAATCGAGGGATGCGAACACTCTCGCTGAAGTGACTTCGGTTCCTCTTCGTGTAATCCGGTTCTCGCTGGCCTGAATGCCTGCCAACACTTCTAAAATTAGCTCGTTTGTCTCGGACAGGTACTGACGGTAACCCGATGCGATCCACTTCTGGCCCTGAATCTGGTATGGTGTATCCGAGACGGATGCGTCGAACTGGTCCGATTCAGAGTGAAGGTGTGACCTGATTGCCAAGCAACTGGCTTCGAACGAGATAGATCACTTCCGATGACGGGTGAGTGGCCCGGTGGCGTGTCGTGTGGTCGCTGTGCAGTGAGTAACCAGTTCTGGGTAGCGAGCCGACGTTCGAACTTGGCAATATGAGATGGGTGGCATACGGCACCGTTCTTTTCGTACACACGGCCACAGACTGAACAAGTCCTCTCGACGAAGTCCGCAAGTTTCGGCTGGTCTCCCTGATCACCCCCTTCTGACTGACCCTCAGAGTTGCTTGACATGCTGTAACTGAACCTCCGGTCAAAATTAAAGGTCAGTCTAGATCGGAAGTCAGGGAACTACCATAGTCTGTCACTGCCGCGAAAAAGGACTCTCTATGCCGCGGTCGTTTCCCCGACACGTTAGAGCAAGCGCCAATCTTCGGTGCGAGGGGTGTGTATATCTGTCTTCACGCTGTCGGGTAACTTCAATACTTCCTCTGGAAGCTGCAGAGCACGTGTATGGCTTTTCCGAGCTGATTGTATCAGCTGAATCTTCGCTATGCTCCCTCATTCGAATCTCGTTTCCTACTTGGACGTGACCGGCACCTTCTTGAGATATCCCCAGAAAAGCGATTTATATGCGTATCTTGAGGGTTGCTCAAAATCTCTATCCTGAAGTACCCGGTGGCGGTACGTATCATGTTCATGCGATGTCTCGTGATCAGGCTGCGATGGGACACGATGTGACTGTCCTGACCGTGTCGAACGACGAGAGTTTACCGAGACGAGAAGAGC